>Ga0307489_10001291_pt1 | contig 16366 bp, 11 predicted proteins | sample SB12metaG_FD_202247 | JGI IMG/M metagenome (GOLD analysis project Ga0307489, IMG submission 202247) | Sea-ice brine microbial communities from Beaufort Sea near Barrow, Alaska, United States - SB 1.2 | ecosystem: Environmental > Aquatic > Marine > Coastal | place: USA: Alaska | collected...
CAGTAGGACTACTACCTCTATGGTAGCTACGAACACTTGGTGTCGACACAGTGTTATTGTAATCAAGGCCATCTGACAGATCGGCTTTAAATCTATTATTACCTGCTGCAACACATACATGTATCCCGGCATCGATCATTTCTTGTATATTTGTATCTACACTACTTACTCGTAGTGGAATTCTATACCCACTACTTGTAAGATATTGATAAAATCCATACGTTGATAATTGATTAGCTGAATTTAAAAGATCGCCGTCATTGCCTGAATTATATGTTACTCCTCTGTAGGTAAAGGCTGTGATATTGCCTGGCGTATAACCTGAACTGTATCCCCAACTCATATTAACAATAGTAGGACGTTTAACCCCTGTAATTGGATCAATTGGTTTAGCGTTGTGCCAAGCTGTAATAACATCAAATGCATATGTAATACTAATTCCAGTACCACTATCACCTGCTCCTTCTAGTCCACTAAGTTTTTGTGAATATATTCTTGCATTTTTGCCCCAACCATAATTTAATCCAACGGCTGTTCCTGCACAATGGGTGCCGTGGCCGTCATAGTCTCTATAATGATTTGCACTTTGAGTAACACTACTACTGTATTGTCCCCAATCTAATAATTGTACTCTTGATGCACCATTTGCATCGTTAAACTCAGGATGATCAACTTGTATTCCGCTATCTTGTATTACAACGTCAACTCCTGTGCCATCTAATGCATATGGAAAATTTAATGATGTAGTACTGCCTGCACCATATACGTTTCCTGGATAGCTGTGTCTAATTTTACCCCAGTCTCGATAATCTCCGCTATCGGCAGTCGTCTTGGTAAATGTTGCTTCTTGCAAAGAGTCGTGACCAATTTCAACATCGTCTCGATCTTGTGGAGGTATTTCAACATCAACAACTCTACTATCGGCTTTTAATGATTCGGCTTCGGCTGCTGTTAGAGAATAGTGTGTAAGTCTTACACTTAACTCTCTTGCATCAGCAATATCAACTGTTCTATTAGGTATAGCAGCAGCCCCTGAAGATGCAATCATCTCTTGATTAAATGCATCCGCATCGACGCCGCGTTTTAATGATACAATGTATTCTACTTCGCTCACGTTTAGATATCCTTAGTGTAGGTCAACCCAAGCACCGCCAGCATAGCCTTGGAACTTGTTAGTTGTACTGTTGTAAATTGTGTCGCCATTTGTTGGAGTAAGAGCATTTCTTGTTGTAGTTGTAAATGCAGCTAGTCTTATTGGACTCTTAGTAATCACAACAGCATCTTCAGCAATAAGCTCAATTCTTGAACTACTTCTAATTTCAGGAACGCCTGAGTTTGTGCTTTCAAAGCTATCGGCATATATAGTATTTGTTACACGCAAGTCGTTCTCAACAAGTAAATCACTACTTATTGTAACGGCTGGAGTAATTACTATTCCGCTACTATCGTCAGTATCAATAACACTAGATGATAGTGTAAAGTTACCAATTGAGTCTCCACCACCAGCTGCTGCAGGAGCCCAACGTGTATTGCTTTGGTCCCAAGTAAGTACTTGTCCGTTTGTTGGTGTTGCAGTATGTACATCTGAATGTGAACTTAATACACCTGTACTTGTTAGATAACTACCTAAGTCACTAATATCTGCTTCAACAATAGTAATAGTATTACTTGCAGTATTAATAGTTTTGTTTGTTAATGTATGAACACTTACTGGAGTTACTGTGCCGCCTGCGGCAATAGCATCAGTAATGCCATATCCTGCAAGTGTAGTTGGTGTGCCGGTAAGACTGGAGAACGCTAGCGAACCTGTTATTGCTCCGCCTACAGATACATTGCCCTGGAAGTATGCATCTTTAAATCGTACTGCACTTGTGCCTAAGTCCCAAAGATTATGCTGGGCAGTATAAGGAGTTACATGGCCTCTTATTGTGCCATCTAAATTTATAGCTGCTAGTATACTATCAATCATCACAGTTGAATCATCAGCAAACACACTACCGACTAAGTCTCCTGTGTTGTTAACATCTATTGTGACTAAGCCGTTTTGTATATCCGATGCTGTTAAGTACCCTGAGTTGTTAAACAATCTACTAACGTTGTCACCTGGCTGTATTGCAGTAGCTGCCAACGCTCCTTGTCCAGATGAAGCTACATCAGTAATGCCATACCCTGCTATTGTAGTAGGTTTGCCTGTTAAATCACCAAATGCAACTGTAGACAAATACCCTGAATCATTAGTTAATATACTAATGTTATTTCCGGGTACTAAAAAGTTTAAGTTGTTAGTAAATTGACTTAACTGAGTAGGTCTACCTACTACATCGGTCCATGCACCTGTTACTGCAAGGGTAGCAATTTCTGTGCCACCTTTTTTAATACTTACAGCACTTAGTACTCCGCCAGCAATGGTACCACTAGCAGTTACATCCGTTGCTCCAGTAATTGCACTACCTGTAAGTTGTAGATTGTCACCGCTTGGTAATTCTTTAATCTTATTGCCGTCACTTGCATCAACTATAAGTGGATATCTATTTGTCATGTGTGTCCTCGCTTAGTGTATTTATTTGCTTTATCATTTATACTCTACCTACTACTGCATCAACAGTTCCACGTTCGCTATCTGTTTTAATTGCAATTGCTTTACCAATTACACTACCAACTTTTGGATCATTATCAACTACTGCATAACCAGGTATTGAACTTGCTACTAGCATATCGCCTTTAGCAACTGGACCAATAACATTTACTGGAACTTTACCTTGAAGTGCAACTAGTGTTTGTATGCCTGGGCAATTAGCGTTCATTGTGTATGCACTTTGATCACTTACTACTCCGGCAATGCGTGTTGTTTTATGCTCTGTACTAATAGTAACTTCATTGTCGCCACCAAACACAACAACTGTGCCAACAGCGTATTCAGTATCACCTTCGTAATACTCCGCCAAATCCGCATAAGTTGCTTGCATACGTGAACCAGTAGTTAGACTCCAGTTACCTGTAATACTACCTGCTGTTGCTGCTGCGCCTGTTGTTATACTTGTAGTAGTAGCTGTACCATTCAATGCACTTGCTGTACCTGTAAGGTTAGCAGTAATTGTACCAGCACTAAAGTTTCCACTTCCGTCACGTTGTACGATTCGACTAGCAGTGTTTGCATTTGTAGCAGCAATTGTAGCTGAGTTTGCTTGGTCTGTAATAGTTGCAGCATTGCCACTAATACTACCACCAGCAATACCAACCCATTCAAGTCTAGCACTTGTAACTTTGGCTTTATAAGTTCCATTAGTAACAAACGTAATAGTATCATTACCGCCAGCATCAAATCCAGTTTTACTACCAAGTCCGATACCAGTACCGGTTCCGTTCTTCTCGTTTGGTGCTTCTATAAAGCTAGTGTACACCCAACGTGATGATATTGCACTATTTTCAACAGTACCGTCTGCTACACCGCCTACACTACCATATTTACTATTAAGTTGGAAATTACTCTCAGTTGGTGCAACTGCCATATCACCAACTTTAATGTTACCACCGGTGTTTAGTTGCGGCTTACTTGTACCACTTGCTGTTAAGATTGTACCTTGTCCAGGAGTCTTAAATGATAGTGTGCCTGAAGATTCAGATAATATTTCGTATGTACTTGTACCGCCAATTACAAGTGCTGTTGCTTGAAGTCTACCGTTGTCGTCACGTTTTGCAATACTAGTGTTTGTGTTTTCATATGAAATAACACTAGTGTTATAAGCGCCCGCTCCTGTTTTTATAAGCACAGACCCTGGTGCAGTTCTTGTAGGTGAACCATACGCAAGTACTGATGCAAAGTCGCTATCTTCTAAACCACCGCCTTCTGCAACAACAGTACTAAATGATACTGCGCTTGCTACGCCTGTGCCAGTTGCATTGCGTCCAAGAACACTATCAGTAGGCTGTTGTGGAAGTTCAGCATAACTAACACCTCCAGCTTTAATACCAACAAAGCCGTCTGTTATTTCAAAGTTTGCACTATCGAAACTTGCAAGTCCGCTTGCTGCTTGTTTTTGTGCTGCTGTGCCTGTTGGCGCTGCTGCCGCTGTACTTGCAATGGTCATTGCAAGTTTGCTTTGTGCAATTGCTGCCGCATTATTAACATCACTGTTAATAATAGCCTGTGCTTCGATCTGTAAATCAATCTCTGTAGATGATGCTAATCTGTTTACAGTAATATTAATATCACTAGCAGTTGATTCAAAAGCGTTAGTAAATTCATCTACTGGATTTTCTAATACTATTGCTGTTGTTGAGCCCGGACTTCCAACAACACCGTTGTTGATTGGACTTGCTGTTGTACTAAATTCACCAACAGTTGTTAGCGTGTAAGTAATAATTCTTACGTTTTTGTTTAGTACGTTATCAACTCTCGATTCAAGTGCTACTACTGTACCTTGTGCAGTACCATCTGTAATAGTTCCGCCAACTGTAAATAAACCAGATAGTTCAGGATCAGTTAGTAGTCTACGCTTACCTGTTGGAGTAAGAATTTGCTTTGCTTTATTAGCATCTGACACTGAGTGGATTGTAACGTTTCTTAAATCATCAAGTTCGTCATAGTTACTAACTGCTTGCGCAACAAAATCTTTAGTAGTTGCATCGTTGTCGTCAGTTGGATCAGCCAAGTTTTTAATCTGCTTAGTATTAGCATTTAAGTTAGCTTCTAGTGGAGTAGACCCGTCTAGTGCTAAGAAGCCTGGAGCAAATCTACTTGTGCCAGTTAGTTGCGCACTGCCATTGTGTCCTAGTCTACGACTTACGTAGTTGGCAACTGCTTTTTCTGTAGGTACTGCTGTATCTGACAAGTCAATAAACAATTCATCATTTGAGAACTCGTCAATTGTAACACCTTCTTTAAATCCTAATGAAGCTGCTCTTGAAATACCAACATCACCTGCGAAAGTAATACTACCTGTTGATTGGTCTACAACAAAATACTTACCAACTCTAAAGAAGCCATCGTTGTCTGAACTGATAAAGAATACTCTACCTTTTCTACGCTCCCATACTTGTGCTTTACTTGCATCATCTGCTGCTGTATATGGCCCAGCTTTAGAAGCTGATCCACCAATTGGTTTTCCTAACAACACATTTGGATAGTTACTTGTGTTAAATCCACCTGTACCAATCTCTGTAAAGTCGTGCCCTGTTGCACGTAGTAATGATATAGCAACTGTAATTTCAGCAGTTGATCCTGCTATAAGTCCACAGTGGATAGTTCTAGTTGCTGTTGGGCTAAGTCTTATTCCTGCACTTGCAACTCCATTAACGTCTGTACCTGCAACAAATACTGATTGTATATACCAAACACTATCAGTAGTTACCCAACGGCCACCACTTACATATGCTGGATACAATGCACCATTTAATGCAGAAGTTTGTGCCGAATCAGTATAAAGAGCAAATGTGTCAGTAGTTACATTACCGGCCCAATACGCTGTTCCGTTTAATATTGTAGTACCAACTATTGAATCAAATTCAACCTTATCACCGTTTGATAAGTTGTGACTTGCACTTGTAATTACTACTGGACTTGCACTTGTTATAGCAGTAATAGCACCGTATGTCATTGGACCGTAGTTAAGAACTCGTTGTGTTCTACCACCGTATGTAAATATCATACCGCCTGCATAGCCACCATCACCTGGATTTAAAATTGTTTGGTTAGTTGCATCAGTAGTCTGTTGTACAATACGTACAGCATCTTTAGCATTTAACTTTTCAATAGCTAGATATGTATCTGTTACTGCGTTACCTAGTGTGCCGCCGCCGGTTGGAGCACTAACTGCTTTATTTGCAAAATCAATTGTAGGAACAACATATGCATAATCGTCATCAAACACTGTTTTAATTTCGTCAGCTTGTAATGTTAAACTCTGATCATCAGTACCAGTAAATCCTGTACTTCTATATGTAACAGTGTCACTTTCATCAAAGTTTACGGCTGTGCTTGGACGCTCTGTAATATCTTGTGTGTCAACTCCATCAAATATTATAGTTTCGCCATGTCTGTATTCAACAACAGTGTCCATCGAAACGCCAAGTTGTAGTGCAGGGAAGTAATCTAAATTAGATCCTGCTTCTTGAATAGTAAGTCTATAAACGTTATTACTAAATGTACCAGCAGTGTTTGTAAACAATGTGGTTATACTTAATATTACGTCATTAGTAACATCAACTCCGCCAATGGTTGCCCCACCAATTGTTATAGTATCTGCAGGTGCATACCCGCTACCAATATTTCCTATTGAACTAATTGTAAGTACACCTGCTGCAACAGTAATATTAAATATGGCGCCGGTTCCACCACCAGTACTAGACTTTTGTGGAACACTAGCATATGTGCCATTAGACCCAACTGTGCCGGAACTAAACGCTACTGCTTCTAAACCAGTTACAACAACAGACCCGGTATCACCTGGTGCGCCATTGTTATCTAGATCTGATAAGTTTTGTACGTTAGTAATCTTATAGTTTAGCGCACCAGTTACGCCACCGTGATCAATATAGATAAAAGCGTTCTTTAATGGTGCTTCTTTAAAGTCATATAGTGTAATACTAGTATCATCTGCTGCGTTAGTATATCCGCCATATGTAAATGCCTTAACTGGCTGGACCATACTTCTTAGCGTAGTAACTTGATCTGGAATTTCGTTTGGATCAGCACCTTCAGCAACTAAGCCAAAGTTACCGTAGCCATTAGAACCGTTAAGCGATCTAATTTCTGAGCCGTTACTTGCATAGTATGCTGCATGACAGTAATATGTAAACATACTAACCATCTCAGAGAACGCACCGTTATTAGTTACAAGTCCGTATGCTAAGTCGTTAATCTGTGTAAAGTCGTTGCCTAGTATACTTCTGTTACCAGCACTTTGTAAGAAGATATCTTGGATAGTATCATCTTGATTGTGTCCTGCATCTCCAGGAGAATCACTGCCAGTAAAGTTCCAACCGTTAGTAGCGTTTGAACTTGGGTCAAGATATATAACAGCTCTACCTAATGAACTATCATAGTTTGATATAGCTGTAACTTGATAACGCTGTCCTCTGTAATAAAATGGAGCAGGCAATTCAGGAAGTCTTAATTTTAAGCCTTGTCCCTGGCCACCAACATCTTGTGATTCTACAAAAAGTGTAAATGCGTTTAACGCAATAGTGCCGTTTGCATCTGTATAGTTACCTGAATTTTGTTTTACACGTATTGGAATATTACCAGCAAATGCGTCAACATACATGCCACCACGGAATGCTTTCTTATTTTCACTTCTAGCAAAACTCGATGCTGTTTGAATGTATGGAGACTTAGTTAAAATTTGACCTTCTGGATCAAGCACACACATAAATCCGCCGTGTCCTTGAACAGTCACATTACGAATAATAGTTGCATCGTCCATTAAGAATACATCCATGCCGTCTGCGTCATTACGCTTTGGTGGATTGTATGCTGCATTAAATGCAAAAGTTACTGTATCAACTAGCTTGCCTACTATATTAACACTGCTACTTACTAACTTCCATAAAGTTATATCAGGCAACTTTAGATACTCTGCCGGAATTAAAATATCAGTACCTTCGTCACTTGCTTTTGATACATGAGTTTTTAATGCTCTATAATAAACTGCACCTTTTTGTACAAAATCACCTTGTTGATAACTTACGCCAGCTGCCCAGTTTGGTTCTGTATCACCTATAGTTACGTCAGGATCAAAATTTGTACCTGCATTCTTTGTAGGAGCAGTTCCTAATAATAGTGATCCAGCAAGTGTACTAATGTGCTGTATTGCTGCTGTTGTTTGTGTTTCTTGTCCACTAAATCCGCTACTTACATAACCTGACCAATACTGACCTTGATTCTCTAATGCAAATTCTCTTCCACCTGATTTTAAGTCTTTTACAATACCGTCAACAATGTATCCTGTATCTCTGCGACACTTTGTTTCGTTGTATGTAAAGTTCTTAAATGTAAGGTCAATGTAAGTTATGACATTATTAATAGTAGCTGTTGCGCCTGCAACAATGCCTGCTTGTCCTAGCTTGTATTCATTTGCTGCCCATGTTACACTTGGATTTACTGTAGATGCTATACCTGTTATGGTTTCTGCTGTAATAACATCTTCAATAATTTGTACTAAGCCGTCAACTTCAGTAGCTTCAGTAGAAGTTGCTGCTGTACCTGTTGTATCCTGTGATACTACACTTTGTAAATTAGTAACTGCTGCTTCAGTAACAACTTGACTTGCAATAGTTGCTAAGTGCTGATATGCTCCTACTGTAGCATCCTTTTGCCCTGCTGCTAATTGACTTGCTGCACCTACAAAGTATGCTAGTGCGTTTGTTACAGAACCTGTGTTACCGCCGTATAGTACGTCATAGCTTAATGCATCAACAATGTATTTTACATCTCTTGAACACTTAGCTTGGTTCATTGTATCAAATACAGCGTTATGGTTTACGTTAATGTATTCCAATACTTCAGCTGCAAGGAAGTTTCTGTTTGCTTGTAACTGTGCAGATGCATTTACTTTGTTTGCACTGCCACCTGTTGGTGCAGGGAATACTAAAGCGTCTGCACTTGTATCTGTACTTACAACACCATTAGCAATGATATCAAGTATTTCATCAAAGCCTGCGTTTGATCTAGTTATGGCCAACGTCTGCCCTTCAGCAGTTCCGCCATTGCCTGTAATCAAAGCTGCTGCTGCTGATTTTAAGAATGTAATTGCTGCGTTAGTTGCAACACCCTGTGCACCGATGGCATTTACTGCGTTTGCACGTTGATAAGCAAGACCTGCTGTTACACTATTATAATTAGTACCTAGTGCTACATCAAATCCAACTGCTGTTAAAATAAGCGCACTGTCTCTACGACATTTTGCTTCATCATATGTTAGTGCAGGGAAAGTACTGTTAATATAAAAGATTACTTCGTCTTGTATAAATTCTTTGTTAGCCTTCATAATCGCGGCAGCATTTTCATACTTGCCGAGGTTAGTAAATGTTGTTCCAACGTTAGCTGGTTTTGTATTATCAGTTAAGTAGTGACGTCCAAAGTATCCTTGTGTAACTCCAACTTGGTTAACAAAAGGAGTACCAGTGGATTGCAGTGTTAGTCCGTCAAACTCTGCATCTCTATAGAAATACGTACTAGCGTATACACTTTGTGATGTTCTACGCTTTGGACGAATAATTACTCGTCTAAATTCGTCGCCTTTAAGTGATACGTTTTTAGCAAGTTTAATTGGATAGTCTTCTTCATATATACCAGTTTCAACTCTAATAAGAACTTGTTTTGCTTTTACGTAGTTACCGACTTCAATTTCTTCACCAACATCAAACTGAACTGGTGATAGTAGCTGCATATAAAATATAGTTGAATTAGTATCTTGTGTGAACGTAATAATACGTCCTATTGCGCCTGTGCGCTTGCCACGTAATACTTTACCAGGAATAGCATCTGTATTATCTGGATTTGTTTGATCTAATTCGCCACCGGTATCGTTAGTAAGTTGTAATTTATATCTGTTACCAAACGATACATCAACCCCTTCTGTAATATCGCTAATAATATCGTTTAGTAGTGTGACGTTGGCAGTAATTGCTGCTGCTCCGAGTGGTTCTGCACCACCTACATCGCCGTCCCATGCTTGTGCTTGACTTTTGTCTTGCACAAATTTAGATTGGTATCTTAGGCCAATGTTTCCGCTTACAAACGGAGTAAACGTACTGTTATCATATGCTATAGATAATGCAGCATCTGTGAATAGTTCAAATTGTGTAGTGCTAGTTACTTTTGCATATACAACTTTGTCTTCAATTTCTGTCATACCAGCAATGCTGTCAAACACTACTTGGTTGCCACTTACTAAACCGTGTAGAGTTGTAGTAGTAACTATCGAAGGAGTAGCACCTGTCTTAACAACAATGCTTGCAACAGCTTTTTGTTGATACAATGAATTTTGTAAAAGCGAACTAGTAATTAACCCACCCAAGAATGAAAAAGCATCAGTTGTTTGCTCTAACTGAGAAGTAATAGCAATTCTACCACTAACGCTAGAATAATAACGTTCTGCTGCTGTTCTTGTTAAGTAGTTTGCATTGTTGCCGCGTTCAGCGTCAAGTCTTAAACTATCAATAATTAAACCTAAGTCACGTTCGCAAGTGCCTACGTTGTAAGTAAAGTTTGGATATTTAAATGCAAGAAATCCTGACACTTCTGAAATTATGTATTGCTTGTTTAGTCTTAAATTTGCACTAGTAATTACATTAACTGCATTTTCAACACCTGCTGCAATCGTTGTAGCCTCTGTAGTAAAGTTTGAATGGGTAAGTGTTTGGAAATACGGACCCGGCTCCTCTGGCGCAGTTTTAATTAATTCTGCTGCTCTACGTGCCGCTGCGTTAATTGTTTTAAATGCGTATGTGAGTGACGTGCCTTCTTTACCGTTTGGCACACCTTGCATAGTGTCATCACCTATAGTACTAACATTTAATACTTCTGGGCTTGAGTATGCAGTATTGTCTACATAATATTTTGTAGCTGCTTGTAGATCTTCTGGACCATTTGGAGTACCGTCACCTGCTAGGTCACCTGGATGATCACTTAGGAAAAAGTCTCCTGTCATTGAATCACCTTGGCGCCTTACAACACTTTTTCTAGGCACCGCAACATCGCTTAGGAAGTTGCCTGATAGTGTTTTATCAAATCCTGCGTCTGCTATTGTGTGACTATCGTCTGCTGCAATAGTGCCTGACACTGATATTTTAGTTGCCGCAGCAGTAATTGCACTTTCTGTTTGTGCTTGCTCTTGTGTTGCAAATAATGATAGTTGGTCTGCTGTTACGTAGCGAATGTAATATGTTGTTCCGCTTGTTATACCTGTAGGGTCAGTGTCTTCAGCTGTAAATACAAAGCCTGTGCCGTTAGCGCCACTGTCATACCCGTGTCCGCTAATAAACAAGTTGCCGTCTATGTAACTTGTTACAGCTAATGTGTACTGTGTATTTGTTGCTGGCTCAGCAGCAACACGAGTTGGAAGTCCGCTAGTAATATAACGCCTATCAGCATAGCCTTTAGTAATTACTAGATCGTCAATAGTGTAACTAAGACTTCCATTTCTACCTGGCTGCGAGTTAAGGGAAGTAGCAGCAGCATCACTAATTGCAACACCAGCAATAGCAAAGTTAGCTGCTGATACATGTCCGCCCAATGTTGGGATTACATCGTCATCAACTATAGCACTAAATGCTGTTGATAATATAATTTTTCCTGGAACACTAATTACATCAACACTAACACTATCAGCTTTTGTAGCATCTAAATCACTGTTACTGCCTATTGTACTGTAGTTAATAGCAGTGCCATCTCCATTAGTAGTAACTATTTTACCGGACTGTATTGTATCTGGGCTGTCACCTAACGTAGTAAAACTAATTTGGCCACCTTGACCAAATACAGCATATAGCTCTTGGAAGTTTTCATTTGTTTTGCGGAACGACTCACGGATACTATCTCCAGTGCCATCATTTCCTTCTACGCCGATGTTTACATCTTGTTTTGCCATTAAATTTGTGCTCCGTTATATTGCTGGCTCAGCCAGTTTATCCATATCAAAATTTACACTAACACCACAGCCGCATGCTGATTGTGCATTAGGGTTACGTATCTCAAAGTTTGCTCCTACAATAGACTTTACATAGTCTACTTCAGTACCAAACAAGAACATCATACTATGTCCACCTACTACAAACTTGCCTTCTCCAGCATCTATTACTAAGTCTTTTGCCTCAACATCTGCTGCTGTTGCTATAGTTCCCCAGTCATACTCAAAGCCTGCGCATCCACCGCCCTTAAGGTTTAAACTAATTGCATAACATTCATTTTCTTCACAGAGTGTAGTAATTTGCTGTATTGCGGCCTCGGTTAGTGTACATATTGTCATTGTGTTCCTTACTATAAGTATTTATCGTCGTGTTTTATAATCTTAATGTTAAATATAGTTATGTTCATAAAAGAATTCAAAAAAGAAACTAATCACGTTCGTAAAAGTAAAACCGGTACGGAACACTCCTATATTCGTTATTGTACGTATGTTGTATTGCGTTGCGATAACTGTAATTCTGAGTTTGAACGCACTAGAGGTAGTATGGATCCTAAACGTCTAAACAATAACTACTTTCACGTATGTAAGAACTGCAATAGTAAGAAATTTGCTCAGAAGATGGGAGTTACTAAGAAGCAGATATGGGATATGCCTGCTTCTAGTAACTTAGATATTAGTAAACTTTAATCTTCTTTACTATAGATTGCCCAAGCGCCGTATGCAATAGCTGCATATGCTGCCAGTTTAGCAAATGGTCCTGCAATTAGTACAACAACACCGACAGCAATAAGCATTGCTCCGTTCCATGATGTACGTTCTTCTAGTCTTTCTTTAATCCAGTTCTTAATCATATTATTTCTCCTTGTTGTAAATACTTATTCCTTAAGGAGGAAAACAAATGACTAATTGGTTAAAAAACATAGTGAATAAAGTATTTGGTTCTAAACCAGCTACTGAAGTTCCAGCAGCTAATATCAATGCTGTCCCGAAACAAGAAGCAGAAGTAATTTATGAATCACCAGCTAAGGTAATTAAAGCAGCGCCTAAAGCAAAAGCAAAGTCTAAAGCAAAGGCAACACCTAAAGCAAAAGCAAAGGCAACACCTAAAGCAAAAGCTAAAGCAACACCTAAAAAAACAGCAACAAAGAAAACTGCTGCTAAAAAGCCTAAGGCTTCCGCATAAACGATTCAATAGCTTGAATAGATTTATCGCAGCGAGCAAGTTTACGTTCTAGGACGGTTATAGATGCTCGCTGTATTCTTGACTGCTCTTCTAAACTACGCACATACGCTAGTGTAGGCAGTTCTTGCTTTAATCCATCTTCACCTAACATAGTTAATGTATCTACGCCTTGTGCTCGTAATCCACCAGTAATCCTATTAGGATTTTTATCCGAAGACTGGCTCTCTTTCTGTGGCTTTTTGCGACCGTACATTTTTGCTAGATAATTCATTTTCTTTTCCTTTGTAATATTTATACAGTTCTATGCTAGCTAGATTCTTGCATTTGCTTTCGCACATAATGTCTGTATAGGGCAAAAATGATAATGCATAGTCATTTACAAGCTGATTAGGATAGTAATCACTATGCGCACGTAGTTTGCCTTTCTTGTAGCCTGCTTCTAATAGTGCTGTCATATTAGGCATTGTGTTGTGTTCATAGCCTTCTGGCAAGCGTTCTGTTCTACTATAGCTGTAATGCATTGCAGGACGTACACCACGCCAGCTATCAACTATGCGCTTATATCTATCGTCGGTGGGCTGTATGTACTCTGCTTCTCGGCACCAGTGATGGTGTACGTCGAGGACAAGTGCGCAATGTTTTTCAAGTTCGAGGCTGTGTTCGATACCCCACTTGTTTTCGTCGTTTTCGATTGTGATAGTGTTTCGCGCTTCCGGGGTAAGTCTTTGTAGGGCGGCAATGATACCGGCTGGACCGTTGCGGCCTGATATGTGTACATTGCACTTAAAGTCTTGGAAGGATTTTCCGTAACCCATATAGCGGATGACATCGGTGTGATATTCAAATTCTTCTATGCTCCTATCTACAATGTCGGCGTTGTCGCTCGCAAGTACAGTAAATTGGCCTGGGTGCATCGATAGTCGGACATCGAGGGCTCTTGCCGTGTCACCAACTTTTGCGAACTCTCGTTCTGCATACGCAATAACGTCAGGACGCTGCCAATAATAACTCCAATCACGCTGGGTATAAACAGGAAGCACATCACTGCCCAATCGTACCATCCTAAGTTCTGCAGGAAGTGATCCAACATATTCAATCAACCTTTTGTATGCGGCAATGTTGTGTACCATAATGTCCCACAAGCGTTGCTCGGCAACATCAACAGTTTGCCTGTTAAGCCATTGTACTGTTGTGCTACGAGTATTTAGCGGACGCTGAATCTCTTCTAATACTTTCTTTGTTTGTGTTTGGTCTGGGTGCATGTATTTACATGCGAAGCCTATGCGTTGTATTACCATTTTCTATAACTTCCGTCTAGTTCGTGTGTGCCTGAATTGTGAATTGCCCATGCTATGCAGTTGTACCATGCATAGTTCGGATTCTGCCTTAGTTGCTTGTACCATTGTTTATATAGTATAACACGTTTCTTAATGCGTGTCAACATTTAAAATTGTACTCCGTTTATGATGTCATCTAGTGCTTTTATTGTTACATGGTAATGTAACGAATCATCTTCGCACCATGTTTCACAATAGTCTTTTCCTGCTTTGTCTGCAAGTTCTTTACTGCTGTACACTCCGTGGAAACGATTCCCAACAGACTCCATTTTTTTAAAGGTATGCACGATATATATGTTAGTAGTTGTGTTCATTTCCAATTCTCTTTAACCCAAGGGTCTTCGCAGTTATGTGGATTAGGATCTCCGTGGAATACTGCAATACAGCATTCGTCACTAGGAACTACATTCTCAATCTCAGCTAATTTTCTTGTTCCTTTTGTACCGCGGCCTAGTTCTTTGCTCTTACGAATCTCCCATTTCCAACTCATTATCCATTCATCAGGATATGTAGTTGCAGGATAGTCTTTCGCTACTTCGTAAAGATAGTCTTGATCGCCGTAGAATTTTCTTTGTACAACGTCTGGATCTGCTGCATAATTATCCCAAACAAAAGATAGTTGTCCTGTGTTAAATCTTACAACACTGCTGTTATACTTAGGCCACTCAGGACGCATTACTCTTGTAAAGTCTCTAATAGTACACCATTTAGTAGGGTTCCATAAAAATAGTTTGTCAATGTTACTGCTTATGACTACATCAAGATCTATGTACAATACTGTTCCGTTTAACGGAAGGTCGTTTGAAAACATGTAAGGCTTGCACCACCAACCAGTTAATCTTTCTGGTAAGGGCAATACTGTAATGTCTTTGTTTAAATCATTAGGATTTTCAGTTAAGCATACAAACTCAAAGTCTAGTGTACAATTGCGCTTCACCATATTGTGCAAGCGGTTAACGTAGTCAGCTGTATACTTTGTACCATGCTTTAAACACAGTACATAGTATTTGCTGTCACTAGACTCAGTTGTTTGTTGCAAAGTTTTAGAAGCTCTCAATAGAGCTTTCCTTGCCTTACGTACTGCTTTAGTCTCAGTCCACTGCTTGATAGATGGCGCTGTTGGCTCCATGCTCTGAACACTCCGCACTTACGCACCAGCAACGATCAGCAGTTGCCCTACGTATTAATTCGTCTGCAAATTTCCAAGCGTGGTATGCAAACATTTCTGCACCAACACCGTCCATTACTACAATTTCTGCAAGCCCAGCAGCTTCTAGTTCTGAAAACTTATACAAGTATGGATCGTTGCGATCAATAACAGTTTTATGATCAAAGTGATCTTCAAGCCACGCCTTCAATGGCTTTAGTCCACCAAAGTCTACTGCCCAGTTCTTATTATCTAATTCACTACATCCAAATGTAAATTTAAAGCCTAAACTGTACCCATGTAATAAATGACAATGTGAATGTTCTGCGTTAGGTTGACGGAACACCGCTGATAGTCCGATGTTGTGCCCGTATGTTTTAGTTGAATAGAAAGCCAAGTACTTCTCCTGTTTTATGAACGGCGGAGTATTTAGAGAGGGTCGACGCGAAAGTCCTCTTTGTAATATACTTAGTATACTATAAAATGTCTAAGCTGTCAACTGAAACATTTAATAATTTCCACACTTGTGGTATTTGCCAAGGTGTATTTTGATGCACAATAAAATTAATTTTTGTGTAGTATTTAAATACCATTCCTATCTGATGTATCCAATATCTGGGATCAATTGCTCGTTTGTCCGAACTGTCGTAGTTGCTTGTATCTTTGTATACGTTATTGACTGTATCAGTAGTACTATGCAAGTCAAACCCTATTAAATGCACTGTACGGTCATTACACAGCTTTGCAGCTAGTAGTACAGCGTATGGTCCGCTTCCCCATTGAAAAGGCTCGTCCCATCGTTGGGTGCCGACGTATGGAAGTTTTGGTACTGAACGCACTCTAGGAGCGTTAAATCGTCCCACCCAATCTTCTCTTGTATAAATGTAGCTGTGTTCATTAGCATCCTTGTCTAATGATTCTTGTACCATTCTACGGTCTACGCATATTAAATGGTCCATTGTATAATCTCGATAGATAGCATTACATCCTACTTTAGTGCCTTCTAGTTTATCAATGTTTACAGAGGTGCGACTTTCACCATTACCAAATACATACATACAAGTATTTA
>Ga0307489_10001293_pt1 | contig 16359 bp, 9 predicted proteins | sample SB12metaG_FD_202247 | JGI IMG/M metagenome (GOLD analysis project Ga0307489, IMG submission 202247) | Sea-ice brine microbial communities from Beaufort Sea near Barrow, Alaska, United States - SB 1.2 | ecosystem: Environmental > Aquatic > Marine > Coastal | place: USA: Alaska | collected 2017-05-06
TGGGCACGGCGAGCACGGCGGCCCTCATCGCGGCCGGCATCGGCGGCGATGGTGGTGGCGGCGGCGGCGGCGACGGCGGCGGCAGCGGCGGCGGCGACGGTGGCGGCGGCGACGGCGGCGGTGGCGCCGGTGGCGGCGACGGTGGCGGCGGCGACGGCGGCGGCGGGGGCGGCGACGGCAGCGACGGCGGCGGCGGCGGCGGCGGCGGCGGCGGCGGCGTCGGCGGCGGCGACGGCGGCGGCGGCGGCGACGGGCAGGCATGCGTGTTGCATCTGGTGGTGCTGTCCCGGTGGTTGCAACTGCCGCCGCACGACTTACTCGTTGTTATCCGGAATTTGTTCGTGTATTCCCCGCCGCCGCACGGCTTGTTGCAATTGGACGCGCGATAGTAATAACCTTTGCAGTTCCGCTGCCTGCAAGGAGGAGGACGTCGCCATCTACCAAAGAGCAGACTTCTGCCGGCACTGGAGAGGCTGGGGCCAGAGTCGAGGTGCGTGTCGTCCTTTTCCTCGTCCTCGTCCTCGTCCTCGTCCTCGTCCTCGTCCTCGACCTCGTCCACATCGCCGAGGGTCAGAGTCGTGTATTGGTCGTCTTCCTCCTCTTGCACGGCCCCCCCGAGGGCGCCACCGAGGCGGGTGGCGGTGGCCTTCGCGGCTTCGCCTGAGACCTCGAGCACGACGACGCGGACGTATCGCGCCTGGACCGGCGCGTGCGGGAACACAAGCTCCACGGGCTCCTTGTTGTAGCGGCTCAGGTTGAAATTGTAACCGCGAAGTATTGTAGCGTTAAAGCGCAGAAACGATAGGCGCTGACAAGTTCAACACGGGTTTGATGATGCGGCCAACCTGCATCACCCTACCTTGTCGTCCGCATGCATGCCGGTGTCCATCGCCCCCGCGGGGACGTCCAGGAGGTTATCGGGGGAGTCGCCCACCTGCACCTTGACCCGGCTCACCAACCCGATATACCCGTTGGAGGCATCGAGGATGGGGGGGAGCTGGAGCGCGACGCCGCTGACGTCGCGGGTGGCGCCCAGGTCCATCTGAAGCCACTCCCCGGGTGCGGTGCTGGCGGCGGTCCACGCCTTGGACCCCGCGATCATCGAGGCTGGGGAACCGTGGAGGGAGCTGGAGTAGGTGCGGGCGGAGTCCTCGGGGTCGATGGTATCGACGGAGGGCAGCGCCTCCGCCGCGTCCACGAACACGCCCACGCGGAGCGCGGGGTCGGAGCCGTTCCACGCGGTGACAGCGATCGTGACGTAGCGCGCGGACACGGCGGGGCCGTTGAACATCAGGTTGGCTTGCTCGAAGCGGCCGCCGCCCGCGAGCCCGGTGGTGAAGAGCCCGTCGTTCTCTCCCGGCGCAGCGGTCTCGGGGAACACGGGGTCGTCCGCCAGCGACACGCGGACCTCCGTGGGGAACGCCGAGGGGTCATCAGCGCGGCCCATCACAGCGATGCCGCGGACGTCAACCTTGCGGCCGAGGTCCACTTTGAGCCACTCGCCCGCCTTGGCCGCTGCCGCCACCCATCCGCGGTTGCTGGCCAGCGAAGACTGCGCGAATCCCGTGCCGACCTGCGTGAAGTCCTTCGCGCCGCTGTACTCGCGCATGTGCTCGGGGGAGTCGACCAGCACGGCGGCCTTCATCGCGCCGGTGGGCTCGATGATGGCGGAGACGCGCAGGGCGATGGCCTTGGACCACGTGTGCGCGGCGACGCGGACGAAGCGCGCGGCGACGGCGCCATCGGGGAAGTACAGGTACGCCGACTCACCCGCGGATTCACCTCCGGATAGGCCGGTGCCGAAAGTTCCGAGCACCGTGAAGTTGCCGACGCCGCTGCGGCTGACGGTGACGGTGACGCCGGTGAGGAATTGTCCACTCCCCGTCGTGTTGTCGGATCTGCTCCCGGCCAGTACCACGCCGGTTACGGCCTGGACCTCGCCCAGGTCGAGCTGCACCCACTCGCCCTGGCGCATGTACAGCGGCCGCCACGCGGTGGCGCTCACCATGCTTGACAACCCGTGGTTCTCGGACTGGTGCACGCTGGAGTACGTGCGGCTGGATTCCGAAGGATCCACCACCACGCCTCAACAAAGGGCCATAACTTTCTGTTCCAAGGAAAGTTCAACTAGGGAGCTTCAAGATGATCAGATGGGGTCAATGATTAGTGGTTTCGGCCTCATACTCGTATAGATGAAGCAGGGTCGAAACAAGAAACAGGGTCAATTTGAGTTGAACTGGTGAAAGTGTGCAGCAAGGGCCTGCCTTGGTAGAGCGACGCGGGGGCCGTAGCCTTGGCTCCCTTCGTCGCCGCCGCTGCCGCGGCGGAGGCTTCGGCCCGTACGACGATGACGCCGGCGCGCAGCGACACGGCGTTGTGCCACGCAAGCGCTTCGATGCGGAGGTAGCGGGCGCTGACAGGGGTCGGGAGGAACAGCGCGCGCGTGGAGTCGTCGAACGCAACGCACCCGGTGGCCAACTCGCCCCCTTGCTGTAGTGGCGCGAGTTATATGTGAAAGCAAAGTTGAAAAGCGATATATTATTGAATCATATCTGAGTTTCAAGATCAACTGGGTTCCATTGGTTCAGTCGCCCGACCTTGCACGTCCTTGAACGGCCCGTCCATGTGGTCGCTCACCTTGAGGCCCACCTTGGTCACCAGCTCGTCACTACGCCACTTGGAGCGCAGCGCCACGCCCGCCACGGAGGTGACGCGTCCGAGATCGAGCTGCAGCCACTCGCCCTTCGTGGCATTGGCCGCGGTCCATCCAGTGGGGCTCGCGAGGCGGGAGTTGGCCGTCTCCGATGCGGGATTGGCGGCGAGCACGGAGGAATACTTGCGCGACTCCTCAGGGGGGTCGATGACTTCGTTTGCCGGCCAGGTTGCGGAATCCGCGATGATCGCGGCGCGCAGAGCGACTTCGTCGCCAACCCAGGTCAGCGGCACGATGCGGACCACTTTGCCGAGCACACCCTTGCCCGGGAACGTGAGCCGAACGACGGCGCCATTGGCGGCGGACTCGAGGCCGGTTTCGAGTACGCCGCCCACGACGGGGTAGAGGGCGTCGGCGGAGGCGCCCACGAGGACCTTGAGCTTCGTTACGAAGCCGACGCTGGAACCCGAGTCGGGGCGCCGGACGGCAACGCCACGGACGCGCAACTCCCTGCTCACGGCGATTTGCATCCACTCTGCTTTGAGACCCGCTCCATCCGCACCAAATGCGGCTTGCTTGGCGGACCAGCAGTTGGGGCTGTCGAGCTTGGAGCTGAACATGTCGACGCCGGCCGCGCCGGAGGAGGTCGAAGACGACGAGGAGTACTCGCGAGATTCCTCTGCGGGGTCCACGAGGTAGGAGTGCGACTCGGTGGTGGCTGCCTTGTCCGGGCCGTCGATCTGATCCTCGAGGGGGATCGTGTCAGGTAGAGGCGGCGGCGGGGACGGCGGCGGCGGCGGCGGCGGCAGCGGCGGCGGCGGCGGCGGCGAGCAGGCATCCGTGCCGCAGTCGAAGTTCTTGTCCGGGTAGTTGCAACTGCCGCCGCACGACTCGCTTTGGGTCACAATGAACCTCTTCGTTCCCTTCCCGCCGCCGCACGGCCTGCATCTACGGACGAGGTAGTATCTACCTTTGCAGTTCCGCCGGGTGCAGCCACCCAGCAGGTTTCGGGCGGCGCGCGAGAGCCCGAGGTCATGGCCGAGGTGTTTATCGTCTTCGTTTCCGTCCTCGACCTCGACCTCGACCTCGTCCTCGACCTCGTCGCCGAGGGTCCGAGACGCCCTGGTCTCGGGGGTCGCGTACTGATCGTCCTCCTCCTCCTGCATGCCGCCGCCGAGGCGGGAGGCAGCGGACTTTGCAGCGACGGCCTCCTGATCGGGGTTGCGGTAGCGGAGCGGCGGCGGGGAAGGCGGCGACGGCGGCGGCGACGGCGGCGACGGCGGCGACGGCGGCGGGTTCGGCGGCGGCGGCGACGGTGGGCTCGGCGGCGGGTTTGGTGGCGGCGGCGGTGTTGCCAACCACAAGCACGCCAGCGGCATAGCGGCCATCGCGCTGTCCACCGTAAACCTCACGACCTCGCGCGCGTCATCCACGGACATAACCACGTGGTGCCATCGCTCATCCTTGATGTAGCGGCGCAAGTTGAAATTAAAAGCGAACGTTGGAAGCAATTAACCATATTATACTTTCAAGCGCTGGACCACAGGCACTTTCAACACGGGTATTGATACCGTCAACCTGAACAGCCCTACCTTGAAATGCGGCACCCGCGGCGATATCGCGGTGCACACCACGCCCTCGTGGTACGCCGTGAAGTTGAGTGTGGAGTCCGGCATCATGAGCAAGGCAATGTAGCTCCCGAACTTCTCCACGTGCGACTTGGACTGGTGCGCGTCCTTGCGAAGGGCACCCTCGTGCGCCCAAGACACGAGCGCGTCGCCCTGTGGCGACACGTAAGCGTCCTGCTTGCGCAACCAGAAGGAAACGGACACGGAGTCCGCGACCATTTCCGACGGCAAGTCCACGGCGGCAACTTGCGCCATGCCCGTGTAGCGCTCGACGTCGATGGCGTACCCGGAGTGGCCGGGGTACACGTAGTGGCCCTAGCAGCAGTGAACACAACACATAGTGTACCGGTACATAGTTAAAACCGTAGAGCACACAGCACATTGTGTACCGGCACATAGTTAGCAGCAGCAGGAAACTCCACGCATTGGTGGCGGCCCGAGCGTGCGGAGGGCAGCGAACATCAAGGGTTTCAAATATGGATTCAGTCAAACACACGCGGGTGCCTCGGTCCATGTGACGTCCCCACCGGTTGGGGAGTGAGTAGGCCGCTGGTGACGAGCTTCTCCACGCTCGCCGCTTTTTCAATGTTGACCGGAAACTCGTAGAAGTCCGCCTGCGCGGCGTAGGGCCCAGCAAACTATGGGTTCAAAACATCAAGCGGGTGGCATCGAACTCAAGAGACGAGGGTTGGCGATGGACATTTTGAGCAGTTTCTGCCAGGCCCTACAGCGACGCTAGACACCCCGCCGGCGTAGGTGTGGGTCGTGCACCGGAGCTTGTGTCCTGGCCCCGGGAGGAGGCTCGCGTCCGCAGTCTCGTCGTTGCCGAGGTAGGTGACATTCTTGCACGGGCCCTCCTCGAAGTCGAGGCGCAGGACCTGGCCCACCTTGAGCTTCCCGCCCGCGCTCGTCTTGCTGAACATGCACTCGCCGTCGTCCAGCACCTCCACCTCCGCACCGCCGCGCCCCCGCGTGTAGGGGCAGCTCAACAATGCTCAGCATTGCTCAACAATATACAAGTCGTCTTAATTGCAAGTCTACTCGTAAGAGTCAAAACAAAGTAGAAACGAAAGACCAAAAGAAAACCTAGCTCACGCTCACTTATTGTAGAAAGGAGGCTTATCAAATAGACCCCACCTGCTTGCGTGCCAGGACGAGGTTCTCAGTCGCGGCGTCGTGGACGTGGAAGGTGCCCTTGCAGCCGAGGCCAATGGCGGCGTTGGGCAGCGGGTGGCGCCCGGGCCAGCAGCGGCTCACGTCCTCACCGTACAAGCTGGGCGCCATGCAGAACGGCTTGGTCTCCACCTCCACGGCGGTCACCTCCGCCAGGCTCGGGGTTTCGCACCTGATCTCTGGCAGCTCGCCGACCTTCATCGATTGGAAAGCCATGTCGCGTTGGCCCAGGATTTGGCACAGGTCGATCGCCGCCGCGTTGCCGCAATTGGCGTGCAATTTGCAGTGCGACGGGGGCTTGAACTCCACGGAGAGCCCCGCATCGTCCACAACGCGGTCGGAGACGCCGTACGCATGGAGCTGGTACACGACGCCGGGCTTGAGGTTGAGCGCGAACACGCAGCCGACCGCAACGCCGTCGTCGTCGTGCACCTTGCGCGTGCAACCCGCCATTGAGCACCCGCCGATGGCGTCGCACTCGTCCACGTACGTTGTCAACGGGATCAGCGCCATGACGCCGCCGAGGCGCCAGAACGATGGGTCACCCATCACGCGGAAGTGCCATATGTTAATCCCCGGCATGCCCTCGTCGCTGCGCAGCGTGAACGTGGCCAAGAAGCGCCGGATCACCGCGGCGCTGGCGCCCACCGACACGCCCTTCCGGCGCGCCACGCTTGAATACACAAACTCGGTAAGGCTTTTTGGAATGGCGCTGGCCAACACAGTGGGCGAGGTCTCGAAGGCGGCGCGGGCCTGGTACCCGTCCACCAGCGCGCCCGACGCTTCGCCCATCAGCATGCGCTCCTCGTAGTGCAGCGTGCCGAAGGAATTGGGGCGCACCTCCTCGTTGGCGTCTCGCGGCATCTCGCTGCGCTGGCACCGCGCGATGATGGACAGGCGCTTGGCCTTACCCTTACACGCGTCCACTGGGAACAGCTTGTCGACTTCGGCCCAAGTGAGCATGCACTTGGGTCGGCCGGCGCACGCGCGGCGCAGTTGCACCTTGACGCGGTCGGAGTTCCAGCGGCACATGTCGCCGGAGGGGATGACACCTGAGGGCTGTAGGCACATCCCGACGGTTTCATCGAAATTCCACGGCGGTTGCTCGTCCTCCGCGCCGTACACCGCGTCCTCGATGCCGGTGATGATGGCGTCGGAGTCGCACGCGATGATGATGATTTCGTCGGGCGACACCGAGCGCGACTCGCTGACGCACGTGAGGCAGCCGTTGTTACACTGTGTGTCCATGGCGTCCTCCTCTTCCTGGCGCCGCGCGATCTCCGCGTCAGAGAGCTCGCTGCACTGCACCTTGACCGACAGCGCGAGCCCGCGCCGCTTGTTCGCCCTGGCGTCGAATCCCTTGGGCACGCCGAAGAGCGCGCGGGACGGATCGACTGAGCAGAACGGCTTACCAAGGCACTTCGCCGCCACGATCTCGGCGGCGGCGGACGCGTTGGTCTTCGCCATGCGCCCGGCGCGCGGCTCTGGGCTGTCGCACAGCTCAGGCGTGCGGGTGAACTTCCAGTCGGGTTGGTCGGCAGCGGCGCCGAATAACACCGAGGTGATGTTGGAGATGACGCTCATGGCGTCGCCGCACTCGAGCGTGAGCGGTCCGGCGCCCTCCTCCGCGCGCCCGCAGGTGAAGCAATGCTCGTTGCCGCACAGCGTGTCGTGCTCCACCCACGTGGAGTTGATGAAGTAATCTTTCTGGGGGAGTGCCACAATCGCGTTGGTCGCGTTGGTCGCGTTGGTCGCGTTGGTCGCGTTGGTCGCGTTGGTCGCGTTGGTCGAGTGTAACCCGGCCTTCAAAGCGGCGGCGGCGGCGGCGGCGGCCTCGGCGGCCTCGGCGGCGGCGGCGGCGGCCTCGGCGGCGTCGGCGGCAGCGAGTTCCCGCTTCTTATCCCGCAACGTCTTTTCGGTTTCGATCTTGTCCCGCTTCAGCGCCGCCTTCTCCTTTTCGGCGCGCTCCCTCTCCGACTTCGCTTTCTTCTGCGCTGCGGTGTACTTTGCCTTGCCCCGGACACCGGTGATTTCAATGAGCGGCGCCAGCTCGAGCTTCTCAATGTACAGATGCGCCTCGATCAAGAACGGTGTGGGGCTGAACCTGAAGTACGCTTTCCGGATGATGGGGATACCCAGGATGAGAGCCTCACAATCATTTCCCAAAAGCTCATATGGAGCAACACGCGCAACTTCGAGGTGTTCAGCTAGGCTAACTGCCAAGAGGTTCCATATACAAAAACGGGTGGCAGTGCTTAGGTCAAGTCCAGACGAAATACACAAAAAGTGGAAGGCCCCGCCCAGGATGCAGACACGCTCGACGTCGAGGAGGACGCCGGCTTGGATGATAGTGCCGCTATACATCTTCACCGGGAACGGAGAACCGTTCAGAGACACGTCAAACTTCTTCGCGCTGAAGATGTCAAGCACGGGGGCCACGAAGTAGGGGACACCACACACCTCAGTATCAGCGCGGTAAGACCAAGTGAGATCACCGAGTACCAATATCACTACCACACACCGGCCTTTAGTCGGACACATCAATGATTTTATCTCCTGTCTGACTGTGGCCTCACCATAAACTTGAGAATGAAGCCCGGAGGGTTCACCAGCGTCATGAAAACTAGCCGCGAGATGTAGAAGTTGCGGATGACCATCTGGAATGCGAACTTGTATACAGGTTCAACCAGAATGATCATCGCAACCTTGATCACGGTCGGTTCCGATCCGTATATGTCGCCGGCAGCGCACGTGTAGTCCTTGAGGCCGGGAATCGTGATTGAACCCCCAGCGTCGCCGCCGAGCTGTACGCGCTCGTCGAATCCGACATGTGCGCGCTCGTCGGCTGCTCGTGAGAAGTCGTCCACTTCTTCGGGAGTCAGCTCCCGGTTTGCGCCAAGTTCGGGTGCGGGGTTCCGCCAATAAAAATGCCGCGAAAACCAGTTGTCCCCCACCACGACCTCAGCCCTCCCCTCGTAGTAGGCACCGCAAGCACATGGTGTACCGGTATAGTTAGCAGTAGCACGAGGTAAGAGCACCGAGTATCACGCATAGGAAGTTGGTAAGTGAAGCCAACGATGTGTAATCCCGTGTGGACAACCCCACCTTATACTCCACTGGAGTGCCGCAAGCGAGGATGCCCGCCTCGAATTCAAACAAGTACGGGATCGGAACGGGGGCACCGGCGGAGATAGCAGCGTACTCCAGAGTGAAGCCGATGGATAGTGCGAGGGGAAAGACAATTGCCATGTGTGGCAGCATTCCGAACGGGTTCGACCAGATCTGAGAAGAGCCCTTTAGCTTGGCGCTAAAGTAGGCCTCCAACCTCACGGCACTGACGCCAGCCAAAACCCTAACCATGATCTTCGATTCGGATATGATGTTGCGCTCTTTGTCGAGTAAAATGTGCGCCACCACTTCGCACATCAAGGCGACCGCACCGGTCTCGATTACGACCTGGACTTCAACCGCGAGTCGCATCCACCAAATCTGGATTGGCGTCCAGCGGGGCGTCAGGCGGGCGCCGTCTTTAGAAACGAACGTGTGCCCGAAGGCCAACGTCCCGTCCACGGGTATCACAGTCGGGTAGTTCTTCATGCTTGTGTGTTCCTCGTAGGAGGGCCGTAGGAGAGAAACACCACCGATCAGTCACAGCACGTGGTAAGATCACCGAACATCAAGGGTTGTGCGAGGTTCGCGCAAGGCCAAAAATCAGGCACACCAATGATGTTTGCTTCCCGTGTAAGCAACCACGTCATAGGGTGTCATTCAACTCAAGAAACGAGGCTCTAGCCGCCTTACCAAATCGTCGCATATGAGCTGTTGAAGTGGGCAGACAATAAGCCAGCAGCCGGCCCCGAGCATCTTCTGGAAGAAGATAAACATAGCGCCGACGCCCCCCCATCCTTGAGTCAGATCCTGAGCCAACCGCAGGTTAAACCCGCCCCTGATGAGGGCCTTACCACTCTACGCAGTTCTGGTGGGGGGGTCAAACTGGGATTTGGAATTTCTTGAGTTAATAGACGGTCGCCCATATAAATTTACAGTCAGGCAACGTTGAGAATTCTCAACGTTGGTCAGGGTGATTTTCGTATGGCGCAAGGACAGGAATCGTGACCGTACCGCGCTCCGCGCCATCCCAGTCTGCCCCCCCCACCAGAACTGCGTAGCTCTTTCCCTAACAATTTGCTCATATCACACTCGTCATATCCGCCACCATGGACGGCGCCACTCTTTACCGAAGTTCTGAGAAGTGGCTCAACTTGAGCAACCTCGAGGCCTTCATATGAGAAAACTGCCGGTGGTTTCTTGGACATTCACATTGGGTTCAGTTTGGAGGTTGCCAGAGACAAAAGCCGGCTAGCAACAAAGGTGAAATAAGAAGGAGTGGGCAAGCCAGCGGCAGAGCGGGGAGGATGCGGCGAGTGTATACGGGTGCGCTATGCGACGGAGGGAGGTTGACGAGGTAGAGGAGGAGGCGGAGGCGGCGAGTGAGTACCGGAACACAATGAGACGGGAGGGAGAGGGGGCGGCGGCGAGTATGTACAGGTAAACTTTGAGCAAACAGTGGGGGCGGTCCCTGCCTCTGACGTAATGAAGATCGACGGGGCAGTACTCCTTGATTTGCGGACGCACGACCATGTTATCGCTGGCGTAGCTGAACCCAAGAGACGTCAGGCCGCCTCCCATGATGAAGACCCCGACGTTGATCGCGGCACTCAGGAAATTGAACGGAAACGGGAAGTCGAGGTAGCCGCCCTCGATGTCGGTCAAGCCGATGTAAGCCAGAGCCGTCCACCTGCCACCCTCGCCTTCCTTGAGTAGATGGACGAATGCCTCCATCGACATGCCGAACATCTTCATGCCGTAGAGCGACACGGTCAAGGCGAGGGAGCCGTCGGGCAGCAAGGATAACATCGCGAGAACTTTCTTAATTGAAATCAAGTTGAGCATGACACCGAACCCACCGAGGCTGGCAACCTGATCATCGTCAAGGTTGTGGCCTTGTCCGAGAGCGGCGCCGATGCCTTCCGCCGCCGCGAGGGCGCTACCGGCCATTGGGTTGGACCCCCCTGTGTCAGAGCCCGGGAAGGCGGCGCCGATGGCGCTGAAGATTCCGGCGAATGTGATGTCTTGAATCGACACGCCGAGGTTGAAAGCCCCCGTCGAAAGAACGTCGGCAAATACCGACATGCTCATACCCTCGTCACCCAGCGGCATCGTGAATGAGACGGAGAAGGTCGCCGTACCGGGTACACTATGCACCCCAAAGGAGATCTTTGTACCCGGCGGGGGCGCCAAGGCTATCCCATATCCAACTGACAATTTCGGCCCGTCGTCTCCAAACTCAATCTCGATCAACAGTAGGAACTCGTCTCCGCAGTTGCTCGAAAAGGTGCCACGGCCGGTAAGCGACGACATCCACGACACAGGGATGTTGGTGACCTTGGCTTCGACGGAGATGTAAAGATCGCCCATATTTTCGCACACCGACTTGAGTTTCCCGCTGCCCGTGAGCGCAACGTTGACGTCGCCGATTTGTAACTTCGCGTCGACCAAGATCTCGTACGTCACAACTGGCTCGCCAAAGGGCACCACGACAGTGACGCTCAGCTGCCCAGGAATGATATCAAAGGTACCCTGGAATTTCCCCCGGTACGCGTCCGGCTTCGATTTGAGGTTGTGCATTTCGAACATCACGTCGACCAATGCGAAACTGCCGACCTGCATGAGCCCGATGGAAGCGCTGTATTTTGACAGCTTCGCATTCGTAGGCAAGTCATCTCCCGGACACATCCACTCTCCGCGGGCCTTGGCGTGGTCGAGCTTGATCTCATCGCTGTCAATCGCAATGCCCAGTTCGACAAAGTTTGAACCTCCAGGCTGGCACGGGAACACGAACGACACCTTCCCCGAGAGCGTAACGGCGTCAATGTAAATAGCGACGTCACCCGTGATGCTCATGGACATGTCACCGCCGTCGATCGTTATCAGCGCGGTGAGACTCGGGAGCGCCATCGGCGAGGCCGCGCCTGCCGCGAAGTCGACGGTGGCCTGGATGGTGATCAGTAAGCCGCCCTCTTTGCGCATGTGGAAGGACGCGTCCACGTCGGTGAGCGAGATGCCACTCGCAAAGTTCCACGCTGCCACGCGCGCGGTAACAGACCAGTCGAGCTCGGCCGTCTCGGTGCAATACTTGATGTAGGCGCCGGTGAGCCGAGCCTCGGGGTACGCCTTGAGAACCACAGAGGCGGATACCTTCACGGTACCGGCCGACTTGCACAGCGCCGCGGCAGAGAGCTCCAGGGTCACAGCGCCCATGTCGAGCGTGATCGTCGTTATGACCTCGACGCTCCCGTCGCGGGTGTCAAACACAGCCATGGTCGCCAGCAGCGGGTTCGCGCTGGTCATCACGCCCCGCCAGCCCGATTTGCTTCCCTGCACGGCGGCAAAGCGGTCCGCCGACATCGTGAACGCCCCGAGGTCGACGCCCCCGACCTTGATGGTTTCAATGCCACTAGTGAGGCTCACGGACATGTCGCGCCCGTCCTCCGGCTTCGGCTCCATCAGAAGCGAGAAAGACGCTTCGAGGCTGATGTCGATGCCAGACCCCATCTTGAGCTCAAATGTTCCCTTCGCCGAGAGACCGGTGGGTTTCAGCGCCGCGCCATTCTCGGCCGCGAGAGGAATCATGCCTTCGCCGTCGAACGAGATCACGTCCGACTTGTATGAGAAACCAACTACGAGCGTGAGCTTCACGGCCTCGTGCTTCATCAACAGCGCAGCCGAGAACGACACCTCCGTTCCCTCCCCCGCGTCCACCAAGGATTGGGGCACCATGCCCGAGCCGGAGAGCGAAGATAGGCTGATGGAGGCGTTCAAGCTCCCGAACCAGCTCAGCGTCCCGCTGCCACCCGCCGAGGATGATCCAATCACCTTGCCGTAAAACTCTGCGGCGAGCTCCTCAACGCTTAGCGTCAAGCCGCCGCCCACCTCGATGTCGGTCTTGTCGAGCGCGAATGAAACCGCGTACGTGTAGCCGTACACGTCCGATGCGTGGCGGTCGCAGATCTTGGACCCTGCGGCGGCGGCGGCGATGTCGCCGCCGCTGAGGTGCACGGTGATCTTCCCGCGCAGCGACATCGCGTTGCCGGCCCGGCAGCTGGCCAGCGGAAGATGCACCGTGCCGTTGAGTTCGGCGTCGAGGACCTCAGAGTGGTACTGGAGGCCAACCTCGAGCGAAAACCGGGGGACGCTCGTGTTGGCCACGAGCTGTGCCGAGATCTTGAGTCCTGGCACGACGGTGACGGGCGTCGCTTCGCCGACGATCGTGGCGACGAGATACAAGCCGTCGGAGTTTGCGTTGTTATGCAGCGACGCTTCGATGTCGAGCCGGTCAACCACCGCGATGTCGTTCGAAATCATACCCGCGAGGCTCCCCTTGACGTGCATCACACGCGCGTGGGCAGTCTTGATAGCTGCGCATGCCACGGTAGCGCTCACTGCGATGTCCGTCTGCGCGTCGATGCCCGCGCCGAGGTCGCTGAGGCTGATCTTCATATCGCCCTTGACGTTTTCGCAAGGGAACGCAAACGCGAGGCTCCCCTTGAGGTTCACCGAAACCGCGCCGCCGCCGAATGTCGCGTCGACCGAAGCCTTCACGCCGAGGCCGTAGTCCAGCAACCCGGCGTCGTCAGAATAACCCGACAAGGCGACGTAAAGTGCGGCGGCCAGGCCGGCGGGTTTCGGCTGGAGAGCCGGGTTGGCGGCCCCCGACGCTGGCTTGAAGGTCACGGAACCGGCCACCTCGAATGCCCAGAACTGCGTGCCGTTGATGTCGTAGTTGTACACGGAAATTGTGGCGCTTTTGAGGAACAAACCCGGAGCGATCTCGGTCGCACTCACGGTGCCGTGAATAGTGTACATCGGGAACATCCTCTCGAGTTCGACCTGCGTCAAGCTCTTCTCCCAATCCGAGTCCAAAAATTCGGCGATGGCGTCGTATTTTGGCGAAATCTTCGGCGGCACTGCACCGAGCGCGTGCATCATCTGCGGGTGTGACTCGCAGTGCTTGGCGCCGCGGACCGAGCCGGACAGTTGGCTATCCTCTGACAGCTTGATCGTGATGCCGCCGTACAGGAAGTCGCCCTTGATAGAATCGCACCCGGTGCCGCCGGAGAAGCCCACCTGCAGGTCAAGCGTCACCGGCGGCACGGAGATCTGCAGTGCCACCGTGACGTGGAACGACTTTGACTCGGTGTCAAACGACAGCGCCACCGTCGTGCCAGCCTCCATGCCTTCCAGCGCAACCTCCAGCGAGCCGGACATGCTCCCCTTGAAAGTCAGGTTGCTCGAAACAGCTCTCTCGTCGGTAATGTTGAAATCGTCTCCGACCCTCGGTGTGGAGTACATGTCGACGTGCACTTCGACGTCGGAGATTTTGAACCCCTTGACCTCGATGCGATCGATCTTCAGGTCCAGGCTCAGGAGCGGGAAGTCCGCGGGCGGCTCGCAGTACAGCTTGGCGCGCGCCTCGACGCCGTCGACGGACACGCTCGACATGGTCATTGCAAACGACAGGTTGACGTCCGCGAAGCCTCCGGGTTGGCACGGGTACTCGATCTCGAACGACCCCCCGACGCTGATTTCCTTCGTGGTGTACGACATGCTCCCGGACAGCAACAACTCCTCGAAGAGGAAGCCGCCGACCGGGCTGCTGGATGCTCGCGCGCGGATCGCAAGCGTCGCCGCAGCCCCCAGCGACGGCGCCTTGATGCTGGAGCTCTCGGAGTAATCCAACGTTCCCGAAAAGACAAACGCCCACACGACGCCGACGTCGCCGGAGCTATCAGTCGCAGCCGAGCTGTCGGTCGCGCCGGAGCCGTCGGTCGCGGCGGAGATGACGGTCGCGGCGGAGGTCGCTGTCGCCGACAGAACAATGTCCGAAATGAGCATGTCGCCGATCGCCAGGCTCTTGGACTCCGCCACGATGGCGTACAGCGGGTGGTCGCCGCCGTCGTCGCACCACTTCTTGCCGGATACCGCGCCACTTCCGCTCAGGCCGTCGCAATCGTTGAAGTTGAGCGTGCCCGCCACAGTGACGCCCACGGAGCTTTCGGCAGCGCTCCCGCAGGTGGTTCCGGACGCCTTGAGGCAGGGCCTTAACGTATGCACCCCTCACTCATACACCCCTCATACACCCCTCATACACCCCTCCCTCATACTTCCCTCATACCCCCCTCATACATACACTTCTCATATCTCAACACTCCTCATACAAAACCTCACTCATACGCCCCTCATACATTCCTTACTCATACACCCTTCAAACACCCCACATACACCCTTACTACACCCCCAATAATACCGCTCTAATAATGTACCGCAAGCACCCCCCAAACGCACCCCTAGCACACCCCACATTCCCTGCCTTGAGGCTGACAACGAGGCACCCCAGCACGAGGTCGTCCAACGCGACGGACGCCGTAAAAAGCGGGGGCTCGGGGCGCGTGTCGAACATGAAGCTGGTGGTCAACGCGAACCCTAGGTGCGCGGGCATGTCGAGGTCTGATTGCCCGAGGTGCACTTGGGTGTTGTCTATTGATTGGCCAAGGGCGCCGAGGCTAGCACCGGCAAACATGGGGTGCGCGGCGAGCCCGAGGTGAGGCTTCGCGCGAGCCTTGATGTAGGGGCTCAAGTTGAAATCAAGCGAAACATGAAAGCAATTCATCTTACTATAGTTGCAACCGCTGTTGAGACCAGTTGCTATCAACACGGGTCAAAACTTGCGCCGCCCCACCTCGACGGCCAGCACGTGGCGCCAGGTCTGGGCGCGGCTGGGAGCCCAGCCAAGCGCGGCGGCGGCGGCGACAGATGCCGCGTCGCCGTCGATGACGGCGATGCCCTCCATCTGGCCGCTGACGTCCCAGGTGCCATCCTCGTTGGTATACACTGCCGCTCGCACGGTCAGCTCCTTGAGCGAGAGTGACCTGGAGATGCGTGTCACTTTGCCCCGACCGTAGAAAGCGAACGTCATAGTCGGGCTGCCATCGGTGAGGTTGCCGCAGTAATACTTCACATTGACCCCGAGCTCGACGGCCATTTCGCCCGCGTGGATTTCAATGACAGCCTCGCCGGACACCGCGTTTCCGACCACGCAAGGATAGTGGTACAGAAACTCACCGCGAAGGTTGAACGCGTCTTGCTTCACATTGACGGAAACTTGGACGTCCACATCGAGTAGCTCGAGAGCGCAGTCTAAGCAGAACGACGTCTTGCCAAGTCGGAGTCTCACGCGCGAGTCCACGATGACGCCGACGCCGCCGAGACCGGACGGCCCAGAGCCGGCCACGGCGTCGAACACCACGTTACCCGCGACGTGCGCCATGATGGTGAACGCGCCGTCGCTGCGCAGCACGGCGTCCACATCAAGGGTGGCGTCCGTGACCGTAAGCGCTCCGACCTTCCACTCGTCGATCATGGCGCTAACGTTCACCACCTGAACCGTCATGCCCGGTTCCGGAGTAATCTTCCCCGACAACGCATCCCCCGACCGCCCCGTCGTGTCGTCCACATACTTGGCTGCGCACGGAATAATCACAATGGCGCGAGCCTTGAGCGAGTCCATCGCGCCTCCCAACCGCGCGGTGGCCGCTCGGTCGGATGCCACCGGGCCGCCAATCACGATGCTTCCCATCAGCTCCATCGAATCGCACTCGTCCGAGATTTTGACCCGGCCCTTGGCTTCGAAAGTGAACGCGGAGGAAGTGTACGACACCGTCAGGTCTGCGTTCATGGAGAATCCGCGGGAGTGTTCGTTCCCCGGGTCCTTCTTGGTGGAGATGAAGACGTCCGCGTCGAACTGCAGCGCGCCCACCTCCGGGTTGGTCTCGCCGGTGATGCGCA
>Ga0307489_10001294_pt1 | contig 16358 bp, 28 predicted proteins | sample SB12metaG_FD_202247 | JGI IMG/M metagenome (GOLD analysis project Ga0307489, IMG submission 202247) | Sea-ice brine microbial communities from Beaufort Sea near Barrow, Alaska, United States - SB 1.2 | ecosystem: Environmental > Aquatic > Marine > Coastal | place: USA: Alaska | collected...
TGAGAGAACGTGCGGACGAGGATGACGATGGGACTGATGATGCAAGAGGACAAAGACGTAGGACGGACGGGGACGAAGGGGTGGAAATTGATTGGAGCAGAACAACGGGAGACGCACGAGGGGAACAGAGGGTGGGGACGAGAGCAAGAGGGACGGGATTGGAAGTGACTGAAGATGATGGACGGGGTAGACAGGGACGGAGAAAGAGGAAACGGATGCCGAGTCAATCGAACAATGAGTGTGATGAAGAGAGTGAGTAGATACCAACACCATTCCCCTGTCATCAATATTAAGTCTGCCTTCACTAACGTCAACCTTAATATTGTCACAAGACCCTCAACAACGGATAGGACCTCCAAATTTGTTACCTTTAGTAAAATTAGCATTTAGCATTAGATTAGAATGCCCCTCGATATGACCATAAATCTTGACGGACTGAGGTCTGTCCGCTTGAAATTGCGGAGAGGGTTGGTTAAGCTCACCATGTGTAGCGCCGTGGGGCTCGATGAACGTTATTTAAAAAAAGAAAAAAAATCTATTCCTAGGCTGCATGAACTATCGAGCCACATATACCACAGAGCAGCAACACAAATGTAATGCCATTCACCAAGGCAACGGTGCCCCGGTCGAGGCCCATTTGCGCGTGCGTTGCGAGCTAGCCGATGGGTCTCCACCTCCGTTCGTGTACTAGCTACGTAACTCATCGCACGGCCTACTGCGCGGTACCGGAAAATGAGCTTGACGGTCCTTCATTTAAACGCAGATGTGCCACACATTTCCTTGTGCCCACCCGTGGTCCAGTCCTGTTTCTGACACGCGGCGCCGCAGTACTGGGCGGCCTTGCACTGCGGGCAAACTTTGAACTCCTTCAGCTGGCCCAAAACCTGGCACCCCTCGTTGTGGCAATGCTGACCCCCCTCCAGCGCCTCTCTGCGATACTCGTCAAGCATCACGGACATATTATGACCCCCCTTCCGGAGCCAACAACACACGTCGGCCAAGACATCCCGGGGGACGTCGTGAAGAACCTCCATGTCTCCGATCAACGCGGCGACTCCGGCGGCCTCCCCCACGTGTCCTACCTCGCGGGCGTAGGGACGGTCTTCGTACATGCGGTGGGCTAGTGACAAGCACGACTCGGCGTCGCCATTCTCGGCGGCTTTGCGCTGCCACTGCAGCGCCCGCTGCTTGCTACGCGTGACGCCGCGCCCTAGGGCCCGGCAGATATTGCTCGCCACATCATGTAACGCCAGTAAGCGCCATAAACGAGGGTCTACAATGTGGATGGTGGCGTGGCAGGCATCATCTGCCAGGCCAAACCGAGGCCGAGATGATACATCCGGCACAGGTTGTTTGCCGCGTCCCCGTCCCCGGCGTTTGCCGCTCGCCTGTACCAGCCCGCCGCTGCAGGGTAGTCCGGCGTCGCCGTGCCCTCCCCCCCGTCAAGGCAGAGCCCGAGGGTGCACATCGCTTTCGGCAATCCGGCCTCGGCGCCCTTGGTGAACCACTCGATAGCTTGTTCGTATTCCTTTCTCGTGCGGTGAATGGTTCCCAATGTATACATAGCGAACACGTGCCCTTGCCCCGCCGCCTTCTCCAGAAGCGCCGTGCCCTCCTCTATCGAGGGTTGGCACCCGCAAATAATGTTGTTCATTTGGGCAGGTAACCGCATCGACGCGCCTCGGTCCGGTGAGCGACTCGAAACAGGTAGGCGGCAAGTGCCAGCCCTACATCCGCGATGGGCGATCTGCCGCTGGCGCCCAGCAAGCCCGCATAACCATCCGCTTCGTTGACTAACAGGCAACCGTAGCTGAATTGTGCTTCGCCGTCCCCCCAGGCGGCGGTCTGCTTCACCAGGGGAACTCCGAGCGCGTCAAACAGCGCCGAGGCGTCGGGCCAAACGGGTATTGCTCGCCACGTCATTCACGGTACGTTGAACCCTCGTTTCGTGAGTTAAACGACATCCCATGACGTGGCGAACAACGCAATATCCGCAGGGCCCTACGTACGGGTTTTCCGCCTGCGTGGTCCAATGGCCGAGCGGTTTCACGTTCACGTCTGCGCGAGCGGCGTTAACGCCCGCGCCTCCCCCGCCTCCCGCACCCGCACTGGACGGGACGCGCTTGGCGGCGTCGCGTTTCGCCGCGCGTCGCTCCTGCCGCGACGGCGCCATCTCACGGTGCTTGAGCAACACGGGCGGCGGCGGCGGCTTGCGTGCGAGGCGGAGGATGAAGGACGAACTGTATAAAAACAGGCTGGGTTTCACCCGCACACCCTTTGCGTCAAGGAACGGGCGACGGGCGGGGCGTCACGCAGAGTGCCACGCCCACGTCTGGAACCCCGTCGACGAGGGCACGTGTCGTTGCGCGCACGCGGGGCGCCGCGCTATATGCTCGGGGGTTGGGGAACCTGCACAAGGCACCGCACTGATATGTATGTACCGTACCGTGGTCAAACCCTAAGCCACGAACCCTAAACCTACACGGGAAGACCGAACAGCACGTGCGTTCCCCGCCCTGTCTGCCTGTCGTGTGAGTCACAGGGTAACTGTTTGCCCACTGACAAATCAGAACACGTGCCCTTCAGCCCTGCGTATGACAGAGCCTTGATTCCTGATCTAGATTTTATCACGTGTGAAGTCATCCCGCACGCCGCAGCAACAACGCGCATCCCACCTGACACGACGCGCGCGCGGGGTCGGCGCACGACGACGCGGCGCGCTCCGCGACACCTGACGCTCCCGCCGGCACGCGCACGATCGCTCCGCGACACCTCACGCTCACGCTCCCGGTCAAGGCTCGCGGCGCGGTCTGGCGGTCGGTTGCAACGTGTCCGCGAACACACCAAGCCACTCGGCACTCGCACTCGCCACTCGGCACCTGCGCTGCGCCGACACCTTTCGAGGCCGGGCGCAAGCTGTTCAGTGCTCGTCCAACACCCTGCGAGCGGCAGCAGCGTCACTTCCAGCAGCGGCATGACGTCACGCGATGACGACACAGCCTCGGCGCCCACCACAGCGGGCGCGGCGCAAATGTCGTCGCAGATGGAACAACTGAACCTGGGCGCCGAGTCCCTCACAATCACCCCCTCCGCCGCCGCGGCCGAGGCGCCCCCGCCGCCGCAGCCGCCGCCGTCCGCGCAAGCGCCCACAGCTGTGGAGACGTTCAGTGGTCCGGGCGTGCCGTACGCGCACCGGTTCAGTACCGTCAGCCAGGGCCCTGTTGGCGAGGCCACCCTAAACGGCGTCCTCGCCACGGACTTAATCTGCTGGGAGCGTTTCCGCGACGTGCCGTGCGCGTGCTCGGCGGATGGCGGCGGCGCAAGCGGGGCCAGTGGGGACGCGACAGGTGGCGGGACGGCCAGTGGCAGCTTGACAGGTGGCGGGGCGACCAGTGGGGGCGTGACAGGTGGCGTGGCGGCCAGTGGGGGCGCGACAGGTGGCGGCGAGTGCCAGCTGTTCCACGGCTTTGGTAGCGGCAAGGCAGGGGCTCACACTCGTCCACCATCAGCTCAACCTTAGCCGTGTTTGGTCACCGAAGCCACATCAAGCATCCACTTCTCAGCTCAACCTGAGACGTTGTTTTTCCCACACCTTCCAACATAGCCCTCAAAGAGTGCTCACGTCAAGCCGAACAGTGGACGCGTGTAGCTCACAAAAGTTCTTACGTCGTTGAGCTGAAAGTTGGACGAGTGCAAGCCCCTGCGGCAAGGACACCTGCAGCGGGCGGGTCCGCGAGGCGTTGGGGCAGCTCAAGGTCGTCAAACAAAGAAACAAGGGGCGGGAGGATTTCGCCGAACGCGGGTTGTGCCGCTACGGGAGCAAGTGTTTGCGGACGCATCCCACGAATGAGGAGGTGCGGCGGATGCTGGCGGAGTGGTGGCAGGGGCTTACACTCGTCCACTTCTCAGCTCAACTTTAGGCGTTTCTGACACAAAATGCACCCTATACACCCCCTTGATACCCCCCTAACACCTTCCAAACCGCCCTTAAACAATCCCTAAACGCACCCCCCATCGCACAGAAAGCGCTCAAGTTGAGCCGAAAAGTGGACGAGTGTAAGCCCATGAGTGGTGGCGGCGGGAGCGCGGCGGAGATGAGGCGACGTGGAGCGTGGCGCGGATGGCGAACAACGCCGCGCTAGGCGGCGGGCGGGCCTCGGCGTCGTCGATGGAGGCGGCGGCGGAGAATACGGGTGCGGCGGTGGCGGGTGCGGGTGCGGGGGCGGTGGAGGAGGTGGGGGCGGGGGCAGAGGCGGAGGTGGGCGCGAGAGCGGGACGCAGCGACGAAGCAGTTGCCGCCGCCGCTGGATCCCGGGATGACCCCGGGTCCGCCGCCGCCGCCGCCGCCGTCGCCGCCGCTGCCGGCACTGAAGGCCGGGAGGACGAGGAGACATTATCGGAGAGGACGGCGCGGGTGACGGGGTGGGTGGTGGGGCGGCTAGCCAAGAAGACGGAGGAAAGTGCCTACATCGGGCGCCTGCTCGCCGAACCCTTCTTCGACACGCTCATGGTGAGGCGCTGCAGGTTCACCCCAGGTTCACCCCAGCCTGACCCCAGTTTAACTTCAGGTCGACCCCAGGTTGACCGCAGGCTGACCCCAGTATGACCCCAGGCTGACCCCAGGTTGACCCCAGGTTGACTCCAGGTTGACCCCAGGTTGACTCCAGCCTGACCCCAGGCTGACCCCCGGCTGACCCAGGCTGACCCAAGGATGACCCCAGGTCGACCCAAGGCTGACCCAAGGTTGACCCCAGGCTGACCTGAGGCTGGCCCCAGGTTGACCCCAGGTTCACCGCGCTTGGTCTGAGCGCTTGAACCTGAAACATGCAGAACCGCTCTCAATGTTTGCTTTCAATGTCAACCTGCGGCACTACATGACGGCGGACGAGCGGCTGAGGAAACTCTTCGTCGGAAAGAAAGCGTACAAGGAAGTCACCGAGGCGTACGGCACGGGCGGCACACTCCCCCACTTTGCATCTCAACCTGAGCCGCTTTTGTCAATGACATCGCTCAACTTAACCCGCAAAAAGTTCTCACGTCAAGCCAGGAAGTACACTCCTCCACTTTCTATCTCAATTTCAGCCGCTTTTGTCAATGAAATCGCCCAACTTACCCCACAAAAAGTGGTCACGTGAAGCCAGGAAGTGGAGGGGTGTTTTGCCCCTGGCGTGCGGCGCGATGGAGCGGGTGCGGGAGCTGTGGCCGCGGCAGGGACTAATGCATAGTACCTGCCACGTCATAGGCTGCCATTTGACTCAAGAGACGAGGGGTCAAAATGCGGTTGTTGACGTGTGCTCGCCACGTCATAGGATGCCATCTGAGTCAAGAAGCGAGGGGTCAAAATGCGTTTGATGACGTGGCGAGCACTACCCATTAGTCCCTAGGCCGCGGTTGGGCAGCAGCGCGGGTCAGGGCGACGCCGACGGGGAGGGCGCCGTGATCTTCGACGTGTGCAGCGGCAAAGGCCTCACGGCATGGGCTTACACTTATCCACTTCTCACCCCAATCTTAGCACTTTTTGTGGTTTACCTTGGATGGTTTCAGTGACGCACACGACTGAGTTCACGCCGGAAAGTGGAGGAGTGTATTGGCCCTGGGCAGCGGCGGTGCTGCTGAGCTTCTGGTTCCCGGCGGCGCGGATTGTGATGCTGGATGCCAACGGAGAGATGGCGCTCGAGCACGTGCGGGCGCGGCAGGGGGGGTCGTGAGAACATGCACTCCTCTAACGTTGAACTGACTCCTCCTCCTCCTCCTCAGCGCGCGTCTGTACGAGCATTCACACTCAACGCAAGGACGTGCTCCGATGTCGGTGGAGTGCTTGTTCTCAATGACCCTCCTGCGCGGCCCAACCTCACCTTCCACCACATCGACCTCTTCGCGGAGAGCACAGTGGTTGGGCGCTGCAGCTTGACCCCAGCTCAACCCCGGGTTGATCCCAGGTTGACTCCAGGTTGACCCCAGGTTGACCCCAGGTTGACCCCAGGTTGACCCCAGGTTGACCCCAGGTTGACCCCAGGTTGACCCCAGGTTGACCCCAGGTTGACCCTGTGTTGACCGCGCTTGGTTTCCGAGCTTGAAGCTAAAAAACGATGAACCGCTTTCAAACTTTGTTTTTAATTTCGGCTTGTGCCACTATTTAGTGGAAGCCATTCGGAGCAATTCCGCGGGCGCCAGCGTGAGCGTGGTCATCGGGGTACGTTCTGCCAGAAATTGCTCGGAACGTCCTTTAGCGCAGCTCCCAACCCTCGTTTATTGAGTTAAACGCCGCCCGCCTTTTGATATTTTGAGCAATTTCTCCCGGGGCCCTATACCGGGGTGCACCTGTGCGGGGCGCTCAGCCCCAGGCTCATCGACCTGGCCTTTGGCATGCCGGAGATACACGGCAGGTGCTTCCTAAACCCTGAACCCTAAACCCTAAACCCTAAACCTACGGCAGGTGCTTCCATCTGCACTGCTCTACTTATCATCTCAACCTGTGCCACATTTGTCACTGAAACTCCATGAAACTACCCACGCATCCCACAGAGAATGCTCATGATAAGCCGAAAAGGCGACGTGTGTGAGCCCCTGATTGACGGCATGATCCTGTGCCCGTGCTGCATCAAGGGGGGGCTGGGGCGCGACTGCCAGGTGGCGGCCAAGGCAGGGGGGTCATTCAGAACAAGTGCTCCACCCACGTTTAAGCTCCTCCTCCTCCTCCTTCTCCTCCTCCTCCGCGCGTCTGTATGATGTACTGCATTCACCCTGAAGGTTGGTCATGCCCGATCACGGTTCGAGTGCTTGTTCTGAATAAAGGGGCCATCTGATGAACGAAGAAGGGCTATGTCACGGCAGGATATTCATACGAATAGTGAAATACTCATACAAATGACCCTGCCGCGCGGCGCGGGGCGTGAAGCCGTACACGGTGCTGTGCGAGACGTTTCGCAACCTGTGCGAGTCCGAGCTGTCGACCGCGCCGGGCGGGTCGGGGTCGATTCGTATCGCGGCGGACCAGGGGGTGCTGTCTCCGGTCAACTGTTTCATATCCGTCGCCAAGTCCGGCGGCGCCAGCAGGGCGGCGGCGGCGGCGGCGGCGGCAGGTGGGGGGGCGGCGGCGGCGCCGGCGGCGGCGGTGTGCGAGGCGTGCTAGCGTTGGCGGGGACAGTGTTAGGGCGGCGGCGGGGAGAGATAGGGCGGCGGCGAGGGAGTGTTAGGGCGGCGGCGGGGGGGGTGTTAGGGCGGCGGCGGGGGGGGATGGGGGGGCGGCGCCGCCTGCGCTATTAGAGTGCGTCTGTTTATTCTATTCACATCCAACACGAACGTGACTTGAGAGCCACCCAACCTATCCGGAGGAATTGGGCTTGGGCATGGGCTGGACGCGTTTGATGACATGCATTCGATTGGCACGGGCTCCGAGATGCGTTGTACTGATGTAAGTTCTTTCACAAAATAATATTGAAAATGTTTTGGCAAGACTTTCCCTCCAATATAATAAGCTTTGTATCGTTCGTCTCACGCCGTATCAATGATGGTGACATACAGAAGACTGCAGTCGGGGGCCGCGGCATCGGACTGCCGAGCCGCTTCCCCTGGAAAAAAACAATCACACAATAATAACAAGGTAAAACAGTGTGTCTTTCTTCCGTTTCTCTAAGTATCCCCGCCCCCGTCCCCGTCCCCATCCCTGTATTCGTCCATGTTCCCGCCCCCGCCCCCGCCCCCGCCCGCCCCCGCCTCCAGCAGGGTGCGCGATCGCCCCTCCATGTCACGTGGCGGATTCACATCAAGTGAAAATCACGCTTCGTTGACCAAGTTAGATTGCCATCTCCGTCACTATGTTCTCAACGGCAGAGACGCTGCCCGCAACGAGGCAGAACCCTCCCACCACCATGCAGGGGCTTACGTTCGTTCACTCCAGCTCAACGTAAGCGGTTTTTTTGGGATAGGAAGTGCGTTTAGGGGGTATTTAGGGGGTATTTACGAGGTGTCAAGGCGTGTTAGGGGGTGTTGAGGGTGTGTTGTTGTGTCAGAAACGGCTCAGGTTGAGGTGAGAAGTGGAGGAGTGTAAGCCCCTGCCACCATGATGGCCCAGTCAAGCGCCTTCTCCCTGCCGTCCAACTCCGTCTCCATGTAGCGGCGCAAGTTGAAATTGAAAGCAAAGTTTGAAAGCGGTCAATCATGTTATAGTTTCAAGCGCTTAGTTCCAGGCGCCTTCAACACCGGTTTCATAGGGTCAGCCCGCACCGCCTCACCTCGAACATCTTGAGGTGGCACGCCGCGGGGAAGATCACGCTCACCGGAGTGTAGCGCCGCATGTTGAAATTCAATGCGAAGGTTGGAAGCAGTTCCTCACATTCTGGATTCAAGCGCTGAGACCAAGCGCGGTCAACCCTGCGTCAACTTGGGGTGAAGCTGCACCGCCTCACCGTGAGCGTGAGGAAGGACCCGATGAGGGACATCACCACGGCGAAGAAGGGCACCTTGGCGGCGACGCCCAGCGCCCCCAGGCCCAGCGCGGTGCGCAGCACGCGCGCCGTCAACGGCCCGTTGCCCTCCGCTCAAGGCCCGCTCTCAAACAAAGCAGTGCGTTTAGGCTTTAGAGTCTGGGGTTCAGGGTACAGGATTCATGGTCGAACCAAAGCAACACACCATAACCAAACTGCGTGATCTTAGGAGTGGTACCAAGCGAGGTAAAATGAAATTATCTGTGAACCATACCTCCTTGGCGGCAATGTCAATGCCCAGGCTGTCCTCCAGGCCGCGCGCCACCGGGTCCATCGTCAATGCGAACTTGGAGAAGGGGTTGACCGTGATGAGCGCCAGCGCCACGGTCGCCGCCGTGCCGGCCGGCAGGTTCAGCGTCACCTCGTCCTTCACCATATCGCCGTAAAGAATGTACCCCGCGGACCCAATCAGCAAGCACGTCACCCCCACTATCAAATAGGTCTTATCCAGCATGCCCTCGAACTAGCGCCGCAAGTTGAAATTGAAAGCAAGACTTGAAAGCAGTTCATCATATTTCATGTTCAAGTCATCAAGTGCCTAGTTCCAGGCGCTTTCAACGTGGGTTTGTTAGGGTCACCTGCACCTCCTTACCTCGAACTCCTCCGGCTCCTTCATGGAGGTATAGATGGCGGGGAACACCGCGTGGCCGGCGAAGACGAAGGCCAGAAGGCCGAAGGACACGGGCAGCGTGTCCAGGTGGAGCATCGCCGTGCTCTCGAAACCCGCCGGCATCGTAGATGGGAAACCCCCTACGCCGATCAGCTCGTATGCCACCACGCCCGTGAGGCAAGGCCCGGCATCACTCCCCGTCGCAGCTTAACATAAGTGTCTTCGAGGGATACGATAGCTTAGTGGTTTCAGGCATGTAAGCGGCTTAGGATAAGCTGAGAAGGGGCACAGTGTCCGGGCCGAGACGGGTAACAGTGCAAGGGGCAAGAAGCGTCACAGTGTGCGGGCACCCCCTGCCATGAGGGAGATGGAGGCAGCGGAACCCAGTAACCCCACGACCGACAACGCCGACAGATCGGCGAACCACAGGGTAGGCACCATCAGCGCAGCGCTCGCGGCCATGAACCAGGGACTGATGGATAGTGCTCGCCTCGTCATCAAATGCATTTCAAACCCTTGTTTCTTGGGTTAAACGGCATCCTACGACGTGGCGAGCACTATCCAGTTGTTGGGGGTTATGACGTGCGAGCAATCCATGAGTCCCTACCATGAACCAGCCCGGGGAGTGCGCGTTGTTGAGGAGCAGCGACAGGTGGTCGCCCTCCAGGATGAAGAACAGCGCGCAGCTTGTAGTGCCGGAGATTGAACTCGAAAGCAAAGTTTGAAAGCGGTTCATCACATTTTAGCTTCCAGCGCTGAAACTGGATGCGGCCGACCAGGGGTGAACCCAGGGTGAACTTGAGGTGAACTTGAGGTGAACCTGAGGTGAGCCTGCACTGCCCTACCAGGTACCGATGAGCTCGGTGTAGAGCACGGTGGTGATGAAGGCGCGCCCCAGGAGTAGCGGCGCAAGTTGAAATTGAAAGCCAGGTTTGAAAGCGGCTCATCATATCCTAGCGTCAAGCGCTGACACCAAGAACGGCCAAGCCGGGGTCAACCTTGGGACAACCTGGGGTCAAGCTGCGCTGCCCTACCCGCGGGACCGAACGCCGCCTCCCCGATGTCCTCGTACGACACCAGCGCCCGCCGCGCCGGCGCGGTCCCCATCTCCATCCCCGCCCCGGCGTTCGCCGCGAAAGCCTCGCCGGTTGCGTCGGCGTCGGCGTGGAGCGCGGGCAGGGAGCCGGCCTTCTGGCAGCGGATCAGCGCCTTGCCCGTGTAGTTGGTCATGCACCCGCGCGCCAGGGTCCGTGGGAACAGGCAGGGTCTATTAACTCAAGAACCACGTCGACTCTACATAAACTTATCACGTGCCAACACTCTGGCAGGAGGGTCCGTGACAACAACCGCTCCAACCCAATCGGGCGTTGCCCGCATGCGTGACTCACTGACAGGGTCTGAGATCGCACGTGTCCGTATGACTCACCGTCAGGGTGAACGGTTCATTGCTCGTGCAGACGCGCGGACTCAGTTCATCGGAACACAACGCTGGTCGAGTTCTTGTGCTCGAATACAGGGGCGTTTTATAGGATAAGGCAAAGTGGAGGGGTATGCAATATTTGTCATGCCCCTGCCGAGCATGGCCAACACGCCGAGGCCGGCCCACCCCCCCTGCTGCAGCGCGTACGGCACCGACAGCAGCCCAACCCCCGTATAGGGCCGCACACATCATGCCCGCCACATCATTCTCCACGTTGTAGACCCTCGTTTCGTGATTTAAGAAGTAACGTTGTCTGACAATACAATACGACCAAAAATAGATATCAGATGTTGTTGACATCATCAGGCCCTACCCCGAGTAGGATGTTGACGCTGTTTGCCATCGCCTGCCCGGTGGAGCTCGTGCCCTCGGGTCGCTCCACCGCGCCGAACTCCATCCCACCGGCGCCGGCGCCGGTGCCGGTGCTGCCAGCGGCAGCGGCAGGGCGCGAGGCGACAGCGCCATCCCTGCTGCTGCTGTTAACGACCTTCGCGGTGCCATCGGGGCGCCGCCGGTGCGCCGCCGCCCGCCACCAGGGAGCCAGCTGTTGCTGCTGTCGCCGCTGCTCCCGTGCCCTCCCACAGCCGAGTCCACCGCCTCCTCCTGCCCCCGCCGCCGCTGCCGCCACCCCCCCCGCCGCCCCCGCTGCCGCCACTGTCGCTACGCCTCCTCTGCCGCCTCCTCTCACCGTTAATAATCCGCGCCCGCTGTGCGTGGTTCTGCCATCAGCACCGGCACCGGCTCCGCCCCTGGCCCGCCCCCCGCGCACCGCTCTCCGTCGCACCGCCCGCCGCGCAGCCCCCGGCGCCGTCGGCGCGGAAGTGGCCGCGACGCCCACATGCGTCGACATCCTCCTCGCACTGCGCGGCTCACGTCAGCGTCGGACACAGAGAACCAACCTCGAGAGTGTAGGAAACTTGTCTGACAGTTATCCGAACTCGATGAGTCGTGGTTGAGTAGTGTGCGGTGCTGCTGCCTTCTCCCCAGCGCGGAGTGGATCGTCGGGCGTAGTGGGCGAACGCCGTGCGTGAGTGCGCGAGCGGAGTGGTGCGGCGACCCCCGTCCTGAAGGTAGCGCGTGTCGTCCGTCTGTTACCACCGCCGCCCTTGACAAGAAATATCTACGAGTGGTTGCGCAGCTTTCAAAATGCCATCTGTCCTTTCGGATGCGATTCGGTCACTCTGTTGTAGTCTTGAAGTGCTGGGATTCGTCATTCGGGGGGGGGGTATTTTTCTATTTTCGTATTTTGTGAACATTTGGGGTGCCCTCATATCTTTATCCAGGGGGTCCACGTGTCTACATAGTATTGGTGGCCTTGTGCAGGGGACAGGGCTTAGGGTTCGGGTTTAGGGTTTACGCAGCACTCACAGCTCAAGTGACAGCGTCGTCATCGTCACTGCAGAGACAAAAGACTCAGCCTTTCCCTGCTGGGACACATCGTGTGTCGGGTAGCACCTACAGGGTGGCACAACACGACACCGGGCGATCTCACCAGAGGAGAACGTGGGTACCCGCCGCCCCGCGACACCCGATCGTTGGGGGGGCCCGACCCGCGGCACCTGTCCGCTTGAATCTGTCACAGACGAATCGTATCAGTATCGTACTGCAACCGATTGCCGGCTCAGAGAGCGCCGCTGCCGCCGCCCCTTCCCGCGCCGCCTGCCGCCCGCCGCACGCCGCCCGCAACCCGCGAGCCCGCCCGCCCCGCCCCGATCCGCGCACGGAGCTCACCCACGCAGCACGCCATCGCCTCAGAGCGCGCCAAGAGTTACCTTCGTCATGAACTCGGGCGGCAAGGAGGTATGGACCCCGCCGCTGCAGGCGTTGGATCCCGTGGGGTATCCGGTGCTGCGCGTGGCGCACTCGCGCAAGGTGCAGAAGGGCGAGGACAAAAGCTTCGCGGCGCCCGACGTGGCAGGGACTCACACATAGTGCTCGGCACGTCATAGGATGTCGCTCAACTCAAGAAACGAGTGTTATAAACGCGATTGGTGACGTGGCGAGCACTCTCCATCAGATGGATAGTGCTCGCCAAGTCATAGGATGTCAGGTGATTGAAGAAACGAGGTTCACGATGCGTTTGATGACGTGGCGAGCACTATCCATCAGTCCCTAGGACGTGGAGTGGACTGCGGCAGTGAGCAGAGGGGGCACCGCGTCAGTGCACTTCTCGGTCTTCGGCTTGTTCGATGGTAGGTTCTGACGGATAGTGCTCGCCGTGTCATAGGATGTAATCTCACTCAAGAAACGAGGGTTCAGAATGCATCTGATCATGTGGCGAGGAGCGTCCATGAGTCCCTATTCGACGGGCACGGCGGCAACGACGCGGCGATTCATTGCACGGACACCATGGTGCCTTGCCTGCTCGTAGGGCCGTGGCAGATGTTGCTCCTGCTCGCGCTCGCCACGTCGCGGGATGCACGCCACGTCGCGGGATGCACGCCGTTCAACCCATGAAACGAGGGTTTGAGGTGTGGTGGATGACGTGGCTAATGATATCTGCCAGTCCCTACCTGCGGGCAGCGCTGGACGCCTTGGCAGGCCCTGCCACACAATACTCGCCACGCCGCCCAGCGCGTTATGAACCCTCGTCTCTTGAGTCAAACTGCATCCCATGCACCGCCCACGAGGTATGAACCCTCGTTTCTTTCGTTAAAGTGCGTCTTGCGACGTGGCGAGCAATGTCCGGCAGGCCCGACGCCCAGGGTCCCATCCCCGTCGGGGTGGATGCGGAGGACGCGCTGGAGGATCGGCTGCCACAGGTAGGGCTATGCAGGTTGACCCCAAGTTGACCCCGGGTTGACCGCGCTTGGTTTCGCGCGTGAATCTAAATTATGATGAGCTGCTTTCAAGTCTTGCTTTCAAATTTTAGTTGAGCCGCTACACACAGGCGCTGATGGACGCCTTCGCCGCGTCGGACGCCGCGTTCCTCGGTCGGGAACTGCAGGTTGACACTTTCAAAATCCGTGTTGAAAGCGCCTATGGTTTCAGCTCTTGAAGCTACAATATGATGAAACGCTTTCAAACTTTGCTGTCAGTTGCAACTTGCGGCGCTACACCTGGCGCGCGACATCCATAGCGGTGCCACGGCCACGGTGGTGGTGGTCAACGGGCGCAACGTGACGGCGGCCGCGGTCGGCGACTCCCTGGTATACCTGTCGCCAGTAATTTACCCTACTACGCGCTAACCCTTAACTTATACCCTAAACTAAGTTATACTAACCACTCCTCCATTCAGTTTCAGTGTGAAATCGACGTTCTTGAGTTAAGACCACTACGCACTAACCCTTGAACTAGCTTAATTTAGGGTATCCTACACCCCCCCCACACCAGAACTAGCCTAGTTCGACAGGTATACTCCCTGGTGCGGCCAAAGGCCTACGGCCCGCCACACAGCGTATTGCTTTTGCCGCCACTTCATCCACACGTGTTTGATTCCTCATCTCTTGAGTTGAACGGCACCCTATGATGTGGCGAGCATAAATATCCGCTAAGCCCTGTGATCCAACGCACTTGGAGCCCTCGTCTTTTGAGTGGAATGGCACCCGCACCCTATGACGCGGCGAGTGACATGCGGCCGGCCCTGTCATTCAACGCGCTTTGAACCCTCATTTCCTGAGTTGAATGGCACCCATGATGTGGCGAGTGATATGTTTCTGCCGGACCCTTGTGCGCGGCCACGCTGGACACGGGCACGCAGTCGATGCGCCTCACCCCGGAGCACCGCCTCGACACCATGGCGTCCGAGCGCGCGCGCATCGAGGCGGCCGGGGGCGAGGCAGGGGCTTCCACTCGTCCACTTTCAGCTCAACCAAAGCCATATATGTCACTGACAGACTAACGCCACCCAGCGTTCCCACCAAGAGTGCTTACCTTGAGCTGAAAGAGTGGAGGAGTGTGCGGCCCTGGGGTCCGGTGCGCGCCACGGCGTTCGAGGAGGGCAAGCCCGTGGGGCCGCTGCGCGTGTGGCCGGGCGGGCTGGCCGTCAGCCGCAGCATGGGCGACCGCGACGGGAAGAAGGGAGGCGTCATCTCCATTCCGGAAGTGGGACGCGTGCTGATACCGGACACGCAGCCGGGCGCGCGCCTGCTGCTTGCGTCGGACGGTAGGGCGCTGCAGCTTGAACCGATCATACCCATGTTGAAAGCGCATGGAAATAAGCGCTTGACACTATAATATGATGAACCGCCTTCAAACTCTGCTTTGAAATTCAATCTGCGGCGGTACGGGACGGGCTGTGGGACGCGGCGACGGTGAAGCAGGCCAGCGCGTGCGGCGCCAAGCTGGGCACGTCCGCGGCGGCGGCGGCGCTCTGCAAGCTGGCGCAGAAGCAGAAGGACAATCGGGACGACATCACCGTCATGGTCGGGCAACGCACGTTCACCTTTGGCTCGACCGCTTGACCCCAGGTTGACCCCGGGTTGACCCCGGGTTGACCTAGGGTTGACCCAAGGTTGATCCCAGGTCGACTACAGGTTGACCCCAGGTTGTCCCCAGGTTGACCCCAGGCTGACCCCAGGTTGATCCCAGGTTGTCCCCAGGTTTGGCCCAGTCTGGCCCAAGGTTGACACCTGTGTTTGCAAGCACGGAGTAAGACGTCCTTGGCGTGTCTGACTGAAGCCAGTGTGTGATACTCTGTCATCTTACCACGTGCTACTCTACTGAAAGCGCCTGGTTTCAGCGCTTGAAACTGAAATGCGGCAAACCGCTTTCAAACCTTGCTTTCGAATTCAACTCGCGCCACTACATCATGGTCGTGGACATCCTGCCTGTCGAGTCCCACAAGGATCCGTTCCAAATAAAGTCGCCGGTGACGAAGCTGCCCGTGTGGTGGCCGCTGGGCAAGAAGGCGTTCGAGGCGGGGGCTTTCACTCGTCCACATCTCACCTCAACGTAAGCACATTTTGTGGGATACATTGGGTAGTTCAACAGATAGATGGGTCATAGCTCGCCACAAACTGGACGCAAAACGGCTCACTGAAGTATTCCAAAACGGCTTCGGTTGATTCGAGAAGTGGACGAGTGTAAGCCTCTGGTTGGAGGCGCCGCCGCCGGCGTCGGTGCGGCGCGCGGGGCGGGTGGCGGCCGCAGCGCGCGAGGCGGCGGCGCGGGAGGCCGCGGCGGCGGAGCGGGCCGCGGAGCATGCGGCGGCGGCGGCGGAGGCAGGGGCTTACCCTCGTCCACTTCCCTGCTCAACCTGCGCCGTTTTTGTCACTGAAACCACCCAACGGACCAACGTATATCATTAACACGTGCTCAGGCTTAGCCGAAATGTGGACGAGTGTAAGCCCCTGGGCGGAGGCAGCGGCGGAGGCGGCGGCGGCGGCGAAGAGAGAAGCTGACTTCGAGGCGGCGCGAGACCGGGGTGTGGTCGAACCTGCACGCGGTGGGTCGTCGGCAGGGACTTGCACTCATCCGCTGTTCGGCTCAACCTGAGCCGGTGCGTTACTTAAACCACCCTACCTATCCCGCAGCTTACGTTGAGGTGAATAGTGGACGAGTGTCAGCCCCTGGTCGTCGGCCGCAGGCGCTGGTGGGTGGGAGGAGGCTCCGAGGAACCATAGTTTCGGGCAAAAACGCGAGCCGGTTGTCGTTGCTGAGGGCGGGGGCGGGGGCGGGCGCGGCGGGGGTGGGGGGGAAGCGGGCGGGCGCGGGGGGCGCGGGGGACGCGCGGGGCGGGGGGAGGGGGGGCGCGGTGGCCGCGGAGGTAGAATACCTGACGACGGCGCCGCTGTCGGCGCCATGGGAGGCCGCGGGGGACGTGGCGGGCGCGGGGGGCATG
>Ga0307489_10001295_pt1 | contig 16353 bp, 5 predicted proteins | sample SB12metaG_FD_202247 | JGI IMG/M metagenome (GOLD analysis project Ga0307489, IMG submission 202247) | Sea-ice brine microbial communities from Beaufort Sea near Barrow, Alaska, United States - SB 1.2 | ecosystem: Environmental > Aquatic > Marine > Coastal | place: USA: Alaska | collected 2017-05-06
AAATAATGAGGGTATTGCACGTGGTGGATGCTGAGGCAGGCACCGGTACGCTACGTGAATGATATGGGGTGCACCGGTACACTATGCGGCTCGCCTCACCCGCGGAACCTAGTGAGAAGCTGGCGCCGATCGGTACACCGCGTGCCAAGGTCTTACACAGCGCGCTTGCCACGTCATACCATGCCACTTGACTCGACACCCGGGGGTTAACATGTAATAGATGACGTATGACAGAGCGCGCCAAACCACTTAGACACTTAGCACCAAGTAGTGCTAAGTCGCCGCGCTCGACCAAGCAGAACGCTCCATTTGGATGACTGAGCATTAAGTCTCACTCAGTGTCTGAGTGGTTTGGCGCACTTTGTCATAGTAAAGCGCACTGGTGCCACGCTGCTCAATGAACAAGGGATTGAATGTAATTGATGATGTGGCAAGCGCACATGACATGATGCTGCTTGGCTCAACACGCATGGGCTCAAACAATGCAATGGATGACGTGGCAGGCATGACATGAAATGGTGGGCCCCGCCCCCGACAAGGAAGGAGGTCGCGCTGCCGACGCCGCACAGACCCGCCGCTCACCAGGGCCCGTAAGGTTCAGGGTTTAGGGTTCAGGGTTCAGGGTTTAGGGTTGGCCCGTGCACCGCGCACATGCCTCACTTCAACCTCACTGTTTGCGCATAGTGTACCTGTGTACCTGTACACCCGTACAAGCTCACCGCCTCATCCTTCTGACTGTCTGCTCACTTACTTATTTCTTCTGTTTTTGTTCAAAGCTATGGAGGTAAACGCAAACACGTCTTAGTAGGCCTTCAGGTTCGCTCACTCACATTGTAATATTGCACAGAGGCACTGGCGTCTACGGGACTCAGGCCCCTGTGTCGTAAGAAAATGGCGTTCTGGTCGGCCGGTCCCAAGTGTGGAAACTACTTTCACGCGGCCGAAATCGGTCGGCGATGTGACCAAATGACGCTGTCGATACCAGATCTCTGTCCTTGCGCCATACAAAGCAGGCCATTTGGACTGCCGTATGGCTATTTTTTTACGACACAGGGGCATGAGTCCCGTAGGTGCGGCCCCCGGGCCTGCCGTGGTGAGCAGCAAGTTGCTCTTGATCCGCTCATAGGGCCGGGTATGAAACAATGCTCGCCATGTCATAGGGTGGCGTGCAACTCAAGAAACGAGGGTCTCACATGTGGAGGATGCAGCTATCATGGCATGGCGTCACCTGATTGAGCGTCTCAAAATGGCGTCACCTGATTGAGCGTCTCAGAATGAAGGATGACGTTGTCATGGGATGGCATCACACACTCCGCCCTGGTAGGCATATGACGTGATAGGCGTGTTGGGCATGAAAAATGTGGCCCCGCCTTGGCGTACGAGTTGTTAGGTTTAGGGTATAGGGTGCAGAGTTTAGGTTTTAGGCTTTAGGCTTTAGGGTTTAGGAATGTGCCCCCGCCTTCGCGTAATTGTCGCGATTGGACTTCTTGGCTTTGGCCGCGCGCTCCTCCGTCTGTGCACAGGGCCGCACACGGCGGGTTCAGGGTTTGTAGTTTAGGGTTTAGAGTTTAGAGTTTAGAGTTTAGGGTTCTAGGGTTTAAACTAGGGACTAGGGTTGAGGGTCTAGCGCACTGGTCACCCACTGTGTCACATTGTACCGGTGTACCCCCCCCTGTCAGCTCATGCCGCGCCACGTCGGGGCCACAATGGTTTAGGGTTTAGGATTTAGGGTTAGGGTTTAGAGGTTAGGATTTAGGGTTTAGGGTTTAGGTGCCCGACATGGGGGCGTCGTGTGTCGATGTGTGTGCCGGTACACTATGCCTGAATGGAGATTGCCATATCGTGATGGGTGTGTCGGTACACTATGAGTAAACAGTGAGGGGCCCCGGCCGCAGTGTGCCTGACATGGGAGCGCCGTGTGTTGAGCCGGTACACTATGCCTGAGAGGGGGTTGCTATATCCATATCGTCATCGGTGTGTTGGTACACTATGAGCAAACAGTGAGGTGGCCGGCCCCGCCGACAGCACGCGCCCTGGGTGTGTCGGTACACTATGAGCAAACAGTGAGGGGCCCCGCGTGTGTCGGTACACTATGAGCAAACAGTGAGGGGCCCCGCGTGTGTCGGTGCACTATGAGCAAACAGCGAGGGGCCCGGCCCCGCCGACAGCACGCGGCCCGGCGCGTCCTTGAACTTCTGCTTCTTGGCGAGCGGGCGGTAGGACGGGTTGGCCGCCTGCTCGATCGCCTCCGCGCGCTCCGATTCGCGCGTCCACCGGCGGGCAGGGCCGGCCCAGGAGGGTTTAGGGTTTAGTGTTTAGGTTTTAGGGTTTCGGGTTGAGGGTAGGGTCCCTCATGTTCAGAGTTGATGACGGTTTGGGGTTTAGGGTTTACGGTTAAGGGTTTAGGGTGCCAGGCCAGGGCCGTGCCGCAGGTTTAGGGTCTAGGGTTTAGGGTCAAGGGTTTAAGGGTGCCTCATGTTTGTTTGCCCATGCTGTGGAGCATGGCGTCCTGACGGTTTGCTCGTAACGTACTAGTGTGCCTGTACACGCTCGCCCCCTGCTGCTCCCCGGCCGGACACGGCGACCGTCCCCTTCTGGCTCAACGTGACTGTTTTTGGTCATGGTGTACCAGTGCACCCGGAGACACTCGCGCCGCAATCTCGTCCATGGCCTGGCCACTCGCTGCCTGACAGTTTGCTCGGAGTGTACCAGTGTACCGGTGTACCCGTATACACTCGCCGCCTCCTCCTCCCTGGCCTGGCCACTCGCTCCCTGCGCAGTCAACCTGACTGCCTACTCATAGTGTACCGGTGTACCTGTATACGCCCGCCACCTCCTCCTCCCTGGCCTGACCACTCGCTACCTTCGCAGCTCAACCTGACTGTCTACTCATAGTATACCGGTGTACCCGGACACACTGGCCGCGACCTCCTCCGTGGCCTGGCCACTCGCTCCCTGCGCAGTCAACCTGACTGCCTACTCATAGTGTACCGGTGTACCCGGACACACTGGCCGCGACCTCCTCCGTGGCCTGGCCAATCGCTCCCTTCGCAGCTCAACCTGACTGTCTACTCATAGTGTACCGGTGTACCCGTACACACCTGCCGCCTCTTCCTCCCTGACCGGCCACTCGTTCCCCGCCTCCCCACCGCCACTGCTCCGCCCACGAGGGCGCTGAGCCTGACTGTTTGCTCATACAGTACCGGCACACACGCTCAGCCTGACTGTTTGCTCATACAGCACTGGCACACACAGGCCTGCTAAGCCTGACTGTTGGTTTATACAACACCGGCACACACAGGCCCGCTAAGCCTGACTGTTTGCTCATACAGTACCGGCAGACACGCTCAGCTTGGCTGTTTGTTCATACAGTACCAGCACACACGGGCCCTGCCGCGCTCTCTCCGACCTGGTAGGCGCGAAGTTGTACCCGTCCAGGTCGTACTTGCTTTCCGGCGCCGAGCAGGGCCCCGCACACTCATACCGGTACACTATGAGTAGACAGTCAGGTTGATATGCGAAGGGGGCGGGTGGCCATGCCAGGGAGGAGGCGGCGGCGAGTGTGTACGGGTCCACTGGTACACTCCGAGCAAACTGTCTGGGAACGAGCGGCCAGGCCATGGTCACAGGGTGCCACGTAACTGAACCAGCGAGGGTTTATACTGCGTTACATGTCAATATGTGTTGAATCATGCATTAGACGGTGTGTGCGCGCCCCCTACCCTGTGCGTGGTGGACCGGTCGAGCGCCCCTGAGCCGCGCCAGGCCATCAGACCATCAAGCGCTGCGGGGCGCTTCGCAGCCGCCGGCTTCTCGACCCCCGCCCCGCCACCAGTTAACGCCTTCTTCCCCGCCCCGCCACCATTTATTGCCTTCTTCTGGGTCTTGACCGGCGATGTGGTCTTGACCAGCGCCATCGCCGCGTCTGCCGCTTCCGCCGCCTCCTCCGCGCCGCAGGGTCCCACGCATACCGAATTACACGCACAGACTTATTCACTGTATGCAGTACTCGGCCCGTTTGGCCAACGGCCAAAAGTCAAATACGCATTCTGGTTATTTACCAAAGAAGTCTCCGCCTAGAACTTACTTACTCACATGGCTTGCTCGTCACATCGTGGGATGCCAATAAACACAAGAATCGAGGGTTCAAACGCGTGTCGCGTCGATGACGCGGCGGGCAATGGGCCTGTCACGTTTTGCTCGGCCCGTCATAGGATACTGTTCAATACACGAAACAAGGAATCAGTAAGCGTTGGATGACGTGGCGTGGATTAGGATTATGTGCGAGGCTCCACCCTGGCTATTCTCTTGGCCGTCATTTGCGCGCCGATGTGTAGCGGCGGAAGTTGAAATCGAAAGCAGCGGTTGAAAGCGGTATATCACCTTTTAGTTTCAAGCGCTGAAACCAGGCGTGCTTTCAACTCGGGTTGTGATAGGGTCAACCTGCACCGCCCTACCGATATCGACGTCCATGTTGTTGAGCTCCTGCACGCGCGTGAAGCTCATCCCCACCGCCGCCGCCTTCACCTTGGCGGCCTCCTCGTCCACCCACAGCAAAGGCCTGGCGCGCTCCTACCAATACCCGGTGTGCTCATAGTGTACCAAGGCCGCGTGCTTATTCCTGACCAATCGGTTTGCTCATGTGTACTAGCAGTACCAAGGCCGCGCCCTCGTTCCCAGCAGCGGCGGCTTAACTCGCACATGTTCGAGGTACCGAGTGGAGACAGCTGCCAATGGTTTCAGGGACGAAACCACAGCCAACACTATGACAAAAAGTGTCAGCGCTGTGACGGCGGCGTGAATTGAGGTGGAGAGGTGGCGCCGTGTCGGGCCAAGGGGGAGGAGGTGTCGAACCAGGGAGGAGAGTGCAGCGAGTATGTACAGGTGAGGGGACGTCGTGCCAGGCCAGGGAGGAGAATGCGGCGAGTGCGTACGGGCACACCGGTACACCGTCAGCCAACAGTGAGGGTACGTCATGCCAGGCCAGGGAGGTGGATGCGGCGAATGCGCACGGGCACACCGGTACACCGTACACCGTCAGCCAACCGTGCAGGTACGCCGTGTCGGGGCCCCGCCTTGGCCTTGTCCTGCCGCGCGAACTCCGCCTCCACGTCCCAGGGCCTGCCAGACATTGCTCGCAGGGGCTTACACTCGTCCACTTCTCAGCCCAACTTGAGCCGTGTCTGACACACACACACACAAAACATCCTACGCATCATAAACACCCCTTAACACGGGCTACACAATCCCTGCGCGCACCCCCTATCCCATAAAAAGCGCTCAAGTTGAGCTGAGAAGTGAACGAGTGTAAGCCCTTGTTGCACGCCACACGTCATGGAATGCCGTGTGCCTCGCGTGTCGAAGACGTGGCGGGCAAGTGACTAGCACGTATGGCTCGCTACGTCGAGGATTCAAGTAAACCCAAGGAACGAGGGTGCACAGTGCGTCTCGATGACGAGCCTTACCAGGTCGATTTTCCATATCGGCACGCTGGTTGGGTACCTGGGTGCCGTATCGGACTTGCGTGCCCCATCTAGTTCGTCGTCGCCCAAGGAGGGTCTGGGCCCATTTGGTTTGTTGTCGCCGGCTGCCGCGCGCGTGACGGTTGGGACGGCGGTCCGGGCGCCGCGGGTCCGGCGCCGCGGGGCCGGCGCCGCGCGGAGGGCCCGGAGAGGTGCTAGTGTGAGGCTCATCGTGCGCGTCGGCGCCGTGCGAAGTGACGTCGTGCGCCGCGATGGCCCTTCAACGAACGAAGGACGGTGTGGATAGAACGCCCGCCACGTCGAGTGCCGAGCCCTGAAACCCTAAACCTGTCAAACGTGTAAAAAGTCGGCAGCATCACCGCGTCGCCGCCCACGCCACAACAGCATGGCGAGCCTCCTGTCCACCGCTCCCCTCGCCGGCCTTCGCGCCGGCGCCCCCGCCGGGTCCCACCGACGAGGCCGCGCCGTGGCCCGCGCCGCCGCCGACAACTTCAGGCTCAGCCCCGAGGCGCAGGTAGGCCCTGGTACACGTTGCGCGCCACGCATCCAACCCGATGTCTGACCTTGTTGCCGAACCCTGGCTCTCGTTCGCTGCAGGGGCTTACACTCGTCCACTTCTCAGCTCAACTTAAGCGCTTGTTATGCGATAGGGGGTGCGCGTAGGGGTTGTGGAGCCCGTGTTGAGGGGGTGGTAGGGGGTGTTTAGGGTGTGTAGGGTGTTTTCTTGTGTCAGACACGGGTCATTTTGAGCTGAGAAGTGGACGAGTGTAAGCCCCTGTCGCTCTCGTTCGCTGCTCCGCGCACTGAGCGTCCGCCGCGGGTCGGAGCAGGCGGCGAGGGCGGATGTATGACGCGGCGAGCGCGGTGTGCCCGGCCCTGGGCGCAGACGCAGAAGGAGCAACTGGCCGAGCTGCGGCGCGCGGTAGGGCCGGGCAGACGTTGCTCGCCATGTCATACTCGTAGGATGCCGTGTAACACAAGACGCGCAAGGGTTCATGATGCGATGCGCTGGATGACGTGACAGGGCCTGGGATATTGCTTGCCACGTCATAGGATGCCGTGTAGATTAACAAGACGCGAGGGTTCACGGTGCGATGCGATGCGCCGGATGACAGGGCCTGGCAGACATTGCTCGCCACGTCAGGATACCGTTCAACACAAGACGCGATGGTTCACGATGCGATGCACCGGATGACAAGGCCTTGCAGACCTTGCTCGCCACGTCATAGGATGCCGTGTAACACAAGACTCAAGGGTTCACGATGCGATGCGACGGATGATAGGGCCTGGCAGACATTGCTCGCCATGTCATACTCGCAGTGCCGTGTATAAACGCAAGACGCGAGGGTTCACGATGCGATGCGCCGGGTGACATGACAGGGCCTGGCAGACATTGCTCGCCACGTCATATGATGCCTTCGTTGTAACACGAACACGAGGGTTGAAGAAGCGTTGGGATATAGGAAGCGTCCGGCCCTGGGGCGCGGTGCAGCTGCAGCGGATGGACCCGTCGGTGGCAGGGGCTCACACTCGTCCATTTTTCAGCTCAACCTAAGCCGTGTTGAGTTACACCTATCCTTGTCCCCCTGTCTAATAGACTAGGGAAACATCATGCACCCAACGTATCGCACAAAATGTGCTAACGTTGAGCCGAATAGTGGGCGAGTGTAAGCTCCTGGGCGGTGGCAAACGTGGTTAACACCATCATCGAGCTGACGGGGCAGGAGTTCGGCCTCTCCGGTGCGTGAAACCACTTAGACACTGAGCAACAAGTAGTACTAAGTCGTCCCGCTCCACCAATCAGAACGCTCCATTTGGACGACTTAGCACTAAGCTTCACTAAGTGGCCAAGTGGTTTGACGCACTTTGTCATACCATGGACATAACAGCTTCAGCGGTATCAAGGTAGCTCAACCTGAGCACCTTGCACCTGATTTTGACCCAGGGCTTACCCTCGTACCCATTTCAGCTCAACTTAAGCTCTTCCGTCTACTGTTACACCCAACTTGAATCATGAATGTGTCCCGGAGTCGCTCAAATTAAGCTCCAACGTGAAAGAGTGTGACCCCCTGATCTTAAGCGGTACACGATCCACCCGCCGCACCCGGCACCGCAGGCGTCAAGTTCACGGAAATGATGGACAAGGTGAACGAGTGCTACGTCTTCATGCCGTGTGGGTACACGTAGGGCCCTCACTATACATGACGAACTAGGCTACTTCTCGTGAGGGGGGGTAGGATACCCTAGATTGAGCTAATTTAAGGGTCAGTGCGTACTGGTCTTAACTCAAGAACGTCGATTTCACACTGAAACTGAACGGAGGGGGGGGTAGAATTCCCTTGTTCAGGAAAAGTTAAGGGTTAGCGCGTAGTAGGGTAAATTGCCGGCGACAGGCATAGCCGTCACTGCCTGCTTACGGTGTGCCAGTGCACTTGTGCACACTCGCCGCCTTCTCGTCCCCGCGAGGCCACTCGTCCCCTGACTGTTCGCTCATGATGTGCCAGTGAACATGTACAAACTGACCGCATCCTCCTCCTCCCTGGCCTGGCCACCCGTCCCCTGACTGTTCGCTCATGGTGTACCAGTGTACCTGCACACACTGACCGCATCCTCTTCCTCCCTGGCCTGGCTACTCGTCACCTGACTGTTCACTCATGATGTACAAGTATACCCGCGCACACTCACCGCATCCTCATCCTTGGTACACCATGAGCTGACAAGGGAGCTGGTGTGACGAGGCCATCTCCACCTGAATGTGTGCTCATTGTGTACCAGTGTACATACCATTGTGTGCCAGTGTACCTATACTACGACCAATGAGGTGGCAAAAGAGCTGGCGCGGCTGAACCTGTCGCCAGTAATTACCCTACTAAGCGCTTACCCTTAACTACCCTAAAGTAGGGAATTCTAACCCCCCCTCCTTTTAGTTTTAGTGTGAAATCGGCGTTCTTGAGTTAAGACCGGTACGCACTAACCCCTAAGCTGGCCGAATCGAGTGTATTCTACCCCCCCCCCCTCACGAGAAGTAGCTTACTTCGTCAGGTACAGGTGCGGCGCGGCCCTGAGCGTTGGTCGGGCGCGGGGTCGGCGGACGAGGTGGTCAACCCGGTGGGGACACACTGCTCGCCAACTCATCAGGCAATACTTGTCGCCCCTAAACTAGCCTACTCAGCACTAGCCACTAAACTAGCCTAGTTTAAACCCCCCCATTTGCTAACCCACTGAGTCCCCAACACTAATCCACTAATCACTAGCCCCTCGACTAGCTTATACTAGCTTAGTTTGACCCCCCCCATCGCCAGCACTAGCTTAGTTTGACAAGCATAGTGGGGTCACACTGCTCGCCAACTCATCCAACGCATTGCGAACCCTGCTGCCTTGAGTCAAACGGCGTCCTATGACGTGGCGAGCAACGTCCGCCAGGTTAAAGGGCATCCTGTGACGTGGCGAGCAATGTCTGCCAGGTCACATGGCATCATGTGACGTGGCGAGCAATGTCTACCAGGTCACATGGCATCATGTCACGTGGCGAGCAATGTGTGCCGGGTTAAAGGGCATCCTGTGGCGGAGCAAGCAATGTCTCCCACGTTTAAGGACATCCTATGAGGTGGCGAGCAATGTCCGCCAGGTCAAATGGCATTCTATGACGTGGCGAGCAATGTCAGCCACATTTAAGGGCATCCTATGACGTGGCGAGCAATGTTCGCCAGGTCACATGGCATCATGTCACGTGGCGAGCAATGTCTGCCAAGACAGAGGGCATCGCGTGACGGAGCAAGCAATGTGTGCCACGTTTCTTAAGGGCATCCTGTGAGGTGACGAGCAATGTATGCCAGGTGAATGGCATCCTGTTACGAGGCGAGCATTGTCTGCGAGGTTGAATGGCATCCAATGACGTGGGTCTGCGCTGTGCGGTGCGGCCCTGGCGGCATCCTATTACGTGGCGAGCAATGTCCGCCGGGTTGAATGGCATTGTGTGACGTGGGTCCGCGGTGTGTTGTGCGGCCGTGGCGGCATCCCGTGACGTGGGTTTGCGGTGTGCGGAGCGGCCGTGGCGGCATCCTGTGACGTGGGTGCGCGGTGTGCTGTGCGGCCGTGGCGCGCGGCGGGCACCAACAGCGGAGCCTCAAGACCTACTACAACCCTAAACCCTAAACCCTAACCCTAAACCTGGTGTGCGGTGCGGCCGTGGCGCGCGGCGGGCACCAACAGCGGCAGCCTCAAGACCTACTACAACCCTAAACCCTAAACCCTAACCCTAAACCTGGTGTGCGGTGCGGCCGTGGCGCGCGGCGGGCACCAACAGCGGCAGCCTCAAGACCTACTACTTTGCCTTCCTGCACGGCCTGGACGAGGCCGCCACCCTCAGGTCTATTACCCATCACTTTACTTGTCGCCCCTAAACTAGCCTACTAAGCACTAATCCCTAATCTAGCTTAAAGTAGCCTAGTTTAAACCCCCCTATTTTACCAACCCACTGTAGTCCCCAATACTAATCCACTAACCCACTAAGCACTAACCCACTAACCCCTAAACTAGCTTAAACTAGCTTAGCTTAACCCCCCCCATCGCCTGCACTAACTTAGTTCGACAAGCATACCCATCACGCGCACCCTTTCTAAACTCTAAACCCTAAATCCTAAGCCCTGAACCCTGAACCCTCAGGTCTGTCACCCACCACGCGCACCCGGCACCCCGGCACTCCAACGCCCCGGCCTGGGAGGAGGATGCGGCGCGTGTGTGGAGGGCACTATGTGCAAACAATAGCGGGAGTGAATGCCACGCATGTGGGTGTTGGGAGTAGAGCGGGATGCGGCCGGTCGCCGAGGGCGGCGCGTCGCCTCGGCTACCCTCGCCCCTCACCCTCACACCGCCCCCCTGTCTCTCCCTCACACCCCACTCCCCCTCACTCCCCCTCACCCTCACACCCCTCCCTTACTTCCCCCCTCACACCCCACCACCCCTCCCCCTCACATCCACCCCTCACACCCCACCCCCTCCCCCCTCACACCCCTCCTCACATCCCCCCTCACACCCCACCCCCCCTCACAACCCCCAACCCCCCGCAGGCTGTTCTGCGAGCACTACGAGGACGTGCTGGCCACACCGGACGGCGCCAGCCACGGCACGGCCCCCCCTGACTCCCCCCCTCACCCCCCCCCCCTCACCACCCCCCTCACTCCCCCCCTCACTCCCCCCCTCACCCTCTCCCCCCTCTATCCCCCCCTTCCCACGCCGGACGGTGCCAGCCACGGCACGGCCGAACCACATATTGCAAAGCCACGCCATCGCACGCCGTTCAAATCAAGAAACGAGGGTTCAGAATGCATTTGATGACGTGGCGGGCAATGTCTGGCAGGCCCTGCGCCACGGGAACATCCGCGCATTTATGAAGCACGGCTGGGTAGGGGTTTACTTGTCGCCCCTAAACTAGCCTACTAAGCACTAGCCCTTAAACTAGCTTAAACTATCTTAGTTTAAACCCCACTATTTTACTAACCCACTGTATTCCTCAATACTTACCCACTAACCCACTAACCACTAGCCCCTAAACTAGCTTACACTAGCTTAGTTTAAATTCCCCCATCGCCAGCACTATCTTTGTTCGACAAGCATGGGTAGGGGGGCTTGGCGGGGGGCGCCTGCCACGTCACTGACTCGCGATTTGAACCCTCGTTTCTTTTTTAAACTCAGTGTCGGCGTCACGGAGAGAAGCCTATCTCCTCGAGCTCGAAGGTCTATTAACTCAGGGATCGCGACCAGGTTGGACAGCCGGCCAGTCGGTTGGTGGGAGTTTCGGAATGGTCAGTTCTGATTGGCTTGGCTTGGTCGAACGGGACTCGATACCATACTTTCGTTACCAGACCCGACACTGAGTTTAAATCTATATGTGTCCGTCTTATATTTCAAGTCTTAACGACAAAACCCTACAGCAGACCCCCCATTCGGTTGGTGAAGTGGCATCGCATGTGACGTGGCGTCGCATCATGTGGCGGACCCTTGGGGTGGGAGGGGATCACGTTCGAGGGGGAGCCGCTGGCGCTCAAGGCAGGGGCGCACACTCGTCCACTCCTCAGCTCAAGTTGAGCCGTATCTGACACAAAAATACACCCTAAACATCCCCTACTACCCACTAAGACCCCCTAAACAACCCTTAAACAACCCATAAGCGCACCCCCTGTCCCTCAGACGCGCTTAAGTTGAGCCGAAAAGTGGACGAGTGTAAGCCCCTGGCTCAAGGATGGCTCCGAGACCAGCACTGTGGACTCCATTTGAATTTGGTGATTGGGCGAGCCAGTTGAGGCCGGGGCGGGGGGACGGGGGGGGGTAGAGGGGGGTACTCTAGCGTGATTCTCTTTTATATATCGAACAAGAACTTTGAAACACGGCAGCGTGTCGGTGCACACGGAGAGACTCACCCCCTTCGTGATGCGGACGAACACCGCACAAAAGGCGTGGCTAAGCTGCGTAGCACGTTGCCGCTACCGTTGCCGCCGCTCGCGCCACCGCCGCGCGTGTACGGCGCCTGGCTGTCAGCGTCGCGCCGGGGCGTGCGACACGGCCCCATGCCGTTTGCCGTCATCATTCTTTTGGTGCGTCCACCCTGGCGCGTCTTGTCAGGAGACAGTCGGGGCGGGTGGACGCGGCGACCGCGAGGCCGGCTGCCGCGGCTGCATCAGTCGCGATGGACGAGTGAGCGTGAGGCTGCACTCGGATGGTTGTGTGATGGTGCACGGCTTGATGGGGTAGGCTGCGGCTCCCTCTCCTTCGAAGTGCGTCGCGTATATCTGCGCAGATCCGCTGGCTGAACTTATACTTACGGATTTGCGCAGACCAGCGGCCTCATATCCGACGCGAATATCTGGATGGATAAGACCGTCGAGCCACATTTCTTTTGCGCGGCTGATCTTATAGGGGGCGAAGAGGACCGCGACTGGCGTCTGCGCGTGAGGCCGATGATGATTCGGCATGTCGCTGGGCGGGTCCTGGAGGCCGTCGGCGGGCGCGGCATGTGGTCAGGGCGCGGGCGGTTGGCTCAGTTGCTGCCGCCGGTTGTGTTGGGATTGCAGTCGTCGGTGATGACTCCGCGCGATGGAGATGGAAAGCGCTGGGGCGGCGCCCTTCTGCGTCGGCGCGACGAGGTAGAGGGGTGATTGACAACGACGACAAGAACGCATAGCGGAGCACGACTTACCTTCAGAGTGGACTAATATAGACGCGACGGACGCGTGGACCCGGTTCGTGGTGGCCAAACCTAAAGACCGAGCACGTCCCCTCGGCCCGACAGTCGGACAGTGGTTTTCTTGTCCATTCAACGTCGGTCAACGTTGTTCTCAGTGACCCTTCTGCGAGGGGCTGCCAGGGTGCAGCCGCGGATTCGCGGCAGGACACCGAGGGCCCCGCAGCGGCGGCGGCGGCCGCGGCCAGGGCGGCGGGGGGGGCGGGGCCGCTGAGCTGAACAACACGATCTCGAGCATTGTCCGGGTGGAGGGCATTATGGAGCTGGTGACGAGTGGAGTGACGCTGAACTACATCCACGTCGCGAACGCGATGAACAAGTTAGTGAAGGCCGCGAAGCGCGGGAAGGACGAGCGCTCGTGGAAGCTGGAGGGCAATCGGCTGAGGCGGGATCCGAGGTTTCCCAAGCTGATCGACTTGGTCCGCGCGCACTGCCTGAGCTTTGGGGGAAGACAGGGTGCAAACGTCTTGCACGCGCTGGGGGTGTTGCACACAGATCTCGGCGCTGCGGCAGTGGACGAGCAGCTGGCAGCGCAACTGGGAAAATTCGTGGAGCGAAAGGCACGTGACATGAACGAGCAGGAGGTCGCCAACTCGCTCAACGCGTTGTGCAAGCTCGAGGCGGTGACGGCGGCGGTGTCGCCGACGGGGTGGGCGCGCTTGGCGGAGGCGGCGGAGAGGACGGCGGTTGGGATGAAGCCACAGGAGATTGCCAACTCGCTCAACGCGCTGAGCAAGCTCGAGGCGGCGGCGGCGGCGGTGTCGCCGACGGGGTGGGCGGGACTAGCGGAGGCGGCGGAGAGGACGGCGAGTCAGATGAACGAGCAGAACGTCGCCAACTCACTCAACGCGCTGAGCAAGCTCGAGGCGGCGGCGGCGGCGGTGTCGCCGACGGGGTGGGCGGGCCTGGCGGAGGCAGCGGAGAGGACGGCGCGTGAGATGAACCCGCAGGGCGTCGCTAACACGCTCAACGCGCTGGGCAAACTCGAGGCGGCGGCGGCGGCGGTGTCGCCGACGGGGTGGGCGAGCTTGGCGAAGGCGGCAGAGAGGACGGCGAGCGAGATGAGCCCACAGGGCATTGCCAATTCGCTCAACGCGCTGTGCAAGCTCGAGGCGGCGGCGGCGGCGGTGTCGCCGACGGGGTGGGCGGGCCTGGCGGAGGCGGCGGAGCGGACGGCGAGTCAGATGAACGAGCAGAACGTCGCCAACTCACTCAACGCGCTGATCAAGCTCGAGGCGGCGGCGGCGGCGGTGTCGTCGACGGGGTGGGCGGGCCTGGCGGAGGCAGCGGAGAGGACGGCGCGTGAGATGAACCCGCAGGGCGTCGCTAACACGCTCAACGCGCTGAGCAAGCTCGAGGCGACGGTGTCGGCGGTGTCGCCGACGGGGTGGGCGGGCCTAGCGGAGGCGGCGGAGAGGACGGCGAGTCAGATGAACGAGCAGAACGTCGCCAATTCGCTCAACGCGCTGTGCACACTCGAGGCGGCGGCGGCGGCGGTGTCGTCGCCGGGGTGGGCGGGCTTGGCGGAGGCGATGGAGAGGACGGCGCAAGAGATGAACCCGCAGGACGTCGGCAACTCGCTCAACGCGCTGTGCAAACTCGAGGCGGCGGCGGCGGCGGTGTCGCCGATGGGGTGGAAGCGTCTGGCGGAGGCGGCGGAGAGGACGGCGCGCGAGATGAACCCGCAGAACGTCGCCAACACGCTCAACGCGCTGTGCAAACTCGAGTCGGCGGCGGCGGCGGTGTCGCCGCTGGGGTGGGCGGGCCTGGCGGAGGCGGCGGAGAGGACGGCGAGCGAGATGAAGCCGCAGGAGATTGCCAACACGCTCAACGCGCTGAGTAAAATCGAGGCAGCGGCGGCGGTGGTGTCGCCGACGGCGTGGGCGGGCCTGGCGGAGGCGGCGGGGAGGACGGCGAGTGAGATGAACGAGCAAGAGGTCTCCAACTCGTTGCATGCGCTTGGAGTTCTTCCGGCAGCAGCGGCCGAGCTGTCGCCGTCGGCGCGGAAGCACCTCGAAGCCGCCGCGGAGAGGGAGGCTCCCAACATGACCTCGGAGGGACGCAAGATGACACTACGGGGGTGCGAGAAGCTCAAGATGAAGACTCCATCCGCGTTCCTCAAATAGTGTTTCAAGGGAACGAGTGGCTTGTATCACCAGCTGACCGTACAACCATGCCAACGATTTGGATGCGGGTCATATTTGACAACTCGAGGGCATGTCATGTATCGACTCGTCAACTTCTGTCTACTTTCACCTGTTGTAAGAAACGTTTCAGCCACGAACGACGCAGATAGTTTACTCATTGTTATGAAGTCCACTTTCACATCCTACGAGCCGCCTCTCTTAACGCACACTTTCACTCACGTTCATCGAGCCCCAAGGCACGCGGGATGATGGACAGATTCAGTAGACAATGTGATTTTTTACTAACGTTCATCGAGCCCAAAGGCGCTTCACATGGTAAGCATTAACCAACCCCCTCCGCCATTGCAAGCGTATGTCAGGGTTCAGGCGTTTCAAGGGTCATTATCTCACATGTATGCACCTCACATCTGCGCATATTGATGATCTACTCGTGCATGCTTCGTCGATGATATATACCTGCCCAGCCCGCCGCTGCCGATGACACGTAACTATCCAGCCCGCCGTCGCAACTCAAACATAAGTACCCGACCCGTCACGGCAGATGACAATAAGTTAGTACCCAAGCCGCCGCCGCACGTGGACACATAAGTCCCCAAGCCGCCACCGCAGACGACACATAAGTACCCCGCCCTCCACTGCAAATGACACATAACTACCCAACCCGCCGCCACTCGATGACACATGACTACCCAACTCTGCTTCCTCGATGACACATAACTACCCAACCCGCCGCCGTGGATGACACATCACTACCCAACCTGTCGCCAATCGATGACACAATACTACCCAACTCTGCTTCCATGATGACACATAACTACCCAACCCGCCGCCGCAGCGCGTCCCCCCCCCAACGCCGAGCGCATATCGCGCGCATGTGTGCGTGATATGGTCACCCGACTCAACCAGTCGCCGGGTCGAGCGTGACGCTGAATGCCCTCATGTGATTGGTCGAGTAAGAGATCTACTGAGATTTCATTGGCTGGATTTTCTTGCACGTTTCGCGCCAATTCTGAAAGTAAACATGGATGGTCCCTGATTGGTCAATGGACAGACCATCGTCAACCCACGTCCCTGATTGGTCCAGAGGCTGCATTCGGGGCGTTCAGGGGGTAGTCAACCTGGAGACTAGGTTTAAGTCTGTTCGGTTCATTAGGATTGGGGAGGGCTGTTGGTTTCATTTCATACCAAACCCGAGTTTGGCGACAGAGTTCACCGCCATTTTTTACCTAGTGTTAATGAGTCAGTTGTTGCAAGACATTCGAGGCCTGCCAACTCACTGTCGTCTAAAGTGAGCTCCTAAGTTAACCCCCCCGCGCCCACGGGGTGTGTACCGGTACACTACGCCCCCCCGCCCCGTGCCTACAGGGTGTGTACCGGTACACTATGGCCCCCCACCGCGCCTACGGGTTGTGTACCGGTACACCACCCCCTCACCCTTTCCACCTCGTGGGGGGGCGGGGGGGGGGGGGGGGGGGGGGGGGGC
>Ga0307489_10001297_pt1 | contig 16343 bp, 27 predicted proteins | sample SB12metaG_FD_202247 | JGI IMG/M metagenome (GOLD analysis project Ga0307489, IMG submission 202247) | Sea-ice brine microbial communities from Beaufort Sea near Barrow, Alaska, United States - SB 1.2 | ecosystem: Environmental > Aquatic > Marine > Coastal | place: USA: Alaska | collected...
AATGTTGTGGCTTCAAGCGCTGAAACCAAGCGCAGTCAACCCAGGGGCAACATGGGGTCAACCTGCACCGCCCTACCGGCGTCGCGAGGGTCGGCGGCGCGCGCGACGAGCGGCGAGGCTGTGGACCGGCGGGACGACCGCCGGAGAGGCGCTGCGGAGGTGAACGCGGCGGCCGCCGACAGCGCACCAACAAGCAGGGCCTTGAGGAAGTACTCGTACATTTTGTATTCCATTCAGTTTGAGCAACGTGTCCGGGGCGCACTGGTTGGCTGGGGGAGCGTGACGATATACTGAGGTACTGATAGACAAGGACTGAACACGCATGGCGTTGTTGTTGACACCTCACACTGAACGCTCCGGCGACAAGACAGACGGACCAAGTAATTTACTTTTTCCCAGCTCAATCTGACAACGTGTCCGGGGGCGCACTGATTGTCTGGGGGAGCGTGCCGATAGACAGTGGTAGATAAGGACTCAAGAAGCAGCGCGTTGCTGCTGACATGACCGCTCCCTCCATCGGACGAGAAGACAGACGGGCCAAGATTTCGGAATATTGTCGGGAGGGTGCCCCCCCTCGCACATTTGTCAGATGGACATCTTGACAAGACTCTCCGCGTTTTAGTGAAGCGTCTTTGAGGTGGCATAACTCATCAGGTGGTGCCAGAGACGAGCGTCGTGAAGTGTTAGCCGGAAGATGGCGGGCTGTGAGGACTACGAGTAAAGAAGCGTCGCGTTGCTGCTGACGTGACCGCTCCCTCCCTCGGGCAAGAAGACAAGATGTCGGAAAATTCTCGGGAGGGTGCCGCGCCACTGGCACATTTGAGCGTCTCCGTCTTGACTTGTAAGTGGAGCATCTTTGAGGTGGGATAACGCATCACACGGTCTCAGAGACTAGCGGGTGGAAGATCATCAGAAGATGACGCGGTGTGAGGCCCTGCCGCCGCGCGCGCGGAGGGAGCCGCCGAGGCTAACGGCGGGACCAGCGGATGTCGACGTGGAGGTCGAGGCCGTGGCGCCTCGAACGGTCGTCGCGTTCGCGCGGGCCGAGCTCCCGCGGGCGGACGGCGCCGCCGCATGGGCGAGGCCGATCGGCTGAAAGGTGGTGGCGAGGGACGCCATTCGTGGAGCGCTTGAGGGAGGCTTGGGGGTGCGCTGCAAGGGCGCGTGCGCGTGAACTGACGATAGATGGCACAAAAAGTGCTTGCTGGAGCGTTTCTCAAAAAGCGCATGGCTCGTGAGCCACCAAATAGTTCGGTTACTCGTGACGTGGCACTTTTGGAAACGTGGCGGGCTCTGTGACGTGCGTGCGCATATGTGCGGCCGGACCCCATAAGCTAACACCCTCAGGAGCGAGTCCGGCGGTCCGACCGGACCTCCTGCCACGCAGACGCCTCGCCACGTAGGATCGGCCGCGCTGTGCCCTCTGAACTCCATTCCACCTGCGCCGTCCTATCCAACACCTCCAAGCGCACGCACGATGTCCGCCTCCGTGACCTTCGCATCCACGGCGCGCCCCACCGTGGCCGTCGCCCGCCGCGCCCCCGCCGCCCGCCGCACCGCCGCCCTGCGCCCCACCCCCGCCGCTACCCTCGCCCCCAAGGTGCGAACGAACACCCACAGGTCCAGCCCGTTGCGCCCGGGCGAGTGACAAGCAGGGTATCGCCCGCACCCGCGCCCGCGCACCCACACTTGACGCTTGCAGCAATCCGGTGGCGGCGTCTCCGGCGGTGTCGCCGTCGGGGCGGGTTCCTCCGATGAAGGTTGCGGAGCGTGTGGCGTCCGCTATGACCGGGCACGGCACAACACAGCACCCACCAATCGAAGTTTTGGGAAATGCGCGTTGCAGCGCCGGTGCCCCGTGCCGTGCCCTCTCCAAGCCCCGATGCCACCTCCTCGTCGCCTCCCAGCGCGTGCCCCCCGGCCCGACCCCCACCACGGACCCGAGCCGCTTAGTCGACCACACCGCACGACGACCCAAATGCCGCCGCCGCCCTGCCTCGCCTCTACCCTATCCCCGCACATCCTCACTCCCCACTCCTCAACCTGAAACCTCACCTCCAACTGCATCCTCCACACAGGTACGCGTTTCCTCCCGGCGCGGCCTAGGTAGGGCGACGGTGCAGGTTGCCAGCACCAAACCCGTGTTGAAAGCGCCTTTGGTTTCAGCGCTTGAAATTATAATATCATAAACCACTTCCAAACTTTGGTTTCAATTTCAACTTGGGCCGCTTCTCGTAGGCCACAGCCTGACCGTTCGCGCCGCCGATGAGCCAGCCGCCGCCGCCGCACCCGCCGCCGAAGCCCCCGCCGTCCCCGCCGCCCCCGCGCTCCCCCCTGTGCCCGAAACATTCTCGCGCATCTGCGACTTCGAGGACCTGCCCCGCGGGGACCGCAAGAAGGAAGGGCGATACTTTATTGTTTCAAGTCCCGCAGCGGCCACGGCCGCCCTTAGACGCCTCATCTCGCACCCCATCGACCAGGGCCTAACCGGCTGTACTTCCATCTCAGCTGTCGCCTTACGCCGTTTGTCCCTGGACCACTGGAGTTGTCCTATCCCACTGCCAGACTGGCCCCCACACCAAGCGCCAGCTGAAATATTAAATATTAATTACATGTCAGGTAAGGCCCTGCAAGAAGGTGAACGTGCTGGGCAAGGCCGTTCTCATCTTCTGGTGGGGTCGTCACTTTGCATTGCAGTTAACAGGCAATACATCGGATAAAGTGAGCACAGATGGTTGATGGGTTGAGACGAGATTATGAGGTGGATGGCACGGCGAGCACTGGTGCACCGTGCGGGGGATGACGTGGTGGGCACCGGTACACTGTGCAGTGGATGAGGTGGCGAAAACCGGTCCAGCGTGATGAGCATCCTTACCTGACAAAATCATGTATATGTTGGTTGCTGGTTGCGGCCCTAACCTATGGTACAAGGACACGGTGTTTTGCATCGAAGGGCGGTCCCCGGCGGAGGGCGCCTTCTCGGAGGGGTTTGAGAAGGCGCGCCTGACGCAGGCATGGGGGGGTATTGGCAACAAGCACTCGACCGAAGCTGAATATCCTCCTCTCTCTCCTTCTCCTCCTCCTCCTCTTCCTCCTCCTCCTCCTCCTCCTCCTTCCTCCTCCTCCTTCTCGGTGTGTCTGTATGGCTGTGCACCCTTCAGTTGAGACATGCTCCGATCTCGGATCGAGTGTGTGTTCTCAACGTCCCTGAAAGTGAGTCACGCTCCGATACTAGTTCGTTCGAGTGCGTGTTCTCAATGACCCTGCTGTGAGGACGCGTGCATCGTGTGCACGCAGACGGCGAGCACGTTCGACCTCAAGACGGCAGGGCGGTGCAGCTTGACCCCAGCTTGACCACAGGTTGACCCCAGCTTGACCCCAGGTCGACCCCAGGTTCACCCCAGGTTGACACCAGGTTGACCCCAGGTTGACCCCAGCTTGACCCCAGGTTGACCTCAGGTTGACCCCATGTTGACCCCAGGTTGACCCCAAGTCGACTCCCGGTTGACCCCAGGTTGACCCCAGGTTGAACTCAGGTTGATCCTGGGCTGGCCGCGATTGGTTCCTGCGCTTGAACCTAGAATGTGATGAGTTGCCTTTAAACTTTGCTTTCAAATTCAACCTGCGCCGCTACAAGACGGGCGAGATCCGGTCGTGGTACCCCGACAACCCGGTGCTGCGAAAGCTGACCCCCATCGGCACCTGCCGCCCCATGGAGGTAGGGGGACGCGCGGGATTGTTTGCTGATCATGCACCCGTCCACAGAGACGTTGGCGATACGGTCTCCTGACCGATTCGTTTGTGCTTGATATTGGAGCCCAACTCCCGTATGCTCGTGACCCACTCATTCGTGCTCGCAGTCGCAGCCTGGTTCCTGACCAGCGTCATTTCATATTGCGTTGGCGACCCTGCGCACGGGTGTTCCCGGTGCTGGCGCGATCCGACGGCATCTTCATTGACACCAAGAACGGCTCCCTGGGCCCCGATTTCGAGGCGGCCACCTCCAAGGTAGGACTCGGCGGATGTTGCCCGCCACGTCATCCAACGCACTGTGAACCCTCGTCTCTTGAGTTAAACGGCAATCCTATGACGTGGCGGACCTGGCAGATACCGCCCGCCACGTCATCCAACGCACTTTGAACCCTCGTCGTTCGAGTTGAAAGACACCCTGTGACGTGGTGTGCAAAATCCGCCACGCCCTGTCATCCAACGCACTGTGAACCCTCGTCTCTTGAGTTAAATGGCACTCTAAGACGTGGTGAGCGATATCCGCCCGCCCCTCGTCTGTTGAGTGGACATGAAACCCTGTGACGTGGTGAGCGATATCCGTGGGGCCCTACGCAAAGGGCGGGTCCAACTCCTCGTTGGAAAACAACAACATCTTCGCCACGGAGCCGAAGATGTACATCGAGGTAGGGCGATGCAGGTTGACCCCAGGTTGACCCCAAGCGAACCCCAAGTTGATCCCAGGTTGACCCCAGGGCAACCCTAGGTTGAACCCAGGTTGACCCCAGGTTGACCCCAGGTTGACCCCAGGTTGACCCCAGGTTGACCCCAGGTCAATCCCAGGTTCAGCCCAGGTTTACCCGAGGTTGACCCTAAGCTGACCCCAAGCTGACCCCCGGTTGACCGCGCTTGATTTCTGCGCTTGAAGCTCGAATATAATAAACCGCTTTCAAACTTTGCCCTTCAATTTCAACTCACGCCGTTACATCGAGGGCCAGGAGGGGGTGGAGCTGGACAGCGTCAACATGGACCAGACTAAGCTGGACCCGGCCACTGTCACAATCACCATCGTGGCGGTGGCCGCGGGGGCCCTGGGCGGCAGGGCCGCCACACCCGTCCGTCCACCTCTCACCTCAAACTCCTCCTACTCCTGCTTCTCGTCGTCGTCCTCCTCCTCCTCCTCCGCCTCCTCCTCCTCCTCCTCCTCCTCCTCCTTGTCCTCCCCCTCCTCCTCCTCCTCCTCCTCCTCCTCCTCCTCCTCCTCCTCCTCCTCCTCCTCCTCCTCCGCCTCCCCCTCCTCTGCCCCATTCCCCTCCTCCTCCTCCACCACCTTTCAGCTGATGCTGAGCCGTCTTTTCCACTGTCTCCACCCATCGTATCCAACAAAAAGTGGTAAAGTTGAGCCGAGAATTGTGCGAGTGTAAGCCCCTGCTTGGCGGCACCGCCACCTGCGTGTACTACCAGAACTACATCGCGCTCGCCCTCTTGTGGATCGTGGGCTTGGGCTTTGCCGCCAAGGTCGGGATTGATGCATAGTGCTCGCCATGTCATATGAAACAGTTTAAACCCAGAAATGAGGGTCAGAAATGCGTTTGATGACATGGCGAGCATTATCCATCAGTCCCTACGCGAAGGTCACGGTGGATAACACCAGTGGGCTCACGGACGACGCCAACTAAAGCGAACGTTGTGTTGTTGTGTGGTTGCTTGAGAGAGTGGCCCGGGAGAGGGGGATATGGGGAGGGGTATATGGGAAGGGGGTGAGGGAGGGGGCGGGAGCGCAGGACGCCAGGTGTGTGTTTGTGAGGATGCTCAGAGTGGGGGCGAGGTGGCTGGGTGGATGGGCAGGGGTGGGGCAGGCGGGAAGGTGAGGAGGTGTGGCCATGGGTCGGTGGGGCGGTGGAACGGTGGCGAGGCGGCAGCGAGGAGGGCGGCTCAGGTCAGCCTCAATGCAATCGGCGCTCTCGAGGGCGACGACAGGTAAAACGAAAGCTGTATTGTGCTTACAGCGTGCGCGGGTAAAAGAGTTGCGCGAAGGTTGGTTGTTTCTTTGTTTGTGCTGAGAGAGGGGCACGAGGGATTGGGGAGAGGGGGAGACGGGATCCGGGAGAGAACGAGACGGGACAGTGGCTGAGACGAGTCGGGATGCGACTGCCCACTGGCGTGTCATGGGTGACGACGAGGAAACCGACAGTTGTGTTTGGGCATACAGAGCGGCAAGGGAGTGGGAGGGGGGTACGAGTAGAGGAGAGCGAGGAGAGCTTCTGAGACGAGTCGGAAAGCCACCGCCCACTGGCGCGGCACGCGGCACGATCAAGGTTGATGGCAAGTTAGCGAAAGTTGTGTTTTCTTTTTGTGTGTCTTTTCGTGATTTGCTTACGAGTAGAGAGTTGGGGCGGGGAGTGGGGGTCGGGAAGACCGGTTACGATGCGCCTGGATGCGACGCCCCAACCCTCCCACCCCGAGTGGGCGCGCCCGTGTCACGGGGGTGACAGTACGGTGCGCGGGCTCAACACCCGGCAGCACCTTCGAGGTTGGTTTGAAATACAATCTGAAATTGTGAGTCTAACTGCCACCGACGTGCTAAAGCAATGCATATGACACATTTCATTTTGTCAACATCAGGTGTGTCATATGCGCCTGGCTGCGACGCCCCACCCTCCCATGCCGAGTGGTCTGGCGGTGTGACGGGGGTGGCAGCAGAGTGTGCGGGCTCAATTCTGGGCACCATCGAGGCTCGTTTGAAATATACATAAACGATGTAAGCCACAATGCCAACCGGCACGCTAGATCTAATGCAATGTATGACGACACGTTTCATGTTGGATGCTCGGGCTCGTAAGATGCGCCCGGATGCGACGCCCGCCCACCCCCCCACCCCAAGTGGGCGGGGGTTGTGGCATTGGGGTGACAGTTAGTCATGCGGGCTGAACACCGGCACCAACTAGGCTCTGCAACCAACATGACTCAACCCGATCTGATATGTAAGTCTGGCAACAGAGCCATGATGCCACCGGTGTGTTGTTCGTCTGGAACTGAAATGTAAAAGCAGCTTTTCTAGATCTTGATTCGTCGTCTCGCCGTCGTCGTTTTTCGAAAGTTGTTTTGAGCAATAGGCTAGCTCTAGTCAATGCATGTTCATCAGGGCGTTCCGGCCATTCATTCATTCGTTGGTGTGTTCTCGTTGTGCATTCATCCCCAGCCGCCGGTCGTTCACGTCGCCGCAGCAGAGGTGCTGCTCTCGCTCACGCGGCAGTTGCGGCACTCGCACACCTTGAGGCCGCCGCAGTCGAGCTTGTGGAACTTCCAGTCCTTCGTCTGGCACGCGGGGGTGCAGTAGCGGGCCACACGGATGCACTTCTTGGACTTGCAGCCCCCGCACGTGCGGTTGGCGTCGGGGGCGCCGCACGACTCGCACGCGTTGAGCAGCTTCAGGTCTGCGATAGCCATGGCATCGCCTTGCGCGGCGGCAGCCTTCATGAAGCTCCTCGCGCGCCGTGCGTTCTTGGGAAGGCCGCGCGCGCCGTGCATGTAGCTACGGCCGAGGCGGTACTGCGAATAAACGTCCCCTCCCTTAGCGGCTTTCTCCCACAACGCCACCGCCTGCGCGTCGTCCTGCTCCACCCCGTTGCCGAGTGCGTAGCAATAGCCGAGGCTGCCCTGAGCCCCCGCGTCCCCCAGATCAGCCGCCCTGAGGTACCAGTGCACCGCCACCTCGAGGCTCTGCTCTACGCCCAAGCCGAGATCATAGCACGTGCCGAGCTCACACTGGGCGCCCGCGTGCTCTTGCTCGGCCGCCTCGCCGTACCACGCCGCCGCCGCCACTTTGTCTGGCTTCACCCCCTCCGTCCCGTAGTCGTAGCAGCCACCAAGTCGGTATTGGTCCTCCGCGTTTCCCTTCACCGCGCCCTTGCGCCACCCCTTGGCGAGCTTGCTCAGTCCCATGACAACAGCTGTAGTCTTGCCGCGGAAACCTCCCGGTCAGATCCTCAGCGACACCCGGCACGCTCGCCCACAGTAGCGACGTGGGCAGCGGCGGCGGCGGCGGCACAGATAAGCCCCCCCTTTTCGCGGTGGCGACGGCACCCCCCACGCCAGAAACTTCAAAGCCGGACGACTGGCCAGCCCTGAAGCGTGCTGTCCCTGGAACCCAGCACGCCTGGATGCACTGGAGCCAACGCCTTGCACGTCACGGCTGCCCCCCAGCGGTCGACACGTGCGCGGCGGGGGCGGCGACGAAGAGAAACGTCCCTTCTCGCGGTGGCGACTGCACCCCACAAGACACTTTAGAGGAGTCGTATCGGACGACTGGTCAGCTTCCAGCCCTCAAGCACTCCCTTGAACCCAGCGCGCCTGGAACCAACGCCTTGAACGTCACGGCTGGCCCCTCAGCACCACCCGGCGCGATTGCCTGTGGTCGGGTCGTGCGCAACGGCGGCGGCGGCGGCAGAATAAAACCACCACTTCTCGCGGTGACGACGGCACCCCACACAAGAAACTTCAAGCCGAAGTAGTATCGGACGACTGGTCAGCTTCCAACCATCAATCCCTCCCTGGAACCCACGCCTTGAACCTCGCGGCCGGCCCCTCGGCGACACACCCGGCGTGCTCGCCTGTGATTGCGACGTGTGCGGTGGCGGCGGCAAGGACACCCCCACCCCCTTCCCGTGCGGCTCTGTGTGGTGGGCTTCGAAGGCACCTCAAGTTCCAAGTTAAAAATCGGAAGACACAACGTGCTCGAGGTCGGTCGTCCGTCGAATGCCGTCCGACCGGTTGCCAAACAGCCGAGTACTCACAATAAAAGCAGACGCCCCCGAAGCTGCCGCCGCTACCGGGCCGCTGGCGCCCCGCCGTCCCATGTAGAACGTGTTGCGTTGAGAATCTCGTATTGATAAATTCGTACGCTGCTAGGGTTACTGTCTGATGCGCACTGCGCTAGGTCGGGCGCGGGGGCTTGGCCTTAGTGGGCCGTGCAGCACTCGTCGGGACTCCGCTCGCTTTCCCATCTGTGCGCGGTGCCGACGGAGGGCACGGCTTGACAGACGCTGGCGTCGATGACGCCCCGGAGACGCCCCCAACGCTGCCACCGCTACCGGGCCGGGGCGGCTTGACAGATGCTGGCGCCGATGCCACCACTGATGACGCTAAGGAGACGCCTCCGAAGCTACCGCCGCTACCGGGCCGCTCGCTGCCGCCCGCCGTGCCGGGCCGCCCCGGCCCCATGCCCTCCGCCGCGCCCGCCGCCGCCTCCTGCTGCCGCCGGCACTCCGCCAACGGCTAGGGACTGCTGGATAATGCTCGCCACGTCATGGGACACGCCATTCACTCAAGAAACGAAGGGACTGATGGATGGTGCTCGCCACGTCATAGGACACGCTATTTACTCAAGAAACGAAGGGACTGATGGATGGTGCTCGCCACGTCATAGGACACACCATTTAACTCAAGAAACGAAGGTTCAAAATAAATTTGATGACGTGGCGAGCGCTATCCATCAGTCCCTACGACCAGCGCCGACATCTCATCCGCCGCCAGCCGCTCGGGGAACGCCGACGTGGTTTTCAGCTGCCTCAGTCTCTTGTCTACGTCCGACTCCAAAGCAGCCATCGCCATAGTGTAGTGGCGCGACTTGAAATTGACAGCAAAGTTTCAAGACGGGACATCATGTGTTCAGCTTCAATCGCTGGAAAGCAAGATCGGTCAACCTGGGGTCAACCTGGGTTCAATCTGGGTTCAACCTGGGTTCAATCTATCGTCAACCTTGGGTCAACCTGGACCGCCCTGCCTTGGCCTCCCGCACCCCGGTCAGGTACCCCTCGACTTCGGAAGAGAGTTGAAATTCGCCCCCCGAGCTCTTGCCACCCGGACTCTTGCCACTCTTACCACCCGCTGGGCTTTTGCCATCGGCGGCGGCTGCGGCGGCGGCGCTAGCGCTGCTGGGCGCGGGCGACGGTGCGGTGGGCGCAGGCGATGGCGCCTCTACCACGCCGTTCACGTTGCCCTCCGATTTGGGCCGAATCAATTATGCTTGCCACGTCACAGGATGTCATTCGGCGCAGCACAAATAAAGCTCGCCACGTCATAGGATGTTATTCAACTCGATACATGCGGGTACATAATGTGAGGGATGACGTGGCGAGCATTATCTGCTTGGCCCAACCTCCGACGCGGCGGCGGGCGTCTCTGGTCGACCAGCACCGCCGCCGCCGCCGCCTAGGGGCGTACACTCATTCCCTTTTCGGCTCAACGTCAGCACTTTTTTGTAGAATATTCTGGGTGATTCCGATAACCAAAACGACTCAGGTTGAGATCAGAAGTGGACGAGTGTCTACCCCTGCCACCGCCGCCGACGCCGCGGTCATCATCGTCGTCATCGTCGTTCCATCGATTGGCGAAGAAAGCATCTTCGTCGAATAGGGAGGCGGAATCGACGCCGAGGCGTAGTGCCGCAAGTTGAAACTGGAATCAAACTTTGAAGGCGGTTCACCATATTTTGGTGTCAAGCACTGGTACCAGGCGCTTTCAACACGAGTTTCAACTGGTTTCAATCTGCGACGCCCTACCCAGGCGCGTGAGGCGCGAGGCGGCCCGGTTCGCCGAGCGCAGGTCACCGAAGCCGCCGCCATCGTCCCATTCATGCTCCCACTTGAATGAATTTAACCTCGCCTCGATCGCTGCTAGCCGCATCACCTCCGCCGCCGGCGTCGCCTCCTGATCCGAATCTAACCCGCCATTGTGTAGCGCCGCAAGTCGTACTTGAAAGCAAAGGTTGAAGCGGTTCATCATGATTTAGCTTCAAGCGCCACACCGAAGCGCGCTCGAACCGGGTCAAGCTGGGACCAACCTGCACCGCCCCACCGCCGTCGCCGTCGTTGTTGTTGATGTCGGCAACGTCGCTGCTCCTGCCGCCCTCCCCGATGACAGGGACTGATGGACAGTGCTTGCCATGTCATAGGATGCGGCGTAACTGAAACAACGAGGGTGCAAAATGCGTTTGATGACGTGGAGAGCACTGTCCATCAGGCCCTACCCAATGACGAACCCGTTGGCCGCTGCGAGCAACCCGAGAGATGTGGGAATGGCAAACGGATTCTCATCCTCGCCGCCCCCGCCGCCGCCCCCGCCGCCGGGGCTGGCGGCGCCCACCCGTGTCAAGGGACTGATGGATAGTGCTCGCCATGTCATCAATCAGATTGTGAACCCTCGTTTCTAGAATAAAATGGTATCCTATGATGTGGCGAGATGTGCTCGCCACGTCATCAATCAAATTGTGAACCCTCGTTATTGAATAACATGATAAGGTATGACGTGGCGAGCACTATTCATTCGTCCCTACCCGTGTCGTGGCGACGCTGCTGACGTCATCGAACCCACCGGCGGCCTCGAAATCCTCCAGCTAGGGCATGGCAGATATAGCTCGCCACGTCATAGGATTCCAATTGACTTCCGAAACAAGGGTTTACAGTGCGTGTGATGACGTGGAAAGGAATCCAATCAAATCACGAGATGAGGGTTCGAAGTGCATTGGATGACGTGGCAAGCATAATACGCCGGGCCCTTCCTCCAGCAGTTTCTCCGCGAGCGCATCCTCCTCGGGGCTGAGCTGCAAGAACTTCCGCGCCAGAGCAGCCATCGCCGGGTCGGTGCTGACCGCCGCCGCGTTCTAGGGACTGATGAATATTGCTCGCCACGTCATCAAACGCATTTGAACCGTCGTCTTTCGAGTTCAACGCTAGCCTATGTCGTGGCGAGCAATATCCGTCAGTCCCTACCGCGTTCCGCGCCGCATGGCCGCCCATCTCCGCCGCCGCCTCGCCCCGCAGAGCCCGCCGCAGTTTCCCCAGCTTCTTCCTCCGCAGCTTCTCCTTCTAGTAGCGGCGCAAGTTGAAATGAGATGCAAACGTCGAAAGTAGTTTATGGTATTGCAGTTTGAAGCAATGACACCACAGACGCTTTTAAGAGGTTCAACACGGGTTTTGATAGGGTGAGCTTGCACCGCCTCACCTTCTGGATCTCGTCCTCCGCCTTCCTGTAGCGGCGCACGCTGAATCTGACAACAAAGTCTAAAGGAGGTCCATCATGTTATTGTTTCAAGCGCTTAGTTCCAGGCGCTTTCACCCTGGGTTTCATCGGTACAACCTGCACCACCCGACCTTCTGCCTGGCCTGCGCCTCCGTACCCGTGACTGGATCGAAGTACTTACCCGGGTACACCTCCCGCCGCACGATGGCCGCCTCCGCAGCCTTGGAGGACAACGTCTTGTCTAGCCGCTTGATCCGATCCAAACCCGCCTGGATTTTGGGGTCCACGTCAAACTCGGGATTGTGAGCGGCGGGGGCGGTGGACGAGGAGGCCGCCGCGCCGTCGCCGTCCTCCCTTCCACCATCCCCGTCACCGTTCACGTCGTCCCCATCGCCCGGGGCTGCGGCACCCTTTCCCTGGATGTAAGGGAGCAACTTGAAACTGAAAGCAAAAGAAATAAAGCGATTCATCATATTTCAGCTTCAAGCGCTGAATTCAAGCGTGATCAACCCCGGGTCAACCTGGGGTCAACCTGCGCCGCCCCGCCTTGGCGTCGCCGACGGTCACCTTCAGCTCGCCCCGAATCTCCGTCTTCTTGAACATCTCCGCGACCATGTTAGAGAAATCCGAGGGAAACAGCACGGCGGATTCGCCCTCGTCGTTGGTTTTGGTCTGGAGGTCGGTCAGGTACCCGCCCAGCTCCCCGTGAGATAGGGTCTAACCGATACTGCTCGCCACATCAACTGACGCCATGTAAATCAAGAAACGAGAGTCTAAATGTGCCGGATGACGCTGCAGGCAATATCCGCCACTCCCTAATTCAAAGTAGGTCTAGGGTCTGGTGGATAGTGCTTGTCAAATGGCACCCTGTGACGTGGCCAGCAATATCCGCCAAGCCCTACCGCGCGCCGCTTCCCGCGCCGCTGCCGCCGACTCCGCCGCTGCCTCCTCCTGCTCCGTCGGCTTGTACCGTTGGAGCGCCGCAATATAGGGCCGGACAGACACAGCTTCAACACGTCCTCTAACACATTCGCCAATCCATATTGAATGACTTGAATGCCACCGACTGATGCTTTGAGCGGTTTCTGCCGGGCCTTACCGCGGTGAGGGCATCCAACGCGTCGTCCCCGGCCCCCTCCAGCTGATCGTACCATCCCCCCTTCACGCCGGGTCGCGTGAATTATGCGGAGCCGCGTCACAGGAAGTAATTTGTCGCAGGATATCATTCAACTTAACGAATGAGGGACTGAAGTGTCGTGCCGGGTCCCGTGAATTATGCGCGGCCGCGTCACAGGAAGTCATTTGTTCCAGGATGTCATTCACCTTGACGAACGAGGGACTGAAGTGTTGTGAATTAAATGGCGGGAACTGATCCTCAGTCCGACATTCACGTGATTCAACTCAACAAACGAGGGTTGCGAAATGTTATGGACAAGTGGCGGTAGTGGGCATTACCGTTGGAAGAAAATACAAACTTGGGAGGCATTGTTCGCTTTGTCCCACCTCCACATCCACATCGTCCGCGGCGTTATCACCTCCCGCGAGTAGCGTGGCAATCATATCTGGGGCGGCAGCGGGGGTCTGGACCGTCGCCGCCGCCGCCGCCGGGGCAGGGGGCGCGGAGGACGAGGACGCCAGGGACATGGCGTCGTCCTCGGCGATGCGCCGCCGCAGTGGAGGGGCACAAGTTGAAACTGAAAGCAAAGTTTGGAAGCGGATCATAATAATTTAGCTTCAATCGCTGATACCAAGTGCGATCAACCCAGGGTCAACCTGGGATCAACCAGGGGTCGACCTGCACCGCCCGACCGCAGGTCCTCGATCTGCACCTCCAACAGCGCGTCCGTCAACGGCTCCCTCTCGGCAGGGCCTGACAGATCACACCAGCCACGTCATCTTCCACATTGAAGGCCCTCGTTTCTTGAGTTGAATAGAATCATATGACGTGGCGAGCATTATCTGTCAGGCCCTATGCCTGCCACGTTATCCTACATATTGAAGACCCTCGTTGCTTGAGTTAAATAGAATCACATGACGTGGGGAGCGTTGTCTTTCAGGCCCAACCTCTCGGCTTCGTCATCGTCCTCGTCATCGTCTTCCTCCTCATCGTCGTCATCATGTGATCCGTCAGCGTCCTTGCCGTCGCCATATTCATAATCCTCTTCGTTGTCGTCGTCGTCATACTTGGATTCCATTAGCTTCATCCGGGCCAGGGCGTCGCGAAGCGGCCGGTCCGTAGGGACTGATGGATAGTGCTCACCACGTCATGGGATGCCAATTAAGTCAAGAAACGAGGGTACAAATATCTTTGAGGGCGTGGCGAGCACTATCCATCAGTCCCTACCGGTCCTCGCCACCTTCGAGATCGCCATAATCGATGTCACACCTGCCGCCCGCACCCTCGCCACCCTCAATGTAGCGGCGCAACTTGAAATTGAAAGCAAAATTTGAAACCTGCTCCTCATGTTTTAGCTTCAAGCGCTGAGACCAAGCGCGGCAATCCAGGGTCAACCTAGGGTCAACCCAGGGCCAACCCGGGGTCAACCTAGGGTCAACCCAGGGTCAACCCAGCGTCGACCTAGGGTCAACCCAGGGTCGACCCCGGGTCAGCATGGGGTCAACCCGCACCGCCCTACCTCGATATCGCCGTAGTCGATGGCGCACCGGCTGCCCGCACCCTCGTCAGCATCGTCTAGGTCAGCGCCGTTGGCATTGTATTCGCTATGTTCGACGACCAGCACGTCGGCAGTACTCGATCCTCCACCCAATCGGGGGGGGTCCGAGCCGTCGAGGACGGCTGTGAGGAACGTGGCGTCCGTTGCGCCGCCGCTGACCCCTCCCCCGCCCCCTTCACCGCCCCCTTCACCGCCCTCGCCCCCACCACTACCGCCTCCGCCACTACCGCCCCTGCCACTACCATCCTCACTACCTTTGCCGCCGCTACCACCGCCGCTACCGCCCCCGCTACCACCCCCGCTACCGCTGCCCCCCCTAACTGTACCGAGACCACTGCTGCTACCGCGACCCCCGCCGCTACCGCCGCTGCCGCCACCCCCCCCGCTACCGCCTCCCCCACCGCTACCGCCGCCGCTTCCGCTAGCCAACCGCAGCGACGAATGCGACATCGCAATCGACGACGGAGCCGCCATCGCTGCCCTCTCGACAGGAATCGCCGCCGCCGCTGCCGCTGCTGCCCCAGACTGGCTGTTCACGGTGTACCTGATCTCCGCGGGCGTGTCATCAAACGGTTTTGCCTTTCGCCGCGAAGTCGACAGGTCAACCACCACGGCGTTGCGCGAAGAAGGCCGCGATCCAGGCCGTGACCCAGACCGAGACGGCCCCTCCCCCCCCGCTGCCCCCGCCGCTGCCGCCGCCGCCGCTGCGACCTCCCTGTCCACCCGACTGTTGGAGCCGCCCTTGGTGTGGCGGCGCAAGTTGGAACTGAAAGCAAAAGTTGAAAGCTGTTCATCATATTTTAGTGTCAAGCGATAAGTTTCAGGTGCTTTCAACTCAGGTTTCATCGGGTCAACCTGCACCACCCTACCTTGGAAGGTCGGCTTCCAGGCCGGGAGCCGCCTGCCGGCTTGAGTAGCCCCCCGGCGTGTTGCAGCCACGCGGTGGCGTCCGTCGCCGCGCCGCCGCCGCTGCCGGCTCCCGCGTCGAGCACTTCCATAGACGTCGTCAGAGGGATCTCCAAGCCTGAACACAACAGGACAGGGAGGAGGATACAGCGAGTGTGAGACGGTGGAGGAGAGGAGGATGCACCGAGTGTGAGACGGTGGAGGAGAGGAGGATGCAGCGAGTGTGCACTGGTGCACAGCGGAGGAGGTAGAGGAGGATGCGACGACTATGCGCACACAGGCAGGGCGTCGTGTCCGCATTTCGAACCCCCGCCCGGCAGCATGCACTTTGTGGAACTTGTCTAGCAGCGCGCAACGGCCAACGGCACCCAAGACTGGAAACATTCAAGGGATGGTGTCGGGATGGGCCGGGAAGCGGGACGGGGGATGTGGACGGCAGACGGGGGATGGGACGCTGGCCCAGGGCACGGAGATGAGGTCAGGGGACGGGCACGGAGGGACGGGGACAGGGCACAGGGACTGGGACAAGGACGGGGACAAGGGGGGACGGGGGACGCTGGCTCAGCGGGCACAGGTGACGGGGACTAAGACGGGACTCCTTCAGGGTAGGATGGGGGTCGGGGCGTACCGCTGGCTGAGCCAGGCCGCGAGGAGGACGACTTGATGCGCCGCACGCCCAGTCCAACCCCTACCCCCGCCCCCCCTCCGGAGGCGGCGCGCTCGCCCGACATCGCGTTCGTGTCCTGCGCAGTCAGCGCGTCGCGCATGTGCAACCGGGGAGAGGGGACTGTAAAACTGCTGCCCTCTGACTGCGGTCGTGCGTGCCCACTGCAACGCCCTCTTTCAATGAGCTTGAAACCTGAGCGCCGCTGGGGTACACTACGAGTACCTCCGGTGGTGCTCAAGACGCCCGCCCGGCGACTCTGGCGTGGCGCGTGCGCGGGGCCGCGTGGGTAGTCCACCCCCTGCTGCGACGACTCTGGCGTCTGGGGCGCGGGCGCGGCTACCACGCGC
>Ga0307489_10001298_pt1 | contig 16333 bp, 27 predicted proteins | sample SB12metaG_FD_202247 | JGI IMG/M metagenome (GOLD analysis project Ga0307489, IMG submission 202247) | Sea-ice brine microbial communities from Beaufort Sea near Barrow, Alaska, United States - SB 1.2 | ecosystem: Environmental > Aquatic > Marine > Coastal | place: USA: Alaska | collected...
GGGTGTCCGACAGTAATTACCGCATCAAGGAATCCCTGCATCGGACCGAAGATGTCTTACGGTAGAGAGGCTCGGCGTGAGTAGTATGCATTCGTCCCCGCCTTGCACTCCAGGCCGCGGCGGCAGCACGACGCGCCGGCGAACGGCCCGCCGACCGTCTTGCCGCCGCACTGATCCCACTCCTTCCCGCACGGCAGCGCTTCTGCCGCTGCCACCGCCACCGCCCCCACCACCCCACCAGCCCCTCCCACCCCTCCCGCCTCTCCCGCCCCTCCCGCCGCCATCGCCATCGCCGCATCCAGCTGCTCCGACGCCGTCGAGCATGGTTGCCCAACACGTGTCCCGCCCTCCACAAATACCCGGCTGGAGGGGCGCAGCTTACAATAGCCCGATTTCAGTATATCGCCTGGGCGAAATGCCCATACAGAGTTGCGGGCAAAGCGTCAGCGCTCCGCGCGGGAAAGCGGGCGGCAGATTGAATGCCCATACAGAGTTGCGGGCAAAGCGTCAGCGCTCGGCGCGGGAAGCGATGTACCGAAATCGGCCTATTGTAAGCAAAGTCTGAAACCGACTCATCCGGTGTTAGCTGCAATCGCTGAAACGAAGGGCGGGCAACAGGTGCTCAACCTGAGGTCAACCTGGGGTCAATATGCATCGCCCTACCCCGCACGCGTCCTCCATGCAGAAACCATTCCATGAACGGCTGCTGCCGGCCTGATTCGCCCGGTGCCAACACCAGTCAGAGCCTCACACTAGTCCCGTCCGTGTTAGCTTATATTGTACCGGTGTACCAGTGACGATTGCAGCGCCGGCGGAGGCGGCGGCAGTGGTGCAGAGTGACAAGATATGATCCCATATCGATATGGGAGATCGATATGGGAGATCGATACGGGATATCTTGTCACTCTGCAGTGGTGTACAGGTGCGCTATGATCAAACGGGATGGAAACGCGAAGGGCCAGGTAAAACGGCGAGGGCGGCAGTCTGTGGTGACTGTACAGAAGATGCTCTATGCGCAAACAGTTAGGGCCGAATGCCCTGCGCCCAATCCACGACTAGCCCAGGAGGCACTGCGCCGCACAACAGCGGGTTGCCCTCCGCCTTCATATGGCGGCGCAAGTTGAATTTGAAAGCAAAATTTGAAAGCAGCATATCATACTTTAGTGTCAAGCGTTTGGTTCCAGGCGGTTTCAACTTGGGTGTCATAGGGTCAACCTGCACCACCCTACCTTGAAGCTCAGCACGCGGCGGAAGGCGGTGCCGAACTCAGGCGGGATCGAACCCTGGATGTAGAAGCGGCGCAAGTTGAAATTGTGAGCAAAATTTTAAATCGATGCATCGTAATTTAACTTTAAGCGCTGAATCCAGGCAGATTCAACCCTGGGCCTAAGCTGGGGTCATCCAGCGGTCAACTTTGGGTCAACCTGGGTCAGCCTTGGGTCAACCTGTGGTCAACCTGGGGTCCACCCAGGGTCAACCCTGGGTCAACCCTGTGTCATCAACCTGGCGCAACCTGGCTGGGGGTTACCTGGGGTCAACCTGCACCGGCCTGCCTGGAGGTTGTTGCCCTCAAGCCACAGCACGCGCAGCTCCGGTAGGTAGGCCAGCGAGCCGGGGATGGTTCCGGTGAGGCGGTTGTTCTCCAGCTTGATCTGCTCGATCTTGGGCATGCCGCGCCCCAGACCCGCCGGAGTGTAGGGCCTGGCAGATGTTGTCCGCCACGTCATGCTCCATGCTGTGAACCTGGATTCATCGAATTGAATGGAATCCTATGACATGGCGAGATGGACCATGTTTGCCTGGCTCATCGACAGCCTCATCATCGACACACGGCATCCCGTAACGTGGCAAGCAATGTCTGCTAGACCCATTGTCCGCCACGACGTCGAAATGAATCTTGAATATTTTGTTCGGTGGGATCCTGTGACGTGGCGTGCAATATGAAAGCCTGCCAGACCCTACCGGGATGGTTCCGCTGAGGCGGCCGTAGGACAGGTCCAGCTCCATCAGCTCCGGGAAACAGTCGTCCAGGAAGGCAGGGATGGGGCCGATGACCAGGGGCTTCCACTCAACATTCACCTTTCGGCTCGATGTATGCACTTACAGTGGAACACGTTGGCTCATGGCGACTTATGAGCATGCTTAGTGCGCTACGAGTCATCGTATGTACGTGCATACAGTGCTATCGGATGAGATTAAGGCGACTAGCGGCATGCCACGCCAGGCGATGAGCTGCCGCGTAAATGTTTTGTTTGTATTGATTTGTTTCATGTGGGAAAGTTGGGTGGTTCCAGTGACAGTAACGACACTGTTTGAGCTGTTTGAGAAGTGGACGAGTGCAAGCCCCTGCCGGTGAACTGGCTGCCGTCGAGGTCCAGCTCGCGGAGGTGCTTGAACGGGCACAGTACTCCGCCCATGGACTGCAGCGTGCCCTTGATGGAGAGGTCGCTGAGGTGGATGTTAGTCACTAGCTCCCACTCCTCCTCAGCCGCCGCCGTGGCCGAGTAGGTGTACACCGCATTAGGATCCGCCCGCCGCGCCGCCTCTCGCTCCGCCGCCGGCATCTTCCGACACGCGATGTAGTACCAGTCGCCCCAGGAGTCGCCCGTGCCCTAGAGACTGAAAGAGATTATTCGTCACGTTACGCATATACGACTGGCTGACGAAGACGGAGAAACGAAGAGAGGGGAGAGTATACAGTGGATGATACGCCACGGCCCGCGCGAACGCGCGAGACTCGACACGGGGGCCGGGGCGAAAGCATGGTGCCTCCTATTACAAGCGGAAGCGTCTCTCTCTCTCGACACGTCACCAAACGCACGTGGAATATTCGTTTCTTGATTTAAACGGCAGCCCGTGACGTGACAAGCACTGTATTTGAGTCCCTACCGCGCCCGCCGTGGCCCCGCACGGGTCACAGCCCGCCCCGCCCACCACCGCCTCCTCCGCGTAGCAGCGCACGTTGAAATCGAAAGCAAATGTTGAAAGCTCTTCATCTCACTTCAGCGACAAGCGCTGAAACCAAGCGCGTTCAACCCGGGGTTCATCCTGCGGTCGACCTGCACCGCTCTACCTCGGAACAGGTCCAAGTGTCGAGCAGGTACCCCGCCCCGCGCCCCTCGAGCTCCGTTCTCAGTGCGAGGAGCTTGGCAACCTCGGAGGGGAGCGTGCGCGCGTCCGCCAAGCCGCGGCCGACGCCGCCGCCGCCGCCGGAGCCGAGCAGCAAGAGGAGGAGGGCGAAGAAGTCGAGCACCCGGAGGAGAAAGGAATAAAGCGGGGAGAGGAAGAGGAGGCGGGCGGGGAGTGTGTGCTGGGACGAAGGGCCGCGGGCGTGGCGTTGGGAGGTTGGCACGGAGGTGGCGACGCCCGGCATAATTGGAGTGGTCTGCCGCCGCAACCTCCTCCGCATATATTGCCTCTCTCGCAGGCGTGCGGTATGTGCCGGCGAGGAGTGTTTGTTTTGCTGCTAAACGCGTGGACAGTGCGCTTCCGGCTGCCCTGCTGCGAGTATTGCGACATCCCAGGCTTCAGTGTCTGTGCTTCCAAGGCTTGCGTTATGTCGCGTGATGAACAGTAAGTAGCCCCACACTGTCTGTCACGTCCAAGGTTTAATATATGTGGTGGATGCGGGCCAGGAGCGTGTGGCTGTCGTTCGTTGACTGAAGAGCCGTTTCTGTACGCGCCTGGGCCGTTTTTCGTAGGTTTACTTTGAACCGAGATTCAACCTTCCCACCACACAGTCAACAACACAAAGTATGGAACCTCCCCAACACAAACGGCTGGTGTAAAACAACGGCCCTATTCCCCGCGCACCGGGCTGATTTCGTCGCGGTGATGTCCGCAGAGCAGCGCGCTCGTCTTGTCAGCAGCCCCAGCACATGCACATGGTACGCGCGCTCGCCGCCGCTGCCACCGCCGCCGCCGCGGGCCCCGCGGGGTGTATGGCGCGAGTTCTGAGCTACCAAAGTGGCCATTCAATCGTCTGTTAGAGCTCGCTGGGCATTGCCATTGAATGGGGACAGAAGCGAGGACGCACGACGATGTGCGATGGCGATACGTATAATGTGTAAGAAGCATCTTTGAAATGGAAGATATGCTACTCACTTCAATTTTAAATCTGTGAATCCAAACCGAATACTTAGCAGGAAGACAAAGGTGATACAGAAATATAGTCTTAGAGTATGATAATGCGAGCTTCTAAGTGCAAACCGGCGAGACACAGTTACTGACATCCGTTGCAGTATCGCCCCCGGTGCCAGGCCTACGACGTGACGCCAGTGACGCGTAATCGTCGTCACATGCGGCCGGGGACCAGGGGCTTACACTCGTTCACCTTTCAGCTCAACGTAAGCGCTTCCTGTTGGTCAAGGGATGCATTTAGCGGGTGGTTAGGGGCTGTTTAGGGGGTGTTGGGGAGTATTAGGGGGTGTTTAGAATGTGTTCTGTGTCAGAAGCGGCTGATGTTGAGCTGAGAAGTGAACGAGTGTGAGCCCCTGCCGGGGACGCAGTTCCAGTAGGATTCGTCTTGCTTGGTGCACACGTCACCGGCGGCGCGGCAACACCCGCCATCGCGGAGGGACCCACCCAGGGACTTTTCCAAGTAAGCACTGTATGCGATGCGTCCCTGAAACCACTTGAGTTATCCTAGCTGATACCTCATAAAGATGCTTGAGTCGTTTGTCTCTGAGACCACTTGGGGGTGAACCCGCTTGATACCTCAGATACTCTCAAGTTAGGTCCGAACAAGCCGGTAAAGTGACCTTATAATTTACCAGTTGACAGCTATACAAGTACTTTAGGGTTTTAGGTCATAGGGTGACATTTTAACGTGACGACCCCCCTAACACCCCCCTAGTACCCCCCCAGAATCAAATTCTACCCCTCTTACATGGTAAACTCTGGGGTCACTTTACCGCCCTTGCTTGGACCTACAAGTGGCAGGTAGAGAAAGTACTGGTTGTGATGGCCCTACCAGCAGCGTAATCCAGGCCGCCGCACTGGGGTTTACTGTTTTTGGTTTTGGGAACAGGGAGCATGGAACAGGGTACATGTAGGGGGTGTGATGGCCCTGCCGGCAGCGTAGCCCAGGCCGCCGCACTGCGCCCACGTGTCCACGCATGTCTCACACGCCGAGTACCAGTCGTTCTTTGCCACGCACCTGCAGGGCACGCCATTAACCACATGTCAGTAGATGCTCGGTTTTGTTTTCGATTGATTACGTTCAGTGACCCCCAAGGCGCAGACACACACGCGCGCATACACTCACACACATGGCAACCATCCCCCATCCACCAGAATTGGTCGGGCGTTGTGATGCAAGCATCAATCATTGAGTGAGTACAATGTATGACGCACCTGACAGTACGGGTACTCGAGGTCGTGTTGTCCCCCGGGCTGGGGCAGCACGACTTCTTGGGGCCGTCGAAGAAGTAACCGGCGCACTGTCCCCACACCGGGCTGCACGCGGGCTCCACAACTGAGGCAGCCGGCAGTGAACCAGCCGGCAGTGAGCCAGCCGGCAGTGAGCCAGTAGGCAGGGAGTCAGCCGGCATCGAGCCAGCCGGCAGTGAGCCAGCCGGCAGTGAGCTAGCCCTTTTTGAGCCAGCCGGCGGCAGTGCCAGATTGTCTTCCTTGAGCAGGCGCAGCTTGGACGACACAGGGTCCCTCTCGTTAGGGACAGACACATGATCCACCACATTCACAACCTGGTCCATTCGGGGGTCAGGGCGATACCATGGTGTCTGCTTACACGTGGAAGCGTCTCCCTCTCGCACGGGGGCCAGGGCGAACGCATGGTGCCTTCTTATACACGCGGAAGCGTCCCTTTCCCACTCTGTATCACACTCGTTTCTTGAGCGAGCTGGCATCATGTGATATGGAGCGCGTTATTGCTCTAACCCTGCCTCTCCAGTCGCTTCAAGTCCCCCAGCGTGGTATTAAGTATGCACTGGTGGTACCCCCCGTTGTGAATATAGCACTCCGATCCCGCGCAGCAGGGTCAACCGTGAGCCCGTCCTAAATTCCCGGGTTGGCCGACAAATCCGAAACGAAAGACCGGAAATTTGGATTTGGTCGACTTTGTACGGGGCTCGGACAAGGATGATCGGCCCTGCAGGACTGGGTGAGGGTGAAAGACTGGTGTCCACTTACACGAACGGAAATCTCGCTGTCTCGCATCATCACTGTACGAATACCCTACCTCGCGGCAGCACTGCGGCCCCATGAAGCGGTATCCCCCACACTGCTGCCAGTCTGCGGCGCATCCGCCAGGGTTGCACTGACTGAAGTAGTCGTTTGTGCGAACGCACGGCATGGCGCCCTTGCAGCAATTCACTCCGAAGTAGTAGTCGGAGCCGCCGCATTTTAGAGTCAGACATCCAGGGATAATTACAACATGAATTTGGATATAACTCGATCGATTTGACTTAGATCAACCTCGCTGCCGACAGTGATGCCGGGAGAGAGAGTGACGCCTTATAATGTATGAGGAGGCACCAAACGTATTAGGCGCCCCTCGTGAGACATATGCCGGGATGCTAGGCCCCACCGCACTTGTTCCAGGCCGCCGCACACGAGCCCGCCCCGAGCGCGATGCTGTTGTCCCTCTTGCGGAGCAACTCGAATGGAATGTCGGACTTGAGCGCCGGGACCTCGCTATCGTACTCCCACTAGGGCCGTGCATATATGCTCGCCGCATGATAGGACGTCAATCAACTTAATCTTACACGAGGGTCATGGTTTCAAGATGGAGAGGGAGAGACGCTTCCGCGTGCATGAGGAGGCACCAGGACTTTGCCCTGACCCCCGTGCGGTCAAGGGCCTATAATATGGTGAGTGACATGGCACTCGACCCCACCTGGCATTGCGAGAATGCGGCGCCGACCGCCTTGCACTTGAGCCCGCGGCGGCAGCACGCCGCGCCGCCGAACGGTACGGAGAGCTCCTTCTTCGCGTCAGTCAAGCCACCCTCGACGCCCGCCAATTTCACCGTCACCAACCCGCCGCATTGGTCCCACTTCTTCCTGCAAGAACGGCCAGTGCGAGATGCCCGCCACGTCGTTGGATGGCATTCAACTCGTTACATTGGATGGATGAGGCGGCAAGCAGCATTACTTGTCAGAAAGAATCATGTGATTAAGGACGCGGCCAATGGTAACACTTGGAAAGCAAAAGCATGTGATGGATGACGCGGCAAGCAGTATTACTTGAATGACAAAAGCATGTGATGGATGTCGGTACGAGCAATATTACTTCTCCCTGCCCACACGAGAGCGCCGTCGCCTCCACCGCCGCCGCCGCCGCCGCATCCAGGTTGAACCCATCCGCTCCGTACAGCGCCACCGCGGGGCGGCACGGCTTCCCCAGGCGGGTCCCTCCATTCGCAAACACCCCGCACGCGTCCTTCTCACAGAAACCCAAGCGTACGGTCGTACCTCGGTATGCTTTGTAACTCAACTTGAGCCTTAAAACTAGTCTCCAGTATGACTACTTCCTGACTCCCCCCGATCGCACATTTGGACCAATCACGGACCGCGAGAGAAATGCTTGTGATGCGTGCAGGCGCCGGGGCGGGCGGGCACCTGGAGGTGCTGAAGTGTGCATGGGGAGACGACTGCCCGTGGAATGAGGATGCACGGCCCTGCCAAACCAGTCGCGGCTGGTGCCTGCCTGGTTCTCCAGATGCCATCGCCAGTCCACCGCCATCCCAGCAGGAATCCCGCCGCATAGCAGCGGGTTGTCCTCCGCAATGAAGCTCATTAAGCGGCGAAAGTTGGTGGCGAACTCGAGCGGGATCGATCCCGGCAGGTAGAGCCCCGGCATCAAGCTCCTTCTATCCACATCCTCAGTAAACGGGGTGCAGTGTGGGCGAAAGCCTGCTGCTTCCTTATACACGTGGAAGCATCTCCGCACCCCTCGACATCGTCAGAATCTGCAGATCTATTCATGAGGAGGCACCAGGCTATCGCCCTGGGCCCCGCGAGCAGGTGAGAGGTGTGTTTCAAGTAATTGTGCTGAGGCGCCAGGAATTTGCCGTGCCCCAAGTATGCGACGACACACTTTTATATTTGTAAACATCAACAATGTGATACCAGGCCTCGCCTGTAGATTGTTTTCTTCGAGCCACAGCACGCGCAGCTCCTTCAGGTCGCCGAGCGAGCCGGGGATTGTGCCAGTGATTAAGGCCCGGTATCATCCAGCCCGTTTTCGTGGCCATTGATTTCGGTTCGCCCCACCAGCACGTAGCATGACGCCACAACATGGTATCGAGTGGCATCAAGTGGAGCGCTTTCTTGCAAAAGCGCCCATGTTGAGTGTTCGTCGACGGAGCACTTTGGTATCAAAACGCTCACATCAAGTGGCATCTAGTTGAGCGCAATATGCGTTTAGAAACCTAGGCGCTCCGTTTTACGTTTGATACTGCGCCATACCCGTGAGGTCGTTATCCTCCAGCTTGATCTGCTCAATCTTGGGAAACCCGCGCCCTAGATCCGCCAGGGTGTAGAGCCTGGCAGATATTGCCCGCCACGTCATTCTATCGGGGTCATGGCGAAAGACTGGTGCCTCAGTATACGCGCAGTAGTATATCTCTGCCTCTCTCGGCAGCCAGGGCGACAGCCTGGTGCCTCCTCGTACACGCGGAGGCGTCGCTCTCGTCTGCCCGCGACGTCATGATCCCAATTGTAAACCCTGGTTTATTGGGTGAAACGGCATCTAATGATGTGGCGAGCAATATCTGCCAGGCCATACCGGGATGGTGCCACTCAGCCGGCTGTGGGACAGGTCCAGCTCGAGTAGCTCCGGAAAACATCCACGGAATAGGGCCGAGACAAGAATGCGGATCCACGTCATTGCATGATGTTGAACTCAACTGTCAAGACCCGAGGGTATACAACGTGGTTAATGACATGGCGAGCATACGGCGTCCATTATTGAATGGCAATGACCTGAACACTCGAGAACCGAGGGTCCGCAATGTGGTTGATGGCGTGGCAAGCATACGACATCCAGACTGACGGACTGGAGGTCTACAACGTAGTTGACAACGCGGCGAGCGTACGGCATCCATCATTGTATGATGTTTAACGCATGACTCCAGAGCCGAGGCAACGTGGTTGATGGCGTGGCTTCCCGTTGTGTTATCAGAGTATCAGCAGCCCCACCTATGAAGGAGGGGATGGGCCCGGTCAATCGGCTGCCATCAATGTCCAATTCCCGGAGCGCAGGGCCTTGGGCTACGACTGCAGGGCTTCATTAATTGTCCGATCAGGGTCCAGGGCGAAAGCATGGTGCCTCCATATACATCTGGAAGCGTATCTCTCCATTGTTTCATCTCTCTCTCGCATGAAGCTTCCGAGTGGTGTAAGACTGGCCGACGGGTTTGATGTTTTAGCGGCATACATGTGGGGCAACGAGGTAAGTGTGATAACGTATTGCTTCCAGGGACAGAACAGCTGGCATTGCCACTGTGCCAGCTGAAAAAAGTGGACGAGTTCGAGACCCCGCCGGAGGTGAGTGAAGGGGCATAGCACGGTCGCCAGTGACTCCAGAGTGCCCTCGATAGCCAGGTCGGTGATGTGGATGTTGGTCACCAGGCCAGGCACAAGCAGCGGCGTTGCTGTACGGTCCGCCGTGTAGGGCCAGATATACAACGCTCACAATGTCACGTGAAGAGGGAGACAGAGAGACACTTTTGATACACGGGGTCAGGGCGACAGCTTGGTACCTCCGTATACACGCGGAAAAGAGTGAAACGCTTTTGCGCGTACAAGAAGGCCCCATCTTCTGCTCAAACATCCGCACCACGTCACGTGGCGCCATATGAAGCATGCAACACTGATAACAACGAGGGTAAGTCAGGTCCAAGCCAAGGGTATGCATATTCAAGAGCAAAACGCGTCATGCCCTGCGTTGGTGGCGTAGGCGTACACGGTGCCGGCGTCGGCGTCGGCCGCCGCCTGGCGCAGCGCCGCAGCCGCACGCTCCGCTGCCGGCACCCGCCGGCACGCGATGTACTCCCAATTGCCCCACGAGTACCCGCTCCCCGTCGTGTAGCGGCGCAAGTTAAACGGAAAGCAAAGTTATAAAGCCTGTGATTCATCAAATTGTACCTTCAAGCGCTGAAACCATAGGCGATTTTACGGGAGACAGGGCGAAAGCCTGGTGCCTCCTCGTACACGCGGCAGCGCCTCTTTCTCACGCACATGCGCTTTCAACACGGGTTTGGATACTTTCGACCTGCACTGCCCTACCGACGTTGGGCCGCACGGGTCACACCCTTCCTCCCCCATCACCACTCTTTCATCACAGCTCCAGGACTCCATAAGATACCCCAAACCGCGAACCTCGAGATCCGCTTTCAGCGCGAGTAGCTTGGTCACCTCGGAGGGGAGCGTGCGCGCGTCTGCCACGCCGCCGAAGCCGCCGCCGCCGCCGCTACTGCCGGAGCCGAGGAGGAGGAGGAGGAGGGGGAACGTTTGGAGGAGGCGGAGGAGCGGGTAGAGGAGGAGCAGCGCGGGGAGGGCGGGGGCGGGTGAGCCCGGGGCGCGGTGGTGGGAGTGGTGGAGGAAGCCGGGGGGGCGGCGGTAGGAGGCTTGCACGGAGGTGAAGCGCGTCATCGTTGAAGGCGGTGCAAGCGACGGAGTGGGAGCGGCGAGTGGGGTCAGCCGCCGTAGTCGCAGCGTGTCGCTCGCCCCGTCCCACGCTCGAGTCCCTTGAAGCGCGTGGGCGTGTGCTTCTGCACTGAACGGAGGCGCCGAAGTTGACAACGGGTTGGAGGAGCCCGAGTAGGGAGGGCGCGTGGTGGAGTGGGAGTAGCGTCCGCCGCCGCAGCCGCTAGCAGTGTGTCGCTCGCCGCTTGCGCGCGAGAGTCCCTCGGTATAGTCGAACGCGTGGGCGTGCGAGTGCCTCCACAACGAGCCTGCGCGCTGCGTTGTGTTGGCAAGTGTGATAAGGAGCCTGCGGTCGCGAGATCAGGGGCGGCAGGCCAAGCGTCAAACTACCTTGTTGCGAGGTCCGAGGCTCCGACTATCCGAGTTGGAATCTTTGGAATACGTAAGTCGGCCTGATGAGTTTCGGGGACTGGTCGGCGTACACGTGTTTTCCGCACGTGTTCAATTGTTATTTTTGCAGTTGTTTTGTATCCCATTTGCTATGAGACGAATGTTCACATGCATCGATGGTATGGTACACGCGAATTTCGTGGGGCTCGTATAAGGTGGGCAACAGGGACTTTCGCTCGTTCAGTCTCCAGAACACCCTGATCCAGTTTTGGTCATTGAAACACTGAGATTACCCATCGTATCCGACAAAAGGTGCTTACGTTGAGCTGAACAATGGAAGAGTGTAAGCCCCCGGTGGGCTCCCTGCTCAGGTCGAGCTCCGTGCCGCCAAGAAGCATTTATAAGAGAACGGGTCGGCGCTCGGTCCCTGACTGATTGCTCATAGTGTACCTGTACACCACTGGAGCTATGCCAACGTAGTACCTCGGAACTGCTAATGCTGACAGTGCAGCTGATCCAGGGAACTGGTGTCCAACCGTGAGTACAGGTCGGCAGGTGGACGCCGAGAAGCATATGTATGAGAACGGGTCGGCGCCCATGGCGGCCATGTTTTGTAGACCCTGAGCGCCATGCTCGACACCATCTGCTTCTGAGGCGGCGGACCATGAGGGGGAGGAGCCGGAGGCGGCGGCGGCGGCAGCGGTCTGCTTGTGAGGCGGCGGAAGATGACGGGGAGGAAGATGGAATATGGGATAACGATACGGCATATGGTACATCGATATGGTCATTCACCATAACGATATGGTGATCCTAGATATCGATCTAGGATATGGGATTTCGATACAAGAGATGCTAGTATTGATACTTTCATCCTGGATATCGATATGGGATATCTTGTCACTCAGCTCCAGCCACCCACACCCCGACTCGTCCTGCCGCTACCCGACAACCCATTAATGAGCCTCAACCCACCTCGCCAGTTCCTCGTGCCCATTACGGGTGGCATTCGCAAGGCACATATTCCTGCTCCACGGGCATTCCTGCTCCCGCGCCCACTTCAACACCTTCAGGTGGCCGCCGTCAGCGGCGGCTTCGCACGTCGCCCAATCCCACGGGCAGTGGTGCTCACGCCCCCACCTCAGCACCTCCAGGTGCCCGCCCCCAGCGGCGCACGCACACGTCTCCTCGTCCCACGGACAGAGATGCTCCCGCAACCACTTCAACACCTCCAATAGTCCCCCATCTGCGGCGAGTGCACACGCCTCCATCCTCCAGTCCCACGGGCACCCGTGCTCCCACGCCCACTGTAAAACCTCCAGGTGCCCATTCTGAGCGGCGTTCGCACACTTCATCTCGTCCCAATCGCAGCCGTGCTCCCGCGCCCACACCAGCACCTCTAGGTGCCCGTTCCCAGCGGACGCAGCACACGTATTCTCGCTCCAAGGTGTAGTGGCCTAAGTAATATTGACAGCAAACTTTGAAAGCAGTCAATCATGTGATTGTTTCAAGAGCACAGATCCAGGCGGTTTCAACACGGGTATGATAGGGTCAACCTACACCGCCTCACCACGGGCAGTCGTGCTCCCGCGCCCACCGCAACATCTCCAGGTAACCGCCCTGCGCGGCGAAAGTTGTCGTCATTTCATCCCACTCGCAGCCGTGCCCTCGCGCCCACTTCAACACCTCCAGGTTCCCGCACTCAGCGGCAACGCAAGTCACTGTCGGGTCCCATAGGCAGTCATGCTCCCGCGCCCACTTCAACATCTCGAGGTGCCCGCCCTTAGCGGCGTGCCAACAAATCCCGCCAACACCTCCAACACATCCATGTGTCTGCTCGCTCAAGGGGCATCCATTTCCATTGGCCCAACGCAAAATCTCCATGTGCCCGGCTCGAGCGGCATACTTACACGTCGAGCTGTCCCAAGGGCAACCCTCCTCAACATGCGCCCACTGCAGCACCTCCAGGTGCCCGCCCGCGGCGGCAATGGAGCACGTCCGTGCCTCCCAGGGGCACCCGTTCGCCGGGGGGCAGGGTCGCTTGACTGATTGACTGGAGCCGTGATCGGACGTGCCGGCATGACTGGTTTTCAGGATGACTGCTCGCATAGACGCACGGGCTCGGTTCGTCGAATCAATGTCGGTCGAGTGCTTGTTGTCAATGACCCCCTTGCCCGGGCCCATTTGAGGCGCTCCACGGACCCGACGAACTCCGAGAGCTTGAGCGACGTCTTCCCCGCCCTACCCGCGCACGGGAGGCCAAATGTCTGCATCGCCGCCAGCCACGGGTGTGCCACCTGCGCGATCAAATGGAAAGGATGACGTGGTGAGCACCGGAACACTATGTGGTGGATAGCGTGGTGAGCACCGGCGCAGTATCATCGGTGGATGGCGTGGGGATTGGGAAGAAACCATACACTTTGTAAGCATTGGGGATTTATGCAGGTGGTGGATGTCGTGGTGAGCACCGGTACACTATGAGGGGGTGGCTCACCTGAGCGAGCACGGCGAAGTCGAAGGGGTCCACCCGCGCCAGAATCTCTTGTAAAACAAGGTCGGGCATCGTCTCGAGCAGCGCGAGCAACGGCGGCGTCGGAGGCGGGGGAGCATCTTCATTCGGGTCGGACAGGTCCTCTGACAGCGCGAGCACCGGCGGCGCCGGAGGCTAGGGCCCGGCAGAGACATCACTCGCCGCTTCATCCAGCGCACTCGTGTCTGAGCCATCGTGTCTTGAGTCAAACGGCAACCTATGACGTGGCGGGCAATATCTGCCAGGCCCTACAGGAAGCGGAGGTGAAGCAGCAACTTCATCTTCCGATTCAGCCTCCACCGCCTTCCTCCGCTGGATTGTCCTCTGAATAACGTTCAGCGCTCCGACGATCCTAGCCCTACTGTCAGTGTCGCCAGGGAGTTGCACTGCCCGCGCAAACATCTTGGCGGCCTCATGCAGTTCGTTAGTGCTCACCGCCTCCAACTCCGCCATCGTGAGGTTTAACCCGGGCAAAGTGAAATGGTGTGCGCCGTCGCCGCCGCCGCCTGCCGCCTCGCGCGGCTCTTCGGAAGCTGGGATCCGGCCACCGGTGGCGAGGCGCGGAGAGGAACCCCCGCCCCTCGTCGCCGAGCCCACGTTGGTCTCGGCCACCGCCGCTACCTCCGCATTTACCCCCACCTCCGCCTCCGCCTCAAAAGCTACCTCTGCATCCACCGCCGCCGCCGCTACCTCGGCAGCCAATGTCGCCGCCCAAGTCGCCGCCGCTTCCGCCGCCATGGCCTCCACCTCCGCCGCCGCCTCCGCCTCGGCCGCCGCCGAGCGCCCGTTGGCCTGCGTCTCCGCCGCTACCTCCGCATCCACCCTCCTCCGACTCCGCAGCTATCTCCGCAATCACCGGCGCCGCCGTCGCCACCGCTTCCGCGTCCGCCTCCATCGCATCCGCCGCCGCCGCCGCCTCAACTGGCGCCACTCCGCTGCTGCCGCCGCCGCCACCGCCGCCGCCGCCTTTGGCCTGCGTCTCCGCCGCTACCTCCGCCTCCTCCTCCACCTCTACCTCCGCCTGGGGCAGGTTCCGGTTCAACTCGAGTAGGTCGAGCAACGGGGATGGGCCCTGTTCGCCATCGCCGCCACCATCGCCGCCCCCCGCCTCGCGCGGCTCGTCGGAAACTGAACCCGCGTACGACATCCTTGCGCGGTACTGTGGCGCCGCACGGGAGTGCGAGAGAGGCGCAGGAACACAAGGATAATCGCATTTTGCCCTGAACTGCGCAGATCCGGTGGGGGGTCATTGTCGCTTCGCACCGGATCCGCGCAGGGTGCCCGGCAATGGCGTGGGTAGTGCCGGATCCCCAGGGCCATCGGGACATTCCTCCCCACGGCCATCGATGGACGCGCGCGAGGGGTGGCAGGTGTATAGTGTGGTTCATGCTCACTTTGGTCGACTTGTTGGACGAGGACATGGTGTTGCTACTCCAGCTCGCGGTGGACGTGGTGTTGCGAGGAAGGTGTTGCGCGCGGCATTTCTCGGCGCGGCGGGGAGGAGAGTGCATGTATGCGTGCGTAGTGAGTGCGCGAGTGAGCGAGTGAATGCGTTTGTAACTGTTTGCAGTAAAGGTTGTAAGATGTTCAGCTATCATAGTAGAGATCGAAAGCAAGAGTGGAAGACGTTCAGAATCTAAGATGATCTTCCTACCGAAGCATCGCAAGCAAGGCGATGAGTGCGGCTGTCTCAAGGAGCCCCGTGTTCCACCACCCACTGCAGCATCTCCAGGTGTCCTTGCTGTTCGGCGTTTAGGCGCGTCCGTGCATCCCACGGGCAGTGGTTAGCCCGCGCCCACTGCAACACCGCCAGGTGACCGCCCTTGGCGGCCAACGCACATGTCGACGCGCTCCACGGGCAGTGGTGCTCCCATGCCCACTGCAACACCTCCAAGTGCCCGCGCTCGGCTGCCGCGGAGCACGTATTCGTGTCCCACGGGCAGTGGTGCGCCCGCGCCCACTGCAGCACCGCCAGGTGCCCGCCCCACGCGGCGTGCTCACACGTCGATGTCTCCCACGGGCATTCCTGGCCCCGAAGCAACTTCGACAATTTCAGCTGCCCGCCCTGAGCGGCACCTGCACACCGCGTTCCACGCGTTCCACTGGCAGCCCTGCTCTCGAAGCCACTTCAGCACCTTCAGGTGCCCGAACCGCGCTGCGAGTGTGCAGCAGCCCTCGTCTGCGCCAATGTCCTCCTCCCACATTCAACCGTGCTCCCGTGCCCACTTCAACACCTCCAGATGCCCGAACCGCGCAGCGTTCCCGCACGTCGTCTTATCCCAAGGGCAGTCGAGCTCCCGCGCCCGTCTCAAAACTTGCAGGCGCCCGCTCCGCGTGGCGAGTGCACACATCTTCGCGACCCACGGGCATTCGTTCGCCTTGGCCCAAGCCAGCCGCTCGACTGACCTGCAAAACCCCCTGATATTCAACGGCACCCCAACGGTGGCCCCTGCGCGCGGCAGGCCGGAGGCAACCACCGCCGCCCGGCTCGCCGACCCCACCCGCGCGAACATAGCGAGATCCGTACGTCCCAGCCGCGGCAGCACCTCCGCCGCGAGGACCTCGGGCAGCTTCTCGAGCAGCCCCACAAGCAGCGGCGACGGGTAGGTTATCAGCCCCGCCGCCCGCAGCCAGCCCAGCAAGTCGTCCTCGGGCAGCTCTGTCCCCGCGGCTCGGCCCAGCAGCGCGGCGAGCGCGCCCGACAGGCGCACGACGTAGCGATCAGGGGGTCGCTCGCGATCGGAGGCTGGAAACTGCATGGCGGAGGCTGAGAAAGGTGGCGGCGGGTGCGCGACGGGCGTGTGCT
>Ga0307489_10001300_pt1 | contig 16329 bp, 12 predicted proteins | sample SB12metaG_FD_202247 | JGI IMG/M metagenome (GOLD analysis project Ga0307489, IMG submission 202247) | Sea-ice brine microbial communities from Beaufort Sea near Barrow, Alaska, United States - SB 1.2 | ecosystem: Environmental > Aquatic > Marine > Coastal | place: USA: Alaska | collected...
CCACGCGACCCATTAAGATTCTGCTCCTCCACCTCATCCTCCTCCTCCTCCTCCTCCTCCTCCTCCTCCTCCTCCTCCTCTGCGTGTCTACATGAGCATTCAATCTGAAGGTAAGTCGTGCTTCGATATCGGTCGATTGCTCGTTCTCAATGACCCGCCTGCGAGGAGACGTGCTTTGACGACGAGGCGCTGGCGCGGTACCAGCGCATCGACGGTAGGGGCTAACACCAGGGGCTAACACTCGTCTAATTCTCCGCTCAATCAGAGCCATTTTCGTCACTGAAAGTGTACGAGACCACACAATGATCCGTAAAGAGTGCTCACGTCCAGCCGAATAGTGGACGAGCGTGAGCCCCTCGCTGACACCCGTCCATCACTTCTCAGCTCAACCTTAGCCGTTTTTGGTCACTATAACCACCCAAACCACCCAACGTATCCCTCAAGAAGTGCTCATGTCACTCGTGCACTTCTCAGCTCAACCTTAGCCGTTTTTGTTCACTGAAACCATCCCTACCACCCAATGTATCCCTCAAGAAGTGCTCACGTCAATCCGGAAGTGTAATATTGTACGCCCCTGAGCGACGATGGCGTGCCGCAGAGCCTGGTGTCGCTGCGCATGTCGCTGGGAGTGGATCCGTTCCAGGGACTCTCTGAAGCCCGGGCGCTGGGCATCGAGGTGTGGTGGGCGCTCATCACCGGGAACATGGAGGCAGGGGCTCACACTCGCCCACTTCTCAGCTCAACCTACGCCGTTTTTGTTACTAAAACTCCATCGACCACCCAGGGTATCCCGCCGCAAAAGGCTCTTATGATGAGCCGAAAAGTGGACGAGTGTAAGCCCCTGCATGGAGGCCATCAATGTCATCGAGGCCACCATGCGCGCCACAGTGGCCCGCATGCCCGGAGAGGCTACATCCTCACAAGCGGTGGCGGCAGCGACAGCAAGTGGGGCGGCAAGTGGGGCGGCGGCGCCGACGGACCTCGCGGAGCTGGCGATCGCGCGGACATCTCGGTCCGGCCGGGAGAGCGAGAGATACGACATCTGGAAAGTTGATATGAACGACCTGGATTTGGGCGCCAAAATCGGGTTCGGGAGCCAGGGCAGCTGCCACAAGGGATTCTGGGGGGGCACCCGGGTGGCGGTGAAAGTGACTCGCTGCGCGGGGGCGGACATGCAAGGCAGGGGCTTACACTCGTTCACCTTTCAGCTCAACCTGAGCCGTTTGCGGTACTCAAAAACTCCCCTACGCGCCTAAGCACCCCCTCCACCCCCGCCATAAATCCCCCCTAAACGCTCCCTAAACACCCTCTGTCCCACAAAAAGCGCTTACATTGAGCCAAAAACTGGACGAGTGTAGGCCCCGGATGCAAGGGCTGCAACTGGCGTACTCCCGCGAGTTCGCCGCCTTGGTCCGCCTGCGCCACCCCAACATCTGCATGCTGCTTGGGGTGGCCATGGCAGGGTGCTTGTTGAGAACAAGGCTTGGAGGGAACATCGCCTGGGGGTCAAAAGGGAGTGAATGAATACGGGTAGTCATTCCCTTCATTCCCCAGACATTCATTCCCTTGACAAGGGACCTTCGAGCTCTGGAACAAGCACTCGACCAACGTTGAATCGACAATCAACCGAAAAAAGGACATTCACGCGGGCGAGCATAAATTCTCATACGCTGACCTCGGGGTTGGCTGGCCATCAGAACCGACTCCGCGCCTCTATATGAGCATTCACTCTGAAGGTAAGTCATGCCTTGATCTCGTTAAGGTGCTTGATTTCAATGGCCCTGATGCACGGCGCTACCCACGCGGTGCATCCTGCTGGAGTTCATGGACCTTGGAGACCTGCGCAAGGTGCTGGACATGCGCCGCGACGACCCCCTGGCAGGGGGGTGATTAGGAGTTGTTCGTGGGGTAATCAGGGGGTGTTTAGGGGTTGTTCCTGGGGCATTTAGGGGGTGCTTAGGTGGTATTCAGAGGGTATTTGCCAGGGGTTTTCTAGGGTGTATTCCGGGCTCCTGTGTCAGCATTCAGCCCGAAGGTACCCGGTAAACCATGTCCTTATACTGGTTCGAGTGCTTGTTCTCGCTGACCTTCCTGCCAGGGTTCCGCCACACAGCTGGCGGCGTTGGAGGAGCGCCGGGGTGGCTTCATCCTGGCTGTGGCCCACGACATATCGCGCGGGATGGCGTACCTGCACGGTAGGGCGGTGCAGGTTGAACCGATGAAACCCAAGTCCTAGCTTGGAACTAAGCGCTTAATACTGTACTATTACATACTGCTTTCAACTGTTGCTTTCAAATTAAAATTGCGCCACTGCAGCACGGGAAGGGATTGATCCACCGCGACCTGAAACCGCAGAACGTGCTGCTGGTAGCGTGGTGCAGGCTGACCCTAGGTTGAACCAAGGTTCACCCCAGCTTCACCCCAGCTTCACCCCAGCTTCACCCCAGCTTCACCCCAGGTTCACCCCAGGTTCACCCCAGGTTCACCCCAGGTTCACCCCAGGTTCACCCCAGGTTCACCCCAGGTTCACCCCAGGTTCACCCCAGGTTCACCCCAGGTTTACCTCAGGTTCACCCCAGGCTGACCCCAGGCTGACCCCAGGCTGACCCCAGGTTCACCCTGCGTTGACCCCGCGTTGAGCCGTTGACCGCCCCTAAACTGAAATATGATACGCTGGATTTTTTCAACTCGCTTCCGATCTCAACTTTTGCTACTACCTGCTGGCGAGCGAGAGCGGCAAGGGCGTGGCGAAGGTCACCGACTTTGGGCTCGCCGTACAGAATAAGAGCCTCGGCGATAACGGCGTTGGCAACGGTCTTGGCGACAATGGCGGCAGGGGCTTACTCTGGTCCACTTTTCATTTCAACCTGAGGCCGTTCCTGATACCACAAAATACACTCTGAGCACCCCCACATACCCCCTAATACCTCCTCAATACCCCCTATGCAGACCCTAAATGCACCTTCTATCCCACAGAAAGCGCTTACGCCGAGCCGAAAAGGGGACGAGTCTAAGCCCCTGAATGGCGGCAGCGGCGGCGACGGAAGCGGAAGGGGGATGCCAAGGTCGGGATCTTTGCCGAGGAATTTGACGAATTTGAAAAACATAGACGAGGGGTCGCAAGACTCGTTCACGCAGGAGGACGCGTCGCTGCGGGCAGGGGCTTACACTCGTTCACGTCAGAGCTCAACTTGAGAAACTCCTGGACACATACATGAGTAACTTTGGGTTATGCGGTGGACAGAGGAGCTCAAGTTGAGCTGAAATGGGAACGAGTGTAAGCCCCTGGCTGCGGGCCGGCACGAGCGGCCACGGGAATAACAACTTCGGAAACAGCGTGCTCTTGCCCGGTCGGATGGCCGGACACCGGCCGGACGTCAAGGTGGTGGACACCAACCACACGGCAGGGGGGTAGTCAGGGGGGCATAGGGGGGTTATTAGGGGGGTATTAGGGGGATGTTGTCTGGGAACAAACCCACTCAACCGACTTGAATGACCTCCTCTTCCGCGCATCTGTATGAACATTCGCATTCGCATCCGCATTCAAGGTTAGCTATTCTCCGATCTCGGTCGAGTGCTTGTTCTCAAAGACCGTCCATCCCTGCGAGGGGGGTTGCTATGAACAGGCACTCGATTATGATTCGAGTCTGCGAGTCCGTATGATCATTTACCCCGATGTCATGCTCCGATCTCGGTCGAGTGCTTGTTCTCAATGACCCTGCTGCACGGGGGGGTCAGGGACGTTCCGCTACATGGCACCCGAGGTCATCGTTCACGAGCCGTACGACACATCATGCGACGTCTTCTCATACGGTGTCGTGGTGTGGGAGATACTCACGCACACCACGCCTTTCAAAGTGCTCACCCCGGGAGAAGTGGCGACGGTGGCAGGGGCTTACACTCGTCCATTTTTCAGGTCAACCTGAGCCGATTCTGACACCCTACACACCCCATAATACTTCCTGCAACCCCTCTGAAGACCCCAAAAAGACCCCCTAAAGACCCCCTAAAGACCCCCTCAAGACCCCCTAAAGACCCCCTAATGGCCCCTCGAACATTTCCTTAATGCACCCCCTATCCCACGGAAAGCGCTTACGTTGAGCCGAAAAGTGGACGAGTGTTAGCCCCTGGACGGTGGTGAACATCGGGCGGCGCCCCAAGTTCCCGGAGGGCGTGCCGCCGCAGCTCGTCGCCATCGTCGAGCGCTGCTGGGCGCAGGTGGCCAAGACGCGCCCCAAGTTCCCGGCGGTCGTCGCTTGGCAGGGGCTTACACTCGTTCACTTTTCAGCTCAACGTGAGCGCATTTTGTGGTATAGGGGGTGCGTTCAGGCATTGTTTTGGGGGAGTTTATCGGGAGCTTAGGGGGTGTCAGGGGTTGTTGGGGAGTGTCTAGGGAATGTTTAGGGTGTGTGACTGTGTGTTTGTGGTAGACACGGCTGAGGTTGAGCTGAGAGGTGGACGAGGGTAAGCCCCTGACGCTTGGCTCGACGAGCTCATCAGGGATTACGATGAGATGCTGTCGGCAGGGGCTTACAGTCGTCCACTTCCCAGCTCAGCCTGAGCCGCTTTTTTCACTGAGCCACTGAAACTACCCCGCGTTTCCCTCAAAAGGTAGTTACGTTGAGCCGATAAGTGAACGAGTGTGAGCCCCTGGCTGTCGAGCGTGCCGGCGCCTGTGCTATCGCCGAGCCAGGAGCTGTTGTCCTGCGTGGATGACCTGTACAACCGGAGGGGCAAGTCCGAGGTTCGGGCGGCGGCCGCGGCGCCCGCCCCTGCCCCCAAGGCAGGGGCTTACACTCTTCCACTTCTGCAGCTCAACCTGAGCCGTTTCTGATACAAAATACACCCTGAACACCCCGTAATACTCCCTCACACCCCGCGAACACCCCCTAAACAACCCCTAAATGCACCCCCTATCACACAGAAAGCGCTTACCTCGAGCTGTAAGTGGTCGAGTGTGAACCCCTGCCCCAAGGCGGAGGAATCCACATCGGGTCTGGCGATTCTGATGCAATGGAAGCACCGACTAAAGCTGGCAGACTGTGATTGGTAGGAGCAGCAGATACATGCTGCCCGCCAGGCCATCACGGGTTTACATTTGACTCAGCGACTCAGCAAACGAGGGTCTAAATCGAGTTTGGGTGACGTGGTGAGGACGATGTAACTGACCTTGGTGTTTGGCTGAAGGCCTACCGGGGCAAGGCGGAGGTGGTCTCAGTTTCACCCCGTCCGCCGCTACCGCCGCTGCCGCCAGGGGCGCAGTCGCCGCCGAGGCCGCTCTCGCCGCTGGGAGCGCAGTCGCCGCCGCGGCCGCTGTCGGCGTGGCCGCCGCTGCCGTCGATGCCGCCGCCGCCGCCGCCGCCGCTGCCGCCGCTACCTCAGCCGCCGTCTCCGCCGCCTCCGCCGACGCCGCTGCCAATCTTGTCGCCAACGAGACTCAGTTCGGATCTCAGTGCCTCCGACGCGGCACCAAACACTGGACTAGGGTAGGGTTTCTCCATGATGCTTGAGGGCCTAGTGTCTGGTCTGTAAGCCATATTTGGACAAGTACTTCGTACTTCCCCATGCGGTTGGAGTTTGGTGATCTCGCCAAAAGTCAAATGTGTTTTGGTGATTTGGACAAAAGTCAGACGGCATCGGTACTACAAGTTAAGATCTCGTACTGCGAACAGACCAGGCCCTAACTGATATGTCTGCCGCGTAGCCCTCGACGTAGAGTCCTCGGCAATAGCAACGCTATATCGCCGTGAAACTATACTATACACTCCAAAATGCGTCCGGACGCAAGGAGAGCAATATCTGCCAGGCCCTAACCTAAGGAGAAGCGTTAGTTTGATAGACATGTATGACGCGGAGGACAGCTCGGACGACGATAGCGCAGATGACGAGACTGGGCAGGGGGCTCATTGAGAACAAGCGCTCGACCGACGTTGAATCGACGAACTTAGCCCGCCCGTCTGTATGAGCAGTCAACCTGAAGGTAAGTCAAGCGCTCGCCCGACGTTGAATCTCCTCCTCCAGCTCCTCCCCCGCCCGTCTGCATGAGCAGTCAACCTGAAGGTAAGTCATGCTCCGATCGAGTGCTTGTTCTCAATGACCCTCCTACTGGGGATAACCAACGAGACGGCGTGCGAGGGGTGCGCGGGAGCGAGGGCGAGCGCGAGACAGGGACGAAGAAGATGCCCGGAGGCAAGGGCAATGCAGGGACGAGGGAGATGCGTGAAGGGAGCGAGAGAGGGAGAGGCGTCAAGATTGCGTTTGGAGTCCTCAGCGGTGCGGCAGCGTGGCTCGCGCGGCGTCGATAACTATTTATTTTCACCGATTTTTTCCTTTTAGCTCTAGCTACATTTACAATCGTGCGCTGCATGCACTCTTAGGTGCTTGCTTGCTTTGAATATATGAATACATGAAGTCATGACATAGCCAGCAGCTGTCTTATGTGGTCACCAGCCCGGTGACGGAGAATCCGGTGTCCAAGACGTTCCTTCAAGGGGTCGACAGTTCATGGCGCATCAATCTCTGAGCTGCTCTATCAATGCCAGCATCTCGCGACCGGCGACCATGCTACACACATCTGGTTCCCACGGGCAGTCCAGCTCTCGCAACCACCTCAGCACCGCCAGGTGCCCGCCTTCAGCGGCGTTGCGACAGGTGCTCTCATCAAACGGGAAGTCCTGCTCCCGCGCCCACTTCAAAACGTCCAGTTTTCCGCCGCGTTGTAGTGGCGCAAGTTGCAATCGAAAGCAAATTTCAAAAGCGATTTCTCATGTGCTAGTTTAAAGAGCTTATATCCAGGTGCTTTCAACTTGGGTTCCATAGGGTCAACATGCACCGCATCACCGCGAGCGGCGGCTTCGCACGTTCGCGTGGTCAACGGGCAGCCGTGCTCCCACGCCCACTGCAGCACCTCCAGGTGTCCGCGCTTAGCGGCGGCGCAACACGTATATTCGTCCCACGAACATTCCTGCTCCTCCCGCACCCACTTCAACACGTCCAGGTGCCCCCATTTCGCGGCGAATCCACACATAGCATACTCGAATCATTCGCAGCCATGCGCCCGCGCCCAACGCAACACCTCCAGGTGCCCGCGCTGAACGGCACTGCTACAGGTATCCTCATCCCAGGCGCAGCCGCGTTCCCTGGCCCATTTCAACAGCTCCAGGTGCCCTCCCTCAGCTGCACCTTGGCACGTAGGTTCACTCCACGGGCAGCCGTGCTCCCGCGCCCACTTCAGCAGCTCCAGGTGTCCTCCCACAGCAGCGGCTGAACACGCCCACACGTCCCACTGGCCGCCGTGCTCCCGCGCCCACTTCAACAGTTCCAAGTGCCCGCCCCGAGCGGCGGCTTCGCACGTCGTCGCCGTCCACAGGCAGCCATGCTCTCGCGCCCAGCGCAACGCCTCTAAGTGCCCGCCCCGAGCGGTGCGTTCGCACGTCCACGCATCCCATCGGCACCCCATCTCCTTGGTGTAGCGTCGGAAATTGAGTTGAAAGCAAAGATTGAAATCGGTTGATCATATTTCAGCTTCAACACGGTGAGTTCAACGCGCTTTCATCATGGGTTTGATAGGGTCAACTTGCACCACCCTACCTTGGCCCAAGCCAGCCGGCCAGCGGACGTGCAAAACGCATCCAACTCGAGCCTCACAATTTTCGCCCGCCAGCCCGCACGAGGCGCGTCGGATGCCTCCACGTAACCTTCTCTCCCAAGATACGCAACGAGTGCTGGGGAGTAATCCCGCTTGTTCCCGTAGGTCGTTTCAATCCCGCCGAGCCCAAACGTGGAGTAAGGGGTGAACTCCCGTACCATACGAGCGAGGCCGCGGGCGCGCTCCGCGGGTTTCAAGTGCCACATACCAACTTGCATCCCCACTCGCAACCCCGCGCACGGCAGGTCGGAGGCCACCACCGCCGCCCGGCAGCGGCTATTCACCTGACCGAGGAAGGCGCGGTCCGCGCGGTCCAGCCGCTGGAGGACCTCTTTCTCGAAGAGGTCGGGGTGCCGCTTGATCAGGTCCAGCAGTGGGCAAGCGTCGTCGTCGTCGTCGTCGTTGCATCCGGCGCCGCCGTGGCCCACCGCCTCGGGCCAGGGGCTTACACTCGTCCACTTTTCAGCTCAACTTGAGCCGTTTCTGACACAAAAGCACACCCCAAACATTCCCCAATATCCACTGACACCTCGTAAACGACTCGTAAACACCCCCTCAATGCGCCCCCTAACCCATACACAGCTCATGAGTTGAACTGAACAGTGAACGAGTGTAAGCCCATGCCTCGGGCCGCACGGCGGCGTCGGCGGCGACACGGGGCGCTGGAATCCGTCCCCCAGTGGAGAGACGCGGAGAGGTCCCGTGAACCAGCGAGAGGTCGGGGAGTTTCTCCAGTAGGGGTCTGGGCTGCGGGGAGTCCTGGTCGGGCGACACCTCGCGGGCGTTCATTGTCGTCGCCGCGTCGCCGTCCCTGGCGCAAGCGAGGGTGCGGGGGGGAGGAAGCTGCGCGGGGGCGGTGGCGGGTGCAGGAGATGGGCGGCGGCGGGGGAGAGCCGGGGGGGGGTGTGCGGGGGGGGTGTGCGGGGGGTGTGCCGGGGGGGACGGTGGCGGGGGGGGGAGTGTTCGTGCCGCGGGGGTCGCGCCGAGGGTTGCTTGGGTCTCGCCGGGGTGCTCGGGGTGCCGCCGGGGGATGGGGTTCGCGGCGGTGCGCGCAGGAGGTGGCCTGTGTTGCGCAAAGGTGGGGTGGCGGCGCAGAAGGTTGTGCGCACTGGCACACGCTCCCCTGTTTCTCGGAATCACCTGCCACGTCACACGCTGGTATCGGCGCTAAAGAGTTTTGCAGTTGAACCGATATGAACATCTCACGGTAGCTTTCTCCCATTTTTTGAAAAGGGCTCTCGGGGACCGAGGAGGTGCTCACGCGCCTGTACTTCCGCAGTGCCACCAGTGTGTGACGAGACGGTTGTGTAATATGGGACGATTGTGATGTGTTATCGATGTGGGACCAAAAAACGCACACCTCCGCCCGAGCAAGTTATCTACCTATCTACATCACCCACCCAGGTTCCCGCTCCCGCCGCCGATGACATCGCCCCCGCCCCCGCCCCCGCCCAAGCCGTTGCCCTCAGGGATCGAGTGCTTCTCCGCGTGCTCCCTCACACACTCCGCCACCTCGGCGTCGTATTCCTCCTCCGTGACGCCCACCCGTGCACAGAACTCCGCCGGCGTTAACTTGGCCATGGTCGAGGCGGCGAACCGCCCCGCCTCGCCGTGCTTGCGCAGCAGCCGCATCCGCGGCACGAGTCTGCCGGCGAGGCTGTGAGTTGCGATGTTGGGTATGATGTCAGCTGCGTTGGCATCTGGGAAGTGCTCCAACGCGAAACGCAGCGTGGGCCGAAGCTTGCGCTCGATGCTCAAACTCAACATCGTGGGTTGTTGCAAGATGATGTCCGCGGCGCCCTCGCGCCCGGCCCCAACCTCCTCCGCCAGGAACTGCACCTTGGGCGCGATATTATCTTCAACACTCAAGCTCAGCACCTTAGGATGCCGGGTGATGACCTCCACCGCCCCCGCCCGCCCCAGCCCGACCTCCTCCTCAAGGTACCTCACCTTCGGCGCGACATTATCTTCTACACTCAAGCCCAGCACCTGGGGGAACCAAGTGATGACCTTCACCGCCCCCGCCCTCCCCAGCCCCACCTCCTCCTCAAGGTACCTCAACTTGGGCGCGAGACTATTCGCCAAGCTGTAGGCCAGCAATCCGGGATACTTGGTGACGACCTTCACCGCCCCCGCCCGCCCCAGCCCCACCTCCTCCGCCAGGAACCTCACCTTGGGCGCGATGTTATTCTCCACGCTATAGCCCAGCACTCTGGGATGCTTGATGATGACCTTCGCCGCCCCCTCCTTCCTCAACCCCACCTCCTCCGCCAGGAACCTCACCTTGGGCGCGATGTTGTTCTCCACGCTGTAGCCCAGCACTCTGGGATGCTTGGTGATGACCTTCGCCGCCCCCTCCTTCCTCAACCCCAAATTCTGCACCAGAAACCTCACCGCGGGCGCGATAGTCTTCACCGCGCTGTGGCCCAGCACCTTGGGATACTTGGTGATGACCGTCGCAGCCCGCTCCCGCCCCAGCCCCGCCTCACCCACCAGAAAATTAAACCTGGGCGCGACCTTTCCGTCCACGCTGTAGTTTACCAGCGGGGGAAACCTGTCCATGGCCTTCGCCGCCCCAGCCCGCCCCAGCCCCACCGCTTCCGTCAGGAACCGGAGGACGTCGGTCCCAGCGCCGAGCGCGCGGAGTTCGTGGCCGACGCCCCGCGAGACAGGACGCGCTTGTCCCGCAGCGCCCCGAACCGCCCATCCCCACCCCCGTCGACCACACCCCTGCGATGATGGACGCGGCAGCAGCGCCCGCGCGACGCAGTGCGCCGCCCGCGCGCCGGCGACGAATCCCATCGGAGCGAAGTCTGGCGGGAGATGAGACCTGGAGGCCGCACACACCCAAGCTGTGCCCGCGCCGCCAATCGGTAGAGGCCAGCGCGGAAGTGAGCGTTGATCGTTGAGAAGATAACCGTTTTCTCACTCGGCGCGGCGCGTAGCGCGGGAAACTTACTGCCCGAGTTCCCCGAGACCCCGGCCCCGCCAAGCCGCACGCTCAGAGCGCGGACGCCGCCAGTCCTTGAAGGGCGTGTCAGGACTGAGTCCCTTCGCGTCGGTTCGAGCCCCGTGTTTCACCGACTCTCGACGGACACGCAGCGTAGCAGAGCAGAGAATTCAGAACGCCCATTCCCCGCGCGCACGTCAATTTTCAAGGCACAAAGCAGCGTTGACGTTGGGCGGGGCGAGTGTTGGCAGGCATGGACGGCATCTTGAACGCGGACTATGGCGACAAAGGGCAGAAGGCGATAAACGACGCGGACCGCGCGCGCGCCGGGGAGCGCGGCGCGCTCGCCGCCGGGGTACGCGGCCCACTGCACACATTCCCTTCGCCTCCCTCGTGCTTTCACTGGTCTCTACCCGGGCGTGACCCCATAGCGGGCACCCTACTCGTACATTCTACATTCCACTCCGGTCTAGTACGCCGAGTGTTACCGAGGGTCGGAACAAAGCACACCCGCACAAGCGGCATCGTCGTCAGCAGCCTTCTCTGCGCTCGAAACGGAGTTAAGGAACACTGTCTCGACCCTCGCGCAAGCTCAAGGACTGTTGGAGGTGTCCACGCTCCACAATCAGAGAAGCCTGTTTTTCTACGAGTACCAATCTGCCTGGCTGTCAGAACCAACCCCCTGTGCTCTCTCTGCGCCCATCTCTCACTCAACGTCGCTCACCACTCCCCCACCTCCCGCCGCCGCCGCCTCCGCCTCGCGCCTCTACCGCAGGCGCGCCCCTCCGCCGCGCGCCCCGTGGTGCCTGCGCTGGCTCCTAAAGCCTACCGGCCCCCGTTCTGGCAGAGTAAAGCGGGGCCTTACATTGTTACGTACGAACTTTTTGTACCTGTGCCAAGGACTCCCTGCGGTATGACGTGGACACCGAGCTGTGAGCCCAGCGGCGCATAGCCAGTCTCCTTATGAGCGAAACAGATGCTTTGTGGATGGTCGCCTGAGAGCTACCAGACGGCTTTATACCTCATACCCTCTATGAAAATGTTGTTCTGTAGTCTAGCAGTCTAGGTGTTTCGGTTGACCCGTCAGCCCAGTCTAATTTCGAATACACGCACACACTCACACACTCCTCACACGCGGTGTGCCATGCACACCCCGGTCGTGTGTTCCTGAAGCCACTTGAATCAATCATCGTAATACCTCAGAATTATGACAAAGTGCGTCAAACCACTTAGCGACTTAGCGTGCTAAGTCGTCCCGTTCGACCAATCAGAGCTGTCCATTTGGACGATTAAGCACTCAAAGTTACCAAGTCCCTAAGTGGTTTGACGCGCTTTGTCATAATACCTCAAACATAATCAAGTTAAGCTGGGCAAGCACTTAGGCTGGAGGGCCCTTGTGGTAGGTGCATGGCGAGCCTTACGGCGACTTTAACCGAAAGCCCAAGGTGGGGCGTTGCAGGTTGACACTGTCAAAACCCGTGTTGAAAGCGCCTATGGTTTCAGCGCTTGATACTATACTATGACGGAACGCTTTCGAAACTTGCCTTCAAAGTCAACTTGCGCCGCTACACCGAGGCACAGCCGGTGGTTCGCGTGGAGAAACCCGCGGCGGGCGGCAAACCAAGCAGGGCCGTACCATTCCCTGCGCTCATTCCCTTTTGAGTTCAGCCTGACGCTTGCTCATAGTGTGCCAGTGTATCCGTACACGCTCGCCGCTTATACGCTGTTCTTTGCCAATCTCAACCTTACTGTTTGCTCGCATTGTACCAGTGTACCCGTACACATCCGCTTTATCGATACATGGCCCCAATGAAATATCATTTCTCCCCTGCCGCTTGAGCATCGTTGAGGTAGTCAGTGGGACAGCTCAGTGCCAGGGCCTTATCTACGTGTTTTTTTGCCCGGCTCAACCTTACTGTTTGCTCATATTGTACCAGGTACCCGTACGCACTCGCCGCATCGATACAAGGCCTCACCTTAATGCCTTATCTCAGTGTCGGGGCGACTAGTGGCCCTCATCTCCTCGAAATCGAGGGACCATTCACTCAGGGACCGGGACCTGGTGAGTCATTCCGAGATTCGGACGGCGGGGATTTCATTGGTTCTGATTGGTCGAACGGGCTTAGATACCACGATTTCGATACCAAACCCGACACTGAGTTTGACGTACAACGTTTCTATGACCTTTGTGGCAGAGGAGGACATGAACAAGCAGATCCGCCCGTCATCCGCGCGCGCCCCGGCCACCGGTAGGGTCTGGCGGATGTTGCTTGCCACGTCATAGGATGCCAGAATTCAAGAGGCGAGGGTTCAAAGTGCATTGGATAAAATGGCGAGCAGGATATTGATTGCCACGTCATAGGTTGCCACTTAAGTCACGAGGCGAGGGTTCAAAGTGCATTGGATCACATGGCGAGCAGGATATTGCTCGCCACGTCATAGGATGCCATCTTACTCAAGAGATGAGGGTTCAAAGTGCGTTGGATGATGTGGCGGGCAATATTCGATGCCGTCTAACTCAAGAGAGGAAGGTCCAAAGTGCATTGGATGACGTGGCGTGCAATGTCCACCAGGCCCTAGCCACCGTTGGCGCCGCCGCCCGCGCCGGCGCCGGCGCCGGTGCAGCCGCGCGGCCCAAGTCCGCGTTCCCCGCCGGGCGCCCCAACGTCAACAAAGTTGCCGCCGCCGCCGCCGCCTACCATCACCACCTCGCCATCGGCCCAGAGCTGCAGGCAGGCCGGTGCAGATTGACCCCAGGTTGACCCCAGGCTGACCCCAGGTTGACCCCAGGCTGACCTCAGGTTGACCCAAGGTTGTTGACCCCGGGTTGACGCGCTTGATTCCAGCGCCTGAAAGTAGACCATGATAAACTGCTTTCAGGTTTTGCTTTCAATTCAAACTTGCGCCACTGCCTCGCCATCGGGCCCGAGCTCCAGGCACCGGGTTTATTGAGACCAAGCACTCGACCGACGTTCAATCTCCTCCCCATCCTCCGCGCGTCGGTATGAACAATGTATAGCGAACAAGCACTCGACCGACATTGGATCTCCTCCTCCTCCTCCTCCTCCTCCTCAGCGCGTCTGTATGAGCAATCACACTCAAGGTAAACCGTGCTCCGATCTGCGTGAAGTGGTTGTTCTCAATGACCCTCCCGCCAGAGTGTTGGCACGTGATAAGTTCATTGTGAGTCGATTTGCGTCTTGTGTTAAATGCAGTGTCGGGTCTGGTATCGAAGTTATGGTATCGATGTCCGTTCGATCAATCAGAACCATCCAAAGCGAAAATTCCGCCGACCGACTCGCCTAAAGTCCGACCGAGTCGCGATCCTTGAGTAAATAGACCGTCGATTTCAAGGAGATAAGGGGGACCGGTCACCCCTGCACTGAGTTTAACAGACCCTGCATGTTCTGAACGACCCTGCTGCCAGGACCTGGAGGACAAGATGCGGTCGAGATTGAAGAAGCTGCGCAGCCTGCACTCCGGCGAGAAGGCCATCCTGGCGGGCGCCTTTCACGGCAGGGTCGTACCTCATCACTATGCGGTCCACGCCCCTCTACTTTGTGACACTGAGGGGTACAGTGTGTAACTACCGGATTCTCAGATGCCGTCCGACACCCGGCCGACCGGTTTCAGTGCCTTCTCGAATTGTTAAACCCCCGACTGTAAATCATGTGATTTACCCCCCAGTTTCTTAAAGTAGAGGGAATCGTACCGCGTAGTATATATTCAGTTTAAGCTGGGTGTTCCTGACGCCACTGGAGTTGAGCATTATGAGCAAGCAGTCACGTGGAGCTGACCCATCCCGCACTGTTTGCTCAAAACGGGTACCTACCCCCCCATAATGGGCACCTGACCACCCTTTAATGGGAACTAACCCCCTTGTGATGGGCACCTGAACCCCCATCATGGGCGCCTGAACCCCCAATAATGGGCACCTGCCCCCCTTATGATGCGCACTTGACCTCCCTATGATGGGCACCTGACCCCCCTATGAGAATTGTACCGTGGGAAGGCCCTGTTTCACGGCGTGGACAAGCAGCGCTCGGGCAAGTGCAACCCGCAGCAGTTTGTGGCGGCGTGGGCGCGGCTGCAGATCAGCGTCACGATAGACGAGGTAGGGGTTTGTTCATCGAGAACAAGCACTCGACCGACGTTGAATCCCCTCCTCCTCCCCCTCCTCCGCAAGTCATCAGAACACGACTTACCATGATTGTGAATGCGCATACAGACTTGCGGAGGAGGAGGAGATTCAACGTTGGTCGAGCGCTTGTTCTCAATGACCCGGCTACGAGGCGATGGCAGCTTTCAACAAATACGGGCAGACGCGGGACGGGCTGCTGCCGTACGGGGTGTTCGTGGTAGGGAGGCTCAGCTTGACCCTAGATTGCACCTGGGTTGACAGTGCTAGTGATTGGTTTAAGCGTTTGAAGCTAACATATGATGGACCGCTTTCAGACTTTGCTGTCCATTTGATTTGCGCCACTACATCGAGGACGCGCTACTGGTCGGTCGGCACCGCCTGGTGGGCATGGCGACGGAGATCCAGAGGCAGGGGCTTACACTCGTCCGCTTTTCAGCTCAACCTGAGCAGTTTCTGACACCAAACACACCCGAAACACCCCCTAATATTCCCTGAAACCTCCTAAACACCCCCTGAATAACCCCTGAATGCACTCCCTATCCCACCGAAAGTGTTTACGTTGAGCCGAAATGTGGACGGGTGTGAGGCCCTGTCCTGAGGGGCGCGTTCCTCGCGGGGAAGTCGGCTAAATTCCAAGGGAAGATCATCTACCCGCCGTCACGGAAGCCCGTGTTCACACCCACGGGGTGGGACGGGTCGGCGGCGGTGCGGTCGGCGCAGCCCCCCGACGCCGCCCTCGAGCTCAACTTTGTGCACGGTGTGGCCCGCAAAACCCGCAACAGTTCATGGGGGGTATGTTTCATCAAAAAATTGGGTGTTCAAATTGGAGCTAGCGGTCCGTCGTAAGCTGCTCAAACATCGCAAGTCTGCAGTTATGTTTCCACCAACGTTCATTCAGCCCCAAGGCACTCACGTGGTGAGCATTAACCAAACCCGTCCGCCACGGCCAGACTCTAGGTCTGTCTGGGTTTAGGCTTATCAAGGGACACCATTCTAGGGCTTATCAACTAAACGTGTTGGAAGGACACGGACATTTTAGGCAATTTCTGTGGGATGTGTGCCGGGCACCGGCCCGGCCAACCCTTAACCCTAAACCCTAAACCCTGAACCTGGCGCCGGGCCCTGTCGCCCGGGTACGCGCGGGACTGCAACGCCAACAACCTGTTCTACACCTCCACGGCCGAGGTGGTGTATTACACAGCAGGGTGGTGCAGACTGCCCCCATTTCGACCCCATGGTGACCCCGTGTTGACCCCATGTTGACCCCATGTTGACCCCATGTTGACCGAGTGCTGACCCCATGTTGACCCCATGTTTACCCCGTGTTGACCCCATGTTTACCCTGTGTTGACCCCGTGTTGACCGCGCTTGGTTTCAGCGATTGAAGCTACAATATGATGAACCGCTTTCAAATGTTGCCATCAAAGTCAACTTGCACCACTACAACACGGCTGGCGTGGGCATCGTGTATAACAAGGTAGGGGGGTCATTGAGAACATGCACTCGAGCGACGTTGAGCCTCCTCCTCCTCCTCCTCCTCCTCCTCCTCCTCCTCCTCCTCCTCCTCCTCCTCCTCCTCCTCCTCCTCCT
>Ga0307489_10001303_pt1 | contig 16327 bp, 15 predicted proteins | sample SB12metaG_FD_202247 | JGI IMG/M metagenome (GOLD analysis project Ga0307489, IMG submission 202247) | Sea-ice brine microbial communities from Beaufort Sea near Barrow, Alaska, United States - SB 1.2 | ecosystem: Environmental > Aquatic > Marine > Coastal | place: USA: Alaska | collected...
CCGCCGTCCCGCGTGCGCCGATCGCGTCGCGCGCGCCATTTTGGAGCCCCGTGCCTCATCTGATGAGCAATGCATCGTCGAAACTTTCCGGTCTCGCGCCGATTTCGCACCATGCCCCACCATGCCTGTGTCTCCTTGGCACGCTGAGCCCGAATCCGGGCTCCGTTTTGAGTGGGTCGACGTTTTCATGATGCATATCGGGTGTAGTTGCCTCTCAACTGAAAGCTGAAATTTTGGTGATTTAATAACTGAAGAAATGGAAAAGACGAGATTTAGCGCAAAGCGCGATATAGCACAAATGCACGGGAAATAGCGCATCGCGGCGGCGCTGCAACGAACGCGTCGTCGCCGCCGCCGGCGACACTCTCGAACGACCCCTTGAAGGCGCTGTATACCGCGCCGGTGCCCCGGGCGGGACTTTCCGAACGCGCCCCGCCGAGCCACCTCTCGGGCAAATCTTGGCCAGCTCAGCCCTATAGTCACATGCCGTGATTTTGCTTCCAAATCGTCCCTATACAATTTTATGCCCTACATTCTTTTTCAAACCGCCTTGATAAATCGAAGGTCTATTAACTCCCCGTATTCGAGAGACCGGGTAGCGCGGCGCGCGGGATGTGTTTTTGGCCGGTCCGGGACGGCGTGGCGGCGTCGGCCACGCGATGCCGCCGCCTCTACGATACATATATACACCCCGTGAACGCGGCAGCCCTCGTTGGTGCGTTTCTCCCGCGGTCACTGTGCACGATCTGCCCCCTGTGCCTCTCAAGTGTTACGCATTTCGTTGGGGGTCTGCTGCGGCGTACAAAAATACGATGCTGCTGACTCGGCTGCCGGGTTGTACCAAGTGCCGGTCAAACGACAGTGATGCCCTGTGGGGGCGGCGCAGTCGGTCACGTAGAAGGACACAGGGGTGGTGTGCTCTGCTTGTCCGCGGGCGCGTACGCTGGCGCCGAGAAATTGTCAACGGGCGAGAAGGAAGCGCCTGACTACGCGTGACCCACTCAGTCAGCCGATCAAATCCGACCGATCCAGATTCAACCCAAACGGGTGAATCATCTATTTTGAGCCTGTTTTGGGAAGCAGCTTGAAAGGAGGCGCTGCGTTTAATGCGAACGCTAAGGCTCGCGCGTTGCGCGCCCAGAGCTGCCGGTGAGAGTTGGAGACCCGCCCATATACCCATACGAAGAGCTGTCGTGAAGGAATTCAGCCCGATCGATCTGAGCGCAAAGTTTGGGAGGTTTTCTACGAGGCAGGGTCAGCCTAAAAAGTACATTAGCGCTCAGCGCGATATGATGGATTTGAAAGGTGGTCTTTTTGTTTTTGAAACCAAAATGACACTTGATCGCAGTTGACCCAACATCGGTTGATCCAAGGATTCGCGATGCGAAAGCGCATCTTGAACGCGAATTGCCCGCGCCGTCGCGCGCGTACACGACGTGGCGAGCGCGCGGGGGGGGCTTTTGAAGGGCGTACCTCACGGTGAACGGCCGTCCGTCGCGTGTTTTGGCGATCTTGAGGATGTTCGGTGAAATTGCCGCGAGATCTGGCCGACGCGCGGAACGGACGGGCACGTACAGTGACCGCGCGGACCGTCTGAAACCGAAAATCGTATTTTCAAAGCGAGACTCCTATCAACGGCGCGGGCATTTGACCGTATATAAGGTTGCATCCTATAGGCTGACCCTGCCTCGTACCTCCCACCTAGCGTTTTTTTTTCATTGCAGTTCCACTTTTGACGCTCGGCATTCCCTAAATCGTTTTCCATTCTCCGGTTCAGTGACTCAACAAGAAAATGAAATCGAGAGCTGTGATTGGCTGGAGCGTAAAGCAACAACTTTTTGCATTCCCTAAATCACGAGACGTCACGACACTATTCGTTCTGTGAGAGCGCCACGTAGATGATCCAAGAACAAACATTTCCTTCGGATCAATTGGAATCATCGAAAAACTGGCAGCTTTCCTAACCACAGATCGCTTCTTCAACCTTCTTCAACCTTCTTCAAGCTTCCCTTCGCGCTTCCCGTCGCCCCCTTCCCTTCCCTGCCCTGCGCTTCGCTTCGCTTCGCTTCGCTTCGCTTCGCTTCCCTTCGCTTCCCTTCCCTTCCCTTCCCTTCCCTTCCCTTCCCTTCCCTTCCCTTCCCTTCCCTTCCCTTCCCTTCCCTTCCCTTCCCTTCCCTTCCGTCAGCTTCTTCAACCTTCTTCAACCTTCTACAACCATCCATAGTGGAAGAAGCTGCTGACTCCGGTCATCGGCAGTTCGCTTCCGATCGAAGCCAAAACCTCCCAACCCCAAACGGCGAAGCCGGTCAGCTAATTACATAGCTGCAACACTGCGTGTGCTGCAGGTACCCCAAGTTGTGGAGTCAGAGAAACGTGAATGGGCATTTTGGAAAACCGTTCCCTCAGTTGAACTCAGTTTTGGGCAAATAGACCTATTCCGCTATATCACTGACGCGCCAGCGCCAATGATGAAATGACTTCGGTCGCCTGACTCCGAGACATTTAGACCGTCACTTCCCGATCGAATGACTCAAGAAACGGGGAAGCGCCCGAACGGCGCAGCGGCGGCGATACTCGCCGTTCGACCCGCACGGACTCCACGACATGACCATACGAAGGGATTCCGCTCCTCGGCGTGGCCGCCGTCGTCACTTCGTACGCCATTGTTCGCGCGTCATTCTCGCCAAATCACCACTGTAAACAGCGTTTTCTCGGACTCAGGCGACCGAAGTCGTTGGCGCAGAGCGCGCATAGTAACAGTGATTTCCGTTCTTGTGTTATCAGACCAAGGAAATTTCGGCTGATATAGCGGAATAGGTCTATTGTTCGAGTTGCGTGTAGCGTGTAGAGTCTAGCACGATCACCGATTATTCTACTGGACACGACCGACCGACCTGTTTTGCCACAATCTATCGCAAATGAGGATATCGTGCGCACTGAAACGCAGCTGCGACACTCGGCGAGCGCGTATGGCGCTACCGACCGTCGAGCCGGAGCGTAGGGCACGAACCGCGTCCGAAACGTCGAAGGGACGGCGAAGATATGCGCGATGGGGCATTCCGCTCACGCATTCGATTCTGTCACGGACAGCGATGGCTTCCGCGCGGTCCCAGCGGTCCTCGCTTGCAAAACCCGCTAGAGACCGTCACGTAGAGTAACTCTCTCACCGGGCGCGCGGGCTGAAGCGCGCGGGAAGGCGGCGCAATTAGCGATGCCGCTGGCTCAGCAAGGGTGGGACAACTTTCACACTCACGTGGGACACATTCTGAGCCAGGGCCATCGCTAATTGCGTCGCTTTCCCGGTGGTGTTGCGCGCGCGCCCGCAGAGAGAGTTGTTCTCCACGCCGGTCTCTACAGGAATAATCGGTCGGCACAGCTGTATCTGTGCGCGCAACCTCGAAGTGCTCACCCCGGAGCCGAACCAGAAAAGAAATGTCCAGTTTGTCCCGTTTTCATAATCATTGATCGTGCTATACGCTTGTCAGCTACTACGTGAATGGGCATTGTGACGAAATGCCAGCACGTCAGGCTCAAAACAGCGTCCAGCGGTCTTCAGAGCTCTTCTTTGGAGGCTGACGGCACACGACCGACGAAAGATGTGCGGCTTTGTGGACCAAACGCAGCGGGGATTCGCAGAACCGCATGGCGATACGGTGTGCGCAATGGAACGCCCGCCGCGCCGCCGCCTGGCGACGTCGACGCGTCGCTGTTGCGCGTCCCGTGCGAATCGATTTCTGCACGGATCTTCATTTTTTCCTCGCGTTTCGAAAAAGGTCCGAAATCGGCCAAGTACCGAACTGAGTACCCCTGAATTGGTAAGACTACCAAAATGGAGTCTGTGTTTTTCGTCTGAAAACGGTCTTACACGCGCCTCGATCCGGTGTTGTTTACAGTGGTGAATGACCCTCGGCTGACGCGCGCCATAAGTCGGCGATGCGTCACTGCACGCCGCCGCCGAAGAGCTACACTGGATATCGATGCTATAAAGTACGCGTTTCAGCCGCACGCCGTGCTCGCGGACGTCGGCGCGCGTGGTGTTCCGCAGCGCCGTGCGATTGAGTCGTCCAAGTCTTCGTATGGTGTCTAGTCAGGCAGAACGAAGAAACGGCTCAATTCCACGGCCACCGTGTGAAAACCGTCCAGATGCTCGAATGGCGTCCGGCATTTCTCGGTACACGAAACTTTATATGTATTCGCAGCGATCCACCGAGCCACATTTTTTTGTACCTCCCAGAGACGCCGCCATCGCGCCCTGTCAAGCGCGTGTGCATGGCGCCCTCATTTCCGCGCCACCTCGGGACATCTCGTTTCGTTAACTCGTTGATCCTGGTCTAAATCGATCTCACCCATGACCGGTAAGACATTTTCAAAACGCCAAAAAATGACGAAAAAAACCGAAATCGGCCTGAAATGACCACACCAAGCTGTTTTGAACCCGACGTGAGGGGGAAATGCCCGAGCAGTCCGCACAACCGGCTTATTAAACCCAGTCTCCGCGTTAGCGCTAACGCTGAAGGCCCTCATATGATTGGTCGAGAGAGAGAGATCTACTGAGACTTGGTTGGCTGGATTTTCTTGCTCGTTTCGCGCAAATTCTGTTCGTAAATGTGTATGGTCCCTGATTGGCCAATGGACCGTCCATCGTTTGCCCACGTCCCTGATTGGTCGAGAGGCTGTATTCGAGGGGTTCTAGGGGTAGGTCGTCAAACCGGAGACTGGTTTTGATTAAGGCCATAAATTGGATGGGAATTTTAGATCCTTGAGATTCTCGCCGAAAAGTAGGAAATCCTCCACTTATTGACTCGAAGCCTTGCACGTTCGGGCGAAAGTTAATTGGGGATTCTTGCTGCGAGCTTTCTGATTGGCTGTCAACACTATAAAAAATCCAAACGTCGAGATTGACTACTGACCGCGCAGGGAGCTGGCCGATTGGGGGAGCACACTCTATGTGAGGCTGTGCCCCGCGTCGTCGTCGGGCACGCGTCGCCCCCCCGCATCGTCCCCGCGCGCTCGTCGTGGCCATGTACGTTGCCCCACCGCGCGCGTCGTCGCCCCTCTCGCGTCGCTTGTATATCTATTTGGTGGCCGTAGGGTTGCCGTCGGCCACGATGAGGGAGGGGGACGACGACGCCTGGGGGGGTGACGCGCGGGGCGACATGACGCGCGGGGGGGGAGACGACGTGCGCGGGGGGGCGGGGCGCCCCGGAGAAGACGAGCGCGGGGAAGACGGCGCGGGGGGGCGACGACGCGGGGCACACTCTCACACGTTAATGCGCGCCCCCCTCTCCTGACGCAGGCCATCTCTTGTACTCTTCTGACGTTCTTTGAGTCCGAGTTGCCACGTGGCTGCCGAACGGGGCGTTCTGATTGGCTATTTCCTACTTTTATTTTTTACCTTGGCGAATACTACGCAGTTTCGCCCTCGTACACTAATGGAAGTGGACCCCCCAATTTCAAAAAAGTTTCAGGGCGGAGATGTTTACTGATCTGTACGAGCAAAAAGTCACGGAGCCTGAACACGTAAAAATGTGATTGAGGTCGATTAGAAGTCGAGGTCGAGATGAGAGATCTGTCGAATCTTGCCAAGATCCAAGAAAGTTGCTGCTGGTATTTGTTCGAAATGCCGCGTCACCCTGCACCATCGCGAGAGTTCGGGGGCCGCGTGGGGCGATCGGTCAATGGATCTCCACCAGGATTGGCCCGGCGAGTCCACAGAGTACCTGCGATCATCGCACGTTGCCCTTTGTCGGGCGCAGACCGCCGGACGCGCCTTTCGGGTCGCGTTTCCGGACCATCTGGCGGTTTCCGGTATTCCTGTGGCGCGCCTCAACACACGTGATCACACGTGCTAGAGCGTCACCCCCACAGTCCGGATACCCTCCTGATCTCCAAAACACGTGACAAACTTTGTCACGTGGCATTCTCATTAGTGTTGGGTCGCGAAACTGCGTAGTACAAAGTGCATCTATTTGGAGAATTGTCAAAGTTGGAATTTCTAAGGTCAGAATCGAACAATTCAAAACGAAAACAATCAAATGAGAACGTTTGATTGAAAACGCAGAATCCCGGAAAAACGCGGATTGTGGACATGTCTGATAGTAAAGTTGATCTAACTTTTGGCCAGCGCTCAATCTGACCTTACCGAACTCTCGCAAAACTGCAAGAATGAGAAAGTCGCCTTCAGAAGGCCCTCTGTTTCAACCTTGGAGTGACCGACGCTTCAGTTCGAAAAGCCACCGCCATCACCGCCGACAGGCGGGGACTACTCGCCCATTTGGTCGGGGGAACCTACACGATGCCTTCGTCCGAGGACGCGGATGACGGAGGTTCCGGCTCTTCAGCGCCGCAAGCAGCTCCAATCGCCGCTGCCGCGGCTTCAGGTGTTGTCGGAGCCGCGGTAAACACTGGCATCGCCCCTCATCATTCTCCGCTAAACCCACTCGACGCACCCGGCTCACAAGGGCATGCTTTCGCGGGCGGGAGAGGTGGTGCCAAGTACCACTTGGTCATCGAAGACATCAACGCTCAAGAACCACCGCCCGGAACCTTCACGATCGGCGACTTGCGGTTTACTGAAAAGCCTCCAGTGTCAAGGTGGAGCGGCAGGGCCTCTACTAGCATCCACCACCACATTCGCCACTTGACTTGACTTCAGCACCTTATACGAGGGTGCTTAGGGTACGAGTAAGGGTATCCTCTACGAGGTGCTCAAGTTAACGTGCACAAGTTGGCCCAAGTTGAGCTGATAGAGTGGACTAGTGTAAGGCCCTCAAGCCCGGCAGCAGTGTCGCCTTCATCCCCGCAGACCGAGTTCCCAACCTGCTGGCCGGCGAACAGGCAGCAGCTCGTTGTAGCTTGCTCGAGAGGCCTAGGCAGACAGCTGCGGTTCAGGCACAGCCCGGGGGTCTCTGCTTTGACAAGAAGGGGTATCAGTGCAACTGCGGCCCGGAGAACTTGGCAAATGTTACTGCCGAACAAGCTTACGATCGCTTACTAGCAAGCCAGCAACCCTGTACCACCACCAAGAAACGAGGCAACACAAAGAACAGCTGCAAGGTGGGGTGCAAATACCATTTCACATTGGTTGGTTCAAAGAATGCCCAGAGCTCGTCGAAGTCACTCGCAGCATCCTTGACCACAACGAAGGATGCAAAACCTCTATCGTCCGCACGACGATAACCCAAACACTTCGGGATGAGTTGCGAACTTCGTTCGAGGCGGATGACAACTTAACTCCAGGGAAAGCTGTGGAGCGAGTGCGGGACAGGTACCTCAGTGACGTGATGGAGAAGTACCGTCTGGGATCACTTCCGCAGGCGTCGAACTTCGTTTCGAGAGGTGTCAAAGCAAAGACGTTCATCCCCGGCAGAGACTACTTCCTTATCGAGACCGACGCCAAGAACATCAAAGACAAGGTGAACGCTCTGGCAGGGGGGGCTCGGGCAGCACTTTACAGCTTATATTGAGTAACAGCTTCAGTTGAGCGGAGTTGAGCACTTGAGTTGTGACTTAATTTGATACACCACTGCTCAAGTTGAGCTGACTTGAGCACTTGCGTTTTGATTGATGACTGGCATGCGTTGATAGGGAACGGGAACGAGTGCTAGGCCCTGCTCTGAGGTAGTGCCTGGCAGACACTGCTCGCCACGGAACAGGGTGCCTTGGACTCAAAAAACAAGGCTCAAAAATGCGTTGGATGACGTGGCGGGCAATATCTGCCGGGCCCTGCTCCGAGGCACTCGATGATTTCCTCCACAAACATGATAACGACCCGCTGGCCAAAACATTCATGGATTATTTCAAGAAGGAGTGGGCGGGCAAGACACAGATGTTTATGCGGGCGCACCGGTAAGGACCGACGCGCCCATCTGTCTGTTCATTTCTTTCTAAATGCAAGATCTCGGTAAACCATGGCATTCAATATCGCGGATGGGCCTTCTTCACCGGAAATATCCGCATGCTGGCGCTGACACATCGGGGGCCATCGAAGCCTACCACTTCAGCATCAAATCCAGATTCTTTGGAGAGAAGAAATATATGAGGGGCAGGCGCTTGAACTGGCTGGTGCACAAGCTGGTAGATCAGGTACTGCTGTCGTACATGCACAGAAAACAGCGAAAAGACGTGGGGCTGGTGACCAACAAGAAGTCGATCCTCAAAACCGTGGCGGCAGGGCCTTACGCTGCTGACGGGTTCCCTTCTTTTCCTTGCAAACCTGTGAGAGAAATGAGTGTGCGGTGGAATGGATGTGAGGTGTGGTAGTATTGCGCTCCAAACGTGGCGTAGACGCACCGGGGTTCCAGAGCCTTGAGCGTCGCGTCCCCACAGCCATGATCCGCGATCGTCCCCCCGCCGCTCCCCCAGCCGCACCCCCGCCGCGCCCCCCGCCGGCCCCAAGTCCCCACAGATGGTGTGCCCCCTCAACGACCACCTGCGGATACGACGAGAGGCACGCGCGGTCAGTGCGCATGTATGTCGCGCGCGCAGGTTCGTATGTATGCGGCCGCGTCTGACGTGCCGACCTGGCTGTGGGCGCGTGCTTACGAGCGCCGTGCCTACGGACGTGCGTGCAGTGATTCATCGCTCCAAAATATAAATGGAGTGTGAAGGGCGTTCTGAAGGCGTTCATCCATTTCCGTGATTAGCCGAGAGTTCGGTAAGGTCAGATTTAGCGCTGGCCTAAACTTTTGGCCTCAGCCGCTTTTCAAAACAGCCCCGAACTTGAATCTCATTTTCGCGTATGGGCATTTCAGCGAACGGGATCTGATCGCGCGTCACGCTAAAGGGAGAAATTTGGATATGGGATAGAAGTTGTGATTTCTGCCTTTGCGCGGCGTGCGCTCAGATCTCGTGAGTGAAATGCCCATACGCGAAAATGAGATCGTCCAAGTTCGTAAAGTCGGCTTAATATTAAGCCGGTTGAGTGGACTGCCGAGAGGCTCGCGCGAGATATGAGTGTCGGCCGGGGAAAACTGTTTTCCCTGGCCATTCAGGCATTTCTAGATGAAAGACGTGGCATTTTTAACCGTCAATGACGAGTCAATGACGAGTTATTTCCACCATATGTTTCCCCACAATGCCTGCTGGCATGAAGTTGTGAGGAACGCAATGCAGCGTGTAGCAAGGTCACTGATTATCTTTTCGTCACAAAGTGGACATTGTTTTATGACGGGTGAGCACTTCGAGGTCGCGCGCGCAAATACAGCTACGCGGACCGGTTGTTTCACCTCAAGACACGCGGGGAAAACAACTCTCTCTGTGGGCGTGCGCGCATCACCACGCGGAAACTCGACGCAATTGGCGACGGCCCTGGCACATTTGAGCGTCACATGAGTGTGACAGATGTGACGCTTTTGCTGCACCCGCGGCATCGCCAATTGCGTCGCGTTTCCGAGTGATGTTGCGCGTGCCCCCTGTGAGAGTTTTGCTCGCACCGTATTCTTGAGCGTTTTCTATAGGCGAGACCCGCTGGGGACCGTGCGGAGCCCATCGCAATGGTGAGAGATTCGAATGGGTAAGCGTCATGCGTATATCGCGTATATCTTCGCCGTCCCTTCGACGTTTCGGACGCGGTTCGTGCCCTACGCAACGCGTTGCTCGTCGGTCCGCAACGCCCTACGCGCTCGCCGAGTGTCGCAGCCGCGGTTCAGTGCGCGCAATAACCTCGATGCGACAGATTGTGGCTAAATAAGTCGGTCGGTCGTGTCCGATATCATAATCAGTGATCTTGCTACACGCGAAATTTGGGTTGCCCGCCTTCTACTGTATTTGTTCGAAATGCCGCGTCGCGCACTGCACCATCGCGAGAGTTTGAGGGTCGCGCCGAGGGCACTTGGTTGATGGATCTCCGCCAGGATTGGCCCGGCGGGTCCGCAAAGCACTTGCGATGATCGTCCGCCGCCCTTTGTTCGTCGGAATCGATCGCCTGGTCGCTTTTCCGGACCGTCTCGCAGGCCATCGTCGGACCCATCGTCGGACCCCCCCCGGTCCGGAAACTTGACTCCAGATGGTCGGAAACGCGGCCAGGCGGTCAGTTCCGACAGACAAAGGGCGGTGGACTAGCATCGCAGGTGCTTTGCGGACCCGCCGGGCCAATCCTGGCGGAGATCCATCGACCAAGTGCCCTCGGGGCGACTCTCAAACACACGCAATGGTGCAGTGCGCGACTCGACATTTTGAACAAATAACAGCAGAAGGTGGGCAACCCTTCTACGCTGTCAACCAATCAGAGAAGCCCGCTCCGCAGAAATAAGAAATCCCCATTCACGTTTCGCGCAAACTTTTTGGTCGGAAAGTAAGAAAAGCACCCATTAATTTCCCTGACCACAAATGCCACTGTCCTCCAAAATGCCCATTCACGTTTCGGCCTAAAGACTAGGGCTACGAGCATGGGACAGAACCCATTAAATTCAGTGCCGGGTCTGGTATCGAAGGTGTGGTATCGCATCCCGTTCAACCAATCAGAACTGTCCATTTCGAAAATCCCCCCGACCGACTCACCGACAGTCCGACCGATCTCAATCCGTGAGTAAATAAACCCTCGATTTCGAGGAGACGAGAGGGACTAGTCCCTCCTGCACTGAGTTTAACAAGAAATAGTGGCTGTTGAAACCCACTCTTCGCTTTTGAAAAGGAGTGCCTGAATGGCCTCGTATGATTGGTCGAGAGGATACCTGTACGCTCTCGACCGATCATGTGAGGGCCTTCAGGTACTCCAGCGGAGACTGGGTTTAACGAAAATCGATAGATAAGGGTTAAATACCCCTTGAAACGGGCGTATTGATGGAAAACGCTCATAATGTAGCAAAATCGCCCAAAACAGCCCTAATAAACGTGCACGGCACCTGCGGCGCACTCTCGAAAACGGGCATTTTCCAGAAAAAAACCCTCGTTTTTAACGGAGTCTTGCTAATGCAAGACCGAGCTGAACGGGGTTTGGGTCGCTCGCATCGCTCTCACGTGCTTTGACCTGTGTCGTATTTAGAATATATATGCAGGCTAAGACGCTTTCTTAGTAACGTCTCGTCTCGGTGATCACGCCAATTCGCCTCGGGAGTCTCGTCTACTCCCAGACTGTGGATGGTCGGACCTGTCCGTACTCGTATAGTGGTAAATGAAAACAAAAGTGATATTGACAGGACAGCCCACCATAAATTCCGCATATGAAGAGTCTTTGCTTGTTGAATAGTTCAGGCGTTTCAGCCCTACGTCTAAACTTATTGCGTTTCTAGCGCGTGTTTGTACCTCCGTTGTCCTCCTGTGTTGCGCATTCGTGAATCCATTAGATAAATTTTCCAACTGTGGTTTCGACTTTACACATAGAATTCCTGTGTCGTTCGAGCAGTCCCCTGTCGAGTGGTTTTGTAAAGATGTCACTACAGTTGAGTAGAGTGTTGACATACTTTAGAGAGTAGTGTTTGAAGATTTGAGCCTGTTCTCTTGCATTATGGTAAGACAGTGAGATGTGTTTTGTTCTCTTATTTGTTACAACTTGCGCCTATGTTGTCAATGTGTGATTGCACTGGAGTTATTTGAATGTACATCTCACTTTATAGGAGATTGTGAAATACATTCCTTCTTTAAAAGCATAGGTTTATGTTTTGTATTCTGCTTCGCTTGTAATGAGTGAAACGTCACCTTGTTTTTGACAGAACCATGTTACAGGATTACCATATATGAATATGATACCCCCTGCTGTGGATCGACCAGTTTCTTTGTCTCCTTCCCAGTTTATATCAATGAACATTTTCAGAGGCCGCACATCAGGTGTTATCTTGTATACCAGCTTGAAATCCATTGTGCATTTTAAATATGTCAATACGTCAATACTCTTATTACAGCCTTGAACTGTTCTGATGTGTAGTTTGTGAGATATCGGCACAGTAGTGTGACTGAGAATAGAATATCCGGTCTTGTGCATATTGCTATGAATAGAAGAGCACATACCAATTGAGCATATGGTACGTCAGGTAAATCGTCTTTAAGACCAGCCATTATATTTGGTTGAGCTTCCATTGGTGTCTTGAAAGTCTGTTTTGAGTCCTTTAGATTGGTTTTCTCGATTAGCCTTTCGATTTGTCTGTTTTGAGACAGGTACAACTTATCGTCGTCCCATTCCAGTGACATTTGGAGTATGAAATCACATTTGCTAGATATTGTGACCTGTACATGCTTCTTGTAGTGTTCAAAGCAGTGATCCAAAGAAATCCGGGGGGTAAAGACATTTCTTCAAGTGTCTACAGAAAAGATATCTTCTGCAGAAAAAAGTACGTCGCCAGCTCACGCGGCGGGATGCCGCAGAATTTCTTCGAAGCTGTTCTGCAGAATTTCTTCAGAGTTTCTTCGGAACTTCTGCAGAATGTCTGCAGATGGTGGTACCAGTATCCGCATTGTACCTGCTGCCCCATCGTCACACTCTCGGCCGACACCGTACCCATTGGCCAACACCTACACTCGGTGAACAGGCCTGTGCTAAACCCTGACCCGTCTACATCCCACCTCGGCGCCAATGGCGAGGTGCTGCCCCGCGAACTGCCCCGCACCGCCATAGTCGTGGCGGCTGAACGCCACGCATTTCCGGCTTTCTGATTGGGCAACACGTGTCCTGCAGAAACGTGGCCGCGTCTGATGGGGCGTCGAGGATTTTTTCTGTAGAACAAACAGACTTTCTACAGAACTACCTTCGAAGGTATGACAAAGTAAGTGAAGCTACCGGTATGACTGAACTCATGTGAGTTGCAACGAGTTTACTGATCTGTGATTGGTCGAGAGGAACATTGATAAAGTCAATGTCCTCTCGACCAATCACAAATCAGTAAACTCAATGAAACTCAATGCAACTCACATGAGTTCAGCCATAGTTTCACTTTCTTTGTCATAAATAAGTGTTTTTCTACAGAACGGCTTGAAGAAATTACTGCAGAACGGCTTCAAGAACTTTCTGCAGAAATGTTTCTGCAGAACAAAGAAACACATCAGCGTTGGGGGGGTCATTTCTTTTGCCCGAAGCAATATTTCTTTTCTTCGTTCTTTGGATCGCTGGTTCAAAGAACCCTTTCATATAACTGTCATTGTTGTGAGCAACGATGTAGTCGTCAACATGAACTGATATGATGAATATGCATTCTTTTGTTATTTTGACTTAGATGCAAGGTTCTGTTTGACTTCTCTTTAGTTCGGGGTCATAACTCCTGATTATTTTGCCCTGAAGGTCGTTCCAATCACGTCACGTCCAGCTTGTTTGAGTCCATAGAGACTTTCAAACAATTGTACTGTGTTTGATCCTGGAAACACAATTCCTTCTGGTAGTGCCAGATACACCTAGTCTTTCAGTTTCGCGTTTAGGAACGCTCTACTCACATCGCCACTGATTATTTTCAGATGATGGTGTAAGATGCATATTAGCACAAAACGTATTCCAGAGATTTGTGGTTTTGGAAAAATGTGTGCGGTGTAGTCGATTCCGTATTCTTGCGTGTAGCCTTTGGCGACTATACGTGCTTTATGTTTTTCGATATCTCCGTTTGGAAGCAACTTTAGTTTGTAAACTATTTTTGATTTTGATATGTTTGCATCCTCAGGGACTGCTTCGAGTTTGATGTGTAACATTGCTTCTAAATCATCGAACTGTTGGAGTTCTCTCAGTGTTTCCTCTTCCGATTCACTCCTACCGGAATAGGTTTGGGATTGTTTGTATGTCAGAGGTTCTTTGTAATGGAGATATTTGTTGTTAACATGCGTTTGCGCTGTTGTAGTTTGTTTTGTAATTGGTCGAGTGGTGTCTGTAGGCTCTTGGATTTGGTCAACATTGTTTATGTTGTTTTGTTTGTTGCCTTCCATTATTTGAATTGAGTTTGTCGTGCCTGTTTGCAGACCTCGTAGTGATGGTATTGATATCCTTTGGGGTGCCACAGAGTTTGGTGCATTAATACATCCAGTGGATTGTACCAATCCTCTGTATTCGTCACAATCAGATATCATATCTGTGTAAACTGTTGTTGTTTAGTGTTCGACATTTTCTGAAGCGTCCCTCAGCTGTTCTTCACTTAGATAGTTTACCGTTTGTTGCCATTGTGTATTGGTTGCGTTCTCGAAGAAATCGTCGGTTATGCGAGCTAAACCCCAAGGTCTGTTGTGCTTTCTGTCACCAGATAAAATGATCCCATCGTGATACTCACTCGGATTGTTTTTGTATTTGTACTCGTATGTAACGGGCTTGTATATGGTTTCGAAACTAACTCTCTTGTTTTCCTTTGCTTGGTTTTTCAAGTAACGAAGGAGTTGTCTCATGTTATCGCTTCTGTAGAATTTGCTTTGAATTAATGCTTCGACTTGAACCCAACCAAGTTTTGGGTCCTTTTTGAACTGTACGAAGCCATATGTTTGCTGGTCTCTATTGTCATAGTAGACGTCGATATCGTGGATCGTGTCACATTTATCATTGTAGTCTACCACGTCTATGTAGTTTGCAGGAACGTTTGTTTTGTACACATAGTTGTAGACAAATGTTTGGTCATAAGTGCGGAGCACTGTGCCATATACGTCCACATTTCCACAAATTGTACGATGCCTTGAGTGGTTGTCTCATATTTTGTTCTGTCGTAGAGCAGATAGCCGTTTGACTCGTCGTCATTCCCAACATAAATGTAAGGTTTGACTCTGTGTGCGAACTTTCCAGCCCTTCTTGACGGATCGATGAATGCATAAGCTATACATCCAAATATCCTCAGCTTGCTCACATCTGGTTTGATCCCTGCGGCAAACTCGAACGGACACTTTGTGTTGTTCAGGTGGGGATGTGGCGTCATATTGTATATGTAGTTCGCATGACTGAACGCCAGAGGCCATTCGTTTTTCGTGAATTTTGCGGTGTACATTAACACTTGTCCTGCGTCTTGGATTGTTTCCCTTGCTCTCTATGCAACTGCTGCATCCTCGTGCAGAGTTGGATTGGCGTACTTTGTTTGTATGCCATTCTCAGCGCAGATTGAATGCCATTCTTTGCTTTCGTATTCGGCAGCTTTGTCTGCCTGTATTATTTTAAAACTGTAAGCAATTGTGATAGACGATACATTGCTCAGGGTTTTTACCCAAACAATATATTCTTTGAGCTTGTTGTAGATATCACAACGTTTCTTGAGATAGTAGAGAGTACAATGCCTTGAAGCGCTGTCGATGAAATTCGGCAAGTATTTGTTGTCATCCTTGAACGAAATTTCATTTAGATATAGACATCCGTGAAGACCAAGTAACCGAAAGTGGTTATTGTAGATGCGAGTTTTCCTTCAGTAGGTGAGCTTTTGCTCGTTGTTACTGATGTGTCACCCCTTGCTTCGAGTCAGCAGTACTTTTTATGATACGATGTGGGTTTCTGCTTGCGGCATTTCGTCTAGCTTTGGTTATGCTGCACGGGCAGCAGTACGGCTTGTCTGTCGACATGATTTGGTCTTTGTTGTCAGTTTTGTGTAGTTCGCAAGCTAGTTTGAGCTTTTGAACGTCAAAGTGCCCTAGTCTCATGTGTAAGCGCATGAGATGCTCACACCAGTGGATGTATGTACATTTTTGCATATAGCAATCACTGGCCAATTTAGTGGACCCATATAGACCCTGTTGTCAGGTGATCAATCTGTCTGTCCTTTGCTAAAATGACTTCTGTGTGGTATCGTAAACATACGTGGTGTTCCTTTGGGCAATTCTTCCACGATTTCGAAATAGGGAATGTACCAGTTTGTTGTTTCCCATTTCGAAAGAACGAACTTGAACTTTGTTGTTTCAGGTGCTGTTTGGAATTCTCAGACAGCCTTCTACGGGACTCATGCCCCTGTGTCGTAAAAAAATAACCATACGGCAGTCCAAATGGCCTGCTTTGTATGGCGCAAGGACAGATATCTGGTATCGACAGCGTCATTTGGTCACATCGCCGACCGGATTCGGCCGCGTGAAAGTAGTTTCCACACTTGGGACCGGCCGACCAAAACGCCATTTTCTTACGACACAAGGGCCTGAGTCCCGTAGTTGTCTAGTGCTCTGCAAATATCATCATTTGCATATTTTGGATGACCGTAAAAAGCCAGGCGCATCCATTCTACGGAATATCAATCGTTTTCTTTTGTGTAATGCGAAGGCAGTATATTACTTGTCTTTGAAGCACATAATTCAACCTCGAATGGATCAAATTTGTTGTTTAATATTTTGAAACTTCCGGTATCCAATTTGATGTCCTCCTGATATTATGGTTTCGTGCATAAATGCGTTTTGCCTTGCGAGCATTTGTGCACGCAGCAGAGCACAGTCAGAGGCTTTGCTTTTGTTGCTGGCATAGTTGATG
>Ga0307489_10001304_pt1 | contig 16314 bp, 36 predicted proteins | sample SB12metaG_FD_202247 | JGI IMG/M metagenome (GOLD analysis project Ga0307489, IMG submission 202247) | Sea-ice brine microbial communities from Beaufort Sea near Barrow, Alaska, United States - SB 1.2 | ecosystem: Environmental > Aquatic > Marine > Coastal | place: USA: Alaska | collected...
CCTCCTCCTTCTCCTCCTCACGTAAGTTTGACCATTCACAAACAAGGTGATTCAATCTCCGATCTTGGTCCATTGCTTGTCATCAATGACCCTCCTGCGAGGTGTTCTCGTGCGGGATCCTGCAGAACATCTGGGAGTTCAAATCCATGGAACTTTCCAACGTCATCTGGGCCACGTCCACGCTGCAGCTGGAGTTTCCGATGGAGGTTATCAACGCCCTAGACGACGCGGTTTGCCGTCAAATTGAGCAGAAACCGGACATTTTCAGCACGCAGTCCGTCAGCAACATCGTGTGGGCGGCTGGCAACCACCCCACAGGACTGGTGCTGAGCGAGAGGCTGTTTTATTTGATGGCGCAAATCGCGTTGGCAGGGCTCGATGGATCCTGATCACCAAAAACGTGTAGTGATAGTTCTCAACACGTGTTCATCACATTCGGCCAAATCGGACGGTCAAGGATGATGTTGTAGACATCCATCTGACTGCCCCTGTAGTGTAATGTTTTATTCTTTCATTCAGCCGTCGCTGTTTATTGGAGACTGGACTTGAGTCCCTGTGCGCTGCATCACAGGGCATCCTATGACATGGCAAGCATCATCCGTCCCGTCTGGCCCTCCACTTTGGTCAAGTTCCGGGGGTTCACGCCGCAGGGGCTGGCCAACACCATGTGGGGGTTTGCATGCGCGGGGCACAACCCGGGGCCGGAGTACCTCGAGGCCATGAAGTACGCGTGGCTGACGGAGGGCCAGACCTACGTCGTCAGTGAGTGTGCCAACCTGCTCTGGTCCTTCTCAGTCATGAAGGAGCACCCTGGGTGAGGCCCGGCGTTATGACCCTCGTCAGTTCATCGTACTCCACGTCGGCATGGCCACCAGAGAGTACGAGTGCACTCTTTAAATAATGTTCCGTACCTAGCTTGGAACCTGGAATCTAGATGTGTTTTGGGAGCGTACCTACGCTGAAATCGCCCAAAATTGATCAAAACCGCCCAAAATCGCCGAACATCCCACCGTCGAGCGGTTGGAGCCTCCGGGACAACTGTGGTGCGTACCTGACTCGGAACATTATTCAAAGAGCCCACTCGTACGCCATGACCATCCACGTCAGTATGGTCACTCGAACCAACTCGATAGCTGTCAATGTGGTGGTTTCGCCAAAGATAACGCCCGTATCATTCACGTCAGTATGGTCAGTCGCCAAAGTGTGTGAGTACGATGGCCCGCAATATGGTTCTTTTACCAAAGTGATGTGGTTGATGAAGCGGGCCCTCTTGCCAGGACGGATGTGCTGCGCGTGTTGGAGGCTCGCATGAGGGACCTGTCTGATGAGGACATGCCGGTGAATACCATGGTGGGGCGGTGCATGTTGGACCGATGAAACACACGCTGAAAGCGCCTGGAACTAAGCGCTTGAAACTGAAATATGACGAACCGCTTTTAAAGTTTGCTTTCAAGTTGAATTTGTGCCGCTACAGCATGGCCAACATGATGTACTCGCTGGCTCAGTTCGACCACTTGCCGCACCGAGACACCATGGTAGGGCGGTGCAGGTTGACCCACGGATGACCTCAGGTTGACCCCGGCATGGACGTGCTTGGTGTCAGCGCTTGAAGCCAAAGTGTGATGAATCGCTTTCAAACTATGCTTTCAAATTCAACTTGCGTCAATACACGATGGACCGCATCGAGGAGACGTGCATCAAAAACTTCAGACGTGTGTCGAGCGCCAAGGGGTTACCGGCATGGGCTTACACTCGTCCACGCTTTAGCTCAACCTGAGCCGTTCTCTGTCACTCAAACCCTGCAACAAGCAAGGTGTCTCGTGATGCAGAAGAGTGGACGAGTGTCAACTCACCCCTGGGTGGCGTCCCCTTCTCAGCTCAACCTGAGCCGTTTATACCACTGACAGACTGACGCCACCCAGCGTATCCCACAACAGTTGCTTACGTTGAGCCGAAAAGTGGACGGGTGTAAGCCCCGGGCTGCTGGCTTCAGAGCCTTCCTGGAACACGGTCAACACACAGGTGCTCAGCAACTTGTTCTGGTCCTTTGGTACGCTCAAGTACCAACCGACAGACGAATTCCTGGCTGCATTTGACGAGGCAGGGGTGTTCTTGAGAGGAAGCACTCGATCGGCGTTGAATCAACGAAACATGAAATTTGGGCGTTTGCAAGTACTGTACAGGACAACAACTCAAACGATATGCCTGTGGTTCAGTAGGCCACCTGTAACCGAGTCCGAGCATCAGTATGAGCACGAGCATTCGTGCCGAAGGTTAGTCACGCTCTGATATCAGTTCCAGTGCTTGTTCACCATGACCCTCTTGCCAGGTTGCGGCAGACGAAGTGGCGAACTTCACAGATCAGGGCATATCCAACATGCTCTTCACATGGGCTACCCTCAACGTCAGCCCGGGGCCGGAGATCCTGGACTTATTCGCGGAACGGTGCTCCAAGCTCATGGACACCTTCACGTCGCAGGTGGGGGATCAGTGCTTTGCCCTTGCCACGTCGTTTACCACCTTCAGATACTCATGTGTTGAGTGTAGCGAGGCGAGGGAGTTAAGTGCCACCCTGTGTACTCATTGACTTTCTCTTCCTCATAATTCGTGTTCCCTGACACATTAAAGTCGTCCTCCTCTTGTTAGTGTACGGGTACACAGTGATTTCCTCCTCCTTATGATGTGTCGGTTTGAATTTGAGACAGTCGAGTGCAATGCTTTGACATGGAGCATTATCCTCATGTACCGGGCCGTGGCAACCGGGCATAGCCAACACGCTCTGGTCATTTGCAGTGCTGGACCACTGGCAGGGGCTTACACTCGTCCACATCTCAGCTCAACTCCAGCCGTGTCTGACACAAGAAAACACCCTACACACCCTACACACCCTACACACCCCCTCACACCCCCTTAACACGGGCTAAACAACCCCTACGCGCATCCCGTATCCCATACAAAAGCGCTCAAGTTGAGCTGAAAAGTGGACGAGTGTAAGCCCCTGACCGCTGGCCGGCGCCACACATCATGCAGCAGTATCAACGGAGGTTGGCCTCGATGGGCATCGGCGCCGTGAAAGCAGATTTCATCCAGCTGTTCCAGGTGCACATGGTGGGGCCATTTCTAATACGCGGTTTTATGTCCCGGGCCTCTGTCATCACGCCACTCGATATGCCTCACCTCACCACACCTGATAATTGAGTGCAGAATGTTAGTTCAAGTGTACCTCACCTCACCGTATTATACTATAGCTGAGCGCAGACTGTTCATTTCCTCTGTGCCTCACTTAATCTCAAAATGACGGCTTTTGAATTGAATGTGTTTAAAATCTCCTGCGTTTGTTCTTGCGGGCCATTGTCTCCGGCGTGCGAGGCGTTCGGGCCGGGCGCGCTGCTGGAAGGGGAGATGTTGGCGCATGCGCGGAAGGTGTGGGAGACCGTGTCGCGGTCACGGATCACCATCAGCTCGCTGCACCGCTTGGTGAGTGAGTCGCTGACGCGTATGGGGTAGGGTGATACGACTAAACTCGCCCACTTCAGTACTCTCCTTATTTTTGTTTATTACGTTTATCGAAGACCCAGGGCGCTTCACATGGAGACCATTCATCAACTGCCTCCGCCAATTGAAGGGGACTGTCACGTATACATTAAACCAAACAGGACACCCTTTGACACGTCTCAATGGGAGGACTGATTTCCCCACTCACTAGTTTCCCCACTTCTGCATTGCCAATTCACCAAAAACGATACCATTCCACATCTCTCACAATCAGATGACTGACACCCCGCCCCCTTCTGTACGGACGCCTTATCCAACACGACACCACTCGATATGACGTGGCGAGGATTAAAACGGTCGGCCCTCGCAATGGGATTCCGCACGAGATCGAGGCATTGACGGCGGACGGGTTCTTCTCCGTGGACATCGCGCTGCGGGGGCGCCGGGTGGCGGTGGAGGTGGACGGGTATGGCCTTGCAGATAGTGCCCACTACGTCTTCGACTCTTTCGAGACAAGTGACATCCTGTGCCGTGGCGAGCATTATCTACCCGGCCCGGTGCCTGTCATCCGACGCATAGTGAAGTTTACAGCCCTGGTCTGTTGTCTGTTGCGGTATCGGCGGCCTATGTATGACGTGGCGAGCTATGACCGCTTGGCCTTATCAATGGGCCGAGCCACTTTTTAGCGAACAAGCAGGATCAGCGCATGGGCGCGGACACCCTGCGACGCCGGTTCCTGGCGCACCGGGGTTGGACGGCGGGGCGGTGACTGTTTATCAACTTCACCTCTCCCCACTTCGCCTCATGCTGTCGGGACTTTGTTGGCCCAGTGTGCCTGCGTATTGTCTACCTGGCCTCTCCTCTTCTCACGCTCTTGGGACACGAGTGGCTGAAACTGGTTGCTGATACTCGTAGTGCACCAACCCGCCACAGGGATGTACGGGTTCTAACTGTTTGCCCATTGTGCCTCATAGTTTGCTCATTGTGCCTCACCGTTTGCCAAGTGTGCCTCTCTGTTTGCCCATTGTGCCTCACCTCACTTGGTGTCTTGTAATGTGGTTGGTACTCTTGCAAGCGGTTGTGAACGTGCCGTGGTTCGATTGGCGCAACGCAGTCACACAGCTGGATCAGACGTCGTATATTGCTGAATTGCTGTACCAGGACGCGGGGCTGACTGTGGAAGATGCCGCGCAGGTGCCGGGCGGCGTTAGGCAGGGGGGGGTATTGCGAACGAGCACTCAACCGACCTCATACGTTATCCTCTACCTTCTTGTCATCCTCCTCATTCTTTCCCTCCGCCTCCTCCTCCTCCTCCTTCTCCTCCTCATCAGCTTCCTCCTCGTCCTCCTCCTCCACGCGTCTGTATTTGCATCCACACTGAAGGTGAGTATCAAAGTCATGTTCCGATCTTGGTTCGAGTGCTTGTTCTCAATGGCCCTCCTGTGAGGTTCAGCTCTAGGGAAGGGTCCGATGCGGACGGACGCAGCGGTCGGTCGGATAGGGACGGGCGCAGAGGTCGGTCGGATGGTGCGGACGGTCGCAGCGGCGGCGGTGCGGGTACCTTCGTCGGTTATGGCGGCTTTGGTGGGGGCTCAGGCGCCGCCGATGTAGGCAGCAGCAGCGGCGGCGGCGGGGGGGCTCACGAGGTAAGGCCTGGTGGATATTGCTCGCCACGTCATCCAACGCGATTTGAACGCTCGTCTTTCGAATAAATTTCACCCTATGACGAGGGAAGCAACATCTTCTAGCACTGACGTCATCCAACGTAATTTGAACCCTAGTTGCTTGAGTTACATGACGCCCTATGACGTGGCGAGCAACAGTCGCCAGGCTCTGCTTTCAGGATGACTCGCTGTACGGGAACACAGCCGCGGATGTCGGGCAGACAGTCGGGGGCGGCGGGGGTGGCGGCGTCGGCGAGGGGGATATGAGCGCAATGGACGCGTATGAGGCAGGGAATACACTCCTCCACCTATCGACTCAACCTTAGCCGCTGTGTCGTCGTTAACACTCAACGTATCTCTTATGTAAGGCTCACATCTAGCCGAAAAGTAGACGGGTGTAACCCCCTGACCAATCGTCCACTTCTCAGCTCGACCTGAGCCGTCTTTCTCTCTGAAACCCAGAAACACCTAGCGTATCCCACAAAAGTGCTCAAGGTGAGCCGGAAAAGTTGACGTGTGTTCGCCCCTGGTATGAGGAGAAGATGCGATTGGATGACACTGTGGTTGCCAGCGAAATGGATGTTGAGGGACGGGTCAAAGCCTACTCACCGAGCCACGGCGAAGGTGCGGACCAGCAGCGGCACCGGGGCGGTCGGAACGCCACGGTTGCCTCGGACCACGATAACAACGGGTACCGGAATGGGGTTGATCAGAATGCCAATCAGGGCTGGTGGGACCGGAGACAACCCGATGGTGGTGCGGGGGCGAGTGAGTTTAGGCAGGCGGGAGGCGGCGGCAGGGGCGGCGGCGGTGGCGGGGCGGGGGTAGGGCCTGGCAGATGTTATCTCCTCTCAGCTCTCTCCTCTCTCCTCTCTCCTCTATCCTCCATCCTTTATCCTCCATCCTCTACCCTCTCTCCTCTCCGTTCTCTACTTTCCGCCCAGTCCTCTCTCCTCTCGCCCCTTTTCCTCTATACCTCGCTCTCCTTTCTTGCTTTCTGCCACGTCATCTACACGCAGTTTTGTCTCCCGTTTCTCGGAGTTAAATGTCATCCTGTGACGAGGCAAGCACTGTCCGCCAGGCCGTACAGAGGGGGTGGTGGGAGCGGGGGCTATGAGCAAACAGACAGAAGAGATAGACGGTTCAGCGGAGTAGGCGGTGTGGGTGGAGGTAATGGTGGGGGCTATGAGCAAAGAGTCCGAGCAGGGTCAGTCAGAGGAGGACCTGTGAGTCGGGGCGCCCACCCTGGCGTGGAGAGGTGGGGTCAGATTCATGGTGTTCTTGCCCCGTCATTCCATCAGCAGTACGATTAGTGCATCCTGTATCTAGCCTCCGAGCTAAAGCTCCAGACTGCTACTCACTCGTTACTTGAGTCCGACAACATCAATGAACACCTTACCTTGCTTTGGAACCCTGCTTAGTTGACTCAAATATTTACCGGCACTCGCCACGTCATCCATCACGTGGTGTACCTGGGCCCTCGTTCCTTGAGTAAACGAAAGTGGGCTGTATTCAATCCTTGAGTTTAGGTTAATCGGATGTGGATGTCCTGCCGACCTTCACACCAGGCGCGGGGACGTGTCCCCGTATGGCGTCGACCTGGCTGGAGGGAATGGAGGAGAATCGACGCCGGCGGGGCTGGTGGAGGGTCTGCCGCAGCAGCCCAGGATGCGCGGGCGATCGTCAGCGCAGTGGAGAAAGCGAATGGGTCTGGCGCCGGAAGATAATGCCGCGAGGGAGGGGGTTAGTGGGGCAGGCCCGGCCGCGGCCAGACCAGCAGCCAACTTGGTTCGCCGCGTCGGCTCGCCCTCGGCGGCGACATTGCGCGACCGGGAGAGCTCGGATAGTTCGGCGGCGGCAGCGGGGGAACGGTCGACAGTGGGGGCTTACACTCGACCACTTCTGATCTCAACCTGAGCCGTTTTTGGTACCAGAACCCCCCAATTCACCCGATATTTCCCACAAAAGTGCTAACTGTCAGCCGAATTGTGGACGAGTGTAAGGCCCTGGTCGAAGGTGCGGCGGCGGCGGGTGCGCGTGAGCATCCCCTCCCCGGACTCCCCGGGCGGTCTCGACTCCAACGGGCGCGCACTCGGTCTCGGGAGATCCTCACCTGCCAGGCAGGCCCTTACACTCGTCCACTTCTCAGCTCAACCTCAGCCGGTTTCGTCACCGGAACCACCACAAAAAAGTGCTCACGTCAGGCCAAACAGTGGACGGTTGTGCACAGCTGTGTTTGGGTCTTACATGGGCTTCCACTCGTCCACTTCTCAGCTCAACCTCACTCATTTTTGTCACACGTCAGACTGACGCCACCCAGCGTGTCCCACAGTAAAGTGCTTACGTTGAGCTGAAAAAGTGGACGATTGAAAGCCCCTGGTGCCAGGCAATCCAAGGCGCCCACGCCTCGGACTTCAACGGCACCTCCCACTAGACTATCGCCTACTACTACGTCGGAGGCGACTTATCCTCCGCCGTCATCGGCGTCTACCGCGCCAGCGTCGGAGGCAACTGCTCCTCCGTCGTCATCTGCGCATGCTGCGCCAGCGTCGGAGGCGACACCGGCGGGCAATCGGCGACACCGGCGCATGGGGCTCGGGGCCGGGCCGCCGCCGGCGCCGGAGCACGGAGGGCAACCATCGGATGCGTCATCCACGGGGTCCGCGTCAACGGGAGCGGCTGCAGGGGCGGACCCGGGGCGCCAAGGGCAGTCATCGGACGCTATCAGGTCACTGCGCGGCGTCGGGCCCAGCACTGTCGCCGCCCTCGCTGAGCTGGGCGTGGCCGTGGTGGGTGACTTGGCATCCATGCCCGACGACCAGGTCGCGGCCATCAAGGCTGGCAAATCCAATTTGAAGATTGACAGCCTGCGGAGGAATGCGCTGGCCTGGACTCAGCTGAAGACTGAAGGACACTGAAGAATATTAACTCTAGAGCCTTTTAGCAGTTCTGGTGGAAAGGGGGGGGAAGGGGTGATGAGGTGGTTGGAGGGGGTACTGAGGGGGTAGCTGAGGCGGTACGGAGGGGGTAATGAGGGATACCAGTTGGTTTGATGAGTGCATCGGGGCTCGATGCACGTGTGCGTCAATCAATATACTGGTGATTGGAATGGTTTAATGCTTACCGTTTGAGTTGTGTGCCTTAGGGCTCGATAAGGCGTATTTATGAAGGCGTATGATGTTTTCATATTTCAATAAAATTCTATGGACAGGATCACCACAGTGACTGTGACATCGCGCACCACTCAACGCGGTGACGGGCACCCAACGTCCATATCCACGGCATGTCAACACACCCCAAGTCAACTATCAACCACAGCCGAAGCGACAACCGCGCCGCTTCACCTCACCCCCCCGCCCCGCGCCGCTCAGGGCCTCTTGTATGGCGGCGCTTTCGAGTTACCCTTGCCCCTACCCCCGCTCCGTGGCCCGCAGATCGAGTCCATGATTGCCCCCCACGCCTCAGCCCGCGCCACCACCGCCGTGCAGAAGGGTCATCGTGAACAAGCACTCGAACCGTGATCGGAGCATGACTCGCACGCTCCCTGACTCCCTGGGAAGTTTGAAGCCCTGGATACTAGACTACTTTCAGGGTGATGCTCATATAGACGAGCGGACTTTGTTCGTGGTGGCCGACCGACCCCAAGACCATCGTATTAGCATTTACCTGCGCCCTCGCGCACGGCCCAAACTTGGTGATTCGCCGATCCAACGTCGGTCGAGTGGCTGTTCTCAATAAACCCCCTGCCTTAGGCTGGCTCACCAAAAGCCGCCGGAACGTTGTCCCGCTGACCAGCTTGATGAAAGCCGCCATGAGGCGCTCACGGTTAGGCAAGATCTCCTCGCAAGAGGGTCATCGAGCGCAAGCACTCGACCGCTATCGGAGCATGTCTTACATTGAGGGTGAATGCTCGTACAGACGCGTCGACTCTACCTGTCGATTGAACATCGGTCGAGTGCTTGATCTCAATAACCCCCCCCTGCCTCGTCTGTCCGACCCTCGAAGCTCTCCATCACCGTATCCCACAACGCGACGTTGATCTCCCCGCTTTCGAAGAAATCCCGGAAGAAAATCCCGCTCATGTCCTCCTGCTTCGGCTCCTCGCCCGGCGCCTAGGGTCTTGAAGAGACTGCTCCGAACACCATTCAACACACAATCTAACCCCATTTGGGGGGTGGGGGGGAGGGTGGATTGCGCGTAGCGCGGTACGATCACATCCCTGTCCTTCCGACATACGGAAATCATGCTTTCGGGTAGTTCATATCAGAATGCTGTGTACACCCTAAATTCTGGATCGACCGTCTGTACATCAAGAAAGGCCCAAATTGGCATTGCCCCCCACACTGAATCTGCGTGGTGAGTTAAACGCCACCCGCATGTTGCTACCGGGCCCTACCGCCGCTCCCGCCTTGGCCGGTCGGAACGCGCTGTCCCCGAACACCTCCCACACCAACCTGATGGTGTTGCTAAATGTCTCCTTCATCACCACAGCCTCCTGCGGCGTCATGTCCTTGTTCTCCCGGATCTCCTCGTTCAGCCTGAGTGTAGTATCGCCTGAATAATGCTGTCACTGCATCATAAATTGTGATTGAAACCAGGCTCCACCCGTGATTCGGGGTTTGATGGCTCTGATGTGATTGATGGAGAGAGTAGTGTGCAGTGATGCTAAAGGCTGAACTATCGACACCGATTATCCTCGACGTACTGTATAGTCTCCTGTAAGGTCGCCGGATATTCTTCGGGGGCATCAGGGGGTGGTCATACCGGAGACTGGGTTTTAACTCATCAAACAATGGTCTGAAGTGTGGTTGACGACGTAGGAAGCAGTATCTACGGGGGCCTACCATGACTTGATGGGGGAGGTGAAGCCCGCCGGGGTGGTGCGCTGCATAGCGAAGAAGCGCAGGATCAGCTCCCGGTCCCGCATCCGCAAGTGCGGCGCCTTGTAAGAGGGTCGGGGAGGAGGACGCGGCGAGTGAGTACGGGTGCACCAGTACGAGTACACCGTGAGTACACACTCGGGTTGATCTGGAATGGGAACGATTGGCCAGGCCCGGGAGAGGATGCGGCGAGTGTGTATCGGTTTATCGGAACACGATGAGCAAACAGTGAGCGACGGAGTCTTCAGAGCAGGAAGGAGAATGCGGCGAGAGAGTACGTGAGTATGGGTACACTGGTACACTTTGAACAAACAGGCAAGTTGACCTGGAAAGCGATGGAGTGGCCAGGCCAGCGAGGATGATACGGCGAGTGAGTACAGTACAGCCGTCATGAATAGCTAGGCCCTGCCTTGGATCGGTAGATGTTGAGCAGGTGCTCGTCGGTGCTAAGCTCGCACAGCAGGTCCGTGTACACACCCTGGTAGATGCAGTTTCGCAGCTCCTGTTCGTTCAGCTGAGTCGCCCCCATGTTTAGCCGCTCGAAGACCTTCAGATACGGACCTTCCGATTGTCCCATTAAGCATAACTGAGCACCTCAAGGGATGATTCAAGTGGATTCAGCGGCAAAACGATCAAGCTGAACAACGATTGTCACATCCTGTTCCAAACCCAGGGAAACGTCACACAATGCAAACGTGCATGTGTCCGTGACATAGGTCTGGCGACCGATGGCCCACGTCTCTCTGGTATACTGGTAATACCACCGCGAAGAATAAGCCGTGGAAGGCGATAAGCAAAAGCGGAAAGCAAGCGTCGAACGTCCTACCTCAAACACAAAGTCAGGCTGCGACTGGCGGCTGATGGTGTGGATGTTGAGCGGATAGTCCAGGATGGTCTCCTGCAGCGACTCCGGCAGCATCTTGAACGTCTGCCCGTTCAGCTGCGGGTGCACCTCCAGATAGGGACTGACGGATGGTAATCGCCACGTCATCAAACGTATTCTGAGCCCTCATTCATTGAGTCAGATGACGTGGCGAACACTATTCACCAGTCCCTACCTCCAGACCCGTCAGCTTGAACGGCGTGCCATCGGGAAATTCCTCCTGGATGAAGCTCCAGATTGACGTCAGCCGCTGCTTCCCGTCCACCACCTGCAGCCAGGGCCACGCCATGGATGCAATTTGGTTCAGGTCAGTTCCGTTCGGTCTGGTTCAGTTATGTCGGGTGAGGTGCGGTTGACTATGAGCGCACAGTCAAGAAAACTACAGGGCTAGGGCGATCACGTGCTCCACATCATGAGTACGGTGAGGCGTGGTGAAATGAAGCAAGCAGAGACACATTATGAGCACAGAGTCAGGGTCGCCGCAGTATCAGTCAGCCCCCACCTCCAGCTGCCCTTGCTCCACCTCGTGGAAGAACATCGTCGGCACCGGGATGTTCAGAATCAACGACTCCACCAGTTTGGACGCAGTGCGCACCGTCCACACGAACTCCCGCTGGTAGCTCGGCTTGAGGTTCACTTTGTTGCGGCTGATCTTGTCGATGATGGAGGAGACCGTGAAGTCCGCTTTCTGAATCTGAGGCCAGGGACACGCCGCCGCAAACACACAATACTATCGTCAGATGATATCAGCACACGATGCTCTGGCCTGGTGACCATATTACTTCAGGTGACCATATCAGGCGACCATACCAGCACACGACAGGAGATACATCAACACAAACAAGGTGAACACAGCAAGCCACAGGGCCAACACCATAAACATACGATACTTCTGGCAGAGGAGCACGTCAGCTAACGATGCTTTGGGCGGGAGACCTCATCAACACAAGGAGGTTACTGCATCACTTTGCTAGGGAAACCACATCGGCACACCCACGCTTTGCCGACCCCACCTGCAGCGACGCGCGCTCGGACTCACCAAAGATGGAATCCTCCAACGACACTTGCGATGGCTTCGCCCCCTTTTTTCCCTTCCCCTTCCCCCCGGGCGGCGCGCCCTGCACCACATCCCACAGCGGCTTGTCATCTGCCAACCCATCGCTCGCCATCTCCAAGGGCCTGGCAGATATTGCTCGCCACGTCATAGGAAATCACTCAGCTCAAGGAACGAGAGCTCATGCACAGGACGACGAGGCCGGCATTGTCTGCCAGGCCTTACCAGCTCCAGCTCGTCCCATAGCTCCTTGTCCTGCGAAGGCGTGTTGGTGGAAATTCCAGGGTCAGATGCGTTGTGTAATGGTGCTCTTTCAGTCGACCACCACATCGAAGAGGGTCAGAAGAGGAGGGCTTGAGTGCTGACAAGGCTGCTCGCCGGAGATGCGAGCCAGACCGCTCGGGGGCTCGGGGGAGTGAGGAGGGGCGATGGTGGTAGGGAAGTACAGGTGCGAAGACATGAAATTAGTGACGGAATGCGCACAGCGCCGGGGCGAGGAGCAGTACAGCGGCGAGGCGAGGGTGCCAACTGCAGCATGGTTTCCTTGTTCCTTGTTGAGGTACGAGTATGGTATGCTAGCACGGGTGGATTGAGCGTGCAAACAGCGCAGCACTGTCGGAGTTTTTGGATTCAGGTTATACGGATCTTGGAGGGAGCGTGTCAGCGGTCGCGCACCTCCTGGTCTCCAAGGAGCGCGTTGGACGGCGACGGCCCCCGTACGCTCGATACCCGCGTCCAGATCCCCGCGGCGGCGCTCGGTGTCGCAGCAGCGGCGGCGGCTCGCGTAACCCAGGGGCGCCCGGCCGAGCCCGCCCCCGCCGACTTCTGAATGTGTTGGTTGAGTTGGCCGCCTCCTCTCCTGCGAGCCGCCACCACCCCGGCACGTGCCAACGCCGCAGCGGGGCAGCAGCTAGTCGCGCTCATCACTCCCGTCAGTTAACTCGCACCGGTCGCCGTTAGTCGCGCCGCCGTTCGTTCGTTGTGTGCAATGAGCTCTGGCATCTTGGTGGCGAGAAAAGAAAGTGCCTGCTTGGGAAAGCGCTGTGATTGGTCGAGAGTTCCCATACATTTGACTCAAGAAACGGGATAGACCAACGATGGGAAACACGTGTTTAGACTGAGACCTGTGATTGCGTAAACGTCTTGAACACGTGTTGTGGTGCTGTTGACCACGTGCTGGGTATCCCGGTACAACGGGGAAGCGGATGGCCGCAGGCACACGCGGCATATCAGTATCGGCCGGACGCCGCAGGTTGGCATATTGACGCCAAGCGAACGGCCTCACATCGACCCCCGGGCGCGTGGCCACGGCTGACGAGAGTGGCCCAGGAGCCCGAGTTGAGCGCGAGCCACATTTGGCTTTTTAGTCGTTTGGCGGAAGGTTTGCTCGTCGCTGCTTGGCACGGGGTTGGACTCGCGCACGTCACTGCAGCCATGTCCGCCGTGTACACTATGAGCATGCCGCCGCCACCGCCCGCGGCCTGCGTTGAAGAGGGCATGCAGCTGGAGGGGGGCACGCTCTACGCCGTAATCTTCGGCGGTAAGTGCACCTATCACGCCCGTGTAATCTTTTTCGTTCCTCTCCAACGAAGGTCGAGTTGCCCCCCTCCCCATGCCTTGCGGCCTCGGCGGGGCAGGCCCTCGGCGCGGCTCTGTTTCCCGGTTCTTTGCGCGTAATACACAGCCAGCCACCTGCTTCGTTGGCTTCGGGGAAACGCCACGGCTCCGGGGTTAGACGTCCCTGCTACGCCCGCTGCTTCCTCTCTCAGGGAAAAGAGCCGCGGCCTCGCCCCAGCCTAGTCCTCACTTATTTTTGTGGACAACGCGGCGGCATCCCCCGCAGCGGGACGTCGAGGGAGGGGGGGGCACAGTTGGGGGGAGAGGGGTGAGCGCGGGGGGGGGGACGAAACGAGCGGGAGGTCCCGGCTACGGCTCTGCGCTCTCTCTCAGAAAGAGCACGCCGCGACTGCCCCTGCCTGGCCCCATTTCTTTGCGTTAGGATGGCAGGTTGACACCGTCAGAACTGTGTCCTCCAGCAGTCCAGACCCTTTCAGGGAACGCTCCGCGACGTTCTGGTGGGAGGGGTGGCATGCGGTCGCCTAGGTTTTGCCGCACGGATACTCCTCGCGACGCCCATTTTGCATTCCTATCTTACACGCCCTTCCCACACCCCTATCTTTCCTTCATATCTAACCTCCCTCCCCCCGCGTCTCCCCGCCCCACCCTGCCACCACACCCTCCCCCGTGCAGCCCTGGCCGCGATATTAATCACTATGTCGATAGGACACCGCTGGGGGGTCGTGCAGGCCACGGCAAAGGTGACGAGACTAATGGAAGCCAAGGTATGGCCCGGAATTATCCGCAGACTGTTTGTGATATCATCCACTGACTGTTGGTGCGTAGTGTACCAGCGTACCGGTACACCCCCCATTTCCCCCGCCCCCTTCCCCGACATGGCGAGCAGCGGTACTAGATGTGGTGGATGACGTGATGAGTGTCTTGTGCTCGTCCTGGTACCGGTGCACCCTCCCCATCAACGACGTGGCGGACACCAGTACACTATGCGGTGGATGACGAGGCAAGCATCTTGAACTCGTCCCCGCGACAAGGACCCGCGCTTGGCGATGAAAAAGTCACAAAAGGAGGCGCTTCAGACGACGGAGAGAAGCTCATGGAGCAAGATGAGCTCCCTCAAAAATGCGCTGTCGTTTAAGGTGCGTGTGTGTGTGTGGCACGCCCGAGACCCGGTTCCCACGTCCGAAGGCCAGTGCTTGTTGGCACGTGCTTGCATTGTGCCTGCAACGTTCTTACCACGTCATGGGTATCACTCGAGACCCGGTCCCTACATCAGAAGGACAGTGCTTGCCACCTTCTTGCACCTCATAGGCTTCGTGCACGAGGGTCTAGCTCCGCTGCTACCCGTTTGTGGTTGCATTGCGCCTGAAAGGGGTGTTAAAGCGGGGTTGCGTTGCTCCTCGGGTCTCAAACGCTTTAAATCGGAGAAGAAACTGATTCCATTTTCGGATTTGAAATTGCAGGTAGCGCCTGTGACGTTATTCACTGAGATAAAGGAGTTTGACGAGAAGTACCCAGTCACAGACATCAATAAGGCGGAGGATCTGCTGATGCGTGCGATGGTAGGGCAGAGCAGGTTCACCCCGGGTTGACCGCGTATGGTTTCAACGCGTGGTTCAACGCCTTGGTTTCAACGCATTGCTTTCAACGCCTTGATTTCAATGCCTTCGTTTCAAGGCTTGAAGCTAAAATATGAAGAACCGGTTTCAAACTTCGCTTTCAATTTCAACTTGCGCCCATACATGATGGAGATGGGACAGACCAACGAGATTAGTCTGGCGATTGAGATCGCGTCCAGGCAGGGCCTGGCATGCATTGCCCGCCACGTCATCGACACGCAGGTCAAACCCTCGACTTCAATGTCGTGCCATGTCGTGGCGAGCAATATCTGCCAGGCTCATCGCTCACCACGTCGTCGTCATCGACACGCATTCAGAACCCTCGTTCGTGAGTTACCTGTCATCCTATGACGTGGCGAGCAATGTCTACATGTCCCTACATCGAGGCATGGAGTGGTCCCGGGGCAAGTCATGTCCGCGCAACTCATGACTGACCGCCTGGCCAACTCGTACCTGGGCTTTGACGGGCCGGGAGCGTACAGAAACAAGGCTGCGCAGTCGGAGCAGGATGAGATGGTGCGGAACAAGATGCGCGCAGAACACGCCGAGGCCGTCAAGAAGTTCCGAGAACACGATGCGCTCTGCAAAGTGCAGGAAAAGGCCTTGATGGAGGAGCGCCGGGTGAGGCCCAGCAATCGGTAAATCGGCTTGGCTGTATGCTATTGTTCACATGTGCACAGTCGCGTCTAAACTGAGCGCAGTGGCGTTATCTATTATTTGAATGCTTACTCATACTGTACCTGTGCTCATTTCTATGTCAAACTGAGCGTCGCGACTGTTCGTCTGACTGTTCGCTCGTAGTGTACCTGTGCACAGTCGCGTGACATGTCTGCTCGGAGCTTTACACAGCCAGTGTGATGCCCACACTGACGTGAATTGGATAGGATCTGATTGGATTTGAGTGGACGTTATCGGCCTTACGTGTTGGTTGTGGAGGAGGAGCTAAAGGTGCTCAAGGTGGAATTGGCCGGCGCGCTCCTCGACGCTGTCGTATACAAGGCGTCGCTGCAAACCGAGTTCGACGAGTGGTAGGGGCTTACACTCGTCCACTTTTCAGATCAACCAAAGACATTTTTCGTCACTGAAACACCGCAAATGCCCAGCGTATTCCGCTCAAGGTGCTTACGTGAAGTAGGGGCTAGCA
>Ga0307489_10001305_pt1 | contig 16313 bp, 28 predicted proteins | sample SB12metaG_FD_202247 | JGI IMG/M metagenome (GOLD analysis project Ga0307489, IMG submission 202247) | Sea-ice brine microbial communities from Beaufort Sea near Barrow, Alaska, United States - SB 1.2 | ecosystem: Environmental > Aquatic > Marine > Coastal | place: USA: Alaska | collected...
GATAAAAGTTGTGTCAACGCATTTGCCCCACACGCCGGCGTCGTTACCGCCGAGGGAGGAGATCCCGTGGGTCGCCCACCGATGGGCACGACCGATGGGCAGAGCTTCTTCGTCGCCGCGCGAGGCAGCGTTGTTGTTGCCGTCGCCAATGAGGCAGTGTCGAACACTGCCCGCGGCGCCCGGCGGGGCAGTGTATCGGCCGCGCCGGGCACTGCCTCTCGACCAATCAGGAGGCTGGGAAAGTACACGAGCATCCACATCGCGGGAGGCAGTGTTTTGGCCGTGATTTGGCAGTGCCAGGCAGTGCTGAACCCCTCCCACTATTTGAGCTTCTGCATGTCCTCACCGACCGGGCCGCGGGTCGGACTCCGCATAACGTTTTTGCGACTGTTTTTGTTACGCGTGAATATGCGATCTTCTCGGAAACGGCACGAGACATCCACGCGCCGCCGCTCAATCGCGGGCAGAGAGGCGACAGTTGCAGCGGCGCGCCTCCCTCAGGTTCGGGTGGCACGTCGTAGCAGTAGTACATCGGAGTGGTCGTCGTCGGCGCGCGGCGGAGGAGGAGGAGCGAGGGCAACACGCGACCGCTGGTTCAGAACCTCATCGTTTGAAGCGACGTCCTGTCACGCTTCACCTGCTTGGTGGGATCGCTGCCCACGGACGATCGGGCGATGAGTGTCCGCACCGCCGCCGCCGCGGCGGTCCTGGCGGCCTTGCTCCTCGTGCTGCTCCCCACCCCGGCCTCCGCCATCTGGTGTGATGACGACAACTGCTACACGCTGCTTGGCAGGGAGGCCATTGAGAACCAGCACTCGACCGACGCGACGTTGTGTTCCGACCATTTATGCGCGTTGATCCACCCGAGTCCGCACGTCTGTCGAGCAGCCACCCTGCAGGTAAGTCGCGCTCCAATAACGGACCGAGTCTTATTTATCAACGGCCCTCCTGCAAGACGTCAACGCCACCGCGACGCAGAGCGAGATAAAGAAGGCGTACTTCAAGAGCAGCATCAAATGGCACCCTGATAAGATGGGACAGAATCCGAGTGAGGAAGACAAGGGGATGTTTAGCAAGATCGCGCGCGCGTACGAGACGCTCAGCGACGAGCGTCGGCGCGAGGCAGGGCCCTGCACTTGATATCATAGTAGCTCAACTGCCAGATGTCATCGGCGGTGGTTTTGTGTGGCGCGGGCCTGGCCCTTCACTATAGGTAGACCGGGAACCACGCAACCTGTCCCATCTTATACTTGTAACACCTTGGAAGGTGCTCAAGTTCAGCGGCCCTCACCACTCCCAAGAACCATCCAACCACTCCACCACTCAACACTCAACTACTCACCATTCAACCACACAACCGCTCAAGCTGCCTCCCAACTTAATCCCCCCGAGGTCCACCCAAGGTGTCCCAACTTGTTACGTGTGAGGTGCTCAAGTTGATGGCGTCCACGTGAGCGCACATGCGGACTTCGCAGTTTTCGAGGGTACCTCAAATCGCGGTCAACCGTGCGCAAATTTGCGACCTTGAGTAAATAGACGATCAGACTTGCCATACAATGGCACAATATGACGATTCGACCGTCTGTTGGCGACCGCCATTTGAGGTACCCTGGAAAACTGCGCTGGACCCTTCGCTATGGACTACGACTACGCACTGGCGCACCCCGAGGAGGAGTGGCTCAACCAGGCGGGGCCAGCTGTCGTCCCACTGAATGCAGCTGATCCTGTTATGACAAAATGCCTGGCCATATATTTTCGGGCCCCGTGCTCAAAAAAAATAAACTCACGATTTTTAAGTCAACAGACGTCATATCACGCTGTCTAATTGATATGGCGTCTTTTGACTCAACAATCTTGAGGTGTTTTTTTTTAGCAAGGGCCCGAAATTTGACAGCTTCAGGCACTTTGACATGTGCGAAGAGAGGGCCCGGTATCCATCCCCCCCCTTGTCAGTCCGGCCGTTTCACCCAAGCGCCACCACTCAATATGGTCGTCTTACCAAAAGAGCGCCGTTGTCCATAGGGCCTTTGCACGCGGCGCGCTTCTACCGCGATAAGTACTTCAACTCCGGATATATGCAAATCGGAGTGACGCACATCGTCCTCGGTGGGGCGGTGCAGGTTGTCAGTATCAAAACCCATGTTGAAAGCATGCCTGGTCTCAGCGCTTGAAACTAAAGTGTGATGAACCGCTTTCAACCGTTGCTTTCAAACTCAACTTTGCGCCGCTACACCTCGGCTCCATCGTAGTCGCGTCCATCTTCCAGTACATCAACATGGTGGCAGGGGCTTACACTCGTTCCCATCTCCGCTCAACTTGAGCTTACCTTGCCACTTTCCGCTTAACTTAGCTTACTTTGTCCCCCATATGACCCAAATCAACCCGTGGATGTGTCCCGCAGGTCCCGTAGGTGCTCAAGTTGAGCTCTACGGTGAGCGATGTGTCCCGAAGGTCCTCGAGTTGAGCTGAGAAGTGAACGAGTGTGAGCCCCTGCATGGTGGCCAACTACCACTCGTTCTTCGACGAGTTCAAGCTGTCGAGCCAGTACAAGACGGAGTGGAAGCGGCTGGCGGCAGGGGCTTACACTCGTCAACTATTCAGCTCAACCTGAGCCGTTTCTGTCACAGAATATACTCTAAATACCCCCTAATACCCCTCAACATCTGCCAAACACCCCCTAAACAATCCCTGAATACACCCCCTGCCCCACAGAAAGTGCTTACGTTGAGCGATAACTGGACGAGTGTAAGCCCCTGGGTGGCGGCGGAGATGGCGGGTTCCTCCAAGGGCAGCACCGGCAACTTGAGCGGCATGGGCGGCAACGGCAAGAAGTTCAAGGCCAGCAAGCCCGGGCAAGACGCTGCCATGGATAAGATTGTGGACGCCGAGCTGAAGCAGCGGCTGATCGCCGGGGGGACCTTGCTGGAGCCCACTGTGAGGCAGGGGCTTACACTCGTCCACTTTTCAGCTCAACCTGAGCCGTTTCTGTCTCACAATAAACCTAAATACCCTGTAAAACCTCCTACACACACTCTAAACAACCCCTAAATGCACCCCTTTCTCACAGAAAGCGCTTACCTTGAGCCGGAAAGTGGACGAGTGTAAGCCCCTGCTGTGAGGCGCGTGCTGCTGGTGCAGTGCCTGTACACCTGGCCAGTGTCGCTGGCAGGGGCTTACACTCGTCCACATTTCGGCTCAACGTGAGTGCTTTCTGTGGGATAGGGGTTGCACTTACGGGTAATTCAGGGGGTGTTTGGGAAGTGTGAGGGGTATTAGGGGGTGTTTAAGGTGTATTTTTTGTCAGAAACGGCTCAGGTTGAGCTGAAGTGTGAGAGAGTGTAAGCCCCTGGTCGCTGGCCGCCGCCGCCCCCGGGGCGGCGAGGGCGGTGGTGGCGCAGGGGTTGTGGCAGGGGCTTATACTCGTCCACTTTTCGGCTCAACTTAAGCGCATTCTGTGGGATGCGGGTGCAATTAGGGTTTGTTCAGGGGGTGTTTAGGAGGTGTCAGGGGGGGTTATGGAGTGTCAGGGGGTGTTCAGGGTGTATTTTGTGTCAGAAACGGCTCAGGTTGAGCTGAGAAGGGGACGAGTGTAAGCCCCTGGGTGGTGGTACTACCGCTACAACATCCAGAAGCAGGCGTACACGGTCGAGGACAAGCTGATGCTCACGGAGAAGACCATGCGGTCGGTCGACTACGGGGTACGGCCTGGCCGATACTGCTCGCCACGTCGTAGGATGCAAAGAAGGAACGAGGATTCAGAACGCGTTGGATGACGGGGCCGGGTGATGTCAGCTTTTTGGGCGCTAGGCGCGAGAAAGAACGTGTGTATGGGTATAATGACCTCGTATTGACTTATAATGACCCCGCATTGACTTTTGCAAAATCCACCCGGCCCTGCTTCGGGGCGCTGTGGGAGTTTATGGAGGAGGCGGAGAGGAAGAGCGTCAGCGACCGCCAGATCTGGGTGCCGGCAGGGGCTTACCCTCGTCCACTTTTCGGCTCAAAGTAAGCACATTTTGTGGGATACGTTGGGTGCATGATTTCCCCCAGTCTATCAGACAGGAGGACACAAGGAAGTGTGACCAAAACGGCTTAGGTTGAGCTGAAAAGTGGACGAGGGTAAGCCCCTGGTTGCCGGCCAACTTCCAGGTGTGGCAGCGCGAGGTGGAGAGGGCCACCGGCGGCAAGAGCAGGAAGCAGCGGTAGGCGCACACGCCACACTGGAGGGCGGAGGTCATTATGCTCGTCACCATCGCCTCTAACATTCTTTCCCGTTGTACATATCCCTTTTCCCGCCGTTTTTTCTGCCTACACGCGCGTCGTGCTGATTAAGACGCTATCTTAGAGCTGATTTATGTTAGATGAGTTGTCTCGTCGATTGTAATATGAGATCGATCCGCTAAATGCAATTTTACTTTTACTCACGCTCTCGAGCCCTAGGGCGCTTACATGGTGAGCATTAACCAACCCCATCCGCCATCGCTAAAATGAATATACAACATAATGGGTATTACTCGGCTAGCGAGTGCGTCAGTGCTGGTCATACACCTCGCGCTCCGTCACGTCTCCCAACACCTGGTACGCTTTCTGCAACTCCCGGAACGACTTCGCGGCTCGCGCTTTGGCCTCCTCCCCTTGGTGCTTATCCGGGTGCCACGCCATTGCTTCTTTCCTATACGCCGACTTGATCTCGTCTATGGTGGCCGATACCAGCTTGCTCTGAAGACCCAGGACTAGGGCCTGGCAGATACCGCTCGCCACGTCAGAAGATGCCGTCGAATCCAAGGAACGAGAGCGCAAAACACGTCGGATGGTTTGGCGGGCAAAATCTGCCAGGCTCTAATGCGTCGGTGACGTGGCGAGCTGTGCACTATGTGGTGGATAAGGGCTTCAACGCCCTGACTGTTTGCAACCGCGCCATAGTGTGGGGTCTCTGATTTAGGGTTTAGGGTTTAAGGTTTAGAGCAACATCGGGCAGGACCCTACCTAGGACACGGTAGTACCCCTTGTGGTCCTTGCCCCCGCCGCCGCCGCCGCGCCCCGTCCCCGCGCCGCTCTGCTTGCGCCACCCCGGCCCGTACAGCTTTTCCTTTTCCCGTTCTCTCCGCTCCGCTTCTTCCATCCGCGCCTGGGCGATGGCGGCCACTCGCCGGCGCTCCGGGGCTTACACTCCTCCACTTTTCAGCTCAACGTAAGCGGTTTCTGAGGGATAAGGGGTGCGTTTAGAGGTTGTTTAGGGGGTGTTTAGGGGGTGTTTATGGGGTGTCAGGGGTAATTAGGGGGTGCTGAGGGTGTGATCTTGCGTCAGAAACAGCTCAGGTTAAGCTGAGAAGTGGACGAGTGTAAGCCCATGCCGGCGCTCCGCGAACTCACGCCGCCGGATCTGCTGCCACTGCCAGATGCTCGCCGCCCACTCGTAAGGCCCCCGCTACCATCCACCCACACGTCAGTATGGTCACATCACCTAACACGATACCACCCAATATGGTCGATGAACCAGACAGCCGGCCCGGTATCATCCACACAGTATGGTTAATCACCTAACATGATACCGCACACCATGGACTTTCTGTTAAAGAGCTCCGTTTAATGCCCAGAGAAAACAGTGCTCGTGCTTTGAAATAAGTTGCCGGTACACCGTAGGGGCAGTCTGGAGGTTCTGATTATCCCGTAGACTGGGCCTTACCCACTCCTCCCTCTTATCTTCTACCCAATGCGATTTGTCGGTTTCTTTCCAGCGGCGCCACTCCACGTCGTCCCGCCGCTTCTGCACGCTCTCGTCCATCCACCAGGGGCTTACAATCGTCCACTTTTCGGCTCGACATAAGCGCATTATGCGGGATAGGGGTTACATTTAGGGGTTTTCTAGGGGGTGTGTAGGGTGTGTTAGGGGGTATTAAAGGGAGTCTAGGGTGTATTCTGTGTCAGAAGCGGCTCAGGTTGAGCTGAAAAGTGGACGAGAGTAAGCCCCTGCCATCCACGCCGCGTCCCCCGCCCCGCCCCGCATCGCCATCGTGAACGCCGACTCCTCGTCTGTCAGACGCACAAACTCGTCCCTATCCCGTCTCCACTTTGGAATACTGCGTGCCGCGAATTTTGAGAAGAGGGACAGAATCGCAGAGTAGGGCCTGGCAGACAACGCTCGCCACGTCATAGGACGCCGCCATAAATCTCACTAAACGAGGGCTCGTACTGCGTTGGATTACGTGGCAGACGATGGGTTCAGGGTTTAGGGTTTAGGGTTTGGGGTTTAGGGTTTAGGGTTTCTGGTTTAGGGTTGAGGGTATTCGCTCGTCCCCACCGCAGAGGCGATGATAGCTGGGGCGGCGATCACGCTGAATGAGTCGGGACCCGAGAGCGCCGCCGCCAGCGCCGCGGGTGCCGTACACGCCAGGATGTAGCAGCGCAAGTTGAATTTGAAAGCAAAACTTGAAAGCTGTTCATCAGATTCCAGATTCAAGCGCTTATTTCCAGGCGCTTTCAACGTGGGTTTGATAGGGTCAACCTGCACCGCCCTACCAGGATGCTGATGGCCCGCACCTTATTGTGGCACACGATGTCGTCCGCCGCCACCGCACCCGTCACCCTGTTGTGTTCAAGGCGATTAGATGTTGGACAGTTGTACAATTTGTGTTCGAGGTTGATTGGATGTTGATGATGGTATGCTATGACAAAGTGCGCCAAACCAACCAGACACTTAGTGAGACTCAGTGCTAAGTCGTCCGAATGGAGCGTTCTGATTGGTTCCAACATGGTTTCAGAGTTGGTGTTGAAGTGGATGGGGATCTCACCCGCACACCATGCCGTAGTGTACTTGGTCCACAATCTTGTTATCCGCATTCATCATCTCCCCGTGTGTGAACCGCGCGATGTAAGCCGGCAGTCGCACAGCTCTCACCCGCCGCTTCAACAGCTCAACCTCCAGCCAGGGGCTTACACTCGCTCCCTTCAAAGCTCAACCTGAGGACCTTCGGGAACACATCGCTCCCGTTAGAGCTCAACTCGAGCAACTTCGGGCCACGTCCACGGGTTAATTTGGGTGATATGGGGGATGAAGTGAGCTTAAGTTGAGCGGAAAGCGGCAAAGTAAGCTCAACTTGAGCGGAAATGGGAGCGAGTGTGAGCCCCTGCCTCCAGCACGATGTCCTTGGCGTCGTCTGCGCCGTGCGCTTTCATCAACATCTGCCGGGCTGTAGCGGCGCAAGTTGAGTTTGAAAGCAAAGTTTGAAAGCAGTACATCACACTTTGGTTTCAAGAGCTTACTTCCAGGCTGTTTCAACTTGGGTTTGATAGGGTAAACATGCACCGCCTCACCGGGCTTTTTCTCGCTCCGTCTCCCGCACCCGCCGCATCGCCAGCTCCCACGCTAGGCCGCGCCTCAGCCCGAAGCGCTCCGGTTCCATGCTGTAGCGGCGCAAGTTGAATTTGAAAGCAGAATTTGAAATCAGCTCATAATGGTTTAGTTTCAAGTGCTTAGTTCCAGACGGTTTCAACTTGGGTTTGATAGGTTCAACCTGCGCAGCCCTACCACGCTGCCGCCCGCCCCGATAAATCGCGCTGCCGTCACGGCCGCCATGTAGTATGGAACATAACACAACGCATCACATGTATAATAACACCTTATCACCCAATATCACGCACAGGCGTTCAGTCAGACACACGTAGTAGCACGTGGTAAGACTGCCGCGCCTCGCCCGACGTGACTCACAGGCGTTCAGTCACACACACCGACGATGTCTTAGCCCGTGTGCCCGGCCGCCCCAGCCCCACCATGCTGGCGGCGATCATCGGCATAGGGTTTAGAGTTTAGGGTTTAGGGTTGAGGGTTAAGGGTTTAAGTAGGTGCCCGGCGCCGGCCGCCTCACCATGCTTGCGTCCATCATCGGCATGAGCCTCACTCCAGGGGCTTACACTCGCCCACGCCCACTTCTCAGCTCAACCTGAGCCGTTTCTGAACAAAAACTCACCCTGCACACCCCCTGGTACCCCTGAACATCCCCCAAACACCCTCTAAACAACCCCTAAACGCACCCCGTATCCCACAGAAAGCGCTCAAGTTGAGCTGAAAACTGAACGAGTGTAAGCCCCTGCCTCACTCCCTCCTCTCCGCTACCGCTGCTACTGCTGCTGACACTGCTACTATCGTGGGTATCTATTCGGGGGAGTTTGCCGACGTGGTCCCCGGTCACCGCGTAGGTGAGGTCGCGCCGATGCCGGAAGCTCGCGCACACCTGCATGGGTTTAGGGTTTAGGGGTTAGGGTTTAGGGTGCGCACACCTGCATGGGCGGGGCGTGTGTGTGAGAGGCGGGGTACACCATGGTAACAATGATTTCGGTATACCGCCTGGGTGAAATGCCCGTACAGAGTTGCGGACAAAGCGTCAGCGCTCCGCCACGGAAAGCGGGCGTCAAGTTGAATGCCCAAACAGAGTTGCGGACAAACCGTCAGCGCTCCGCACGGGAAAGCGGGCGCCAGGCTGAATGCCAATACAGAGTTGAGGACACAGCGTCAGCGCTCCACGCGGGAAGCGGTATACCGAAATCGGCCTATTGAGATGAGGTGAGAAGTGAGGTACAGATGGGACGCGGACTGACCTGCACCGCCGGGTGCGTGGCGGGGTATTCCACGGTGCCGCCGTCCCGCAGCGTGTCCATCTCCATCCACTGCTTCTTCCCGCCCCCGGCATTGAACCCCACTTTGCCGCGCTGCTCAGGGCCTTGCGCGCCGCTCCCTTTTCAGCTGAACTTCAGCACTTCACTGCTCAGCAACATATGACAAAGTGTGCCAAACCACTTTCAAACTTGGACCGACTTAGAGCTACTTAGTCTGACTCAGTGCCCGCTCCACCAAGCAGAACGCTCCATTTGGACGACTTAGTACTACGTGTTGCTAAGTGTCTATAAAAGTGGTTTCACGCACTTTGTCATACGAGTAGTGAACATTGAGGTTGAGCTGAAAAGGGGACGACTGTAAGCAAGTATGGCCCTGCCGATACTTTATGGTGACGGTGGTGTCAAACACCCAGAACGGGAGGAACACCGCGGTGAGTTTCGGCTGGTGATTGGTGCCGTCGCGTAGCCCCCACGGCCGCAGCGGCGCTTGCCTGTGCGATGGAGCGGGGATGGCGATGTGCGATGTGCGATACAGTCAGCACGAGCAAACATTCAGATAAGCGAACAGTCAGATTAAAACGGGCAATACGAGTAGGATGAGGAGGCGAGGGAGAGGAGGAAGTGAATGTGTACCTGGTACTGGTACGCAATGTGCCGGCATACCAGTAGGCGCGGGGAAAGGGATTGGGGGAAACAGGGCTGTGACAGAGTGGAGAAGGGTTGCATTGCATTTGCATCCAGCAGAAAGTTGGGCACCCCAAAAAAGTATTTGTTTTCTCGTTCGCTGTGTTTTCACCCGGTCCACTTGGTAAGCGCGCGTTGGGCGTCTGCCGCGGTGAGCTTGAACTCCATCCCGAGTTGCAGCCGCGGGTCACCGCCGTAGCACGGCGGGCCCCGCCGCGTGGATCCGGCAGAGCCGGCGGTCGAGGACGCGGCCCCGCGACACTGCGCCCGACCCACCACCATCGCCTGTGGTTGTATCGAAATAAACAATCCTTCGGGAGCGGTGAAGAGCCCCGGCGAAATTCGCGGCACCGCCGCCGAGGCGGCCCGTCGCATCATAGTGGGGGACGCGCCGTGCAGCTCCTCACCTCCCTTCCTCACACGGTTACGGGCGTGTGCCTCGTTATGAGAAGTATATGGAAGACGGGTGCGCGGGTGACTGTACGATGGTAGGGGGAGATATTTACCGCGGGAGTTTACACGCTTAGGGTTTCGGTCAGGGTTCGGGCTATCCAAACATGGTTTTTTAGTGCTTTAGGGTAGTGACGTCATCGAAATGGCGGAATGTGCGACAGTCGCTTCGGGAAGGAAAGTTCTTGCGCGTGATGAAAGCTGCTTTCCAGGCGGATCTCTCTGAGGTGACATAGGTCACCCTTTTGACCCCCGTCTCCTCTGCGACCGCCCCAGCACGTCAGCCCGTCATTTGCAACCTCCCCCGCACTCGCCCGAAGTCGCCGCTGCACAACTTCGCCACAGCACGCAGCGAGACTGCCGTGCGCCGCCTGCCGCCCGCGTCGTTCGACGACAGCTTTCGTTGATTACCAAGCGGTAGTCGGCCCATTTTACCAGAAAGACGTGGCGGCGTGAGGTTGCGGGGCTCGGGTCTTACGCGACGCCGAGAGGAGGAACTGGGTGAAGGCTTCGGGGCGCGGGTTCGAGCTCGCGAGGAGGCGAAGGCAGAGGCGTGACAACAGGCCACAGGACTTCGTTCCCTTGTACCTCGTGTCAGCATGGCGAGTCATTATGAGGAGTCATTCATGATGCGAGAGCTCCTGAGCACGAATGGGCAGGGGTTCCGTTTGTACACCGAGAAGGAGGTGGCGGGCGGGCTGCAGTGGATGTGCTTCCTGTTGTCCATGGTCCTGTTCTCCTTCTACACGTTCCAGTACCGCCGCCAGACCTGCGGCTGGGAGGGTGAGCCGAACCCCGAACGCCCCATTCTCCACGCGTTCTCAAACGCCTTTTCGAGTACTGTACTCGTATTGGGCGTATCTTCGCGTATCTTCGTCCACGACGTTTTTGTCGCACACGGGGTGCATGTTCTCGGAGCCATGGCGTGCGGTACCCTTTGTGTGCGCCTTGCCCACCGGCCCTCGGTGTTGACGTTCCCGTGCTCTCCCGTGTAACGCGCGACTGTCGCCCCGCCGCCCCGCCTCCCCGCCCCCTTCGCCGTCCGCTTCATCCCCTCCCCCTCCCTTGGTATTTGAGAAACCCAATTCCATCCCACTCGACGCGACTGACGCCTCCCATTGCCCTTCCCCGTCTTCCCCTCGCCGCCCCGCAGTGATTTACATCGCCTGGGTGGAGATGCTCAAGTACATCCTGGAGATTTGGTGGTAGGGCCTGGCACAGGATATCGCGGAGCCCGCCACGCCGACAACACGCGCTTTGAACCTTCGTGTCTCGAGAATGTCACGGCATCCCACGATGCGGCGGGCCTGGCAGATATTGCTCGCGCTCGCCACGTCATGGACACGCAATTTGAACCCTGATTTATCCACTTCAATGCTATCCAGTGATGTGGCCAGCATTGTCTGCCACACCTATTCGAGCAATGTCTGCCACACCTATTTGGTTATGACGCGGCAAGGCAATATCCGCTACGATCCTGCTTGGCGGGAGGAGTCGTCGCCGGCCACCATCCGGCTCACCAACGGCAGGGGCTGACACTCGTCCACTCCTCAGCTCAACTTTCTGACACAAAAGCACACTCTAAACACCCTTATCATCCCCCACCACCCCCCAAAACACCCCCGAAACAACTCCCAACTGCACGCACTGTCCCACAGAGGGCTTAAGTTGAGCTGAAGAGTGGACGAGTGTAAGCCCCTGAGCAACGGCACCATCGCGCCGTGGCTGCGATACGCCGAGTGGCTGATCACGTGCCCCGTCATCCTGATCGCGCTGAGCCGCGTGGGCACCGAGGGCGGCAACTACAGCGTGCGCACCATGAAGCTGCTCACGTCGGACCAGGGCACCATCGTCATGGGCATCACCGCCGCCTACAGCCAGGCAGGCGCTCATTCAGACTGTTTGCTCATAGTGTAACAGTGTCCGGACTGTTTGCTCATAGTGTACCAGTGTCCGGACTGTTTGTTCATAGTGTACCAGTGTTCGGACTGTTCGCTCATAGTGTACCGGTGTCCAGACTGTTCGCTCACAACGACGACTCGAACGCATGATTGAGCACAACTTCCCTTCCAAGCGCGTGCTCAAACCCACGCGCGGACGACTCGATTCGTGGCGGCCAGACCGTCGTATGGGCGTGGAGCGTGTACCTCCGGCCGGATTCCCCCGTTAACGCTGGTGGAATGGTTGTTGTGAGTGACCCTGGCGGGCGGGCCCCGTGAAGGTGTGCTTCTTCTTCGCGGGCGTGGTGTACGGCTTCAGCACCTTCTACACCGCCGCCACCGTTTACCTCGAGGCAGGGGCTTACACTCGTCCACTTCTCAGCTCAACTTGAGCCGTGTCTGTCACAAGAAAACACCCTACACACCCTAAACACCCCCTAACACCCCCGTAACACGCCCGTAACACGGGCTACACAACCCCTACGCGCACGCACCCCCTATCCCATGCAAAGCGCTCAAGTTGAGCTGAGAAGTGGGCAAGTGTAAGCCCCTGCCTGGAGGCGTTCCGCAACGTGCCGGAGGATCTCAAGAACCTGGTCAAGTACATGACGTACTGCTTCTACTCGTCCTGGTAAGGCGGTGCAGCTCGACCCTATCAAACCCAAGTTGAAACCGCCTGGAACTAAGCGCTTGAAGCCAAAATGTGATGGTCTGCCTTTCAAATTTTGCTTTGAAATGCAGGTTGCGGCGCTACATCGTGGTGCATGTTTCCCATCCTCTTCGTGGTGGGCCCCGAGGGCTTCGGCCACGTCTCGCCCGCCGGCTCCGTCATCGGTAAGGCCCTTGTCCATATTACCCGCCACGTCATCCAGTGCTCTGCGAACCTCGTTTCTTAGACCCAGTCTCTGCTATTACTACCCTCTGACCGCCCCGAATCCAGCCTCTTGACCAATCATGGACCTTGAGCTCATGATGGTCTTTTCATTGACCAATCAGGGACGATAGCCGATTCATATCAGATTTGGCCAGATTTGGTCAGATTTGGTCAAGAAGATCCAGCCAATCACATCTCAGCGAACCACTCATTCGACCAATCACAGGGGCTGGTTCAGACCCTTCGAAGGGCCGGAGACTGGGTTTAAGTCAACTGGCGTCCTATGACGAGGCGAGTAACATCTGCTGGACCCTAAGGATGGGCCACACCATCGCCGACCTGCTGTCCAAAAACCTGTGGGGCGTGTTCGACTGGTGGCTGGACTACAACATGAAGATGCGCAGCATGATGGCAGGGGCTTACACTCGTCCACTTCTCAGCTCAACCTAAGCCGTTTTGGTCACACCTCCCCGTGTCCCCCTGACTAATACACTGGGGGATAATCATGCACCCATCGTATTCCACAAACGGCGCCTATGTTGAGCCAAAAACATGGACGAGTGTCAGCCCTTGCATGATGGCAAACGACGAGCCCGACGATTCTGAGGATGGGGACGACGATCAGAAGAGCATCGCCAGCAGCGGCGCCCGCGCCGCGGCCCCGTACACCTCCAACGTCATCCTCGGCGACCCTCAGGGCTCCCTGGTGCCGTACTACACCCGCGCCTTCGCTGCGCTGCCCGCCAAGCTCAGCGTGGTGGACTCCATGGAGAGCCTGCTGGCCGTGCTGGAGGAGAGCGCGGCGGTGGGCCGCAAGGTCGACATGTGCCTGGCAGGGCCGCAACCCTAAACCCTAAACCCTAAACCCTAAACCCTAAACCCTAAAACCTAAACCCTAAACCTGAACCAAAACCTAAACGCTAAATTCTAAACCTGCCACGTTGTCGACACGCATTTCGAACCCTCGCCTCTCGGTTAAGTGGCCTCCTATGACGTGACCCCTGAGTTACTAGCAGATATTGCCTTCCAGGTCATCGACACGCGTATGATACCCTCGTTTATTGAGTTGAGTTGATTGGCATCCGATGACGCGGCCAGCAGCATGTGCCCGGCCTGGACCCTAAACCATAAACCCTTAACCCTAAACCCTAAACCTGACATGTGCTCGGCCCTGGTGGTGGGTGGCGCCCACGCTGCTGGAGCACGAGGCGTTCGACACGCTGCGCTCCGACTACGCCGTCAAGATCGTCGTGTACGTCGAGGCAGGGGCTTACACTCGTTCCCATTTCAGCTCAACTTGAGCTCTTCTGTCCCACCGTGTAACCCAGCTTAACTCCTGAATGTGTCCTGGAGTTGCTCAAGTTGAGCTCTGTGAACGAGTGTAAGCCCCTGCGTGGAGGGCCTGGCCTCCATCCCCGAGGAGAGCCTGGCGCCCTTCCGCGAGCGCTGCGACGACTTCATCGAGGTAAGGCGGTGCAAATTGACCCTATCAAACCCATGTTGAAAGCGCCTGGAACTAAGCGCTTGAAACTGAAATATGATGAACCGCTTTCAAACGCTGCTTTCAATGTCAACTTGCGGCGCTACATCGAGGCGCCGGCGCGCGGCATCGCCGTGGACGAGAGCCAGCTGTCGCAGGTGTTCTACCGCCACGCCGCCTCCCTGGTGGGCCCCGCCGCCTCCGTCGACGCGCACATGGCCGCGCAGACTGCGCTGCTGCTCCAGATCCAGGCACGGTGCTCATTCACAACAACCACTCGACCCACGTTGAAACTCGACTCCCCCTGCTGCATGCGCACGTATGCGCATTCAGCTTCGAGGTGCGTGTATAAGTCATGCTTCGATCTCGGTTCCAGTGCTTGTTCTCCGTGACCCTGCTGCCAGGCCGACATCGCTAAGCTCTCGCACAACAGTGACAATGGGCGCAGCAAGGGAAACATCATGGGCACCTATTAAGGCGAAACGTCCAGGACCCCCCTCGCTGATCCGGACTCACTGGCGAGGCGACAACCTACGCCATTGCCGGTGACGCGGGTTTGTGGAAGTTGAGAGCTCAGGGCATCTCCAGTTTTGTGGAAGCTGAGCGCTGAGGGCACGGCGCGCGGACCGTGGACACTCTCGTTCCTATGAGGCCTATTCAAGAATTATTTTTACATTTCATTTCTGTTTTAATATCCGTTTTATGTCTGTTACGCATTCATTGTTTTATTCCCTTTCTGTACGATCATTGGCGCAGTCAATTGACATGCGCCACGGTTGTCAAATTCATAATCTATCGCACCGGCAATTGCTGGTGAGCCAAATAGGCTAGTTGATTCTTATACCGGCAATTGCCGGAGGCTAGTTGATTCTTTAATTAAAACCTGACCACTGTATTACTGACGTCCCACACGCTCGCCCCTCATATCACCTTACCCTTCGTCCACCTCCTCAACTAGATTATTCTTGCCTCGTGTTCCTCTGCTACCATTTGCAATTGAAGCTCTAGCTGCATGCGCGTAGCCTCTGGGGATGTTGTGAGCAAATGAACCACCTTGGGTTGAAAATGAGGATGAAAAACACAAACAGCTGGTAACGAGTACAGTACACGGTTGTGCGGCCACACAGTGGCCGCACATGCGAAGCACATTTCTCAAAAGCCCTGACCTGCGAATGTACCACTGCGAACGAGCCGTCTGGCCAGCGGTGCCTCTGCGTCGAAGCGCGTGTACACGCGGTTACTAGCTAGCCCTGGGGTCTGCACTTTCGTCCTCGTACGGATCTGCTGGGAGTCTAGTTTGCATCACTTTACTCGGCGTGTGCCGCACGCCGCCTTGTGCCCACCCGTTGTCAACTCATGCTTCTGACACGCATTGCGCAGTACCGGGCGTCTTTGCACTGCGGGCATTTTTTGAAGTCCTTCATACGGCCCCCAACCTCGCACCCATCTTTGAAGCAATACTGACCCCCCTCCTGCGCCATTCTGCGCAACTGGTCGAGGCGAGTCGACTTTATCACCACCCCCCTGCCACATCCAATACACTACGCCAGTCAGTACACCTGGGGGGACGTCGTGAATATCCATCCACCCTTTCGATGTGGCGACCCCAGCAGCCTCCCCCACCAGTCCTGAAGCCCGTGTACACGGCACTGGCGGGGGGAAATTCAGGAGGTCGCATCAAGAGTAGAAATGGTTTTTGCGCGCTTCCCTGTTTATACCCTCGTACCAGGTAGCCCCCCTGTGTAGACCCTTTCACGATCCTCTCCGCGCGCTCGACACAACGCTGTTGCGTCTTCCGTTTGCGGCTTTCAGTCGCCGCCTGGGTTCGCGCGTCAGTTTGCGAGCGCGGCGGCAGCTCCCGCGGCTCCCGCGGCTCTCGCCTGCTCCGGTGCGCGCTCGGCGGCCTGGGGCTCCACCTTGTGACGCTCCCGGCGCGACGGCAATCACACAATGAGCAACCAACGCGGGATTTATCCACCCACCCTGCGCTTCGGAACGACGACGGGCGGGCCGGCAGGCAGAGGGACCCGCACACGGCGGGCAGTCCGTCGAGGAGCGAGTCTGTCTTTGGCGCCGCGGCGCGCGTCGCGGTAAATGGTCGAGGGGGGCGCGGGCGGGCGCGGGCGCGGGACGAGTTCACAAGCGGACACCCGACCGACCAGAGAAACGTTCGAGCAACGAGCATTGCTGAGTCACGGCACCCTTTCCCACAAGCAGCACGCACCGCGCCCGGCACACGACGCACGCGCTGCCGCGCTTGAGAGAAGTGCCA
>Ga0307489_10001306_pt1 | contig 16299 bp, 10 predicted proteins | sample SB12metaG_FD_202247 | JGI IMG/M metagenome (GOLD analysis project Ga0307489, IMG submission 202247) | Sea-ice brine microbial communities from Beaufort Sea near Barrow, Alaska, United States - SB 1.2 | ecosystem: Environmental > Aquatic > Marine > Coastal | place: USA: Alaska | collected...
GCTGATTTAGCTATATTGGATATAGAACGTAAATCTAAAATGGAAGATAGAGATAGACTTCTTCTTGCAATCGATACTCGTAAAAAATACGAAGATTTACATAATGAACTTATCAAACTAAAGGGTACGGAGTTAAAAGCTGAAAAAGATGTTAACACACTTATCAACAAGTTATCAACATTTGAAACTCAAGAAGTTAAGTTGGAGAATGAAGTTTATCAAGTTACACAACTAATTGCAGATTATTTAAATAATGAAAAGCAAATTAAAAAGAATACTATACTCAGAGATGAGATAGTAGATGTAAGGCATTCTTTAGGAAAATCTAAACAACTACTAAAGAATAGTGAAACTGATATATTAATTTTAAATGGAGAAGTTTCATCATTAAAGAATCAGAAACAAACCATAGAAGCTAGGATAAGTGAAGTTAGGGAATTGGAAGACCAATTCACATTATATGAATATTACTTAAATGCATTGGGTAAAGATGGTGTATCATATGAATTGATTTCTAAAGCACTACCAATGATTGAAGGTGAAGTTAATAACATCTTAGGACAAATAGTAGAGTTTGGATTGCAATTAGAAATGGATGGTAAGAACATTAACGCAAACATCGTTTACGATGACCAGAAGTGGAGCTTAGAGATGTGTAGTGGTATGGAGAGGTTCATTAGTGGATTGGCAATTAGAATCGCTCTAATCAACGTATGTAACCTTCCTCGTCCAAACTTCTTAGTAGTTGATGAAGGGTTCGGAACATTGGATAGTGAAAACCTTACATCATTATATATGTTGTTTGCTTATCTTAAAACTCAATTTGAATTTGTGATGATTATATCTCATATTGATTCAATGCGAGATGTAGTTGATACTCTAATGGAAATTAAAAAAGTAAATGGATTCAGTAATATTAAATACTAAATTATGATAGGAATTATAGGACAGGGGTTTGTTGGTAATGCAGTTTATCAAAAGTTTAAAAATTACTACGATGTACTTACTTATGATTTGGATGACTCAAAATGTAACGCTACATTCAGAAAACTATCCAGAGAATGTGAAACTATATTCATTTGCTTACCAACTCCAATGGATGATGGTGGTAGGTGTAATGTATCCATTGTAGAATTAGAGTTAGTGGGATTAAACTCACAAAGCGCTCGTTATGATAGAAAGAAAACTATTGTAATCAAATCAACTGTATCTCCTGGTACAACTGAACGATGGAATAGACAATACAAAAACTTAAACATTGTATTCAATCCTGAATTTCTTACTGAACGAAATGCTGTTGATGATTATGAAAATCAAAAAAGGATTATATTAGGAGGACCAAGACCAACAACTACTGAGATAAAACAAATATTCTCAAAAGTATTTCCAAAAGCTCATATCATTAAAACGGATTCTACTCATGCTGAGATGGTTAAGTATTTAACTAACTCATTCTTAGCAACAAAGGTATCGTTTGCAAATGAAATGTATCAGATATGTGAAGGCTTGGGTGTTGATTACGATAAAGTAATTGAATATGCAACTCAAGATGATAGATTGGGAGATTCCCATTGGAATGTTCCAGGACCAGATGGTGATTTTGGTTATGGAGGGCATTGCTTTCCAAAAGATGTTAAAGCATTAATGGTAGTAGCAGAAGATATGGATATCATTCCACTTATGTTAGCAGCAACTGATGTTAAAAACAACGAAGTGCGAAAGAATAGAGATTGGGAACAAATGAAAGGTAGAGCAGTTACTTAGACCTTAAAACATTAGTTGGTAGAGTTTGGTTGGGTGATACTTTTTCTTTAATCAAACTTTCTACTAACCCATTCATCTTATACCCCTTATCCTTACAAAAAGACTTTAATAATTGATGTACTTCTTTATCAATTTGTAACATTGCATACTTTTTATCCATTTCTTTAGTTTTCTTTAGTTTTCTTTAGTATAAGTATCCACATTCTAAAAAGTGGAATATTTATAGTGAGAAACACTAATAGGCAATTGGTAAATGGCAAGAATTAAAAAATACTCACCCGAACAAAAGTTATCCTCATTCCAAACATTTTTAGTAGATGAAAATGCTAACTCGGAATATTTCAGAATAACTGAATTTAAAGATACCTTTACTGGTGGTAAAAATGGATTTCTTATTGAGGGTTCTCAATATCTAAAAGAAACAACTGAAATTAAGATAGAGATTTTAGATGTAGATGGTAATCCTATTTACTATGAGCCTGGAAAAGGAATACCTGAGTACTACGAAGGTATATCATCCCTAATAGCAGTTTACGTATATAATGATACGCCAATTGGATTGGGTAAAATTACTGTACTTGGTGAACTTAAAGAGTATATTGATAATGATGTTACGAGAGCAGTTCCACCACAATGGCAAGGTACCTATAATGTTAAGTGGGAAAAGGATTTCCAAATCAATAAAATACTTGCTAATGAGGATAGAGTTAGATTCTTAAAAAGACCTCAAATTAATATTGATGAGATTAATAAACCAATATTTAATAACAATGCAAACTTAGTAACTCAGATTGGTAATGTTAATGGTATCCCATTAGCACCAACTGCTGGTACTTCACTAACCGAATTTTCTCTACCAACATCATATAGATTAAATGTTAGTAATGGTTCTAATTGGACTGGTTCAATTGATGGTAACAAAATCTCATTTGATAATATTGATTATAATCCAATTGTATTAGATGTTGTAAGTGAAACTGAGGTAATTGTTTCACCACCATATGCACCTAATGGAATTGTGGCACCCTTTTCAAATGAAAGTTATACTACATCATTTAATTATATAGAGGGTGTAACTGATTTAGCAACCGCACTTACTGGTTCATTCGCTAAGATTAGTATTACTGATATGAAAACAGTAGTTGGTGATGCTGCTAGAGTAAAGGTATATAGACGTTCTCAATCAAACTTAACCGATTATGAATTTGTACAAGAAATACAATTAGAATCAAATGAGTTATTAAGAGATATAGAAACTACCGAAGCTAATGAAATTAGTTATGGTACATTTACACAAGATGTGTTATCACAATATTGGATAACATCATCAAATGATATTTCAGTAGAACTAAACACTGGATTCCTATACAACTCAGCTAAGTTAAACTCAACTGAAGGAAATCACTTTCTTACGAAACAATCATTTCCAATTCAGAGTGGTGTAGAATATACATTAGATTTTAATTTAAAAAAAGGTAGTGTTTCCCCAACGGATTTCCTAAAAGTAACTTTAAGTGGTTCTTTAAATGGAACTCCAAAATCACAAACAATTGTAAATATACCATCTTCAAATGCTATTTTACAAAAACGAAATTTTACTGAAAATATAATTGCTGATGATTTTGATGAAGCAAAGTTATATTTTGAAGTTGATGGAGTTGATTGGTATGTTAATAATGTAAGTTTAAAAGCATCACAAGAAACATCGTTTTCTCCTGATGAGATTACGTTCATCCAACAAGTTCCAAAAACATTACAAACTGAAACGTTTGATTATAGATTTGAATTCTATGATATAAACAACAACTACATTCCAATATTAGTTGAAGATACTAAAACATTCGATGGTGGTAATTTAAATCTTTTTAATAAAGATATTACACTTACACCAAACAATTTATATTTTTCATTCGATTCAGCATCAGCTCCGGCTAATCCATTACCACCTACAACAATTACATTTGATGTAGAAACTACTTTAGTTACTGGTTCTGTTACATATACATCTGGTGCATATGATGAATTTGGTGATATACTATTATCATCACAATATGCAGGTGGGCAGTATCCTGGTTTAATGAGTGGATATGAAACCCTATCACCAACATTAACTGTTGCTGATTTTACTGGTTCAAGAGATGATATCACTGTACAATACATTAGATTTACTGGTGAAGTAGAAGGTGTATCGGATGATGTGGTAATTACACGTTCGCAAGATGGTAAGGGTGGTGTAAACTTTGAGATTAGACCTTATAGAGGTACTATTATAAAAAATAAAGGTGAAGAAACATTAGAGCTACAAGCGATTCGTATCGATGGTATTAACGAAATCATACTAAGAGATAACTTACCACAAAATGGATTCTCTGATGCAAAATTAAGAATACAAAGTGGTTCGGAATATATTTTATTATCCGATGCACAGTCAAGTGGATTTATTCAAGGGTTAACTGCTGGTACAACTGGTAGTGGTGAATTGGATTATAACGCAGTATTCGATAGAACATCAATTACAGGTCAATTACCATTATACTTAATGGATGGTACTACTGAAGAGGATATTCTAACAACATTAATACTAACTGATTTACAAGATGGATTAGGTGCTGGTTTTACAATATTTGATGTTGAACAATTTAATATTAATCCAAAAGAAGATACAATATTCACACCACAAACTGCAAGTTTATCTGGTAACTTTTATTTAAGAGGTACAAACGAATCACCAATTAGTGGTACGTTGAAGGTATTCCCATCAATGTCCATTGACTCAGCTTTATTAACTGAATACTATATGTTCTTCGAAACTGGGGCATTTGATAGTAGAATAACTGTAACAGCAACCAATGCACAAAACGAAATCATTGGAAGTGGTATACCGGGTGATTCGGTAGATTATTATACACCAATCGATAGTAAACAATTAACATTCAACTTTACTTATGTAGAAGATTTCACATCAGAATCGATTAGTGTTGATAAAACAATATTCGTAGCACCTGATGGATTGGGGATTGAGCCGGTTATTGCAAATATTGACCCAATTGTAGTAAACTTAAATGCAAACCAAGAGGGTGCAGTTTATGATTATTCTCTATTGGATACTAAATTCGGATTTTCTCAAGGAGAAAAGCAATTAACATATAACGATAGTGCTGTGACTATGTCAGCTGGATCGTGGGATTTCTATGATGTTCCATCTATTAACAACATTGAAATAAAACCTAATTCGGGTATAGCCATTAATGATTACATTTATCAAGTAAGTCATCATAATATGCCATCCGAATCATTGGTAGCTAATATTTCAAGAACCTATAAAATTACCCCATTTTATACATCATCAAATGATGATGGAACTGCTGGATACTACTATGAAACAATTACACAACGTATTACTAAAGGAGTAGATGGTTCGGATGCAATTGAAATTGAAATAAAACCATCAACTGTAACACTCCAAGCTGATGAAAACGGAACGATACCTGATTACTCAACTGCTGATACCGATATTTTAGTTAAGCAGGGTAACTTATACCTTTCATATGAAACAAGTAGTTTACCTGGTACATATACAGTATCAGCAACTGGTAGTGGTATAGTAGTTGGTGATATATCAGCATCATCACAATACGATTTAGATTTCGGAGATGAGACTGTACATTATACAAACTTTAGTGAATTGGAACCACAAAGTGGTTCTGTTGATTATAATTTCTATGTGTATCCATATTCATTAACAAATGGAGTCGCTGGTGTAGAAGAGGTATATAGTAAAAGACAGATATTCTCAAAATCAAATGATGGTACTGCTGCAAGAAGTGTAACTTTAGCCACAACAACGGCAGTTGTTAATTTTGATGGTGATGGTGTGGTAACCTCACCAGTAGGTTCAATATTTTTAGAAGCAACCCCATTTAATGTAACGGGTTCACAATCATATTACCAATTCTTCAGAGATGGATTTGCATATAGTTTAGTTGGAACCGATAATATATTTGAAATAGGTTCTGGTGATGCTACATCACCCGGTGAAACTGCAACTTGGTCTGTTAAGGTTAGAGATGGTAACATTGCTTCTCCGGTCGTAGCATCTGCTGAAGTAACTATCGCAGGTATTAAAGCTGGAGCTGATAATTATCAAGTATCGTTAACAAACCCATCGCCAAGTGTTGGAGTAACTGTAGCTGGAACACTTACATTAGATACAACTGGAACTCAGATAAGAGCATTTAAAGCAGCTACTGAATTAACTCACGTATCTACATACTCATCAGAGACAGTAAACTCAATTGGTGACCCAATTGGAACATTGGGTGAATTTTCATCTTCATTACATTATATACCTACATTTATAACACAACCGAATTTTCCAACTGGAAACCCTGCTAATATAGACCCAATTACTGATTGGAATATACCATCGGATAACAAATCAGCTACATTAATTTATAAGGTTGATATTGAAAATGGTAGAGCAACTTATTTCTTATCACAATCACTTTCAACTGTATTCGAAGGAGCAACTGGGCCTGGTATTGTTATGAGGGGAGAATGGACTGGTTCAGTTGATTACTTATTTAGCTTAGAACAAAAACGTAGAGATGCGGTTGTAGTAAAATTTGATAATGGTTCTGGTGGTGATGTAGAAACACACTATTTCGGTACAACTGAAAATTTTGTAACATCATCAACTCAACCATATTCTACTGAACCTGCTTATAGTGTATTATTAGAACAAGGAGATATTGTTAGTAATGGTTGGGAATACTTAGGAGAGCAAGATATGTTTGTTGCTGCTAAGATAGCAATCTTCGAAGAATCATTTGTAGAAAACACAATTAATGTTGGTATTCCACCGGTTGGAAGTCCAAACGCAAATATAGCAATAGCTGGTGGTAGTGATGAACCATACATCGCAATAGGGCAACAAGGAGTACAGGGATTCCAACAAGATGGTATCTTTATGGGTATGAGTAATGCCGGTGGTGTTAGTGGGACTTCAACATTGGGATTACTCTCATTAAAATCAGAAGATGATAATGGTGAGTATAATTCATTGGAATGGAATGGTGATACTTTAACAATTAGAGGAGCACTTAGACAAACTGCCGCTGGTCAACGAGAAGGTACATTACAAGGTTTATGGAGTTCGTTAGCCACAGCCTTCCAATTCGTTGATAATGATATAGTAACGCACGCTGGTAGAACTTGGGTATGTATTAATAATCACACAAGGGACACATCAGGCTCAGAACCTCTAACAGGTGGTAGTTATACATCGTATTGGCAATTAGCCGCAGATGCTGGTTCTTCTGGAACTGCTGGAACTGCTGGAACTGCTGGAACTGGTGGAACAAATGGAACTGCTGGAACGGCTGGTAGTGGTGGTGTAAATGGTACTCCTGGTTTACCTGGAGCTGGTATTGTATATAGAGGTGAATTTAGTACAACCGATACATACACATCTAATTCTACTCGTACTGATGTTGTAAAATACAATGGTTCTTACATAATATGTAATACTGATGGGGCAACTGGTGCATACGTTGCCAGTGAATGGGATTCGTTTGGAGCTGAGTTTACTTCAGTAGCAACTGATATCTTATTCGCACAAGATGTATTTGCAGAACGAACAATTAATATTGGTTCAGATGGAACAACTCCAGTAATAGCATTAAACGCTGATGCTGGTAATTCAAATGCAAATCCATACATATCAATTGGACAAAGCCCACAAGGTTTTGAAAGTGATGGTATCTTTATGGGATTTGATTCAGGAACTGCAAGTTTATCTTTAGCTGGTGATAATGTGAAAACAAATATTGGTGGTTGGCAAGTTGATAAGAGTGGATTATTTTACGAAGCCGAATATACAGTTGGTGATGTATATGAAACTGTTGCATTTGCCACATCATCACTATTTTCAACGGCCGTAGGACCTGGAATGTGGTATGGTGGATTTTATTCTCAGGTATATAATACTCAATTTGCGAGTAATGGACAAATTGGCCAAAATGATTGTCCTCAATATTTCGCAAGAACAGCTGACCCATTTGGGAGTGGTTCTATGGCAACTGTAAATGGTGCGATTACAACTAACCATAATGTATTAAGCGTAGATTTATCAAGTTTAGTTAAATTTGAATTATCACCTGAATTATACGCATTAACATCGTCTGTTGACTTACTATCATATGTAACTTCATCTTGGGATATAACCGATGGTGGTTACGCACAAGCCGATTTAAAATGGGTAGCTGATTCTACTCAAATTTTCTCCGATACTGTATGGAACAACGTTATGAGTACAACTTCAGGTCAGTACAATGGTGATTATTTGGAGTATAATTTGTTCGGATTACCCAAATGGGCTCCTAATGCAAATGCATATATATTGGCAGAGGGAGTTACGATTCCTGCTGATGGTGGAGTTTCTTCATATGTTTCAGCATCACTTGCAATTAAATTAGGTACCATTCCGGGAGATGACCGATTCGATTTAAATAACAGTGGTATCGATGGTAATGGTAATTTAGTATCTCATATTACAAACCCATATGGTGAGATAGATTTAGCAGCTGCAACTAAATTAACATTATACACAATACATCGAACTGGTGAGGATATAAGCACTAATAGTGTTGGTAGTTGGACTGCTGGTTCTTTTGGTGAACGTATTGTTACTGGTGACGCGATTCGATTATCAACATCTGGTTCAGCACAGGGTAGTAATAAACCATTTATATCAATGGGACAAGATACTGCGGGTTATAATAGGACTGGTGTATTCTTAGGATTCCCATCAGGTTCAGAATCACCCCAATTCTCATTAAGAAGTCCTAATGGAAACTTTATGAGATATAATGGTGATATAGTTCAACTTAGTGGTGATATTGTTGGTGCTACAATAGAACAATCAAATTTAATAGGGGGTTCTATTAATGTTCCATCAGCAGGGCCAGATTCTAAATTTAGTGTTGATGCTGCTGGTAACGTATCAGCTAGTAATGCAAACATAAGTGGTATTATAAACGCTGATAGTGGTAGAATTGGTGATTGGTTAATTGATGCTGATACAAAGGCACTAAGAGATAGTGACTCGGAAATAATATTTAATCCAGGAGATGTCAATCAAGCCGCTGAAATTCAATTATTTGAAGCTGGTGCAAAGAAAGTAATAATAGGACCCCAAAGTATATTAACAGATACTGCTGGGTCTACTTCGGTAACGTTATCATGGGCAAATGTAACGGCACCTAGACCAACTTCATTAGTAACTGCAACAAGTGCTGCTAATCCATTCAATCAAAATAGTAACTACTCCATTGGAACAGCTACTACATTAACTGATGGTGCTGGTAATGGGACTACGAGTGTTGCCGCTGGTGATATCTCAGTTGCAATGAACAGGCCGGGACTGACTTTGTACCCACCAACGCAAACGGTATCACATACTACATCATATCCAAACTACTCACCAACATACAACGGACAAAATCACGGGTCATATCAACCATTAGCAATAGCTCAACGTGGGTATATTTATTTGGAAGTAATTGATACAAATAATAGTGATGCGGTTATTGGGAGAACACTAATTGGACAAACTACTTATGCACGTTCCGCCCGAAAAGGAGCTGGAAACTATTACACTGGTGTTGTTAGTTCTGGTGGTGGTGGTGGTGGTGGTGGTCTGAGTTCAGCCCAGTATTCTGTTGTTGGTAACACCAAAATTACATTATCAGATGGTTCTCTAATTTTAGCAAAGGATGTTAAGAAAGGGCAAACGATATTAGCTTGGAATTGGAATGATAAAATCGATACACATATTGGTGTAGATAGATTTTCTGAATTTACCATAGATGCTGTCAAAACACGTACAACGAATGAAATATATAAAATAACAGTAGGTGATAAATTTGTTGAAGTTTCGGATTCGCATGGATTTTGGAAAGATAACAATAAAGAAATACCAGCAAAAGAACTAATTGAAGGTGAGAGTAAAATTTACGTAAAAGATGGCGATACTATCTCTTTACAATTAGTTGATAAAGTTGAAATATTGGAAGGAGATAAGGTATATACTTTCTCAGTTCCTGGAGTTCACAATTATATATCAAATGATATACTATCACATAATACTGGTACTTGGAATTATAATAGTTATGCAGCCGATGTTGCTGCCAATAATGGTACATTAGCATTTGCATCCAACCAAACTATCATTGTACCAATAAGTACCGCATCTACTGCAGCAAAATTTAGATATTCTGTTAGAGTATCTACTTCAGCTGGTGTTGCTACTGACTTTAATTCATCTGGAAATGCAACAACAAGATACATTACTTCATTCGCTCAATATGATGGTTCATCATCTACAACAGTATCTTCAAATAGTGGTAGACTAGTTCTAAGTTCGCTTGATAATTCTTTAGTATTCTCACTACCTAGTAATTTTGTTGAGATAAAAGCTGGTGGTATTCAAGTAGTATCGGATGAAGTTACTTTTGTTAAAATTCCAAGAACTGATGGTGGTGGTGGTGAAATATTTAAAGCAAAGGGTGGTATATCATACTTTGAAAAAGCATCGAGTGGTACTGACACAACAACGGCTATTAATACATTAGGTGATATTATACCTAATTCATCTGCAGTGTATGATATTGGTTCAACCTCAAAACGTTTTGCAAACTTAAATGGGGTTTCTCTTACTGATTTTGATGAACGGATTGTAAAAGCACATTGTAGATTCAGAGGAACCACATCAGGAACCACATCTGTACTCTCACCATCTTATAATGTATCATCTATTACTAGAAATGCTACTGGGGCATATACTGTAAATTTAACAGATACATTAACATCAGGTACTGCATTACCATTTATAGCAGGTTATGGTAATCGTGGAGATACTCCCTCATACAGTCCAACAGATGCTGAACATTCTTTAAATGTTGCAACTAAGGTAGATGGTACAGCTATGAAAGTTACCTTTAAGGATAATGATGATAATACAAACCAAGACCCATACGAAGCTTACTTTGTAGTATTCGGCCCAGGGTAGAATTTAAAATAAAAATATGGAAAAATTATATATTATAAGTGAAACATCCCAATCATTGGGTGATACTAACATAACAACAATAGCTGGTGATTGGGAATTGGAATCGGATACAATTCATTTCGGTAGATTGAAATGGGTTGGTAATAAGGATATACCGAATGGGTGTAGATATACATTTGTTTCACAATCACAATTCCCACCTGATTTTGAAAATTTTAGTTGGGATTATACTAATTGTGATGGTATTGGTAGTGGTAGTGTTTATATTAAATCTTGGGATACTTTTAAAACAGAAAATGAAATATAATGAGTTGGTCAATAAATAAAGAAAAATCATTAGAAAGATTTCTTAATACATATCGTATAGAAAGAGATAAAAAATTTATAGAATTAGATGTACAGTTTATGAAATCATTAGAAACGGATGATACATCTACTAAAGCTACGATTATTGAATCTAAAAATTCATTAAGAGAGTTTCCATCTACAATAACAACGGATTCATTTTCAACTATTGAAGAACTCAGAAATCTATGGCCAGTTGAACTTTTAGATTTACCAAAACGCTGGTAATAATTTCGTTTAATTAAAAACATATATACTTATATATAGTATAATAAACTAACAAAGTTATGGAACAAAAGACAGAAACATTAGACCAATCAGTAATTGATAAACTAAAATCAATCCAAGAATTACAAAACAATATGGTAATTGGATTAGGGCAAGTTGTGGTTCGACGAAGAGAAATAGAAAAACAATTAGAAGAACTTAATTCTAAAAATATTGAATTTGGTAATAAGCTGGATTCATCAATAGAAGAAATGGATTCGGAATTGGCTGAATTGGATAAGAAATACCCTAACGGACAAATTGATTTAGAGGCAGGTACTATAATTTACTAAAAAATATTTGGTAATTTAAAATATTATTTGTATCTTTGTAAAGAAGTGTAATCATATACACTAAATTTGTTTATGTCAAAAAAGAAATTGTTATATGTATCATCACACCTATCTACTGGTGGGATGCCACAATACTTATTAAAGCAAATCGAAATCTTCAATGATGAGTTTGATATAGAAGTAATTGAGGTAAACAACCATAGTGGTGGAGTGTTTGTAGTTCAGAAAGACCAAATCAACAAATTGGTTAAACTACATACATTGGGAGATGATAAATCCGAAATAGTTGATTTGATAAAATCTATCAAACCAAACATCATACATTTTACTGAAATACCAGAACACTTTTTATCGGTTGATATATTAGATAAGTTGTGGGTAGATTCACGTAAGTACAACATTGTAGCTTCAACACATGGTTCTGCAACAAACCCAAACGAAATTCGTTACCAACCTGATAGATATGTTTTAGTATCTGAATGGAGTAGGAGAAAGTTCGAACATTTGGGAGTTGATACTAAGGTATGGGAGTATCCAATAGAGAAGCAAACATTCAATAAAACTGAAATTCAAAAAGAGTTGGGGTTTGATACTGAATGGAAGCACGTTCTTATGGTTGGGTTATTTACTGAAGGTAAGAATCAAGGTGAAATATTTAAAGTAGCTAGAATCTTAGAAAAGTATAAAATTAAATTCCATTTCGTTGGAAACCAAGCTATGAACTTTGAATCATACTGGGGACCAATAATGAAAGATAAGCCTGATAATTGTGTAGTATGGGGTGAACGTAATGATGTAGATAAATTCTATAAAGCATCGGATATGTTCTATTTCAGTTCTAAGTTAGAATTGAATCCACTATCAATTAAAGAAGCATTGGGGTATGGGTTACAATGTATCTTCAGAAAGTTACACACTTATTTGGATACATATGATTCTAATGAATTGGTTACTTATATTGATGATGATATAAACAATACTAAGAAAATTATAATAGAGTTATTAGAATGTGAATTCAATACAATACCGGGTTGGTTCGCATATGAGGGTTTATATAACCGAATGGTGAATAACGCTAAAGGTGGTGAGGTATTTGTTGAAGTAGGAAGTTGGTTAGGTAAATCATCTAATCATATGGCTACATCAATTGCCAAATCAAAAAAGAATATAGATTTTACTGTTGTTGATACTTGGAAAGGTACTAATGATGATGAACTACACCAAAACATAGTTGGTTCATATGGGGGTGATATTTATGGTGAATTTGTAGAGAATACAATAATGAGTGATAACTTCGGTACATTCAAAGCTATAAAAGATACATCGGAAAATGCATCAACTCAATTCCAAAATGATTCTATTGATTTCATAATGATTGATGCTGGGTATGATTATACTTCCGTAAAAGCTGATATCAAACGATGGTATCATAAAGTTAAACCTGGTGGATTTATTACGGGTGATGATTATGGTACAAATATATTTAAGGAAGTAACTAAAGCAGTTGATGAATTCTTCTATAACCAAATACTAAAAGATAAGTATAGTTTTGTTCGTAAGAAACCAAAGATTCAGATAAAACATTTAATGACTCAACCGAATGATTTAAGAGAACGTATAAGTCAAGAATCATTGAAACAACTACAATCATATGGTATCGACTACGAAGCTATCGTAAACACACCTTATACCGATTTCCCACCAGCAGAACATTGTAGGAGACCACAACATATATCACCAACTAATACACCTGGTGAACTTTCACCTGGAGCAGGATTGGGTTGGATAACTGGAGGACATTATGGTTGTTATATGGCACATAGATTCGCATTAGAAACAATGAGTCCTGATTACGATTACACATTAGTATTTGAAGCAGATGCATATATCCATAGTGGGTTAATGGAGTTTGTTGAGATTATACATAAAGCGTGTTTCATATCAGAAAGAGATAATGTACCATTTATATCATTTGCAGATAATCCATCAAACTCAAAAGAAAAGATAGATGATTTGTTTAGTAAAACCGCACACAACCAAGATTTAGCACACGCATACTTAATTCCAAATAGAGAAAAGGAATGGTGGTTAGATAGAATAAAAGATTGTGAATGGGATGTAGCTGATTTATGGTACAATCACGTATTCTACCATCATCAAAGACCAAGATACACAACTAATAAAATGTATTCAAATCAGGCTGAAGGATTTTCATTATTAGATTTAACAAATAAGACTTGGAAATGATATACGATAAATTAAAAAAGAATAAAAACAATATTACTGAAATAGCTAATAGAGTTTCTTGTCATTTTGTAAGAGGCCCATTCGTTGAAATAACAGGTAATGTAAATGAGGAATATGTAGTACAATTTATTGATAAAACTACAAATCAGATAAGGTTTGAAACTACAATTGGAAATAACCAATGGGCTAAATCAAATATAGAGTATTGTATTGATTGGAAGGTAAGAGTACTTAGAGGTGATGATGTTTTTTATGAGCATGATTTCAATCCAAATGGTAAACGTGTGTTTATATCAATGGGTTCAAAGGCATTGGGTGATACATTAGCATGGTTTCCATACTTTGAGGAGTTTAGAAAAAAACACAATTGTGAAGTAATTGTATCTACATTCCATAATCATATGTTTGAAGAACAATACCCTCAGTTTGAATTCGTTAAACCGGGTTCTACTGTACCACACTTATATGCAATGTATGATGTTGGGTTATTCTACAATGATGATGGTGGTGTAAATGGATTAAAGAATCCAAACGATTTCAAAACCCAAACTATGCAAAAGATGGGTTCTGATATATTGGGATTGGAATATAAAGAGGTACGACCTTTACTACCAAAATCGAATGTTGTAAAGGATGATAAATTAATTACAATAGCTATACATGGTACGGCACAATCTAAATATTGGAATAATCCAACTGGTTGGCAAGATGTGGTTGATTGGTTAAATAATAAAGGATACACAGTTAAGTTACTATCCAATGAAGGTGATAACTATATGGGTAACAAGCATCCAAAAGGAATCACACAACATCCATCGGGTCCATTGGAAGGTGTTATGGATGAGATGAGAAAATCAAAAGCATTCATAGGAATTGGAAGTGGGTTAAGTTGGTTAAGTTGGGCATTAAATACAAAGACTGTATTGATAAGTGGGTTCTCATATGATTGGGCTGAGATGCAAGATTGTGTAAGAATAACCCCACCTAAAGATAAATGTGGTGGATGTTTCAATAGATTAAAATTAGATGCTGGTGATTGGAACTGGTGTCCAGACCATAAGGGAACAAATAGACAGTTTGAATGTACAAAAGGTATTTCATCCGAAATGGTAATTAACGAATTAGAAAAGTTCTTATAATGAAGAAAGTATGGATGAATGGGTGCTTCGATGTTTTACATCATGCTCATTTTAAAATGATTGAGTTTGCATCTACATTTGGTGAGTTAGTTGTTATTGGTATAGATTCCGATAAACGAGTAAAAGAACTAAAAGGGGATGATAGACCATTTCATTCAGAAGAAGAACGTAAATACAATTTAGAAAGAATTAATGGAGTGAGTAAAGTTATAATATTCGATTCTGAGATAATGTTAGAAGAGGCAATTAAACGATATCAACCGGATATATTTGTAATAGGTTCAGATTATAAGGATAAATCGATTGTAGGTGAAAAATATTCTAAATCAATGGTATTCTTTAATCGAATGGAAGATTTTAGTACAACAAAAATATTAACAAATGAGTAGAGTACTTTTAATAGGGGAAAGTTGTATGGATATCTTTATCTATGGAAATACTCCACGTCTATCACCTGAAGGACCGGCTCCTGTTTTCAATCCAATCAACGAAAGATATAATGGTGGGATGGCATTAAATGTACAATCTAATTTGGAATCATTAGATGTGAGTGTAGATATTATAACTCATACATCTACAATAACAAAAACACGCTATGTGCATGAATCATCTAATACACTATTGTTAAGAGTTGATGAGGGTGATTTTGTGGATAGAATTGATAAAACTAAATTACCAACTAATTATTGGGATTATGATATGGTAGTGATATCAGATTATAATAAAGGATTTTTAACCAATGATGATATTGCACATATAGCATTTAATCACCCAAACACAATATGTGATACAAAAAAGAAATTAGGTGAATGGTGTAGGGATTTAAAATTTATTAAATTAAATAGAACTGAATACTTAAACAATGAAACATTTATTAATAATAATGAATGGGTAATTGAAAAACTTATAATCACACTTGATAAAGAAGGATGCAAACATAAAGATGTTATGTATCCAACTAAAGAAGTTGAGATTATGGATATATCAGGAGCAGGTGATACTTTCGTAGCTGGATTCACTATGAAGTATATAGAAAGCTCAGATGTGAATGAATCAATAAAATTCGGAAATGATTGTGCATCTCAAGTAGTACAAAAGAGAGGTGTTACAATTATAACGAAAACATAATTTATGTATATTTATATATGAATTCAAAATAAACAAATTTTTTAAT
>Ga0307489_10001307_pt1 | contig 16295 bp, 18 predicted proteins | sample SB12metaG_FD_202247 | JGI IMG/M metagenome (GOLD analysis project Ga0307489, IMG submission 202247) | Sea-ice brine microbial communities from Beaufort Sea near Barrow, Alaska, United States - SB 1.2 | ecosystem: Environmental > Aquatic > Marine > Coastal | place: USA: Alaska | collected...
CGTTATGTTGACTCGTTAGCTTCAGAAATAAACCCAAGTGAACTAAACAAAAAAGTTGAAGCGGCATGGCAATTATCATCCAATCTGACTCGTGCAGTGAACTTAAATTTATTATTAGCACGTTCTGGTTTTATTACTTTACATGTATCTGTGGTTCCAGCGACCTTAGGCTTTATCAATGAATAGGCATTCTCAGCTATTAAAGAGGGCGCGCAACTGATTAACTAAGCACGTGGATAATTAGTGGATGAAAGTGCGGTTATTAGTGCGTTAGACTCTGGGAAATTAAGACGTTATATTGCAGACGTTTCTATTGAAGCATTAATTGCTCATGAGAAAACCATACTGTTTCCTCACTTAGGTGCAAGTACTGTTGAAGCTGAAGAAAATTGTGCTGTGGTGGGGGTAAAATAATTAGTTGATTTTCTTGATAATGGCAAATAATTAATTCAGTTAACTTCCCCAAAGTCTCAATGGAGCAGACTAACGGTTACCGTGTTACCTTTGCTAACGACAATGTACCTAAAGTATTAGGTACAGTTTTAAACTTACTTACTGATTTAAATATTAATGTATTTGATATAGTGAATAATTGTAGCGACAAAATTGCCTATACTATTTTAGATATTAGCAAGAACCAACGGTAGATTTACTTGATAAAACTTCAAATGTGGAGCATTTTTTCACGTCAGAAGTGTTTAGTTATTTAACAAGTAAGAAGCTTTACATCGCCGTTGAAAAATCTGATAAGATTTATCGCCCTTGTTATTGGGATTAAGTTAATCATTAGGGAAAAGTCTTATGCATATTGATAGCGCTAATCTTGATAACCTAACCAAACTGTGGCAACGCTACGGTGCTCAATTGTTATATAAACATGATAATGCACAGTTGTGTAAAAATATCAGTTGGCCTAACCGGGTATGGGCCGATACGGCATGGCCGGTATCTGCTGAAAGCTTGGCGCAAACCGCAAAAATTTCACCTGACACATCACTTTTTCCAGTTTGGCCCATGATGAGAGAAAATGGTTCAGCCTCACCGCAAGAAATTGTTGATATGTTAGTGGGGCAGAGCCATGACTGGCAAGCCATTTTCGAGCATACGGCGATGGCATTGCCTTTGGATAAGCAACAACAGCTTAATACTCAGGCTACTTTTCGATACCCAATAGAGATTAAACGTCTTAGTTGCAATGATGATATTGCAGCTTGGGTAGCTACGGGGAGTCAGGCTTTTGGCTATACCATTGATCCCGATGTTATTGTGCCTTTGCTTATGTGTGAGGATATCCAGATATTGCTTGCTTATAATGAAAACTCTCAGCCTGTTGCAACAGGCTTGTTGTTTAAAACTGGTAATGTGGCAGGTATTCATCAAATAGGTGTGCTGGATGCTCATAGAGGAAAGGAGTACGCAACACAAATGATATGTTTCCTCATTGAACGCGCCGACAAATGGCAGGCAGACTATGTTGTTTTGCAAGCGTCAGCAGCAGGGAGACTGCTTTATCGTAAATTGGGTTTTTTTGATCAATTTTTGATTACTTATCTGCGGAAGTCAAAGCCTGACGGGCGGCATCTTACTTAACTTGTTGCGCATTAATGCTAACTATTTTAGCCAATGAATAGGGTTACAATGTTTTTATTTTACTTTGATTGTTCTAAAAAGTTAGCTGTTTGAAATTGATTATAGTAAATAAAAAAAGGACATCAAATGATGTCCAAAAATATATATAAGCAGTAAAAAAACACTTTGTTTTACAAGAATCGGGGTGATTCAAAAACACAGTCATATTATCGATATCTATTGGTATCAGCAAACGAGAATATTTCACTCAACAAGTGAGATATTTTCACTTATCAGTCTTGGTATTGTAAGTGCGCTTTCAATGCTGAAATAAAACAATCTATTTGATCTTTATTAATATCTAAATGGGTGACTAGCCGCATATTTTTACTTGGTGTGAGCATTATTTTTTCGGCTTTTAGATTATTTGCAATTGCAAAGATATCGATGGTGTCATCGATTTCGACAAAAACCATATTAGTCTCCACTTGCTCAATATCAACATTAAAACCGTTAAGGATATTAAGCTCTTGTGCAAGATACTTAGCGTTTTCATGATCTGTTTTCAGTTTGCTAATGTTATCTGTTAAAGCTATTTTGGCTGCAGCACAAAGAATACCTGCTTGTCGCATACCACCACCGAGTACTTTTCGCCATCTTCTAGCTTTTGTAATAAAAGCTTTAGAGCCAAATAATAATGAACCAATAGGTGCTCCAAGCCCTTTAGATAAACATACTGTCATGCTATCAAAGTGTTTTGTAATTTCTGTTACCTCAACCGCCAATGCTGTTGCAGCGTTATATACTCTGGCACCGTCCAGGTGGAGGCTTAACTGGTGTTGATTAACAAATTCTCTAAGTTCAATCAAATAACTCAATGGCAGTACTTTGCCATTAATGGTATTTTCTATGCTGACAAGTTTTGTGTGGGCAAAATGTGAGTCATTAGGTTTTATTGCCTGTTTAAGTTTTAATAGGCTAATAGTACCGTCCTTTTCATTCTGAATTGGCTGTGGTTGAATAGAGCCAAGTACTGCTGCGCCACCGCCTTCAAATTTATAATTATGGGCCTGCTGGCCGCACAAATATTCGTCACCACGCTGACAGTGTGCCATCAGTGCCAACAAATTAGCCTGAGTACCTGAACTACAAAAAAGTGCTGCTGCAAAGTTATGCGTTTGGGCTGCCCATTGCTCTAAATCATTTACGGTAGGGTCATCGTTATAAACATCATCCCCTACTTCTGCCTGAGACATAGCATAACGCATTTTTTTACAAGGTTTGGTCACAGTGTCAGAGCGAAAGTCAATCATGTAATTGTCCAAAGTTAAATTAAAAAATCAAATAGCCTTCAATGAATATTGTAACCGTATGTATTTAAAGTCAGTATACGTATGGATAATTAAATTAAGTTATCAATACAATGTTATGGGCGATAGAAATGAGAGGATTCCATTTTATGATTTTCGATTTTATGTGATTAGAATGCTACATTTTTGATAACAAAGTACTCAGGCCATATCTCTTTAACTAAGCTTTCCCATTGGTCATCAGTTTGTCCATCAATCAACAGTCGAAGCCAATACTTTGCCCACTTTCGCACACTTTTTCCTGATTTACTTAATTTTAGTGGTGAATATCGACATTTATAAGAGTGACCATTATATTCAACTATTTGATGATTTTTCACCTTTTGATGTGAAATCATCAGTTTTTCACAAATTATTTCTACTTCGGTAAAGGGGATTATTCCGTTATTTTTTAAATCTCTCAATATACACGCTTTTTTAATGCATATCTGGGTATGGTTATCGATATGAGGGGTATATACCTCACCGGTCAGACCGTAAATAGATCTAAGCTCTCTGTCGGCAAGAACTTTGAGAGGTTGTAATTCTTTATTGATACTATCTAGATCATTAATTGAAAACATAAACGTTATAAAATCAGGTTAGGTGAGTAAACTCCCTAGCTGAATCTAATTTTCAGATAACCAGCAAAGGAAGGCTTTAAAATCAGACGAATTTGAAAAAGAAACATCGCTTTTACCAAGCGCATGATTAATAACAACGTGGTTATTATTGACAGAAATTGAATGCACTGGTTGCATTATAGGGATCTGTTGACCATTGTATGTATAAGACATAATAAAACTCTAAAAAATTGGTATTAAATTACCAAATATAAACACAACTCATTTGTTGTTTTGACTAAGTAGAAAGATTTAGTTTAAGTAAACTTTCTGAAAATCAGATTAATAAATAAGTAAAATTTCTAAAGATGGCTGACTAGATAAAGGAAAGGCATAACAATAGGTACTAAATAAAAAGTGTTAGTGTAGAGGAGGGGCCACTAACAAACTGATGAGATTATATGATAAGAACAAATAATATACAACCTCTAATGTGTATCAGTTATGAGTGTATTTGAATGTTGATATTATTTAGTGTCAGTAGTACGTCTTTTTTGAGCTATCTAAGACTTTTTGTAAAACATGAAAAAACTAAAATGGATTGAATTAAGTTATAACTCGCTGCTTTTAAAATAAGTACTTATATTAATATTCGGCATTGATACTTTCGATAGTATACGGAGTACTTAAGCAGGTGGACATTGATAGATAGCGTTAGAGATCAACACATAAGGTTGTTAACAAAAATATAGTTAAGTATATGTTTTAGCTGACTTGTCTATAAAACGAATTAGATTTTAATTGGAAGAGTTTTTTAAGGTGTTAAGGTTTTGATGGCTTTCTATTTTTAGTAAGGTTTATAATTTTATCCCCATTTAAATAACTTATTAGGGGGGGTAAAATAGTTGGTAGGTGGCAACACGTGTTTACAAAGAGTTTTACTCCTCAATTAACTCCTAAGGTTATGATTTAATTTAGGAAGCGTTGCCAACCAGCTCTATATTTTTCCATATACTTACCTTATCTATTGTCTATCAAGATTATCATTCGATACTTGATTGTTTTTACTTTCAACATCCCACTGACTAATAGAAATATTTTTTATTTCATATATAAAATCAGACATTAAGTGTAAATAACTCATCATATTTTTAATCATTTTTTTACTCCAAAATTTTATTAATGGTCATAGTGTTCAAGTCAAACTACGTTATTGTGTTTACTTGCGTTATTTATATTTAGCTAATTTTAAGTTGTGTGTAGTGATTGGATTTGAATCAATTAAAACAGCCGTTGTTAAATCATCTATTGCTCCAGCGATATCATCACTTAAATACCTTGATACACCACGATTACTGTAACTAACAGACTTAATATAGGTAACTTGTTTATTATCTTTTTTTATTGTCTTTAAATCATTTATAGCTGAGGTACAGGCTGACTCTGATTTATCGATGTTGCTCATTTTTATATAGGCTGTGCATAAACCCATTTTTGATTCAAAGTTTTTATTAACCGCGTTCTTTCGTGTTAGATAATTAATACCTTTAGCATAATTACCTAAGGCAATTGCGCGACTACCTAGATAGCCTTTAACAATGGCGAGTTTAAATGAGCTATCATTTTCAACCGCTGATACAGAACTTGTAAAGGCGGTAGTAGCGATTAGCGTGCTTAATAAAGTATGTTTAATATTCATGTGTGTTCTCTATTTAAATGACGTATCAATTTGATACTCCATAAATATATAAAGTTATCAGTCATCTGACAAACGAGATAAATACACTTATGAAGTGAATAAATTTCACTTCTGATTAATTAGACCGATCGTGTTTAAACAGCAAACGTATTTTTAACCCAGTCAGCAAATAGGCTAAGTTCATTGTTGTTTTCCATATTTTCATGTTGAACTAAATAATAACGATCATTGGTATTTAGCTCTTTGTCAAATAATTTGATGAGTGATTGCTCGGCGAACCATGCCTTAGTCGCAGGCAAAGGAACTAAGGCTATACCCATACCTTGTTGTGCTGCACGGACAACGCCAAACATACTGTCAAATTGTATGATTTGTTTAGGATCAAAATCGTTGATATTTGCTTTGTCTGCCCATTGATGCCATGACCAAGGACGAGACTGATGGAGTATTAAAGGGGTATTTTTTAACGCATTAAACCCTAAGTTTTTTAGCTTCCGGTAGAGTTTTTTATTACAGGCGGGAGCATAGTATATTGGGAATAACTCATGAATTACATTGGCATTTGGCTTGCCTCTTGAAAGTACAACTGATAAATCAGCTCGTTGAGATGATTCACTGCCAGCCTTTATTGTTTCTAGTTGAAGATTAATTTCTGGGTTGTTATCAGACCACTCACTTAAGCGAGGAATAAAGAGTTCGTTAGCAAAAAATTCAGGCAAAGATATTACGATTGTTTTATTTTGTTGGTTATGGGTGAACTCTGAAATCGTTGACTCTAACTTATTAATGAGAGGCTGAATTGACAGATAAAATTGCTTACCTGCAGAAGTCAGCTCTATTGAACGAACATTTCTTTTAAATAGAACAGTACCTAATTGTTCTTCAAGTTGTTTAATTTGATGGCTGATAGCTGATGGCGTAAGAAATAACTGTGCAGCAGCATGTTTGAAGCTTAAACATTTGGAAGCGACACAAAAAGAACGCAAGCCACGGATAGGAGTTTGAATGGGCATAAATTACTATTTTTAATGGAGACAATAGTAATAAGCAATAGTTAAGCCAATACCTATCCAGTTGTTATGAATGGTTATTTTAAATTTATTTGTAAACTATCTTTTTAAGTTTGCACTTTTTTGGTGCGATTGCACTTATGATTAATGGATATAAGAACATTTTAAAAAAAAGGCATCAAGAGATACCCTATAAGTTAAACAATATTTACTTAAAGAATCGGGGGGTGATTCAAAACAACTTAATCATATGGGGGCATTACCATTACAGCAAACGAGTTAAATTCATTTATAAAGTGAATTTTTTTCATTTATTCAAGTTATCATATTAAAATTCACTTCAAGATACTTGTTATTATCAGCTAATCTGCAGCTAGCTAGGCGCCGATATCTTTGAGGCGTGACAATTATAACCAGCAAATTATTGAGTATTTAGACTATAAAAATTTTAATACCCAGTTTTACTGAGTTTTATCTCGATATGACCCCATCTGTGGTGACGTTAACTCATTATCACTTGGTAATGACTGGTAAGGTAGTTCTCTTATTTCTATTTTTTGAGGCGGAAAGTTTAATAATAAACGATTAACTGTTGCTGTAATCGCTTGTTTTTTTTCTTTTACAGGCATCTCATCTTTATTTTCAAAAATATCATTACCATGCCAAATTGCTTGATTATTGTGGCTTATATCAATAAAAATTTTAGTAAGCATGGTGACATCAGTCTTAAGAGGGATATTGGTACTTAAACCAAGACTTGCTGCGCCGCGACCACCAATTTTACCCCGCCCTAATCCAATGCTAAGAGATGAATTATTGATTTTTTCTTGTTGAGAAAAGTGAAATTTTATTTGTAAGTCGGCAAACTCTGATTTATGAGTTAAAAAATTTCGAGTTAAGGCACTTTTAATGGCTTGCTCAATATGAGCATCCATTACCGGATTAGCATCAACACGGTTATTGATGTGCTCAATAAAGTGGAAGTTTTTAAATAAGGAAAAATCAATTTTTTCGTTATAATCAAATTTAGCGGTTGGTGAACTAACACATGCCGTTAATAACAGAGCATATAAAACACAAACGAGATTTTTCATTTATTCACCTAAAATATTTGCAGGGAAGCTTTATGTATCATCAAGTATAACTAAATAAATATCGTTAGGTGGACTGTATTGAAAATTTAATATATACCGTCTTTAATGTATGGTAATTAGTTTTACCGTTTTCGAACCGCCTTAATTAGTTATAAAATAGCCAATAAAAATTTAACTGGAGCAGCTGCTCTTAGAAAAAATAAAATTAGAAGTATTAGATGTCATTAAGCAAGGCTTATTTGGCCTCTGCTTTTTAATAATAAAGTGATGATAATTATCAATGATGTATATTTTGCTTTATATTTGGTAGGTTGAAATAAATTGAGAGAGAGCGATGAAAAGTATTGAAGTAAATTTTGATGGGTTAGTTGGGCCAACGCATAATTATGCCGGGCTATCCGAGGGTAATGTGGCGTCAGTATCAAATGCTCAAAATAGTTCAAATCCTAAGAACGCTGCATTACAAGGCTTAAAGAAGATGAAAGCTTTGTATGATATGGGCTTAAATCAAGGCGTATTCGCTCCACAAGAGCGACCTGACATCTACACTTTAAAAAGGTTAGGGTTTCAAGGAACAGATGCTCAAATACTGGCCGCTGCATATAAAACATCACCTATGTTATTAGCATCATGCTGCTCAGCCTCAACTATGTGGACGGCTAATGCAGCAACAATATCGCCATCAGCCGACACTTTAAACGGTAAAGTTCATTTTACCGCGGCCAACTTGGCGAATAAATTTCACCGTTCATTGGAGCCAAAAGCCACGAGCAATATACTTAAAGCCATGTTTGCAGACGGTCGATATTTTGAGCATCACCAACATTTAAATGACAATGAACATTTTGGTGATGAAGGGGCTGCTAACCATACCCGTTTATGCGAGGGATATGGTGATACGGGCTTAGAAATATTTACTTTTGGCCGTTTTGCTTTTAATCGCAATAAACCCGCACCCATAAAATATCCAGCAAGACAGACCATAGAGGCGAGTCAAGCAATTGCTCGATTACATGGGATTTCGAGTGAAAATACTATTTTTGTTCAGCAAAACCCGGCAGTAATCGACCAAGGCGTTTTTCACAATGATGTTATTGCGGTAGGTAATCAAAATGTTCTTTTTTATCATGAGCAAGCCTATCTAAATAAGGATGCCTTCAAAGAAGAAGTTTTGCGAAAATATAAAGGTGAGGCCCTTCATTTAGTTGAAGTTTCTACTGAAGATGTCTCTATTAAGGATGCTGTACACACCTACTTGTTTAATACGCAAATAATCACCTTAAAAGATGGTTCTATGGCTATTATAGCGCCGACACATTGTCGAGATAACCCTAAGGTCAATCAATATTTACAGTCATTAATCGCCACTAATAATCCCATCAAAAAAGTTATCTTTTTTGATGTCAATGAAAGTATGAAAAATGGTGGAGGACCGGCATGCTTGCGTTTAAGAGTAGCGCTGACCGAGCAAGAATTACTTGCTGTGAATCCCTCTTGTTTATTGACCAACACATTATATGAGAAATTAGTGACTTGGGTTAATAAATATTATCGAGATCAATTGGTGATAGATGATTTAAGAGATCCCCAATTACTCATTGAATCTCGAGAGGCACTTGACGAACTTTCTCAACTGTTGTCTTTAGGGGATGTTTATCAGTTTCAGCAATAGATTATATCGATGGTAGCGTTTATGTCATACAAATAAAAAAGCCTTAAAATGTCTCCTGAGGCTTTGTTTAGCTAAAGCTAGAACCGCTAAGTCTTCGCGTTGTTCAGCTTGTAAATGGCGCTTTAGTTTGTCGATATATGAATAGTAAAATAAACCGACACCAGCTTGTATTAAACCGCCATAAAATCGAGCTATAAAAAGCACGGGTCATGAATTTCGATTTGATCTGACAAGCTTAGGAGTGGTATTAACTTCATGTATTATTAATGTGGGAGCAGAATCATAATGAGTGCCATAGTAATCATTGAACCGAGCAAGACATATTTAAGTGTCTCAGGCGGTATAATAAGTGCAGCAGCCACACCAAAAAAACCACCTAAAACAGTTAACCAAAGAATTGCAGGTAAATCATCAGTGGATAACTTGTCGTGTTTTTTAAATCAGGTAATACCGGATAACGACTGTAGCAATACGCCAACTTGGTTAGTTGCATTAGCAACATCGGCAGGCATACCTAAACCATCAATACAGAAATTGTTGAATTAGAGATGATTCCGGCTAATAAATTGATAATAAAGGCAATAAACCCCGTCATCATAAGTGATAAAATAAACCATAAATCGGTCATTTTAAAATTATCTTACTACTGTAATGTCCCTGTCAAAGCTCAAATTATAGGAACAGTATTATTCAATAGAATATTAACTGTATAAATAGTTTTCCGATTTTTTAGCCAATAATTAAATATTTTGGCAGTAGTAATACCAGCGATAAATAACTAATTGCATTGCAATAAAAGGGAGAACGCCTTTATATATTGTTGTGGTTTTTATCTATTTAGGGGGCGACCACTTTTAAATAAAATAGGCTAAATGCAAATAATGGAGTTAAGTGAGGTTTGTAAATTCATGGTAATAAGAATACCGAACCAAATAAAGTCAATATCTAATGCCATTGCAATTGGCGTTAAAATAGGAACAACTAGGAAAGCAATTTCAATAAAATCGATAAAAATCCAAGTATTAATATCGCGATCAAGCTGCAAATAAGTTTTTGTACCGTTGATGCTCACCGCCGCAATATAAAAATCAAATTAAACATAGAGTCCCTTGCCGAACATGTCAGGTATGCCATTAATCATGGTTTGATTAAGTAAAGACAGTAATTGATCATTTTATCTAAAAAATCATGAGATACATTGTTTCTTGGTACTAAGAATTAAGTTGATTTTTATTTTTTATTAACTCTTTTGAAATTTCTAGCATCTGCTTCTAGAACCAGAGATTTTTAATTCTTTATTGAGACTAAATTTACTATTGATCAGTAATATTAGCAGCCTAACACTCTAATTAACTTACTTATTAATAAGTGTCAGCGAACCATCAAGATGTACATCTTTTTGTGGGAAGGCAATAACGATATTATGCTTCTCAAATAACTCATCTAGCCTAAAACGAATATTACTTCTCGTCACCCTTAAGCCTCCTTCAACTTTTGAGTTTATCCAATAGGTAACCTCAAAAACCAGTGAGTTATCACCAAAGTCTTCAAAAGTAATCAATGGCTTGGGATCTTGTAAAATCTCATTTTGTTCTTCCGCTGCTTGTAAAATAAGGGCTGCTACTTTTTTTGCTGGTGTGCCATAAGCAACACCTACTTTTACTGATGTTCTTACTAATCTGTCGATTAGCGTCCAGTTAACAACAGTATTTTCAAGCAACTTGCTATTGGGTATCAACAAATGAACACCATCAACTCTTCTTATTCTTGTTGAGCGTGTGTTGATTTCTTCAACAATACCTTTTGCGTCTTCCACTTCCAGAAAGTCACCTATGCGAATGGGACGCTCCCACATTAAAATCCAACCACTAATAAAGTTATTAATAATATTTTGCGCACCAAAGCCAAAACCTATCGCAATAGCGCCAGATAAAAATGCAAAAGCGGTTATAGGAATATTTATTAAGTCTAGAATTGTTATTGCTATAATTGTAATAGCGATAACGTAAAAAACTCTTTGTAATAAATGAATAATATTAGGGTCGGTTTTTTTAGTAGTTAACCGGTTAGTTATTAATTTGACCGTCCATTTAGTGCAAAATATAGCAACAATCAAAAACATTGGGATCGTTAAAAAATCACCCAAAGTAATAGGTTGTTCAAAAAAGGTGATAATCTCTAATGATAAAAGCTCGCTAAACCGTTCAAAATTCATAAATAATCCTCATTTCAACCTTTAGAGCCCAAAAATACTTGTGATGGATCAACCAAAAATCTTTTCCCAATCGCTTCACGTCCAAACAACATTAAATAACTCATATCTGAGCGGTCTGTTAGCGTAATTTCAACTGCCCATGTTTCATTACCTAATATTATAGGTGTTTCAATAACGTATCTTTGCTCAGAATTGCCATTAGATGACTTTACTTTACGTATGTCACTTATTGGCGCAGTACAAGTTACAATACGGTCAACATTATGAGTATCAGGATGTATATCAAAGGTAACACTATGTATTCCATCAATTATTGATTTTTTGATATTATCAACATGAAGTGATGATGTTTTTGCCCCTGTGTCGACCCTAACTTGTAAATCGTCAATGCCTAATTTTGGCAAAGCAATAGATTCTAGTCGGCCAATAATTTTTTTATTATTCATAATAAAAACTTTACCTATTTAAGTATTAGTTATCGTCATTTTCAGGTGAGAATTGTTCTTGCACCGTTTCGATATGCTCAGCAATTTCTTCGTCATTTTCGCTAAAATAAGCAATATGAAACATCGCTTCACCCTCTTGTACCAGCGGTATATTTTGTTTGCCAATTAATATACCTGAGCGTGTTGCTTTAACATAATCAATTACATCACCATACGGGCTGCCTATTTCAGCTAAAATTTCACCTTTTGTCACTTGGTCACCCAAGTTAAAGATGTTGTGGACGATACCACTGGCATTTGCTCTTACCCATTGACTGCCGTTAGCAATAAAAGGAACTATTCTTTTCCTTTTAGATGATGTTGTTTTTCTTATCATTCCTAAGTGTTGTAAAACATTTAAGATACCTTTCATTCCTGCTCGAATTGAGAATTCATCAAAGCGTAATGCTTCACCTGCCTCATACAATAATATTTTGGTTTGGTTTTTGGTTGCAGACTCTCTGAGCGAACCATCAACCAAATTTGAATTCAATATAACGGGTACACCAAAAATCTCCGCTAGTTCTTTAGTTTCGTTATCAGACATATCAGCTCTTATTTGAGGTAAATTAGAGCGATGAATAGCACCAGTATGTAAATCGATACCGTAATCGCAATGTTTTATTATTTCATTTAAGAAAATATGCGCAACCCTACCAGCTAAAGAACCTTTTGCTGAACCTGGGAAACATCTATTAAGATCACGACGGTCAGGCATGTATCGGCTTTGGTTTACCACCCCGTAAACATTAACCATAGGAACAGCAATCAATGTACCTTTAGTAATTTTAAACTTATTCTGACTAATTAATCGTCGAATTATTTCAATACCATTTAATTCATCGCCATGCACTGCGGCACTAATAAAAATGGTAGGTCCAGACTTTTTAGCGCGAATAATATTAACAGGTAAAGAAACATTTGCATCGGTATATAATTTAGCAACGGGCAGTTCAATTTTTCGTTGCTCGCCCGGTAATATATCAAAATCACCTATCGTCAATTTTTCCATTTCTGTTCCTATTTTAGCCTTTGCCACGTGTTTTGTTTTTATTAGGTTTTGCATTCTTCGCTAAAAATTCAAATACCATACCTGCAACATCTTTACCGGTTGCTTTTTCAATACCTTCTAAACCAGGTGATGAATTTACTTCCATTACCATTGGCCCATTTTGAGAGCGAAGCAAGTCTACACCACAAAAGTTTAACCCCATTACTTTTGCAGCATTAACTGCAGTTTCGCGCTCTTCTTTAGATAATTTAACCACTTCAGCAGAACCACCGCGATGTAAATTAGATCTAAACTCTCCTTCAGCACCTTGTCGCTTCATTGCAGCAACAACTTTACCGCCAACCACTAAACAACGAATATCAGCGCCACCAGCTTCTTTAACAAATTCTTGTACTAAGATATTCGCTTTTAATCCCATAAATGCTTCAATGATTGATTCAGCTGCTTTTGCGGTATCAGCTAATACAACACCTATCCCTTGAGTCCCCTCTAGTAGTTTAATCACCACAGGCGCACCACCCACATTTTTAATTAAATCTTTAATATTATCAGGTTTGCTTGCAAACCCTGTGCGAGGCAAACCAATCCCTTTACGAGACAATAACTGTAATGAGCGTAACTTGTCACGAGAACGACTAATCGCCACTGATTCATTAATATTAAAGGTACCCATCATTTCAAATTGTCTTGCTACGGCTGTACCATAAAAGGTAACTGATGCGCCAATACGAGGAATAATAGCATCATAATGTGGTAATTCTTCACCGTGGTAACGTACCGTTGATCGAGTACTGGTAATATCCATATAGCAATGTAATGTATCGATAATATCGACTGTATGTCCCATTGCCTCGCCCGCTTCTTTTAAGCGTCGAGTTGAATATAGTTTTTTGTTTCTTGATAAAATAGCTACTCTCATCATAAATACCTTTTTGTTATCACTTGATTTATTTAAAGTGGTGTATTAATTTTTTTGGAGTGTATAGTCAGATCTTTAAATAATAAAACGTTATATTTTGATGGTATCAATCAAAAATAATGATTAGGCCCAATAGGGAATAAAATGAAGATTGAATTGTTAAAAACATTTTTAGAAGTGAGTAGAACCTTGCATTTTAGGATCGCTTCAGAAAATTTATATATTACTCAGTCGGCAGTTAGCGCTCGAATTAAGTTGTTAGAAGATGATTTAGGTGTGTTGCTATTTGACCGTAGCCAAAAACACCTCAAGCTTACGCCAGAAGGTAACCGATTAATAAAACATGCCAATGAATTGATATTTATGTGGCAAAAAACTAAGCAAGATATTGGCATTGCTGATAGTAATGCTCATCAACTTGTTGTTGGGTCAATAATGTCAATTTGGGATGTGGTTTTACAAGATTGGTTGAAGAAAATACATCGAAACATGGATAATGTCAGCCTACTCACTAACACGTATTCACCATTAGAATTAAGAAGAAGTTTGCTTGGTCGAGTTATTGATATTGCCTTTTTATTTGAGCCGCCATTTGTTGAAGATCTTATTTCAGAAAAAGTTGCAACCGTTCCATTACAACTTGTAACGACCGACGTAGATTTAATAAGTGAAAATTCTTCACTAGATAGCCATATTATGGTCGATTATGGTGAATCAGTTAATGCGCAACATAAAAGAGAATTTCAAAATTCACCACCAGCAAAGCATTATATGAGTCAACCGAGAATAGCCTTGAATTTCATCTTAGATGCTGGTGGGAGCGCTTATCTGCCAAGACAAATGACGTTTGAACATATCGAAAAAAACAAACTTTTTCTCGTAGAAAATGCCCCTGTGTATGAGCGCGAAATATTTGCTTCATACTTAGCAAAGAGCCAAAAGAGCGATATTATTAAGGAAACTATTAATTTATTTCCATTTGTCACGATTTAATTAAAATTTATTTTGAGGTTTAAAACCATTTTTTCTTTTTAAATAGCCATACCTGTATTGCGACTACTAACAAGAGAAAAAAAATAAAAATGCCAAAAGCGTTATTGTTATCAGCTCCTGGAATACCACCTATATTTATACCTAATAAGCCGGTAAGAAAGCCTAAAGGGAGAAATATAGCGGCAACAACAGACAAGACAAACATACGATTATTCATTTGTTCGGCTAAAGAATTGTTCAACTCTTCTTGGCAAACTATTGCTCGGTCTTTTATAGAATCTAAGTCTTCAATAAACCGTGTTAAATGATCGTTTGTTTCCCTTAATTCAATTTTTTCTTCTGGCGTAAATAGCGTTATCTTTTCACTAAGTAATTGTGTCATTGCTTCTCGCTGAGGAGAAAGATAACGCCTTAATGAAATAATTTGTCGACGAACAGTCGACAGCTCATTTCTCAAACTGTGAGTACTAGCGAGTAATGTTTTATCTTCAATATCAGATACACTATCCTCAACTTCATAAATAGTATCACTCATTCTAGCAATAAGCCTTTCAGTCAACTTTGCTATAAATTCAGATGGCATTTTGGGGCCACAACCTTTATCAAAGTCTGCTGCAATATCTTTTGCTGACAGCAATGTTCTTCGCCTAGTACTTATTACTTTATCTTTGGTAAACCAAAGCCGTATTGAAACCATATCTTCGGGATCACTATTAGGTGCTAAATTCACCCCTCTTAATGATATAAGAACGCCCTCATTAAGTGAAGTTGCCCTTGGCCGGGTTTCTTCATCTAGTAACGCATTGGTTACAACTGCTGGTAATTGACTCTCGTTTTCAAGCCATAATTTTGTCGAGGGTAATGAGTAATCTAAATGGAGCCAATATGGTTTAACCACATCGAGTTGTTCTAGAGATTTGATTTTTTCTACGTTAATATTCTGGGTAAAATAATAACCGTAAATAAATTCATCTTGCATAATATCAGTCTCAAAAAATTCATTTCCATACGACAAAATTTGTGTATTGTAAGTAATTATAAAGTACCACAGCTAAGGATGGCATAGAAACAAAATATCATTAACAGGTACTCGCTTACAGCACAAAAAATTATGCTACCAGAAGAAAGCAAATAACATCTAATCAGCGACTTGATTTAGTAGCCAGTGTTATATCTAAATTATAAGCAATAAAACTAATCTATGTGAAGTTATTGAATTGTTAAGTTCATTAAATTCACTGCTTATTAACTTATCTGTATGAGAGGATTAAATTACTAATAGGACACAGTATAGCTGGAGTAGGGTCATTTATTGGTGTGATTGAAGTATACTAGTGAATCCGATCAATCGCGAGATATAAAAAAGCCTCAGCATTTCTGCTGAGGCTTTGTTATAAATGGTGCCGACTGCCGGAGTCGAACTGGCGACCTACTGATTACAAGGTAGCGACTTGATATAGTTAAAACCACAGTTTACGTAGTTTAACGATATGAATAGTATTTTGAAATACAAAAGTCGGCCTATGAGTTCTTAAACTAATATATACAGTATTAGGCAAATAATAGGTAATAGAGCCCCGATCTTAACCTGATCTTCCCCCGAAAAAATGGACACCTTCACTTTTAATTTGCTTTGTTATGTTTGTATCTAGTTAATTCGCTTATCAAATTTAGCTTTATTATAAGTAAAACCTATAACTTTTTTGTCTTCTAAT
>Ga0307489_10001308_pt1 | contig 16289 bp, 26 predicted proteins | sample SB12metaG_FD_202247 | JGI IMG/M metagenome (GOLD analysis project Ga0307489, IMG submission 202247) | Sea-ice brine microbial communities from Beaufort Sea near Barrow, Alaska, United States - SB 1.2 | ecosystem: Environmental > Aquatic > Marine > Coastal | place: USA: Alaska | collected...
AACACCCCCTAACACCCCCTAACACCCCCTAACACCCCCTAACACCCCCTAACACCCCCTAACACCCCCTAACACCCCCTACTCACCCCCTAAACGAACCCAAATGCACCCCCTGTTCCACAGAAAGCGCTTACATTGAGCCGAGAAGTGGACGAGTGTCCCGCCCCTGCTATGCGGCACTACCGTGGCAGATCAGATGGCGATACGCGCGGACCTGCACGCGCGCTTCGCGCACCGCCGCCCCTGGCTCGACGTCATGTCCAAGGCTAGCATTGTGCCGTGCCTGGGGGGTGAGCTGAGCCCGGCAATGGTCGGGTTGTGGCATGAGGCGGACGAGCAGGAGGCGGCGCGCACGGCGGAAATGCTGCGGGGCGAGGCAGGGCGGCGCAAGTTGACCCTATCAAACCCACGTTGAAAGCGCCTGGAACTAGGCGTGTTGTAACTATAATATGATGAACCGCCTTCAGACGTTGCTTTCAAATTCAACTTGCACCGCTACCACGAGGGCGCGCTGGCGGTGTCCGCGGAGGAGGACCTGGGGGTGGCGGCAGGGGCTTACACTCGTCCTCTTTTCGGCTCAACCTAAGCCGTTCTGGTCACACCTTCCCGTGTCCCCCTGTCTAATAGACTTGGGGGAAATCATGCACCCAACATATCGCACAAAATGTGCTTACGTTGAGCCGAAAAGTGGACGAGTGTAAGCCCCTGGGTGGCGGACCTGAAGGCGCTGATCACGGAGGTTCTGGTCAAGCACCGGGAGACGCTCGACGACACGGACGACTACGGCGCGTTCGACCCCGCCTCATAGTGATTGGATGTTCGTGAACGTTGCATCGGGGCTGACGCGGGGTGACGCGGGATGTATTTCGGCGTTGTCGCCCGCACCGGCAGCGACATGCGGCAACGGCCTAATGGCCACCGCTGGTTGCTCTCCATATCATAGTTATAGAATTTATGAACACTGCCAACAAGTAGAGGAGCAGCGCATATGAGTGTCGTCTGTTGTTTATACCAAAAGTAATAAATATGACAAAGTGCATCAAAGTGTTGCGCGCAAAATCGCGCCTGTGATTGGTCCATGCTTTTTGCTTCTGATTTTGCTCGTAACACTTTGACGCACTTTGTCATAGAGACCCTCAGTTTCAAAGAGCTGAACCTACGCGCACGATTCGGTAGCCATGGCCGTGACGAACGGCTGGCTGCCGGTGGCAACTTGCTACCACGTGCCAAACTCATGCCATGAGCGGGCAGCGGGAGGCGGTGTGGTGGTTGCGGGATCCCGCTGCCTGTGGGGGTAGGATGCGGGGGCCCACGAGACTTTCGAGCACACCTGTTTCGTGTCGTGTGATCACCTGCGAAACACGCCGAGAGCTTTAATTAAATTGTGATATACTACGATCCATTTCTCTTGCGCCCCGGCGGCTATGATATGAATAGACTGCTCCCACCGCTCATCACTGGCTCTGGCGTCTGTCTTAACACATATCAGGAACTACACTGACTTGAATGAACCTAGAAAACCTAGTTACTGTGCGTTACTTTACTTACTGTAATGTACTTTACTGTTCTTTATTTAGCATGCCCCCTTCCCCCCCGCCCGCGGAAAGCGGCACGTCGCACCGCTCCCGGAGGTAGTCCCGCGCCGCGCGCTCCTCCATGCCCGTCTGCACCAGCCCGCGCTGGATGGTGTCCAGGTAGGCGCCCGAGGGCGGGTTGGCCGCCATGGCGCCCGAGCGGAACCCGCACAGTGCCTCCGGCCAGGGGCTTACACTCGTTCCCATTCCCGCTCAACTTGGGCTTACTTTGCCCCTTTCCGCCCAACTTAAGCTTACTCTGTCCCCTACATAACCCAAATTAACTCGTTGATGTGTCTCGAGGGTGCTCAAGTTAAGCTCTAACGTGAGCGATGTGTTCCCGAAGGCTCTCAAGTTGAGTTCTGAAGTGAGTGAGTGTAAGCCCCTGCCTCCGGCGCGCACGTGAAGGTCAGCACCGCCGAGCGGCAGGGTCGCTCAGAACAAGCACTCCACCGACATCGGAGCACGACTTACATTCAGGGTTAATTCCCAAATAGATGCGCGGAGGAGGAGGAGAAAGCAGCGGACGAGATTCGACGCCGGTCGAGTGCTCGTTCTCAAGAAACCCTCATACAGACGAACAGAGGAGGAGGAGGAGATGCAACGGCGATCGAGAGCTCGTTCTAAACAATCCCCTCATACAGACGAACGGAGGAGGAGGAGGAGATGCAACGGCGATCGAGAGCTCGTTCTAAACAATCCCCTCATACAGACGCACGGAGGAGGAGGAGGAGATTCAACGGCGGTCGAGTGCTTGCCCTCAACGACCGCCCTGCCTCACCCTGGTGCGCCCCGATGCACTTGACGTACCCGTACCACCGCTCCGACGGAGCGCGCATCTCCCCCGGGCTGTACCGTCGCAACTCCAAATAGACAGCAAATGTTTAAAACCAGATTAACATACAGTGGCTTCAAGAGCTGGAGGGGTACTGGCAGGGGCGCGAGATGACATTGTAAGAAAAGAAATGAAAGCGACTCATCAGAATGTGGGTTCGATTGCTGCAACTAAGCGCGGTCAACCCAGGGTCAACCTGTGGTGAACCGGTGGGCAAACCTGGGGTCAACATGTACCGCCTTACTGGGGGTCCTGTGAATTCTGACGATGGCGCTTCACCCCCGCTGCCGCCGTCACTGCTGGCATGGATACTCCCGCCGCCACCGTTAATACCGGCGTGTACGCTGTCCCCACCGCCGCCCTCGCCGCCTCCGCCGCCGCCGTCGCCGCCCCTGCCGTCTCTGCCTCCGCCGCCGCCGTCCCCTCGATCCCACGTACGGGCAAGTGCCTTCGCCTCCTCCGCCGAAACCTTTTGACAGGGGCTTACACTCCTCCACATTTCCGGCTCACCTTAAGCACCCTTTGTGGGACACGCTGGGTCGTTGCGGGGTTTCAGCGACAAAAACGGCTCAGGCTGACGGAAAGTGGACGAGTGTAAGCCCGTGCCTCACGACATGCCGGGTCCCCCGGGGCCATTCCGTTCTCCTGCGCCAACACGCATGGCCTCACACCAGGTCGCTGGAACGGTTGCTGGAACGGTTGCTGGAACGGTTGTGGAATGGTTGTGGAACGGTTGTGGAACGGTTGTGGAATGGTCGTGGAACGGTTGTGGAACGTTTGTCTAAGGATCGCTGGAACGGTTGCCGAAACGGTTGCTGGACCGGTTGGGTGGGAACGGTCGTGGAACTGAATGGACCAAGGCCCCGCCAGCACGTCGTTGAACTGCTGCAGGGTGACGCGGTAGAGGCGGAACCGGGTGCCGATGGCGCACCCCCCTTCGGGGTGTGTCGAGTCCGTGGAGGCAGGAGATTGAGGCACGTCGACGTCGGCGAAGGCCACCCCGCCGCCGCCCCACGTGGGACTGGAGTGCGCGAAGAACAGGCGATAGGGCAGCCCGCGTAGCAGGGCCGGGCAATTATTACCCGCCACGTCAACGGAAAGAGGACAGAGAGAGGGGAGGGAAGAGAGCGGGGAGAAGAGAATGGGGAGAGAGTAGACACATGAGAGGAGAGGAGAGAGGAAGGAGATGAGGAGAGAAGAGTTAGGAGAGAGAAGGCAGCTTGTTACGTGGCGATGAGCGATGGAGTATGTACCAGGTCCTTACCGCTCCATGCCGTGGAGCGCGTGGGCGGGGAGGGGTCGCGCGAGCCCGGCATGTCCTTTATCATGCCGGCCACCCGCCCGCCCTCAAGGTAGCACGCGAATCGCTCCCACAGGATGTTTGAGCCGAAACTCGCGTACCACACGTGGGGCGCTTCGTAGCCGTCGGCGGCGGCGGCAGCGTCTGCAGAGGCGCGGGCGAGAGACATGAGAAGCGTGGTGCAGGTGGCGGCGACGGGGTCGGTCGCGGCGGCGGACACGTGGCTGCCGCGGACGGAGCCTGGCGGAACAGTCGAGCCCACGAACCGAGGGCGGCAGTCAGGGTGGCAGCGATGGTGGCGGTGGAGGGTGGTGCGGAGGCTGCCGCTGCCCCGCCGGGTCAGAGATGGGCCACGCGCGCGTCCGCGTGGGGTGGCCGGGGCCACCTGCTGCCAGACGCTGTGCGCCGCGAGCATGCTACTATCAACGCCGTTGGCACCACACGATGGGGACACCTGACCGTGCGCTGTCTGTCACTCGACTGTCGCTCCGCATAACCACGCAATAAGTACGCAATAGCGAGGTGAGCGGTGATGGTCTATCACTGATACAATCGGGAGTCTCCCGAAAGGAAGTTAAAGCTTGCCGCCAGGCTGGCTGGTCAACGGTCGGACAATGCCGTTGAACTGGGCACCCTCGCCTGAACAGAAGGGGCGCGCGCGCCGGACGCCGCTCACGCGGAGGACCGCTCCCACGGCGCACGACTTCTAACTTCTACGCACCGCCAACACGCAGTACCCGGCGGGCCAGTCGCTCCTCGCGCGGTCGCCCACCGCCGGGCCAGGCGCACGCTCCCTCCGCCACGCACGCCGCGCAGGTCGGCGCCGCTCTTGGGAGCACACCCGTTCGACGCCTCCCCGTCAATTAGTCAAACCAATGCCCGCCCCTCGACGACCGTGGACCGGGGGAGAGCCACCGCCGCGCGCGCCCCCGCCCCCGCCCCCGCCGCCGCCGCCGCCGCCGCCGCCGGGGCGCGACACGCACCTGTCCGGCGCATACGCCACCCTCGACGAAGCTTACGACGACCTCGAAGCGCGGGGGCTGCCGCCTCCCCGGCCAGACCTCGAGGGCCACGGCGCCTCCTCCTCCGCCGGTTCGGTAGGGTGCCCACACCCACACCTACACCCACCCCTACACCCCCACCCACACCTCCACCTGCACCCATCAGGGCCTTACTGAGAGAGGGAGGGATGCTTCAGCGTGTACACGGAGGGCAGGCTTCCGCCCTAGCCTTATGGAACGTTTTGTGAGTTGAAGCGTTTGTGCTGCTGAGCTGCGTTCATCTCACCGTGAGAATTGTAAGAGAAGTATGATGTGTTTGAATGTGTGCAGGTCGAGTTGCCCTGTGGGTTGACCTCATGTTTGGTGAATGTACTTGAAGCTAAACTGTGAGGAACAACCGCCGCTTTCGAGCTTTGCTTTACATGTCATCAAATTCCTGCAGCGCCCGCGCCCCTCCAACTCGGCCTCCGACGCGGTGAGAGAGGAGCGCGCGCGGCATGTGGCGCGGCGGCGCGCGGAGTCGGCGGTGTACAAGCGGCGGGCAGGGGCTTACACTCGTCCAATTTTCAGCTCAACCTAAGCCGTTTCGGTCACACTCCTCGTGACCCCCTGTCTAATAGACTGGGGGAAAGCTATGCACCCAAGATATCCCACAAAATGTGCTTACGTTGAGCCAAAAAGTGGACGAGTGTAAGCCCCTGGCGGCGGGCGGCGGCGGCGCGCGACACGGCGGCGACCACCGCGGCCATGCGCGAGTACGTGGCGCTGGAGGCGCGGGCGCGGCGGGGCGCCGAGCTGGACCCCGCCGCGGTGCGCCGCCAGGCCGAGGCAGGGGCTTACACACGTCCACATTTCCGGCTCACCTGAAGCACCTTCTGGGCGATATATTGGGATTTTCACGGTTTCAGTGACGAAAACGGCTCAGGTTGAGCTAATAAGTGGACGAGTGTACGCCCCTGGACGGAGGACCACACGCACGGCGCGGCCCTCACAACTCCAAATGAGGCGGGTGCCGCCGCCGCCCGACCGTGGGACGGCGTGAGGGGACTGAGCGGTGAGCCGCCCGCGCCCGACGAGGCGGCGGCGGCGGCGGAGGAGGACCCGCTGCGGGTGGCGCGCTCCAGCGCCGTGCGGCAGCTTCAGGCGCCGCACACGTCCTGGGGCAGTGCGCGTCAGGGGCAGGGCCTGCAACGGTCCGGCGCGAGCGGTGGCGGCTCTGTGCGAAGCAGCTTCAACGGCGGCAGCAGCGGCGGCAGCGGCAGCGCCTGGGACAGCGGTAGCGCGCGGCCCGTGTCCAGCAGCGGTATTGGCTCGAGGCCCTCTACCAGTGGCGGTGTTGGCGGCGGCGGCAGCGGCGGCGGCGGCGGCGGCGGTGGCGGTGGCGGCGGTGTGGTGTACCGGCGAGTGGTAGAGGCTGTGGGTGCGGGAGGGAGGTCGGAGTGGATAGGGCAGGTCAACGGCCGGGTCAGCAGCGCGGCGGCGGCGGGGGCAGGGGCGGTGGACACAGACCCGCGGTGGCACGGAGCGCCCCCCCGGTGAGGCGGTGCAGGTTGACCCAATGAAACCCGCGTTGAAAGCGCCAAAATCTGAGCGCTTGAAACTGACATGTGATGAGCTGCTTTCGACTTTTGCTTTCAACTTCAACCTGCGCCGCTACACCCCGGGGGTGGGAGGTGTCCGCCGCGCTGCAGGACAGCGCCTCGGAGCTGCGGCGGGTGCACGGCAGGGGCTTACACTCGTTCACTTCTCAGCTCAACCTAAGCCGTTTTGGTCACACCTCCCCGTGTCCCCCTGTCTAAGAGACTGGGGGATAATCATGCACCCAACTCAGCCCACAAAATGCGCTTACGTTGAGCCGAGAAGTGGACAAGTGTAAGCCCCTGGTGCACGGCGAGTTCGCGGCGATGCGCGCGGCGCGCGACGCCGAGGTAAGGCGGTGCACGTTGACCCTTTCAAACCCAAGTTTAAACCGCCTGGAACTAAGCGCTTGAAACCGGAATATGATGGACTGCTTTCAAATTCTGGTTTCAAATTCAACTTGCGCTGCTACACCGAGGTGGCGATGCGCGCGGCGCTGCGGTACGACCTGGTAGGGCGGTGCAGATTGACCCTATCAAAACCACGTTGAAAGCGTCTTGACCTCAGCGATTGAAACTGGAATTTGAAGAACTGCTTTCAAGTTTTGCTTTCAAATTCAACTTGCGCCGCTACGACCTGGCGGGCGGCGGGGTGTGGCGCTCGCAGAAGATGCGCGCCGCGGAGGCGGACATCCTTCGTGAGCTGGAGCTGGAGCCGCCGGAGCCGGAGCCGGTGCCGGGGCCGGGGTCGGATCAGGCGCGGATGATGACGGCGGGGGCGGGTGGTGGCGGGGCGGGGCAGGTCACGGCGGGGGCGGGTGGCGGCGGGGGGCGGGCAATGACGGGGGCGGGTGGTGGTGGGGCCCCGGGGCGGGTGACGACGTCGGAGATGGCGGCTCGGGCGGCGCGGGCTCGGGCGGCGGCAGCGGGACCCTCACTCCCCCGCCGCCCCTCCACAGCGGGATCCGTAGTCCCCCGCCGCCCATCCACGGCGGCGGGGCGTCCCACTGTCACAGGCACCGCCCCCGGCGGCGGCGGCGGCAGCTTCAAAGGCAGCGGTGTTGGCTCGAGGCCCTCAAGCAGCGGCGGTGTTGGCGGCGGCGGCACCAGTGGCGGCGGCGGCGGCGGCGGCGGCGGGCGGTGTCGCCACTGGGATGACCGGGAACCGATGAGCGGTGGCGGTCCCTTCCTTGGCGTCCTGGGCTCCAAGGTTACGTAGCCACAGTATTCTATTTAGTCGCGTCTGGTTTGTAGTTTTAGTCTGCGTTTTGGTGCTCAGGTGCTGAACAATTGTAATGAGTGTGTGGGCAAACAGTGTGTGGGATAATTGTGCTCCTCTTAAGGGATCGCCCGGCAATAAACCTCAACCAAACCGGCGGCAAAACTACACGATGGGGGATGTATGCGCTGTAAGGGAACAGAGACGCATCGGCTTCATTATAATGTGCGATGAGTAAATAGTCCATTCTGTTGCCGTTCTTATTTGATGCTAGTCTAGCGCAGCGACGCACCCGGAACAGACCCCCCCTCTATTGCGTCTCGTAGTTTGAACTGAAGCACATTCGCCCGCGCCCGAGACGTAGCGGCGCAAGTTGAATTTGAAAGCAGAAGTTGAAAGCAGTGTATCACACTTCAGTTTCCAGCGCTTCGTTCCAGGCGGGTTGAACTTGGGTTTCATAGGGTCAACCTGCACCGCCTCACCGAGAGAACGCCAACACGGTGCTGGAGTACGTCACGCGATACGTCCGACTCAACCGACCGTCACCCTGCCACTCTTCTGTCAACACCATTTCGGTATCGACGCCGTCACCCGCCGTCTCAACCACCACGCGGCGCAGAAGCGGCTCTGAAAACAAAGTACGATCAACCCGGAAGCTAGGGCCTGGCGGATAATACTCGCCACGTCATCCGACGCTGTGTGCACCCTCGTCTTTTCATTACGACGGCACCCTACGACGTGGCATGGCAGATACTGCTCTCCACGTCATTCAAAGCACTTGGAACCCACTTGAGGTAAATGCTGAGTTGGCTGACTCCATTTCCGGGATCTAGGAATCCGCCAGAATCCACCCGAATCCGACCCTCGACAGAATCCGTCAGAATCCGGAATCCATTTCTGCAGGGTGAAACTGCCCATACGTACTGTAACATACAGCAAAGAATATCCCTGCGGGGCTGCTGGGAATCCACCCGAATCCGACCCTCACCGAAACCGTCCGAATCCGGAAACGCCAACCCAGGGTAAATGGCAAGCTCTGACGTGGCGAGCAATATCCGCCAGGCCCTACCAGAAGCTGACGTCCCGGTGCTCCGCGACGGGCGCGGGGCACCGCGCGCCGCCCAACTCGCCTTCCCCTTGTGTAGCTCCGCAGGTTGCATTTGAAAGTAAGGTTTGAAAGCTGTCTACACGGGCGGGTCTTTCGGAACGCGCCCCGCCGAGCCACCTCTCGGGCAATTCTTGGCCCGCTCAGCCCATATCATATTTGTGCTTCAAGAGCTGAATCCAAGCGCGTTCAACCCGGGGTCACCCTGGGGTTGACCTGCACCAGGTTTTAGGGTTTTATGGTTTTAGGGTTGTAGGGTTTTGGAGTTCTAGGGGCTTAGGGTTTCTGCCGCACCTGCGGAAGAGATGCACGATGCCGTCCTTCACTGCGCAGGGCCTGGCAGAACTTACTCACCAAGTCACAGGATGCCATTTAACTCAAGAAGCGGGGGTTTAATATGGGTGGGATGATGTGGCGAGCAATATCTGGCCGGCCCTACGACGGTGAAGCTGCGCTCATGCTTCAGTCCCCGCCAGTGCCCCCGTGACCGGTATCCCACCTCTTCCCATTCGGCAGCACAAAACAACGCGGTGTCCACCAACACTTAGAGCCCACCAGATATTGCCCTCCGCGTCTTTTACTTTCACCGCGTTTTGAATCCTTTATCCTCGAGCTCAACTCTGCATCCTATAACGTGGGCAGCACTGTCCAGCAGGCCCTACCAACACTAGGCCACCCTCAGCCGCTTGCGTCACCGCCTGCCACGTGTTCCCGAAATCCCGCCCACGTTGAGGGTCTGACGATGTTGTTCGCCTCGTCATGGGGTGCCTTTCAACTCAAAAGACGAGGGTTCAAAGTGCGTTGGATGACAGCGCCTGGCAGATATTGCTTGCCACGTCATAGGGTGCCGATTGAGTCAAGAGACGAGGGTTCAAAGTGCGTTGGATGACATGGCCTGGCAGATATTGCTCGCCATGTCTTAAGGTGCCGTTTAACTCAAGAGACGAGGGTGCAAAGTGCGTTGGATGACAGGGCGTGGCAGATGTTGCTCGCCACGTCATAGGGTGCCGTTTAACTCAAGAGACGAGTGTGCGAAGAGCAATATCCGGCAAGCCGTACGCCTGTTCGCCGTCAGCGGGTGTCCCGCCCTGCCCAGCTACCAGTGCAACCTCGACGGTGCCTCCCGGCGCCAACACCCGGGAGGAGGGTCAGTGAGAACATGCATTCAATCGAGCTTGGAGCAAAACTCACATTGATTACGTTCTGCGTGAATGCTCATACAGACGCGCGGACTCCGTTCGTTGATTCATCGCCGGTCGAGTGTGCTCGTTCGCGATACCCCTCCTGCCCGGGTGGATTCGGCAAAGAAACCGGCTAGCAACTTCCTGTTGAGGCTGATTTTACCCTTCCCCGCGCAATGCGGAAACATGAAACAGACCGTTGACAGGGCCTGGCAGATATTGCTGGCCGCGTCATAGGTTGCCATGTACCTCAATATATGAGGGTCCAAGATGCGTTGGATGGCGTGGCAAGCAATATCTGCCAGGCCAATCTGTACATTTAAGCTAGGTAGGTCTGCGTTTTCGCGCATTAGTAGGTCCGATCTCCAATTTCATAGCAACCACAACCGACCGCCCGCACCTTCCTGGGCGGTCTAATCCAAGAAAATACCGCCCACTAGACGCTGGAGGTGGGAGTCGGGAGGGCTCGGTACCTACCAGTGTCCCAGCGCCGATTTGGAAACGATTTGCTCAGTGCAGTTGCGTCGACCCCGTGTAATAATTCGACGCCCGGCAGTTGTCGTAGCGCCTCCAGATTCTCCGCACCACCCCACGCCGCCGAGCTGGAGGGTCATGGCGAACAAGCACTCGACCGAGATCGGAGCAAGACGGACATTGTGCTCGGTGTCGAGTACCCCTGTCCTTGGTCGTGGAGAGGGCGAGCCTCGAGCGAGGGGCCTCTCCTCAGGCGGGAGATTTCACCGCCGGCTTCGTCGATCCCGGCCCTACTGCTGCCGCCCCCGCAGTCGGCGTAGTGTTCATACAGATGCACAAGACCGGGTTATGCCAAAGAGAGGACCACCCCCCAGCGCCTCGGCCCGCTTCACCACCCACCCGATGCCCGTGCCCGCGGGACCCGGTACGTCGATTCAACGTCGGTCGGGTGCTTGTTCGCAATGCCCCCCCTGCCTCGATATCCTCCTCAGGCTCATACGACGTCGCCGTAATGCTCAGATTACGATCGGTACACGCCAGCGCTCGAGCGAAGCTGAAGTCTCCCTCGCCGCACAGAAGCACCGAGGTCGGGGAGGCGGAGGCGACGTGAGACGATGGCGATGGGGAAGACGAAGGGCTGCGAGTGAGAAACCCACGGTCCGTAGTTGTGGCCCCGGCAGAAAGCCGCGTGGGCCCGACAGCTGCGGGTTGGCCGACTCGGCGGGAGGAGCGCGACGCCTCGAGCCCGAGAGGACATCGCGCGGCCGGGACACACAGCGCGACGTGCATGTGTGCAGATTACTGCGACGCGCTGGTCCGCCGCAATGCTGTCGGCCTATCGCCGAGTCGGCACCCAGTTTAGGGTTATGATAATGTTTCGAAACCCGCGCCGACTTGCCGTGCCGAATAGGGTTTAGTGTATTTTTGGGGTTTCATATTTAGGTTTAGGTTTACCTTTAGGGTTGTTCCTGGATTATGACTAGCCTTTGGGTTGGGCACCGACCGAGCATATCGCGCGGCGCCACAACGACACGTGCCCTCCTCGCCCTCCTCGACGGACTCCCCGACGTCGACGTTTCCCGCTGCGTCTCGGACCGCGTGTTGCCGTTACTTGTGACGCGAAGGGGTGGGTGGGTGAAATCCGCCATAAGCTCGTCAGATCCAGAGGCTCCTTCACACTCCTCACTCCATCTCAAGGCCACTCCTCCGAACGTCGGTTGCTCTTTCCATCAGATGCCACCGTCGCGGCAGGAAGGGCGTAAAGCTGAGCGCGACGCCCTCAAGCGCGCGCCGTCCAAGGCTGGAGCCGCGGGAGCTGGGGGAGCTGCCGCCGCTCTCGCGACCTTGAATGTGAACCCGCTCGGACATTGATTGGACCACGCAGGCGGAGGACCCCTGTGTAGGCCCGGCAGATATTGCCCCGCTCGCCACGTCATAGGATGTCCTTTAACTCAAGAGACGAACATTCAAATTATTCAGAATGACGCGGGAGGGGTACCAGTAATATGCAGAGTCAGTATCCTTCGGCGTCCAATTTACCACCCAAAGTCCAATTTATCACCCCGAACAATTAACCACCCCCGAACAAGTCAATTTACCCGGGCGAGCTCTATCTATCTGGCCCGACCCCTTGGCGCTGGTAGAAGCGCTCGGAGCTGAGGTCGTGAAGCAGAGGGCCGCCAGGGGGGAGGGGGAAGCGCAATTCAGCCAGGGTTGCATGCTATTGAGTGAAGAAGCTGCCGATGCCGAGACGCCTCTGGGCGCCCTTGGCAATGTAGGGGTTTGAAATTTGTTCTGCACAGTTTCCGGTCATCAAACCGAGACGCGTTGACGTGGTCATCTTTTGACCAAATGCTTTTCAAGATTGGCGGATACCAATTGCTTTTCAAGTTGATTTACGGGTGCCAACACTACGCGGAGGAGGGTGTGGCGCTTCTGGAGAAGGCCGCGGGGCAAGGGCACGTGTACGCTATGTACATGCTAGGAGGTCATCATGGCACGAGAAACGAATTCGAGCAAGCCGTGAAGTGGGCCACCAAGGGCGCCGAAGCCGGGTTTCCGAAAGCGATGCTCAGCCTCGGGTGCAGTCTGGACGAGGGGAGGGGCGTGGCGGCGCCGGACCTCCTTGCGGCGGCGGACTGGTTCAGGCGAGCGGCGGAAGCCGGCGTTGGGGACGCTGCGGTCAACCTCAGCCAGATGTACAGTCTCGGCCGCGGTAGGGCCTGGCGGATGCCTCACCGATGGCATCATCCACGTCATCATCCACATCCCTCGTTTCTTGGGTTACATACCATCACGTGACGAGGCGAGCAATATCTGCTGGACCATAGGGCGCGGCGTCACGCGTAGCAAGCGGCGGGCGCAGGAATGGAGGCGCAAGGCCGCCGAGAACGGCGACACGGACGCGTGCCTGAAACTCGCCATTCACATGTACGGGGACCGGCCCTACTCCCGCGAGGTTGGGCATGTGGGCGAGGCCGCCGAGGTCGCCGGATCGGCTGGGGTCACGGAGGGTCACGACGTCCCCCCGGATGTCATGATCAGCATATTACATTGGTTGCAGAAGGGGGGGCATGATCCTGTCGAATATCTCGACATGTGTCGCAAAGGATATTCGGAGGGGGGTCAGTTTTGCCAAAACGAGGGGTGCGAGGTCGTGGGCCATCTGAAGGAGTTCAAGGTTTGCCCGCAGTGCAAGATCGCTCGGTACTGTGGCGCTGCGTGCCAGACACAAGACTGGACTGCGGGTGGGCACAAAGAAACGTGTGGCACCATGGCAAGTACAGTAGCAAGAAACCGGGCGCCCGCTCAGTAGGGCGCAGGACGTGTTATTGTACATATCACGCGTGTGTAAATGCGCCCCGACCCGGGCACTGTATCCGCTGTAAAATGTACTTGTTCCAAAACTGTATTCGTTTCCAAAAATCACCACGCGTCGAGCGACGGCTTCCTCCCCGCGATCGCCGCCCCCGCCTTGGGCACTTCACTCCCAACCGACGAGAGTGCGTTTTTCGGCTTCTGTAGCTCTATGTAAACATGTTTACAACGTTCATCGAGCCCCTAGGCACTCACATGAAAAGATTGATCAAACCCAACTGCTATATAAAAATGCATTTGATTTGATGACTTCATTCGCTTCTAAATATCACCACGCGTCGAGCGACGGCTGCTTCCCCGCGCTCGCCGCCGCCGCATCGTCGTGGTCGAAGTCGTCCAGCGCACTCCGCCGCGTGTCGGCGTCCTGGCTCCCCCGCTCCCTAGGGACTTAATGCATAGTGCTCGCCACGTCATAGGATGTTATTTAACTCCGGAGAAGAGGGATTAAAGTGCGTTGGATGATGTAGTGCCTGGCTGGCGAATATTGCTCGCCACGTCATAGGGCGCCATTTAACTCAGAGACGAGGGTTCAAAGTGTGTTGGATGACGTTGCGAGCACTATCCATCAGTTCCTACCGCTCCCTCTCCCGCCCCGCCGACGCCGGCCGCCCGCGCCCGACGCCTCCCTTGAGAACGCCTTTGATTCCATCCGCCGCTCCATTCCTCTTCTGCACCACAACCTGCAGCGCGTAGTTTGCATCGGCCGTCATTCAGGGCCAGGGAAATAACAGAAGCCCATACTTCGTATTTCATTGCAAGTCGATTCCTAACGAAAACACACATATAACATATAAATGCTCGCCACGTCATAGAGTGTAACTTCACTCGATCAAATGAGGGGGTGAAACGCGATGGATTGCCCTACCTGCATTTCGGAGTAGTGGTGCATGCGAGCGCCGGCCGACCGCATGCTAGGGTCGATAATGGGTTGGCTTGGTGTGACGACTTGGGTGGTCTGGAGTGAGATCGCTTGATGACTCGGGTGGGTTGGTGTGAGTTGGCTGGATGACTTGGGTGTCTTTCCTACCGCATACTAGGCGCGGTGCTGGAGGCTGCGGAGGTAGCGGCGGACATAGCGCCGCGCTGGTAGGACATGTCCGCGTCGCTGAACTCGGTGTTTGCGCGGCGAACACTGCGCCGCTGCATGTCGCCATCGTACCGCCACATGAAGTCCGACACCCGAAACCCTAAACTACATACACCCAGCCACAACTTTATACGAGCCGTTTTGGCAACGTTTTGTCACTGCAACCACCCACCTCATCCCACAGAGACTGCTGAAGGTGACCCGCAAAGTGGACTATGATAGATTACTTTATGCTTACCCTGTTGTAACGAAGCCACTTTTCACGCGACACGACCCCGCTCGCGCTTCAGGTTTGAAACCTCACGCCCCTATGTATGCGCACACTGGGAAGCTGACCTGGACCGTCGCGGCAGCACCGGCCCATCAACTTTCATCGTTTCCATATTACAGAGCTCTTTCAGAATCATTATGAAGCATATCCCGCGGGAATCTAAGACTACAGTAGGGCATTCACTGCAAGAATCAATTACTCGTGTAGGACAATATCGGCAGACACGCGCGTAGCGCGGTGTCAACCTATGTTTACAGACGTGCCGCCTTCTGTGTTCAGAGGCGCGTGTGTGTGTGTGCGTGCGTGTTCGTGTGTGCGTGTGTGTGTGTGCGTTTCTATGTGTGTGGGTATGTGCGGGGGGCAGGGCGACAACCTCGTGCCTCGTTACACACTCAAAAGCGTGCCTCCCTCTCTCTCTGCTCTCTATCTCTCACTCTCGTCCTCCCTCTATCCATGTCGGTGCGTGTGTATGTGAGTGGACGTCCCAATGGACCTATTCAACCCAGCCCCCATGGTGAACTGACGGGCGATCCATGTGACTCCTTTCACCCCAACCCCCATGCTCATGCCTCGCGTTCGAAGACACCGGCGGCGCCCATGCTGTAGCGGCGCAAGATCAATTTGAAAAAGAAAGTTGAAAGCAGCATATCACAGTTTAGTTTCAAGTGCTTAGCTCCAGGCGGTTTCAACTTGAGTTTACTAAGGGTCAACCTGCACCGCCATACCATGCCGCTGCCGATGCACATGCTGACGACGCCGGTCTTGCAGTCGCCGCCGCGCCGCGCCATCTTGGAGGGTCGCAAGTGCATAATGAAAGCAAAGTTTGAAAGCGGCTCAATACAGTTAAGCTTCAAGCGCTGAAAACAAGCGCGGTCAAGCCGGGGTGAATATGAACCGCCGCGCCATCTCGTGCATCAGGGTCGCCACGCACCGCGCGCCCGTGGTGTAGCGGCGCAGGTTGAAATTGAAACCGAAAGTTGAAAGCGGGTCTATGATATTCCAGTTTCAAGCACTTAGTTCTAGGCACTTTCAACGTGGGTTTCATAGGGTCAACCTGCACCGCCCTACGGTGGCGCCCAGCGGGTGCCCCACCGCAGGGGCGCACACCCGTCCGTCTTTTCAGCTCAACATAAGCACTTTTTGTGGGACACGCAGGTTGGCGTCAGTCTGTCTGTGACAAAAAACGGCTCAGATTGAGATGAAAGGTGGATGAGTGTAAGGCCCTGCCCCAGCGCGATGGCACCGCCGTTGACGTTGACCTTCTCCGGGTCCAGCTTCAGCTTCTCCGCGCAGTACGTGGCCTGGCTGGAGGGTCGTTCATATCATGCACTAGAACCGAGATCAGAGCATGACGTATACACCTACCTTCAGGGTGCATGCTCACACGGACACGGGACTCGGTTTGTTGAATCAACGTCTGTCGAGTGCCCACACAGACGCGCAGACTCGGTTCGTTTAATCAACGTCGGTCGAGTTGTCCACTCACCATCAGGGTGAAGCACATACGGACGCGCGGACTCGGTTCGTTGAATCAACGTTGGTCGAGTGCCCGTTCTCAAAGACCCCCCGCGCCTGGCTGGCGAATGCCTCGTTGAGCTCGAACAGATCCACCTGCTCCACCCCAATCCCCGCCTTGGACGAGGGTCGTTCAGAACCGGTGCTCGAACCGGGTCAGGGTGAATGCTGATGTAGGGGCGCGGAGGAGGAGGAGGTGGAGGAGGAAGGGGGGGAGAAGGAGGGGGAGGAGGCGGAGGCGGATGAGGAGGAGGAGGATGAGGATGAGGATGA
>Ga0307489_10001309_pt1 | contig 16288 bp, 24 predicted proteins | sample SB12metaG_FD_202247 | JGI IMG/M metagenome (GOLD analysis project Ga0307489, IMG submission 202247) | Sea-ice brine microbial communities from Beaufort Sea near Barrow, Alaska, United States - SB 1.2 | ecosystem: Environmental > Aquatic > Marine > Coastal | place: USA: Alaska | collected...
GAGGAGGAGGAGGAGGAGGAGGAGGAGGAGGAGGAGGAGGAAGAGGAGGACGAGGAGGAGGAGGAGAAGAAGGAGGAGGTGGACACGGTGGGCGGCAACAGCGTCGGGGGGGGCAGCCGCGGCGCCGCGCCCACCCCGGAGGCACCCATGTACGCCTGTGTGGAGGCGGAGTTGCTTCCGTACACGTCCCCGCCGTTCATAGCCGTCCACGCGGGCGCCACGCGGGCGTCCACGCGGGCGTGGTCCAGGCGAGTCGTCGCTGCCGTCATCACTGGAGCCGGTTCCACCGTTGCGGGCGGCGGCGTCGGGGCCAGCGGCCGCCGAGGCGAAGGCGGAGGTGGAGGTGAAGGCGGAGGCGGAGGTCGCCGAGACGGAGGTGGAGGAGGTGGTGGAGGCGGAGGCGGAGGCGGGGGAGGCGGAGGCGGAGGAGGCGGGGGAGGCGGAGGCGGAGACGGAAAAGCCATCGTCGTCATGGAGCTGGTCAAAACTGAAAAACAAAACATAACCACCGCCGAAAGAAACCACGCCGCGGTCCCCTCGCACGACGGACCCCCCGCCCCCAGCCTCATTGCGCTAGGCGTACGGACTGTGTACCTCTGCGTTCTTGGAGCGCGCTTGTCGGTGGACTCGTGGGCGGCTCGTGCAGGAGTGGTGCACTAGACACTTCGTATTCCTTACCTGGGCACCTCGTATTCCATTTCTGGAAACTACGTGTTTTGAAGTGGGGCTTTTCCTTGGTTTCAACGCGCTTTATAAACCGCGTTGATTGGTTAGGAATTGTCCGAGGTTTCGCTTGGTGCCGCGAGGTTGCCGCAAGCAAGCTAACAACGAAGTGCAATAGGTCCTACCGCGTGCCCTTGGGCAAGGAGCAGCAGTGCTCGAGCCGGCGTCACCTCCCACGCGGCCTGCGCCGGACACGCCATCGCCGAACCGTCGACGTCTGCTTCACGCCCGTTCCAGTCTCGCAGAACGAGGTAGCCGAGGTTACAGCCCGCGCGCCGTGTGGCTGAACGTGCGGCCGCTTTGCGACACGCCGCCGCCACCGCCGCCGCCACCCCATGTCTTCTCATGCTCCCTGCCTGGAGGTGTCAGCCAGCGCATGTGCTCGTGCCGACGCGCGCCTGAAAGAGTGGCGACGACGGTGGCGCCAGCTCTGTTGCAGTGCACCCCCTACGCGACCCTTTCATACCCCTTGAGGAGTAGGCACCCCAGCATATACCCTGGCAGCCTTGAACCCTTGTAGAGCTAGCCTGGCTGGATTCAAGAGTCCAATAAGTATACAATAGGTGCGCTTGGTGAAGTTTTTCACTTGTGGCGAGTTGCCGGAGGGATCACTTCACCACGGGACTCCACCCCACACACACACTCCACACTCAACACGCCAATGGCGCCCCCGAGCTTCGAGATCGTCCTCGCCGCTGCGGAGCGGGGCGACGCCGCGGCGCAGGTCAGCGCCCGGCGCGCGTCCCGACCCCGCCGACCCCCTCCCAAAAAACAGCGAGTGTGCTTTAGTAAACCCTGTGTGTCCCCAGGTCTGCTGGGGAGCCGGACTCCCGTGTTCCGCCGTCATCCCCCCTCCACGCCCCCCGCCCTGAACGCGTATCCAGTAGCAACCTCTCGCTGCGAGCCATATCGGGGCATGGCAGCGGCTTCGACAGCCCTAGCCCGTTCGAACGCATGACCCAAAAGCAGTTAGTGCTTAAAAGGCACTGCACCTGCTGATATCGGTTCCACTGACCCCCTCTCTGATCCACCGCCCCCCTGCCCCGCCCCTCCCGCCCCCCTCGCGCCCCGTACCGTGGATCGCAGAACGACATGGACATGCGCCCGTCGTCCCGCGCCCCAACCCCGCCGGACCCCCCCCACCCCCCGCAACGCGTGCTTACTTGCCCAGCATGCCTGTGGGAAGTGCTAAATAACCCAGTCACCTCCGCCTCCCCGCCGCCCGCCGCCCCACTCACCGGGCCCCCTTCCCGCTTCCCGAACGCTGATCGCAGAACAACATCGCCATGCGAGCCATGGCGGGGCGCGGCGGCGGCTTCGACTGCCCAGATCCCGTCGTGGCGGCGGAGTGGTGGGGCCGGACCCGGCGTCCCCTTTTCAGATCCAAACCAGGTGCCAAAGTTGAGCTGAAAAGGAACTAGTGTGGTGTCCCTGAACCCAGTCCACGTGATCCCAGCTTCTTACCTCCGGGGTGCTCAGTTTACTAAAAGGTAACGAGTGTGAGGGTTCTTGTAGCGGGGAGGATGCGGAGAGTGTGCAAGTGTACATCGGTACACCAGCCGTAAGCTGTCAGGTTAAGCTGAGAAGAGAACGAGAGAAGTAAGGCCCTGCGGCGCGGTGGGCCAAGGCGGCACACAACAGCGCGGCGAGCATGACAACCGCAGGACACGCGCTGTGTGCGCTGGGCAGGGGGTGCTGATAACCAGCACTCGATCCACGTTGAAGCGTCTATGTGATGTATGAGCATCCACCCTGAATGTAGTAAGGCTCCGATATCATTTCGAGTGCTCGTTTTCAATGACACTACTGCGGAGAATCAGCACTCGATCGACGGTGATGCGTCTGTATGGTGTATGAGCATCCACCCTGAAGGTTCGAAGTAGCTCTATGAATTCGATCTCGGTTCGAGTGCGTGTCAAGAAGGACCCTGCTGCTGGGGATGTGCTACCTGAAAGGCGCGGGTGTAGAGCGGGACGACAGGCGCGGCGCCACACTCGCCCCCTTACAGCTCAAGATGATATTCGTACTTGTTGAGCTGCAAACGTAACGAGTGGCCAGGCCTGAGGGAGAAGGGTGCGTATGTACGGGTACACAGGTAGAAATATAGATGCGTTGTCGAGTATGAGGAGGCACCAGGCTTCCGCCTTGGCCCCCGTGGGTACACTGTTACACTATGAGCAAGCAGTCCGGTTGGGCGGGACAATGGAAGGGGTGGCCTGCCTTGACCAGAGTGACAAATTATATGATCCGATATCGATATGGGAGATCGATATGGGTCATCGATATGGGATATGGTATATCGAGATGGTTATGTACCATATCAATATGGTCATCATGGATCTCGATATGAGACATGGGCTAATGACACGGGACATGACTGTAACGATACGGTCATCTCCCATATCGATATGGGATATCTTGTCGCTCTGGCCTTGGCGAGCGGCGCGGCGCGAGCCTACTGCGCAGCGCCGTGGGCCACGGGTTCGTGCCTGCCATGACCGCGTTTGGGGAGTGCTTGCACGACGGCAAGGCCCGGCTTATCCTTGCTAACCCTGGGCATGCGAGTGTGTAGCTATGGGTACACGGTGCACAACGAGCTATGGGCAACCAGTGAGGGAACGAGTTGCCAGGCCCTGCAAGACGGCACCGGCGTGGTGCAGGATATTCGTTACGCTGTCGAGCTATACACTCAAGCAGGGCCGTCCCCAATGACTTTGAAGCTCAGCTTCATTTGAAGCTCAGCTTCAACCTGCTTGTCCCTTAAAACACTCGAATTAATCCACATAATACCTAAACATACTCACGTCAAGCTGTAAGCAGTGCTGAGGAACGACGCTGCACCAAAGCGGCGGAGAAGGGCGACAAAGTGGCGCAGCTCAAGCTGACGGTGCACCTGCTGGAGACACAGGTAGGACCTGGCACATATTGCCCGTCAACAACACGAAGTGTGATCCCTCGTTTATTGATTACAATGGCATCCTATGATCCGATGATCCTATGATTAGCAATGTCTGCCAGGCCCTTGACAAAGAAGTGGGGCTCCGCGGCAAAGTGGCTGCTGAAGTCTGCCCAGGAGGCGGGGTCTCGCTCACATTCGCTTGTCTTCGTTCGCATCTCGGCTAGCACATGACTGTTGTTTGCTCATCACTATATACAAGTACCCATACCCCAGTTACCCTCTTGGTATCATGCCTCAACCCGGGGGCTTGCAGTACCCATACGCACTCGACGCATTCTCTTGCCCAGCCTGGTCTGGCGTTGTCGTTCCCTTCTTAGCCCAAGTTATAAAGCCGAAAGAGCGACACGTGTAAGGGAGTACGGCCCTGTGACGAGGATAACAACGCCGCAGCCCAAATTGAGCTGGGCGAGTTATACATGAAAGGCAGGGCCTTCGCAAAGTATTGTCCGGCTTGTTGCCAAGCCGTTCGTCTCTAAAACACACGAGATGTGCTTCAGTGTTGTTTGTATCTAATGAAACGGAACACCGTATGTACTAGGTACTACCCTGTCACGAGGACGTGGCGTGCCGCAGGATTTTCCGGTGGCTGTGACATGGATGCGCCGTGCCGCCGACCAAGGCCACGCGGAGGCAGAGTGACAAGATATCCCATATCGAAATGGGAGATGACCATATCGATACTGTCATCTTCCATCCATTCTGACCGTATCGATATGGTGGATAACTATATCGATACACTGTATCCCAAATCGATATCCCATATCCCATTTGGAAATACCTATCGATATCTCATTGATGTCCGATCTCCCATATCGATATCCCATATTGATCTCCCATATCGAAATCGGATGATATATTGTCACTCTGCGCGGAGGCGCAACACACCCTCGGCTACTTGCTGTTCAACGCGGGCGGCACGGACGTGGAGTCGCAAACCAAGGTGGAGGCAGTGAAGTGGCTCCAAAAGTCCGTCGGGCAAAAGTTCGCACCCGCGTTCCACAGCCTTGCGCAGTGCTTCATACTTGGCCTCGGCGGCGTTGCTCGGAATCACAATACCGCGGCGGGCTTGATCGTTGCGGGCGCTGAGATGGGCGATGCGTCGGCGCAGATGGCACTCGGGTGGGGTTTGGACGCTTGAACACGATATGAGCAAACAGTCAAGGAACTGGTTGAATGCTCAGCGGCCGCGGTTTACAGGTGCACTATGAGCGAACAGTCAGGGACCGAATGCTTGGTGTTGCCAACCATGTCTGTTCCAGCGTCGCCGCTAGCTAGGACCCAACAGATAGTGCTCGTCAAATAATGGGATGGCATCAAACTTTGAAATTGAGGTTGAAAACGGGGGCCAGGGCGAAAGCCTGGTGCCTCCTCATACACACGGAAGCGTCTCTCTGACCAAAATGCGTTTGATGACGTGGTGGGCAACATCTGGCAGGCCCTGCCTATCAGGCAGATGTACACGGAGGGTCGGGGCGTGCAACAGACTATGAAGGGGGCAGTCTACTGGCAGGGGCTGGCCCCTCGTCCCCTGACTGGTCGCTCACAGTGCACCTGTGCCCCCATACACACTCGCTACATCATCCTCCCTAGCTTGGCCACTCGTCTCCTGACTGTTCGCTCATAGTGTACCAGCGCACCCGTACACACTCACAGCATCTCTCCCTGGCCCGGCCACTCGTTTCCACCGGCCGCTTAGCTTGACTGGTTTCAGATACAATGCCAGCTCGCGTTGGCTGAAGGTGAGGGGTGTAGATGTTGAGAAATAAACTTCGCACGGTAGGTGATACCAGCGAATATCAAAGGCAGACATAACAGTGCAGTAGCTGTTTCATCATAATAGCTACAGGCGCTCACTACTGGTGCCCACGCTTCCACTACTCGTACTCGTACTGTAAGGCTTTACGTTCATGTCCAAGGCCTTGTATACCGGTACAATAAAGCTGCGGCGCAGGGTGATCCCGAAGCTGAGCTGTCGCTGGGACTGGCGCTTATGGCGGGGTCACACACGGCATACGTGCGCTTCGGCCTGTCTGATTGGTATTGGTCGGACGAGCTTCGATACCGCAACTGTGCGCTATGGACGGTTCTGATTGGCCGAACGGGCACCACAGCTTCGATGCGAGTCACCAAAGCCGAGACTGCGTTCGCAAAGGATTGTTTTCATGTGGCAAGCAACACGTTGAGGCAGATGCGGCGAGTGTGTACGGGCAAACCGGTACTGTACACTATGATCAAATAGTCTGGGTGACCAGGCCATGTAGGAGGATGTGCGGGTGCACCGGTACACTATGAGCATACAGTCTGGGAACGAGTCTGACTCTACTTCACGGTTGGTGAAGGACGAGTGGAGAGAAACTTGGGTGAGGCGGTGCAGGTTGAACCGATGTAATCCAAGTTGAAAGCGCCTTCAGCGAAGCGCTCAAAACTACAACACGATAATCTGCTTCAAGGTTTGCTTTCAATTTCGACTTGCGGCGCTACACCTTGGCCTTGCCGAGCAGTGGATCCAGAGGGCGGTGGACGACGGCAGGGCCTTACACTGTTTGCTCATAGTATACCAGGGCACATTCGCCGAAGTATTTGCTCATGGTGTACCTGGGCACACTCGCCGCCTGATTCGTCTTCTCCGTCTGATCGTGTAACTGTACGCACTCTGTAGATGTCTGCCTGGTTTAAGTATTGAGTAGAGACTCAGAGCCTGAGCGAGCTCAGCCTCAGACACTGATCGTACCACACTAACCTCCCCCCCATAAACCTGTGCTCGCTCGGTTGCGGCTGTGAGTCTCTACTCTACACCACTAAAACCAGGCAGACACCAACACACTCGCCGCTTCCTCTAAGTTTTGGAAAGGATTCACTGGTACACTATGAGCAAGCAGTCTGGATGTAAGGCCCTGCAGCTAGGCAATAAATACGCCACGCAATTTCTCGAGATGGTGCAGGTCCTCAAGTTACGACAGGAGGTGAGGCCATGCAGGTATTGCTCGCCACGTCATGACATGCCGTTTGACTCCATTGACGAGGGTTCGCCTGCGCTGCGCACCCCAAACCCTAAACCTTGAACCCTAAAGCCTAAACCCCAATGTCCGCCAGGACGTTGCCCGCCACGTCACCGACAGACAGGAGGTAAGGCCATGCAGGTATTGCTTGCCACGTCATGATATGCCATTTGACTCAAGAAATAATGATAAAAAACGCGTTTCGGTGACGTGGCTGGCAAGCACCTAGTACCTGGTAGACATTGCTCGCCACGTCATAGGATGCCACATAACTCAATGAATGAGGGTTCAAATAGTGCACCAGTGTTCACCACGTCATCAGACACATCAAACACATGACGTGGTGCGCGTTTACTGATGTAATTGGCTCTATGAAGGGGCGGCGGCTTCGCTCCGCGGCCTTCCTGGCGAGCTCAACGATCGCATGACTTCGCTCACCGGCCTATATGGTGAAGAGGACGCGGTGGAGTCGCTCCCCGGCCACCCTGATCAGATCATTGACCGCATCACCTCGCTCCCGGAAATCCCTGACGAGGAGGAGGCGGCGGAATCTCTCTCCGGCCTGCCTGGCGAGCCCACTCCCGTGCTCCCCGACCACTCTGACGAGGACGGCACCGGCAGCCAAGTGACGGCATGGACGAGTAATATAGTGTGCTGGTGCTCGCCACATTGTCCACCTTGTAGTGTATAGGTGCTCGCCAAGCCATTCACCTCGTAGTGTGCCGGTGCTCGCCACGTCATCCACCTCATAGTGTACCGATGCTCGCCACGCCATTCACCGCATAGTGTACCGGTGCTCGCCGCGTCATCCACCACATAGTGCACCGGTGGTCACCATGCCATCCACCACGTAGTGTTCCGGTGTTCACAATGCCATTCATTACATAGTGGTACCGGTGCTCGCCCCGACATACACCACATGTTTGACGTGTTGCGCATTTACGTGGCCCTGGATGGCGGCAGCTGCGCTTCGGGGCCTGCTTCAGCAGGAGGACTCGGCGGTTCCGCTCCCTAACTCCGCTGATGAGGAGGATGTGGCGGATTCGCTCCCCGACCTGCCCGACGAGATTATCCACACCATCGCGTTTCTCGCCGTCCAGAGCGGGGGCCTCCGCGAATGGGCCCGCTCCTGGTGCGGCAGGGCCTGCCAGATGTTTCACGCCACATTACATCATGCCATTCAAATCAGTAAACGAGGGCCCACAATGCGTGTCGATGAAGTGGCGGGCACTCTTTGGCAGACCCTAGCGCTCGGCGTCTCCAGTGGATTCGCCGCATTGCAATACATAGCAGGGTTCGAGTCGGAAGAGGAAACGGAGGCGTACGTCCGTGACGCGGGTGGTGAAGAGGAACCGGACTCGGACGGCGAAGATGCGCCGGACTCGGACGATGACGCGGACTCGAGCGTCATCCAGGTGTACGAGCAAGCGGACACGGATTCCCTCGGCGATGACGCGCAGAACTGGGACTCAGGCGGAGCGGACTCCGACGGCGAGTACTTCGAGCTGTGCTCTGGCACGGACGAGGATTCCGCTGGCGAGGACAATCTAGACCCGGACGCGGACACTGTCTCCAACGCGGACACTGCCTCCAACGCGCATACTGACTCCGACGCAGAGACTGTCTCCAACGTGGAATCTGTCTCAGGCGTGGACACTGTCTCAAATGCGGACGCTGTCTCCAACGCGGACACGGCCTCCGACGTGGGCACTGCCTCCGCGGACACTGCCTCGGGCGCGGGAACTGTCTCCAACGCGGACACTGTCTCCAACAACGCGGACACGGTCTCCAACGTGGACACTGCATCCGCGGACACGGTCTCGGGCGCGGGCACTGTCTCCATCGCGGACACTGTCTCAGACCCCGATGCCAAGCCGTACCTGGACTCGGACGCGGACTCGGGCGGCAAGCCGGAATCGGAATCGAGCTCGGACGCGGACTCGGGAGTCAAGCCGGAGTCTGACACGGACTCGGGCGCGGACGCGGACACGGAGTCGGCCGGCGATGTCAAGCCAGGTGCCAAGGAGCAGGAAGCGCGCTCGGTCGCCAAGCCGGATTCGGAATTTTCGGATTGGAGCTCGGACGCGGACACTGAGGCGTACAGTTTGTCCTCGGACTCTGGCGGCGACGTCAAGCCGGCTGCCAAGGCGAAGGAAGAACGCTCGCACTTTGGCTTCAAATTTTGATGGCTTTGATATTCTTTTGTTTCCTATCACGTCTCTTTTCACATCTGCTCTCCTCGGTTGTGTCCTTCTGGCTACTCCGATACTCTGCTTCCTGCTACTTCGAGTAATGTCCTTCTTCTACTTCAACACTCATCTTCCTGCTAATTGTAATGACAAACACACCACACACTACGCACAACTATGTCTCTCTCCCCCCTCCGCACGCCTCACATCCCCACGCCTCACAGCCCCATGGCGGGCGCGCCGTCCTCCGCCGGCGTTTTGTGGTCGCTCGGGTTCGGCTTCAACTCGTACTAAAGTCCGGCAGCTCAACATGACTGTTTGCTCATTGTGTACCAGGGTACCCGAGGGCCTTACACATTGATGACGTGGTGGGTGACCAGGCGAGCAACGGTACACTATGCATCTGCCCCCACCTCGTACACGGCGGTGACGATCATGTCCCGCCGGTTCCCCGTGCCCTCGCCCCGCAGCCCCACGTACCAGATCTCCGTGGAGCCCTCTCCGTGGAAAGGGTCCGTTACATCATGCTCACCGGGTAACATGTCATCGGGAAGGCTCGCCGGGTGATATTTCACTCAACCATCAAGAGATGAATCGCAGTGGATGACGCGGCGAGCAGTGATTATCCGGGAATGCTCCCCATACCCGGGTGACATTTAAGTGGATGACGCGGCGAGCACCCATACACATCGTGGTATTTGTCCAGCCATACCCGTTGAAGTTGGAGGGAAAGAACAGCGTGAGGCTGGACACGCTCTGGAACTGCGTGAAGTCCGTCTCGTACTCCAGCACCCCCGCTAGATCCAACACCTAGGGTCTAACGCAAATGACGCGAGCCGTTTGAAACAACACATAGTTTTCGGGTGAACTCTGTGGTAGATGAAGCGGCGAGTACCGGTACACTATGTGGTGGATGACGCGGCAAGCACCGGTACAGTACGAGGTGGATGACGCGGCGAGCAAGGGTACAATGTGTGGAGCGAGTACCGGAACACTATGTGGTGGATGACGCGGTGAACACCGGCGCTCATACACGATGTGGTGGATGACGCCGTAAGCACCGGTACTTACACACCACGCGGTGGATGTCACCTGTCACCGGGCCCCACCTCCGCCAGATCCCACTTCTGCGTGGCGGTTTTGCGGCTAGCATTATCGCAGTCGATCTCCCCCGCCGCTTTGTTCACCCAGCACTTCAGCTGCGACGGGGCGGCACCGCCGCCGCCGCCGATCACCATTATCCCGCGCACCTGCGGGCAGAGAAACATAATCCGTATTTGGGTTTTGTGTTTGCCAGAGTGTTCGAGACGTTGGGTTTGGCAATTGGAGGCAGCGTGGGGGGTTCACAAAGAATGGAACATCGGCAGTACTAGTACAGCCTGTATCTAGATAGGAGCGTAGCTCCTGTCTGCTCCTCATTCTTCGACACGTGGCAGACTGGAGCAGAGCGATGCCTAGATATTGTTTAAAAGGAAAGGAATGGAACAACTTGGCTGTGGCGTCTCGCTCCCTCACCATGACGTCAGAAACAAACGGGATGTGCAGGATGAGCTCCGGGTCGTCGTCGCTGCGCAGCTGCTCCCCCGACCGTGTCAGCCTCTCGTCCCTCACCTTAGAGAGCAATCCATTCAAAGCAAAGCTGAGCCATCCATAACAGAACAGGGGATGACAGGAGATGGGCTGGGGCCTGGCAGGTTTTGCCCGCCGCGACATCAACACTCGTGTTGCACCCTCATGTCTTGATTTAAATGGCTACCTGTCACATGACACATGGCGAGCAATATCTGCCAGGCTCAAGCTGGGTGGGCACCCACTGCGAAATCGACGGAGGGTTGACTATGATGGGAGGGGCCAGGGGCGGCGGGCCTTGCCACGGGCGCAGGACACGCGGCGCGGCGGCGTCGTCCAGCGCGTTGAGCGCGGTCACCCGCGGGTGGTTCACGTACCCGTGCAGGCTGGACGTGCCGCAGCTCTCGTCGCCGCAGTCGTGGTCGTGACTGCAGCACCCGCCCTCCGCCATTGCCGTTCGTGTGTGCGCGTGGGCTGTGAGTGTGGAGAGATGGGTCTGGCGGATGCACAGAAGCACGCACGCGGCCTCCACTTCCGCGCCGGGCGACGGACGTAGACCTAAGACGGGCGACAGACGTATGCAATCGGACCTCGCACGCTTGGGGCGGGGCGGGGACGGTGGCGCTGGCGTTGATAAGACTGAAGCGTGTGCCAACCACGGGCAGAGGGTGGGCACCCCTCAAACTGGAAAATGGAACCCCCCGACCCCCCTTTAAACTGGAAAATACCCCCTCCCGACCCCCCGAAGCGTTTTTTTCCTGACCGGTATTTCTGGTGACGTCACTGAACGATTGGCAGCCAAGCCTCCGCCGCGGTCCGCGTAGCAGAGCACCAGCTCGCATTACACGCGACACGCCCGAGTACGTACATAGTCAGCGTGCAGCCTCGTAGACGAAGGGACCGTCGCCAGCGCGTATTGATCACCCAGTGACGGTTGATTGCCGGCGCCCGACCTTCAGTCGCTGTTGACCGTTCGTTGGAACACATCGTCGGTCGAGCGCGGGCAATACCCCTCCGGCCGGGGCGCGCCGCTTCCATCGCGGACGCCAGTGACCTGGACGCCTCTTTGGAGCGGAAGCACGCGGACCAAAACAGCAGAGGTTCCGTCGCTGCCACCTCCCAGGTCCTGGCAGATTGCTCGCCACGTCCTCCAAGAAAGTAGGCGGGGCATTTTACTCCTGTCCAATGCGTGCGCCGCGCCGCCGCCACGTCCTTACCACACCCGGCGGCGGCGCTGCCGGCGCTGCCACCGGTCTGCTCCGCCACTCAAAAGCGCGGCTGGACTGCCGCTTTCAGCTTGACACCTGAAGAACCTTACTCCTCAATACCCAAACGGTAACACTTTCAAGACCTCGCATTTCGTTAGCCACGTCACACTGTGCAGAAATGAATTCAGCTCCTCATTCAAGTCAAACGTCCACCACCACCGTGCGAATCCATGTTGTAAGCCACCTCCTCCGAACATAATGTGAAATCACACGAAAATCCAGGGCCTTGTTTGGGAATAAGCCCAACGTTTTCTTACGACACACTGAAAGACAGGGGCCTACATTCGTTCCCATGTCAGCTGAACTTGAGCTGTTTGTCTCCCCCTCGTAACCCAACTAAACCCATGAATGTGCCCTGAAGGTGCTCACGTTTAGCTCTAACGTGAACGAGTGTAAGACCTTCACTACAGGAGCACGTGCCTTTGAGAAGCGATGGAGATTCCGACGGTGATCGGCCTGGGCCTGGGCTTCGATGGCACCATTAACTTTGTTAACAAATATGTGGTCGACCAGATGATTCTCGGCAGGGCCGTGACCTAAGTAATTGTTTCAGGGTATTCTTGAGCTCTCTCTACGACACACGCAGTGCCGTTTCCGCTGTTGTGTCTCAAGCAACCCACATCTCGATGTGGAATCGACTGCAGTCCACGTACACGTGTGCGCACGACACACGATGTCATGTTTCTCTGGCACTACTGACTGACGTCAGTCAGTACCTACATCTGGCCCTCAGCTGGTGCGTTAGCCGCTTGTCCGCGACACCGCCTGAGTCATCCACTTGGTAACTCAAAAGTACGTGCATTAAGCTGGAAAGGTACTTTGGCAAGGTCCTAATCCTAGGCATAGACGAGTACAACCCGAGCGAGTACAGTCTGGCGCGCAAGTTCTTCGTGATGTGGATGTTTCTCACCATCTTCACTCTTGTGCTGTACTTCACGCTGCCCCCGCTGTCGTATTGGCTGTTTTATCATCGGCGGGATAAGGCAGGGGCTCACACTCGTCAACTTTTCAGCTCAACCTCAGCCGTTTCGTCCACTTATCAGCTCAACCTAAGCCGTTTTGGCCAGTGATGCGTTTTGTGTCCAGTTTGTGACGAGTTATGACCCACATATCTATTGGAGGTACTCAACGCATATCACAAAAGTGCTTACGTTGAGCTTTCAAGTGGACGAGTGTAGGCCCCTCGGATAAGGATGGAAAGAACGTGGCAGATTGGGATAGCCGGGAGGGGAAGCAACAGATCAGCGACGAGATAAAACTGAGCGTGTTTTCAATTATTATCATGGCGGGTATGACGGTAGGGCCTGGCTGGCGGATATTGCTCGCCACGTCATGGGATGCCTTCGAATTCAAAAGACATAAGTGAGACAGACATTTTCTGACAGACAGACGCTTCCGCGTGTTTGAGGCCGCACGAGGCTGCTACGCTGCCTCCCGTCACTGGTGCCCCCCGTTACTCGAGAAACAAGGCTCAAAATACGGTGGAAGCGCGGCGAACATTGTCCTAAACCCTTAATCACAAACCCCAAACCCAACCCTGAACCCTCAACTCAAAGCCCGGCCCTACATGCTGGCGCCGTTCGAGCTCATGGTAGGGCCTGGTAGACATTGCTTGCCACTTCATTCAATGCGCTTTGGTGGATCCTCATGGGGGCCAAGACGGAAGCCTGATGCCTTCTCATACACGCTAACGCGTTTCTCTCTCTGCACCCTCGTTTCTTGATGTAAATGGCTCCCTATGACGTGGTCTGCAATATCCGCCAGGCCCTAGGTGACGGTCGAGGCGGGGTACACCAAGATATACTGGGAGACGCCTGTCACGCCCGCCCAGTGGTTTTACGTGCTCGTGGGTAGGGGCTTACATTCGTCCACTTTTCGGCTCAACGTAAGCGCTTCTTGCGGGAAACACCGCTTATCAGTGCAAGACGGCTCAGGTTGAGCGAACGAGTGTCAGCCCCTGCTCGTGGGGTCGCCGCTCATGTTCGTGACCTTCAGCGACACGTGCGTGTACTGGATCCACCGAGCGCTGCACCACCGGTCACTGTACGCGCCGATCCACAAGCTGCACCACAAGTACAAGGTAGGGTGGTGCAGGTTTAAACCCGTGTTTGCGAGCACGGCCTAAGCCGTCCTTAGCCTTGGGTATTTGACTCAATGCCTGTGTGTGATACTCTGTGATCTTACCACATGCTACTCTTATGAGGGCGCCTGCTTTCAGCGCTTGAAACTAGAATGTGGATTAAACAATTTTAAGTTTTGCTTTCAACTCATCTTGCGCCGCTAACACAAGGAGTCCACCCCCTTCTCATCCTACGCCTTCCACCCCCTGGACGGTTGGCTGCAGGCAGGGTTGACCTGACTGTCTGCTCATAGTGTACCGGATTGTCCGCACACAGTCGCCGCATCCTCCTCCCTAGCCCAGCCACTCGTTCCTGACTGTTTGCTGATAGTGTACCAGTGCACCCGTACGCACTCGCCGCATCCTCCTGCAAGGCCCGGCCACTCGTCCCCCGACTGCGCGCTTACAGTGTACCTTTGTACACATACACACTCCTCCTCCTACGCCTTCCACATTCCAGCACGGCCGGCTGCAGTCAGGGTAAGTATGTATGAATGGGCCGGATTCGGTATTCGGAAAGGCTCGGATTCTGATGGCCAAACAGATTCATTCGACACCAAATACAATGGCATCCTACAACGCCTGTTGAACCCTCGTCTAATAATTTAGATGACAGCCAATGACGTGGCGAGCAGTGTGTGAAGACAAGGGGGTAAAAGATACCTCAGGCTCTAAGATCCAAGGCTGTAATTGTTTATGCTCTTTGCCTTTCCAATTTTCCAAAATAATGGTGCGAGCAATATTTGCTTTTGTCCCTCACTGCCGGGCTGCCCGTACCACATCTTCGTGTTCCTGTGTCCCATGCACCACATCAGCTACTTCGTCGCCTTGGCCGGGGTGGGACTGTGGCAGGGGCTTACACTCGTCCACTTCTCACCTCAACCTGATTCGTTTTTGTTGCTGAATCCACACAATGTATCCCACATACAGTGCTTACATTGAGCTGAAAAGTGGACGAGTGTATGACAAAGTGCGCCAAACCACTTGGACACTTAGTCTGACTTAGTGCTACTTAATCTGACTTAGTGCCCGCTCGACCAATCAAAACGCTCCATTTGGACGACTTAGTACTGCTTGTTGATAAGTGTATAAGTGGTTTCACGCACTTTGTCACAAGACCCTGGCCTGAGGACTATCAATATCCACGACCGCACGACGTTCAGGATTCCGTTCGTCAACGGCGCAGCACACCACACCGTCCACCATACGGCAGGGCAGAGCAGGTTGCAGAGCAACAAGATATCCCATATCGATACTGTTATATGCCCTATCGATACTGTCATCTCCCGTATCGACACTGTCATCTCCCATATCGATACTGTCATCTCCCATATAGATGCTGCCATCTCAAGGTCATTTTCCATATTGGTACTGTCACCTTCCTTATCGATACTCTCATATTAAGGTCATCTCCCATGTCGATACCGTCAGCTTCCATGTCGATACTGTCATCTTACAGTCATGACCATATCGATACCGTCATCTTCCATATCGATACTGTCATCTTGTCAAGTTGTGGACAGGATGACCATTTCGTATCTTGTCACTCTGGCTGGTTGTTCCTGGGTTGACCGGGCTCGGTTACAGCGCTTCAAGCTAAGATGTAATGAACCACTTTCAAAATGCGTTTTCTGTTTCAACTTTCGTCCGTACAACACGGGCTTCAACTACAACTACGGCCAATACTTTGTGTTCTGGGACCACCTTGGAGGAACGTTCCGGGACCCGTTTAAGGCGGGGGCGTACACTCGTCCACTTCTCAGCTCCACGTCAGCACGTTTCGTGGGATACGTTGGGCACCTTCAGTAGATTGCCGGTTCATAACTGGTCACAAACTGGACACAAAACGGCTCACTGACAAAAACGGCCCAGGTTGAACTGAGCAGTGAACGAGTGTAAGCCCCTGGTTGAAGGTAGCGCCCTACAATGGGCAGTCCATAGGGAAGAAGGGAAAGGCTACCGCCCAGCCGCTAGGCGACGGGAAGCTGACCACCAAGGCGGAGTAACATATGTTGCGCGAGTAAGCGACTGCATGGTGGGCCCATTCCCTGTCGTGCACGCGTGCGCGTGCAAGGCAAGGTATCAAGTTTAGAAACTTTAGAAACTTGAATCTATTGATTCTTGATACTGTGCTCTTGCGATCGATTGATACTGTTAGTAATAGAAACTGTTCTGATATGATACATGATAGCTTTTGTTGATATTATCATGATGATTATCGATACCGCGCCGTGCCCTCGGCCAGTCCCTGTGCCCCACTGTGTGCGCTTTGCCCCCCGCCCTGCCCCCCAATGGCCCACGCGTGTTACTTGACCGCCCAGAATTGCCCAGTATCGTGAGTGCCAGAAACAGGGCTGGACGACGGGTGAGCACCAGAAGACTTGTCGCACGTTCCACACATACACGTGATGTAAATTCTTTTGCTGAGCCTCCGCTCCTGCAGGAAGGTCACATAGACATCT
>Ga0307489_10001310_pt1 | contig 16283 bp, 24 predicted proteins | sample SB12metaG_FD_202247 | JGI IMG/M metagenome (GOLD analysis project Ga0307489, IMG submission 202247) | Sea-ice brine microbial communities from Beaufort Sea near Barrow, Alaska, United States - SB 1.2 | ecosystem: Environmental > Aquatic > Marine > Coastal | place: USA: Alaska | collected...
CACGCTGAACACGTCCGTGCAGACGAACAGCGCCAACAGCCTCGGCGACGAGGCGGGGCCTGACTTGAGTTTCCTGACTATTCGCCCACACAGTAGTGTATTCGGCCCATGCCTCCTCGAAGGTACACAGTGTTACCTGTTCTTCCTCCTTGGCCTGACACGAGTTCCCTTTCCAGCTCAGCACGACGACCGACCCCCCCCCGCCGCTTTGCAGGCGGGACAGAGTGTGGGGTGACATTAAGTTGACTTATGAAGCATCAATGAGCTCTGTAGCCGACATGCCTTCACCCAAGTAAGTAATCATAGTAAGTGTTTCAGTCCGTCTGACCACAGTTTCAGTAGCATGGGCATGCAGCCCCTGCGGCGGGGAGCACATCAAGCGCACAGCTGCCCACATGGCAGGACCTCACACTACATGTCTGGGAAGCCTCCAAATAGAGCCAGATAGTACTTGGTGTTCGACTGGGGTTCTAGACTTGATGAATTTCCATGTAGAAACTGCTGACTATGGTCTCCATAAGTAGTGGTCCATAACTCACTGTTGGGGTAGTTACACCCTGTAACTGAGTAACTGGTGTGAGATGCACTATTTGGACAGTCCCCAGAGTTGCGCAACACGGCGTCCCCTTTCAAGCTCAATTTGGGATACCTTGACGACGTTCAAGTTGAGCTGAAAAGGAACTCTATGGTGCCAGACCCGGCGGCGCGGTGCGCACGCTCATCAGCCTCGTCAAGGCAGGGAGGCTGCGCTCAAAGTGCCACGTTTTCGCCCACAGGCATCCTGCCATGTCATCCTGCCGCATCATTATACAACGTCATAGACCACCTGTTTTTACCCTTTTTCAATGAGTTGAACGCTACCATATGACGCATCCCACAGCAACCTGCAACTTCATTTTTACCACATCACAAACCACCTGTTAGATTCTTTTTTGAGTCGATGGCTATCATATGACGTACCGAGCATCATTTGGCACTTGACCGTGCGTGAAGACCCTCGAGCACATCCCCATGGAGCGCAACTTTTCCATCAAGCTGACCTACGTCGACGATACGGTGAGTCGCCTGCCAAATCATTCGCCACCCTTTCCACCAGCAAGCTCTCCCGCAAGCCCTCTCGCAACCTCTCCACCATCTCCCCCAAACTCTATCTGATGCCGCCGCTTCCACCCTGTACGCTTCTGACGTCACAAGTCGGCAAGGTCAAACACAATGTAGTAACGAAGTCACAAAAAAGTTGAGCCTCAATTTGAACGAACCCTCACCCCCCCTCCGCTCCCCGCTGCACAGCCAGCGGACTACCAGCCGCCCTACTTCGAGGCCTCCGACCCCGCAGCGAACTACACCTGGCAGGGATACGTGTATTGCCCGCCACGTTCAGTTTTTTCTTGACACACCAGGGTGAAGGCATGTCACCTAAGCTTATTGTTGGTTCGGAGGTCACCTCCATCGGCGTGTGGGGGTTTGGGCGCCTCATCATCCACCACACTTCAGACCCTATTTTATTGGGTTGGATGCTATCCATGTTTCCTCATTGTCCCTATCGTCTGGGCTGAGAAGCCCTTTGCCATGAAGCTCGGGAAGGTGGGGTGGTGCTGGTTGAACCCCGTTGAGCCCCGTGTTGAAAGCGCCTGTTTTCAGCGTTTGAAGCAAAAATATGAGAAACCGCTTTTAAGCGTTGCTTTCATTTGCAGCTTTCGCCACTACATGAAGGTGGAGACCCAGCACCACCAGGCAGGGACTGACACTCGTTCCCCGCTTAACCTTGAGGAAATAGACCCTCGGTGTCGCGGATGTCAAGGCGACGCATCATCCCCACACAGAGTTGTCATGTATCGCACTTAATACCAGAAACATGCTTGAGTTGAGTTGAAAAGGGAGCAGCCAGAGGCCCTGCCACCGGATGAGCTTTCAGATGAAATCGGTGTTGGGCGACGCGAGCGACGACGAGGAGGAGGAGGAGGACCAGGCGGCGGGCCTGCTGCTACCTCTGCGTTCGCCTGTACCTGCTTAGATGACAGTTAATGTTTGGGAAGTTGGGCTCAGGGTTTATCACTCTAAGGGGATTATGAGGGGCACTTGAGGGGAATCTATGGGGCGAGACGGACGCGGAGGATGCGGGGGAGTGATGCAGCGAAACAGCGATTATGTTGACAAGAGAGAGACGCGTCACCGTGTATGAGGAGGTACCAGGCTTCCGCCTTGCTTGGCCCACGTGTAGTGGCGATTACATTTACGAAATGTCTGCGCCGATCATAAAGTGCTAAACGATCGATATTATTTTAAACGCGGGCAGCTGCCATGCGGCGTGTCAACAAACCAATGTATGGTTTGGATTAAAATACGTGTTGCGTTGTATATGTGTCCGTCGAGCGTACACGACTAGAGCTAACTCATATAAGTACTGTAAAAGCAAGCACAATTTGACGCCCTTCCCTGCTGCCACCACCCAGGGGCTTCCACTCGTCGAAACCCAACAGCCGACGCCGCAGCCGAGACCTGTCGTCTCCATATTAGCTGCCCGCGCCGCTGCCGCCAAATGATGTATCCTTACTGGCTGCCTCAACCTCCGCCGCCACCTGTCGTATCTTGATTGGCCGCCTCCGCCGCTGGCGCCCCACGTCGGCTCCTTATTGGCCGCCTCCGCCGTTGCTGCTACAATATTGTCTCTATGCTATTGCTGCTACATATGATAACTACATCCACCGCTGCCCGCTACGTGATGTCTCCTTATTGACTACATCCGTCGCTGCCGCCATCTGTCGATTCCCTATTGGCCGCCTCCGCCCATGCCGCTACCTATTGTCTCCCTATTGGCTGGATCCACCGCCTGCCGCCACCTGTCGTCTCCTTATTGGCTCAGAAGCTGGTGGAGAAGGAGATGCACTGCGCGAGGGCGAAGGGGTCGAACAGGCCGACAGTAAAGCAGCTGGTGGGGAACACCAGAAATCCGCGGTACAAGGCGTTGGGAAACCCGCCGTAGCCCGTGTCGATGATGTTCCCGATGTTATTGACCTGCGACTAGGGGCTTACATTCGTTCACTTTCCGGCTCAACTTGAGCACTTTGTATGGGATAGGGGTTGCGCGTAGGAATTGTGTAGCCCGTGTTAAGGGGGTGTTAGGGGGTGTCTAGGGTGTGTAGGGTATTTTCTTCTGTCAGACACGGCTCAAGTTGAGCTGAGAAGTGGACGAGTGTAAACCCCTGCCTGCGACAGCCGGCGCCCTGCGGTGGTGAGCGGGCCGCCCAGTTTCTGCAGCGCGTCGTCTCGAAAAACGAGCCGGATCCTACGGCCTGACATATAATGGCTACCACGTCGTAGCATGCCAGTTGACTCAATAAACGACGGAGGGTTCGTGGTTCGAATTGCGTGTGATGATGTGGCGGGCATTATCCGGCAGGCCCTACCGGATCCTGTAGCCTGTGGCGGACGAGGAAGGTGGTACCACGGCGAGGAGTGCGGTCGCGGCGAGGAGGACGATGGTGGCGGCGGCAGCGGCGGCCAGGGCCCGGCGGCGGCGCATCCGGACGTGGCGGCGGCGGAGAGATATATACAGAGAGAGAGACGCCGGCGTCAGCGTGTATGAGGAGGCACCAGGCTTCCGCCTTGCCCCCCCGCCGTAGAGGCGGCGGCGGTGGACGGTGGATGCGGAGGAGGAGACGGCGGCGGGGCTGGCGGCGTAGACAGGCCGCGGTCGCGGTAAGCAGCAGCGGTGGAGACGGCGGCGGCGAAGCCAGAGGCGGCGGCGGCGCTGGCGGCAGAGGCGGCGGTAGTGGCGGCGTCAGAGGCGGCAGAGGCGGCAGCGGCCAGCGAAGACGGGGGCGGCGGTGGTGGGGGCGGCCGAAGCAGAGGCGGCGGCGGCGGCAGACGGAAAGATGCGGCCGCGACTGCAAAGACAGGGGCGGCGGCGGTGGAGGCGGAGGCGGATGCGGTGGCGGCGGCGGCGGCCGGCGGCGGCGGCCAGCGGTGGTGGCGGCGGCTCTTGCGGTCTTACGAGGCGCGTCCGACGTGAAGTGTGCTGGCCCACGAGGTAACCTTGGTGCCTCAAACCGAGAAGGAGATTTTTGCAGTGAGGGTGTTTTGCTTGAGGCGATAAAACAACGGACGTCATCCGCGAGCTGTTGGCCACGGGTGCCGAGCACTGCCCATAAAGGATTGCTGACCTGGCAGGCTCGTGGTGCCTAAATGATGCAAATCTAGCCCGTGGGTTTAGCTTTGAGTCCTTTCATGAAGGGTTATCGACAGGTTGCCTGCCGAGCTGACGCACTTCCCGTTTCTTCACCATGCGAAACGTCGGATAAAGCAACAACTGGAGCTATATAATGACGCCATCTTCAAGTTAAAGTGCACTGTGCGTCACCACTCTTTCCTCACGCGGCGCGTGCACCGGCCACGGCGCGATGTCGCACAAAAAGTACGCCCCGAGGCGGTGCGAGAGTGGGGCCGTGTGTGAGCAGCCGAATGCCACCTCCACCGCCGCCGCCGCTGCCGTCGCGCCCCCGCCCCCTGCCCCTTCACTATAGTCGGAGTCCTCCGATGGTATGACCCAATCTTTTGAGGAGGAGGAGGAGGAGGGCGGGCCGCTGCGGGACGGGGCGTCGCCCGGGCCCGCGCGGGTACCGGCGCCCGAACACCGCGCTTACCTCGAGGACACCACGTTTGGACAGGACACGGACGGGGAGGTGTGCGACCGGCCGGTCGAGACGCCGCGGTGGTCGGGAAAACGGCGGCGGTCTTGGTCGGGGCGACGCGGTGACGCAGAGAACGCGCCGGCCGGCAAAGCGCGGGGGCTGCTGCTGCTGCTGCTCGCGGGAGAGGCGGAGGCGCCGCCGCCCCCGCCCCCAACGCCATCGCAGCGGCCTGCTGCGTCGAACCGCGCCGCGCCCCCGCCCCGGCCCCGGCCGCCTGCGTCAGACCGCCCCGCGCACGCCTCAGAGGACGAGGACGACGGGGGGCGCTCTCGCCAGAGCACACCCGCCGGCCGGGAATGTCGCGCGAAGCGGCGGCGGAGTGCATCAGCCGACGCCGACGTACCCGTGCCTGTGCCCGCGCCTGTGCCTGCGTCCGTCGGGACCGAGCAGCAGCCGAAGCGACGGGACGGTTTCACGTTCGCGCGACTGGGCAAGTCTGGGCGCCACGGTAGGGCGGTGCAGGTCCACACTTTCAAAACCCGTTTTGAAACCACATACAGGTTCCCACGCTTACCAGTATAGTATCATCATCTGCTTTCAGCTGTTGGTTTCAAATCAACGTGCGCCGCTACACCACGGAGTAACCTACGATAAGAAGGGTGGGCGTGGTGGAAAAAACTGGCAGGGGCTTCCACTCGCCCACTACTCAGCTCAACCCGAGCCGTTCGCGTCACTATTCCGGGTAGCTTCGGTCGAGGCAACTGCCAACTGCCAGCGCCACAGTCCCGCGTCACAACGTGCCGCCCTTCTCTCCCAGCTTTGAGTGCGAGAATGGCACCAGGGCCCTGGATTCAATTTGAGATTTACCGATTTATACCTCTAACATGAGACCCCTATGATTCCATGTTTCTATTTAAATATCCCCCCCCTTATTTCTACGCACTGTCTATCAACTCAAGAAAATTCAAATCCCCATTTGTCCCGGTCACCTGACATGCGTATAACCACATTTCTCAATGCCACTCTCACGTTGAGATGCAAAAATGGACGAGCAAGTCCCTGGTGAGTGGCGCGCGCAGCTGCGCCTGCCCGGCGTCGGAAACCGTACCCTTCGAGTCGGACACTTTTCCACCGTGGTAGGGCGGTGCAGGATCAGAGTGACAAGATATCCCATATCGATGTGGTCGGTCATCTCCCATATCGATACTGTCATCTCCCATGTCGATACTGTCAACTTAAGGTCATCTTCCATATCGATACTGACATCTTCCATATCGATGCTGTCATCTTAGGGTCATATTCCATATCGATGCGTCATGTTGTCATCTTGTGGATAGGACGACCAGATCATATCTTGTCACTCTGGGCCAGGATGTCCCCGTGTTGACCCTACGTTGACTCTGTGTTGACCCTGGGTTGATGATTCCATGACCCTGTGTCGACCAGTGTGACAAGATATCCCATATCGATATGGGAGATGACCATATCGATACTGTCATCTCCCATATCATTAACCCATATCCCATATCGATATCTAGGATGACCGAATCGATATGGTAGATAACCATATCGACATGCCATATCGATAAACCTTATTCCATATCGATATTCCTATCGATATCTCATTGATGTCCGATCTCCCATATCGATATCCCATATCGATCTCCCATATCGATATCGGATGATATCTTGTCACTCTGTGCAGGATGTCCCCGTGTTGACCCCATGTATGTTGTCTCTGCGTTGACCCTGGGTTGATTCCACGACCAGAGTGACAAGATATCCCATATCGATATGGGAGATGACCGTATCGATACTGTCATGTCCCACTTCATTAGCCCATATCCCATATCGATATCCAAGATGACCATATCGATGTATCATATCTCGTGTCGATAACACATATCCCATATCGAGATCCCTATCGATATCTCATTGATGTCCGATCTCCCGTATCGACAATCCATATCGATATCCCATACCGATATCGGATCATATATTGTCACTCTACCCATGTTGACTCTGTGTTGATTCTGAGTTGATTCCATGACCCTGTGTCGACCCCAGGTTGACCCCAAGTTATACCCCCGGTCGACCCCAGGTTGACCCCGGGTTGACCGCGCTTCGTTTCAGCTCTTGAAGCCAAATTATGATGACCCTCTTCCGAACTGGACATTCAATTACAACTTGCGCCGCTACAGCGAGGACGACGCCGGTCGGGGGTACGATGCGGAGGCAGGGGATTCCACTCGTCCACGTTGAAGCACAACCTAAGCCGCTTTGGTCACCTACTCCACCCAAGGCACCCAGCGTATACCAAAACAGGTGCTTACCTACACGATTCGACCCCCTGTACCATAAGCAGCTGAGGGGTCGAATCGTGCCAAACCTTGAATCGTCATAATGGTCGATTTGAGGGGTTGTTAACTCAGGCAACGCGAAAGCCCGGTCAGCCACGTGCCCGTCAGTTATTCCGGGATCCGGGAATGTCTCACTCATCACTCAAACCCATGTTTCTTTATAAGGTAGACAGGGTCGGCGCGTGTAGACGTTGAGCTGAGAAGTGGACGAGTGTAAGCCCCCGCGGGTTGGTGCGGCGCCGCGGATGGGCGCACGTGAGACCGCTCAACTTCCCGATGCCGGAGGAGGTGGAGGCAGGGGCTTGCACTCGTCCACTTCTCAGCACAACCTGAGCCCTTTCTTGCAGTCAAAACGTCCCCTGAACGCCTAAACGCCTAAACACCCCTGCGCCCCCGCCATAAATATCCCCTAAACGCGGCCCTCTAAACACCCCCTGCACCCCCGCCATAAATATCCCCTAAACGTGGCCCTCTAAACACCCCTTGTCCCACAATGAGTGCTGACGTTGAGCTGAAAGGGGAACGGGTGTACGCCCCTGGGTGGCGGAATACGCGCGGGCCGGGGAGGCCACCCGGGCATACGATGGGCTGGTCCGCCAAACGGGTGACAAACGGGGGGCCAAACGGGAGGCCAAACGGGCAAACCGGCGGACGCTCAAGATGAAGCGGATCGTCTGGCCGCCCTCCTCCGCGGCCTCCGCCTCCGCCTCCGTTGCCGCTGCCGCTGCCGTTGCCCTGCCGTTGCCGCTGCCTCCGATGCCGCCCTCCTCCTCCGCCTGCGCCTCCACTGCCGCTGCCGATGCCGTTGCCGTGACAATGCCGCTGCCTACGCTGCCGATGCCCCCGCTGCCGACGCCCTCGTCAACAGCCTCCGCTCCGCTGCCTCCGCGGCCGCTGCTGCCTCCGATGCCGCCCTCCTCCTCCGCCTCCGCCTCCACTGCCGCTGCCTCTGCCGTCGTATTGCCACCGCCGCTGTCTCCGCTGCCGACGCCCTCCGCAGACGCGCAAACAAAGGATAGCATTCTGATGCCGCTGGATGGGGGCGGCAGCGGTGACAGCGGTGGGGGGTTGGGCCGCCGGAATCCGTGCGCGCACTGCATAATTTCGAAGAAGGGGAGGTGTGGTACCAACATGGCGCCCACCAAGTGCATGAAGCGCGGCGGTGGCTCTGCTGGCCAAGGCGGGGGCGGAGGCAGCCGGGGCGGCGGCGGGGACGGCGGCTTTGCGCGCGTAGCCTCCGCTCCGCTGCCTCTGATGCTGCCGCTGCCTCCGCTGCCGACGCCCTCGTCATTAGCCTCCGCTCCGCTGCCTCCGCCACCGCGGCTGCCTCCGATGCAGCCCTCCTCCTCAGCCTCCACCGCCGCTGCCTCTGCCGATGCACTACCACTACCGCTGCCTACACTGCCAACGCCCTCGTCATCTGCCTCCGGTCCGCTGCCTCTGCTGCCGCCGCTGCCTCCGCTGGCGCCGCTGCCGGCGCCTTCGTCATATGCCTTCACTCCGCTGCCTCCTCCGCCTCCGCTGTATCCGCTGCCTCCGCCGCCTCTGCCGCCGCACTCGCCCTACACCGCCGAGAAGACTGCATGGGTGTCGGGTCCGGCCGCTGACAACCTGCCGTCGCGTCCCTCGTCATCTGCCTCCGCTCCGCTGCCAGCGCCGCCTCCGCTGCCTCCGCTGTCCCTGCCGCCGTCCTGCTCGCTGTACGCCGCCGGCACGACCTCAGGGGTGGCAATTCCAGCGGACAACGCGCCGCTGCAGCCCTGGTCCTCTGCCTCCACGGCCGCTGCCACTGTGTATGCCGTTGCCCTGCCCCTACCGCTGCCTCCATTGCCCACGCCCTCGTCATCGTCATCCGCTCCGCAGCCGCTGCCGCCTCCGCTGCCTCCGCCGTCTCCGTCGCCGCCCTCGCCGTACGCCGCCGGCAAGACCTCAGGGATGACGGTTCCGGCCTTGGACAACGAGCCGCTACCGCCCTCGTCGGCTGCCTCCGCTACCCTCCCGCTGCCGCTGCCTCCGCTACTGACGCCCTCGGCATCGGCCGCCGCTCTGCTGACTCCGTTGCCGCCCTCCTCCTCCGCATCCGCTGCCCTCCTGCTGCCGCTGCCTCCGCTACCCTCGTCATCGGCATGTACACCCCGGCCTCTGTGGCCTTCGCTGCCGTCATTGCAGGCGAGATTGCCCGGATGACCATGTTCCATCATGCAGTTGGTTTCTTTTTGTAAAACCTATAAAATATGTAAAACTGTAAAACGTGTGAAACTTTTGTGAAATTGAGAACAAACTGTAAAGCATGTGAAACTTTTGTAAAACTGAGAAGCAACTTGAACGCTTACAGCTTCCGAGGACGAGCGATTTGCATCCCCTGCCGCATGGCGGATTGGTGTCATACACGTCGAACCAAAGTGTTTCACAGCGCCGAGTGTGGCAAGCTGTGGGGGTTGGGACGTCCCTCGAGGGGAATGGGGCGAGGGAGACGCGGAGGACGCTGAGTATTGATGCGGCGAGATGGCGACGGCATATACGCAAACTCTGCGCTCATCATAAAAGGCTTAGAATCGACATCATTAACTGGGATGGCGGCAATACGGCGTGTCAAATATGTGGGTTGCATCATATATGTGTTGCGACACGTGTCCGCCGAATGCAGTATACTACTACTCGTCTCTACTTTGAGCTACACACAGTAGATGCAATCGGCCGTAAAGTGTTTTGTGCGCTACCGGTGGTGATGGCGGTGCTTGGACCTTATGTCAAATTCGAGTTTCGGAACATAAATATATAATCGTGCCTCCGTCTAATATGTGCGAGTACGCACCAGGAAGAACAAAAACTAAGCCATCAGCAACCGTCTAAGACAGTCAATGCGCGGGTGTACTCGCTCTCACTCGTCTTCTCGCTTCACCTCGAGCAGCACGCCCGCCTTGCGGAAGATGTCGTCGAGGAACTCTCCCAGGAACTCAACGAAGGGCTCCTCCCGCGCGCCCCCCTCGGGCCCCGACCCTGGCAGGAGGGTCGTTGAGAACAACGTCTGGACCGACATTGGATCGACGATGAACCGAAACCAGGACGTGGATAAATGCTCATGGGTAGGTCGCCATCTCGAACCGTTTCGGCGTGTCCATATGAGCAATCACACAGAAGGTGAGTCCTCCGATGGCCGTTCGAGACGTTGTTCTCAATACCCCCCCTGCCCGGCTTGGTGTACAGGTGGAAGGCCAGCGCCGCGAGCAGGCGCTCGAACTCATCGTAGTTGAGCTCGTACGGCGACTGGTGCACCGAGAACTGCGTCAGGTCCTCGCTGTAGGGCCGCGGAGTGATGTCTACCACGTCATCCTTCACACTGTAGTAGACCCTCGTTTCTCGAGTTGAATGGAATGGTATGACATGGCGAGCAATGTCTGTCAGGCTCATTGCCTGCCACGTCATTCTCCACATTGTAGACCCTCGTGTCTTGAGGTTTGACGGAGTCATGTGACGTGGCAGGCATTAAATGTCAGACCCTGCCTCGTTGGTCTGCTTGGCGAAGATGACCAGCTTGGCCAGCTCCAGGTAGCTGATCGCCTTGCCCACCAGCCCCCACTGCCAGGGGCTTACACTCGTCCAGTTTATAGCTTAACATAAGCACTCGAAGCGACGCTCTGCTCCAGTCTGCCACGTGTCGATGTACCACGAGAGTGATGTACATACAGGCTGTACTAATCGGGCTTCCTATGTTCCATTCAGTGGTCACAGTGGCTAAAAAAACGGCTCAGGTTGAGTTGAGAAGTGGAGGAGTGTAAGCCCCTGCCCACTTCTCCAGGTGCACTCCGAGATACTTCACGTCCAGCCGCCGCTCCGCCGCCGCCACGCGCCGCGGCTTAGGGACTGACGAATAGAGTGCGCGCCACGTCATCAAACGCAATTTGACACCTCGTTTCTTGACTTAAACGGCATCCTCTGACATGGCAAGCACTATCCATCAGTCCCTACCGCAGCTGGCAGGAGTCCAGCGTCTGCTGCGTCAACCGTCGCCCCTTGCGCAGCAGCAGCTGGGTCTCGCTCGTCAGGCAGCCCTTCAGGTCCACGTACGCCTTGTTGTACGGACTGATAGATAGTGGTCGCCACGTCATAAGTTGCCATCTCACTCAAGGAACGAGGGTTCAAAATGCGTTTGATGCCGTGGCGAGCACTATCCATCAGTCCTACTAGGGGCTTACACTCGTCCCTATTCGGCTCTACGTCAGCACCTTCGGTGGGATGCGCTAGGCGGTTTGAGTGACAAAAACGGCTCAAGTGGAGCTGTGAAAGTGGACAATTGTAGCCCCTGGTCTCTGCCTTGTTGAAGATGGGCCCGATGTGATCCCAGATGTGCGTGCGGATAAAGTACTCGAGCCGCATGGCAGGGACTTACACTCGTCCGCTTTGCATCTCAACATAAGCAACTTTTGTTGGATGCATTGGGTTTAAGTAACACAAACGGCTCGGCATGAGCTGAGAAGTGGACGTGTGTAAGCCCCTGCCGCATGTTGAGCTCCGCGAACCCGTTTTCCTTGCCCATGTCGTACTTGCGTGCAGCCACGCGGAGGATGGCCACGAAGAACGCCTCGATGTAATGGCGCAAGTTGAAATTGGTAGCAAAGTTTGAAAGCGCTTCGTCAGATACTAGCTTCAAGCGCTGCAACCAAGCGCAGTCAACCTGGGATCAACCTTGGGTCAGCTGAGGTCAAACCGGGGTGAACCTGGGGTGAACCTGGGGTGAACCTGGGGTGAACCTGGGGTGAACCTGGGGTGAACCTGGGGTGAACCTGGGGTGAACCTGGGGTGAACCTGGGGTGGACCTGGGGTGAACCTGGGGTGAACTTGGGGTGAACCTGGGGTGAACCTGGGGTGAACCTGGGGTGAACCTGGGGTGAACCTGGGGTGAACCTGGGATCAACCCGGGGTCAGCATTGGGACAAGCTGGGGTCAAGCTAGGTTCAACCTGTGGTCAAGCTTGGGTCAAGCTGGGGTTAAACCGGGATCAAATCGGGGTCAACCTGCACCGCCCCACCTCGACACCGATGGACGACTCCGCCGATGCCTTCTTCACCGCGCCCTTCAAGTTCTGCATCTGCACCTCGGCGAAGCACTCGTCCACATTCTTGGGCTTGAAGTTGTCGTTGGCCACCTTGGCGTCGCGCATGAACTGCCGGAAATTAAGACCTGACATATCATGCCTGCCACGTCATCCTCCACATTGTAGACCTTCGTTACATCAGTTGAATGGAATCACATGACGTAGCGAGCATCATCTGTCAGACCTTGACAGATAATGCGTGCCACGTCATCCTCCACATTGTGGACCCTCATTTCTTGAGTGGATGGAATCACGTGACATGGCGAGTATTGTCTGTGAGGCCCTGCCGGAACTGCTCCAGGTTCATCTTGTCCACATCGCGCGCGTCCGTATCGCCGAAGGATTCGTAGTACTTGAACAAGGCTTGCAACGCGCCGCCGTGCTTCACCAGCAGCGCCTGCGTCTAGTGCCTGACAGATGATGCTCGCAACGTCATGTGATGCTGATTAAATCAAGAATTGAGGGTCTACAAAGTCGAGGATGAGGTGGCAGGCAGTGTGCCTGACAGTTAATGCTCGCCGAGCCATGTGATGCCACCTAACGAGCAAAACGGGTCTAAAGTGTGGAGGATGACGTGGCAGGCGTTATCTGTCAGCCCCTGCCAGCGTTGACGCCACGTCCTGGTCCTTGGCCTCTGGGCTGACCTTGGCGAGGTCCTCGTTGACCAGGTCGTCGGCACCGAACTGGCGGAGGTCCAAGGCGCTCAGCCAGTCGCTGTCCGTGGCGCCGATCAGGCCGTGGGGCAGGGGCGGAACACTTGTCCACTGTTCGGTTTGACGTGAGCGCTATTGATGCGCTCGTTGGGTGGTTTGCTGCCGGTTACGGTTTCTGTGACAAAGACCGCTCAGGCTTAGCTGTGAAGTGGACGAGTGTAAGGCCCTTGCACTCGTCCACTTTTCGGCTTGACGTGAGCACTTTTTGAGAGAAAAGTTGGGCGGGTTGCCGGTTTCAGTAACAAAAACGGCACAGGTGCAGGAAGTCGACCCCTACCGTCGGTGCCCCAACGGAACGGCGGGGTCTTGGGCCGCCCTTCCCACCGGCCCTTGAACGCCTCGGGCCCGCTGCTGAAGTGCACGATGACCATGTCGCCATCGCTGTGCAGCTCGTTGATCACCTGTGGTGTCAGTGAAAATCACCATCTTCAGTGTCAGGCTCTGGAGCTGACTTTCGCTCCCGCTCGGACTGTAGTAGCTCGGACTGTACCTCTCTGACGTGTGATCTCGCGGTGGGGGCGGGGGGCAGTCCCAGCCGGCAGTCTTCGCGTTGCCGAGACACTAAAAATATTATACCGGTGGGATTCGGGTCCACTTTAAACCAAACTGGTTTCCACCACGGGTAATTGCACGCACCGTATCGACGTCGCGCAACAGGCCCTCCTGGTTGAGCACCGCCTGCGGCACGTACGCGCCGGGCACCTCACCTGGTGGGACGGTCGGGGGGGGGAGAGTCAGTCAGGCCGCGGTGCTTCGAGACTGGTTCACTCGGCGTGGCGGGGTGCTGAAGTTGAGCCGAAATGAGAACAATACTAAGGCCCTGGTCCGTGGTGTACAAGTGCGTGGTGGAGTCCAACAAGCATGGCTTTCAAGACTGGCTGACGCGCACGGGGTCACCGCGCACACCCTCGTAGGCGGCGCGTCCAGCGCCAATCAGTACAGGCGCCTTACCCGTGCGACACTGCAGCTGCTAAATCAAGCGCACACTTTGGGGCTTCGGGGACGGCTTTCATTTAATGGCTCCCACGCACCCTGGATGTAGGACAGCCGCGCGCACGCTGTGAAGGCCAGCCATCGCAGAATCTGCTCCCCCGTGCCGCACTCGATGTTCACGTTGGCCACCTCCACGCTGCCCTGCGAGGCGGCGGGCGGGGAGCGAGCGTCAACGTCAACGCCAGAGGTGAAGAGGGAGACCTCAGGGGGTTCTCAGACTGCAAAGTAGAAACCGGGGTCGAGCGCGTGGACGCCCACCAGTCCTTGACTACTTGAGGGACGTTCTGGAACAGTGTCCCGCAACTTAGCGAGAGCACGAGAAGCCGGCGCCACGTGCGGGTTCGTTTTGCTCCCATCATCGGCGGACACTCAGCGTCGCAGAGCAGAGAACTACCGGCCCCGCAGCGTCACGCAACCAGGTGCCTAATTCGGGTGAAGCCGTGCGGTGCACTCAAGGTGGCGGGGATGCGGCGGGCGCTCACCTCGTCGCCGGGGATGAGGCTGACCTTCAACCTCATGGTGACAGGGCGGAGCGTCCGGACCCTGGTGACTCCGGCCTTCGCTCGCGGGCGCGCCTGGCGCGTGCACAATCTGTGCCGACGCAATTCGGCATTTGCAGAAGAGACTGCAAAATAACTTGACTGAAACCACGGAATGAATGGTCAAAATCGACCGGTCACCTTGGATATTCTCACCTAACACTTGAACGGGCCGGGCCTCAAACATTACATCCGCGCGGCGCCACACGACGGACGCGCTTATCGACGGAACTTCTCGAGGGGAACCCCCGACGTACGCGTGATCCTCTGTTTATCGGCACGCCCGTCGCCCACTGAAGCGAAGGTTGTCAGTTTCCCGTCAGAGCTACAGGTAGCCAGGCCGTCTGGACATGCCATCGCGGCAAGAGAAACGTGCGGCGGCGCGCGATGCCGCCCAGCGCGCGCCAGGTCAGGCGGGAGCCGGGGGAGCCGGTGCAGCTGCCGCCGCTCGCGCGAACGTGAACATGAACCCAGTCGGTGACTGGACGACGCAAGCAGCAGACCCCGACGCGTTGTTCCGAGCGCTAGGAGAAGAGACCGTGAACCAGATGGCGCGCGCGGGCGACATGGAGGCAGGGGCTTACACTCGTCCACTTTTCAGCTCAACTTTAACGCTTTGTATGGGATAGGGGGTGTACGCAAGGGGTTGTGTAGCCCGTGATACGGGGGTGTTAGGGGGTGTTTAGGGTGTGTAGGGTGTATTTCAGTGTTAGACACGGCTCAAGTTGAGCTGAGAAGTGGACGAGTGTAAGCCCCTGCATGGAGGCGCAATTTAGCGTGGGCTTCCGGTTGGTGAGGGAAGCTCATGATCGGGTTGGCGATGCGGGGACTCTGATCGCTGCCGACAGATCGGATGTAGGGTTGGAAGTTACCAGCTACATGTTTCGAGTCACTCACCCGGTCACCGGACCGTGCCGCTGCAGCCGCAGCCAACTGACCAAAATACATGTGCACACTTTCCCGTTCGTTGTTCATCACATCAGACTTCAAGATTGAGACGCGTAGACGCGGCTACCTGGTGACCAAATAACATTTTGCATATTTGCGGATGCCAACTCTGGTCGGAGGTGGGCGTGGCTCTACTGCAGAAGGCGGCGGGGCAAGGGCACGCCTACGCTATGCGTGCGTTGGGGGCCATTCACAACGCGGGGAATGAACACGAGCAAGCCTTGAAGTGGTTCACCAAGGGTGCCGAGGCCGGGTTGCCGAAAGCGAGTTCAATCTCGGGTGCTATCTCGACGAGGGGCAGGGCGGGGGGGCGCCTGACTATCTGGCGGCGGCGGCCTGGTACAGGCGCGCGGCGGACGCGGGAGACGGCGAAGCGGCGAACAATCTGACCAAAACATGTCACTCTCCCGTAATGCGCCAGTCAAAGTTGGACTGCACCCCCCCCCTGCAGTCTAATACCAGTCTAATCGCCCCCCCCAGTCGACTTAATGGTTCTTGGACTGCAGCGAGTGTCTCGCCGCCTGGCGTATTAGGACTGGGGGGCGTGGGTCCAACGGGAGGGTGGTCCATGGTGCTTTCGCTTGATCTGGGAGCCGTATATAATCACCGAAATGATAATCTGCAGAAGCTTCACACCTGCCGTTCACTCACTGTTGACTCAGTGACAGAGTGCTCGCCCCACGATCCGGAGATCGCCGGTTCAATCCCTCGAAAGTGCAAACATTGCACTTTTTGCTCTCTACAGGTACGAAAGTACTCGTGTTTTTTATGGTGGGCGGCGCGAGCCACGGCGCGCACTACCGATAATGGACTACTGCAGTACCTTTCAGCGTGACCCTTATCGCTTGCGCGCTGGTTTGACAGTTGCGGGCCTGGATCGGCCCGCCTTGTTCATATATGTTTCCCAATCGGACTGGGGGTCAGTCCGATTACGACCGGATTGGACTGAGGGGTCCGGGTGGAGCGATAGCGTGACGGACTGGTATTAGACCCGTATTGGACTG
>Ga0307489_10001312_pt1 | contig 16274 bp, 30 predicted proteins | sample SB12metaG_FD_202247 | JGI IMG/M metagenome (GOLD analysis project Ga0307489, IMG submission 202247) | Sea-ice brine microbial communities from Beaufort Sea near Barrow, Alaska, United States - SB 1.2 | ecosystem: Environmental > Aquatic > Marine > Coastal | place: USA: Alaska | collected...
CGCAGACATTGTCCGCCACGTCATCATCCACATTTGAGACCCTTGCTTCTTGATTTAAATCACGGCGTCACATGACGTGGCGAGCATTTGGTGGCAGGCCCTAGAGGGGGGTGAGCCTGTACCGGGCGCCGGCGCTGGGTAGGGTAGTGCAGGTTGACCCTATCAAACCCAAGTTGAAACAGCCTGAAAACAGGCTCTTTAAACTAAAGTGCGATATACTGGTTTTAACTTCTGGTTTCAAATTCAGCTTGCGCCGCTACAGCTGGGGGGCAAGGCCAAGACGTACGGCGGGCACTCCAGCCACGTCACCACCGTGCGCTTCACCCGGGACGGCGGCACACTGTTCACTGCGGGCGGGGGGGACAGCACCTTGATGCAATGGCAGGTCAGGTGACTGAGGTTGATGAAGTAAAGGTGTTGGTTTAGGGGTGAATTCGAATGTATAGATCTAGTGGGACGAGCAAAAGGCTCAAATTTAAATCATATTAAATATATGTCAACGCGCTCACAGTGATTATGTCAGCGCGCTCACAGTCAGCGCGTTTATAGCAACACGGTCACAAGGTGCAATGCGGTCACGACATTGCGCCATTACTTTTGCTCTTTCTTCTCTTTTTGCCTTCGGAGGTACGGGCTGGTGTGACCGGCCGCAGCCGCGGAGGCACCACCTCACCCTCGGGCGACACGCCGTCCGCCGCCCCCCCCGCCGCCGCCGCCAACTCCACACTCCGGGGCATCGGAACGGCCTCGCCGTCGCCGAGGGACAGGTAGACAACACTCGTCACGTCATTGGGTACCCCCGGATAGATGTTGCTCGCCACGTCACAGGATGCTATTTAAATCATGAAACGAGGGTTTGCAATGCGTTGGATGACGTGGCCAGCCACACCTGCCCGGCCTTTGATATAACTCCCCAGGAGAAACACATAAAACGAGGGTCCACGTCTCTACGACGTGTGACCTGTGTAAGATGTGATGGATGACGTGGCGCCGCGTTCTGAAGGTGTCCCCGCCAGCACCGGGGCCGCCGCCGCCCATCGCTGTGACCGCCGTTACCACGTTCACCGCCGCCGCCACCTCCGCCGCCTTGGCCCACCGCCGGGCCGCCTCCACCGCCGCCGCCTCCTCCGCAGCCGCCTCCGCCGCCGCCACCTTCGACTTCGCCTTCGCCACGGCCCGCTTCGCCGCCGCCGCTTCCGCCACCTGCTCCACAACCTGCGGATTCATCTTCGCGTTCATGAGCACGCCGCCGCACCACACGACCCCTGCCGTCACCTCCAGCTGCAGCTTGTTTTTCAGCCACGGATTCTGGCTCGGGTTCAGTAATGTCCCGCCGCAATATATTACACCGATGTAGGTGTCCACCACCGCGGAACAGGGTCTGACCTGCTTGTTTTCCGCTGGCACTCGAGTATCAAGTATCATCTCCCCCGAGGTCCCAGCAGACCGATTGGCCCGACTGGATGACCCGATTGGAATGCCCTGGACGATAGGCACACGCAGGGAGGGCGGCGTCGGCGGCGGCGGCGGCAGCTGTGCACAAGCGCACTACATTGACGCAGCGCCGCGGCACAGGCAGATGCATACATGCGCACTATACGGGCAGCACGGCAACGGCCCCTGCCGCGGCGCTGCGGCACGCGTGCATCAGGTTCACAAACTCGTCCCGGTCCAACCCTCCCGACAGGGGCTTACACTCGTCCACTTTTCAGCTCAACTTGAGCGCTGGGTATGGGACAGGGGGTGCGCGTAGGGGCTGTGTAGCCCGTGTTAAGGGGGTGTTAGGGGGTGTGTAGGGTGTGTAGGGTGTGTAGGGTTTTTCTAGTGACAGACACGGCTCAAGTTGAGCTGAAAAGTGGACGAGTGCAAGCCCCTGCCTCCCGAGTTGTCAGCGTCAAACTCGACAAATTTCTTTTTGATGTCGTGCACGCTGACGCTCGTGAGGTTGATGTCCTTGAACGCGGCGATGACCTCCTCGACTTCCAGCGTGCCGGACATGTCCGAGTCGTATTCGCCGAACGCGGCCCCTATTCGGTTCGAGAGCTCCAGCCCCGGCGGCCAGGGTTCGCCGGAGCATTGTGGATGTTGCGATTGGAGGTTGAACTTCAACCGAAACCGTTACTCGATCTTGTAAATATTCACGAGCGTGCTCGAAGGCTCTCGCGCGTGGCCGCGGAAGCTTACGAGTGCCGCAAGGACCGCGTCCTGGGTTCGTGGATCGAGCCGACGACACAACAACGCTGCAACAACGCGCGATGCTCGGCTCTCACGGCAGCAGCCAGTGCTGACGATCCGATCCAACTGCGACATGCAATCTGTCGGGAGTTGTGCAGTTTCGTTTGTATATTGAATCATCAGACATCTGTATCGCGCGGGGTGAACCCTGCCGTGAGCTCGAGACCGAAGGCGCCGGAGATTGCATCGCCTACGACGTTGCCGAACACGTTGGCGGCCCAATTCGCCATGGTGCGCAGGCACTCTTCTTGTGGAGTACACGTGCAAACGAACACACGAACGAGTACTGCACGTGCGCTGCGTCAGCTAGCTAGGAGGTGTTAGTGTTCGAAAACGAAATGGCCACGTGGCGTTTATCCCGCCATATTTTTTAGGGTTTAGGGTTTAGGGTTTAGGGTTGCGCTACGAGTACTCGAAAGCTGGCTCTCAGCCACTGCAACCCTCAGCCGAACAATGTTCGCTCACTTCCCCCCACGCCGCCGCCGCTGCCGCCGGCTTCGGCGCCATGTTTCGCAAGTTCACCCCCTCCGAGAACGTGTCGGGCGTCACGCAGCTCAAATCCTCCGTGCAGCGCGGCATCCGCGGCAAGATCGCCGAGCAGTTCCCGCAGCTCGAGGTAGGAACGTACATCGGGGCGGCACTTTGCGAAGAGCTGTCGTGATAAGCATGAGCCACCTCGATGTCACCCCCATACTGTACGACTACCCCGCCCACACAGGGTGGCGTGGTTCGGGGCGTCACGTGTCTTGTTTTGCGGCGGACCGGCTGGGGCGGTCTGGCGAGCGGCTCTCCTCCCCTCACATCCCTCAGGTACCTCGGCCTCGGAACCAACAGTTCTATACGAATAACGATTTGGACCCCGTCCCCCGCGGGCCGCATGGGTTGGAGCGCTGTGGCGCGGCGGCGGAGTGACAGCGACGCACGCACGTGGGTGTGTGCGATGATCGTGCCCTCGCCACTGCGGTTACGAACCCTGGCTGGAGGATGAAGGCGTGCTCGATGACCTGGTGGGGTTGGCACTTTGCTATATCTTTGCAGATTGCGCCTATTTCCCAGACGTTTTGGACGTTCACGATTTACCGCGCTCTTCTCTCTCTTAGGTGGACACGCTCGCGTTGGGCCGCGCGCCCGGAGCTTGCCGCTTGGCTCGCATGCGATGTGAAGCAGCAATTCACGCAGGCAATCCGCGAGGTTCGGCCGTTCGACAGAGCTGTGGTGATTTCGATATAGGCACCCGACACCCGGCAAAGCCAATGTGTGTTTCAGTGTTGGCGGGAATGAGGGAAGCGCCCCTGCGGAGCGGTGCCCAAGAAGTGCACCATGAACATCGCCAAGACGGACCAGAAGGTCAACGTGGTGCTCGTCGACGGTGCGGCCTGCCAGATATCACTCGCCACGTCAGAGGATGCCGCTTGAATCTAGAAACAAGGGTTCAAACTGCGTTGGCCTGGCAGATATTGTTGGCCACGTCATCGAGTCATTGGATGCAGTTTAACTCAGGAAACGAGGTTTTAGATTGCAAAATGCCCTGGCCTGGCACATATGGTTCATCGCGTCATACAATCCCGTCGAAATTCACCAAACGGAGGTTCGAAATGCGTGGGATGACGTGGCGGGCAATGTCTGGTGCGGCCCTGGAGGGCGGGGTGCCGCTGTTCTTCCAGCTGCGCGACGGGCAGGGGCTTACACTCGTCCACTTTTCAGCTCAACCTGAGCCGTTCCTGACACCAAAATATTCCAAAACACCCCGTAATACTCCTCTTAACCCCCGTAAACAGCCCCTAAACAACCGCTAAAAGCACCCCCTATTCCACAGGAAGCGCTTGTGATGAACCAAAAAGTGGACGAGTGTAAGCCCCTTGGGACGGGCCGTACTTCCCCACCCTGAAGCTGCTGCACAAGTACCCGGACATGATGCCCAAGCTGCGCGTCGACAAGGGCGCCATCAAGTTCGTCTTCGGCGGTGGGAACCACAGAATAATACTCGCCACATCATCGTCCACGGTTTAGACCCTCGTTTCTTGAGCGATTTGATATCCCGTGACGAGGCGAGCATGCTGTGACGTGGCATGCTGTGACGTGGCATCCTGTGACGTGGCATCCTGTGACGTGGCATCCTGTGACGTGGCATCCTGTGACGTGGCATCCTGTGACGTGGCATCCTGTGACGTGGCATCCTGTGACGTGGCATCCTGTGACGTGGCATTCCGTGACGTGGCATCCTGTGACGCGTCCCTGCTGTAAGGCGCCAACATAATGTGCCCGGGGCTCACCTCGCCCGGCGCGGTCATCCACGACGACGTGCCAGAGGCGGGGCCGCGGTGCCGCTGGGCCGCGGGGCCGCCCGGCCACCTACCATAATGCTGCTCGATGCAGCCGTAATCCTGATATACATTTAGGTTCTGGTCGATGGGGTTGGTCCATTGCTCACCATGTGGGTGCCTTCGGGCTCGATGAACGTGAGTTGAAATCCAAATCCCTGAACCCTAAATCCCTAAACCCTAACCCCTAAACCCTAAACCCTAAACCCTAAACCCTAAACCCTGATTGCTTTGGGCCCTACCCGCGGGACACACCGGTGGCGATATACGCGGAGGGCAAGGAGCACGCCTTGGCCGTGGGTAGGGGTTCACACTTGTCCACTTTTCGGCTCAACGTAAGCGCTTTCTATGGTATAGGCGGTGCAATTAGGGGCTATCAAGGGGTTGATGAGGAAGTATTCGGGGCTATTATGCGGTGTCCAGGGTGTATTTTGTGTCAGAAACGGCTCAGGTTGAGCTGGGAACTGAACGAGTGTACGCCCCTGCCCGTGGGTATCACCAAGATGTCCACTGCGGACATCGTTAGCAAAAACAAGGTAGAGACACGAGCAAATATTGCGCGCTAGGTCTTTCTCGAGCCCTGATTTGTTGAGTCAAATGGCAGCCTATGACGTGGCGAGCGTCATTCACCCGGGGGGCTGAAAATACAGTGTACCCGTGCTGGCCACGTCATACAACGCGGCTGAGATTCTCGTTTATAGACCCCTATACCACCACATCCCCCCATCAAAATTGAGGCGACAGGGTTTCTATGACGTGGCGAGCCCAATATGCCTGCCAGGCCGTAACACAAGGGCATCGGGGTGGACACAATTCATTACCTGAACGACGGGATGTGGAAGACGGATAAGTTCGACTTGTAAGGAGCTAGAGCTCTAGCGGGGGTGCGATGGGCGTTCCATTTATTTTCTAGCATAGCTACGACGCTCGACGTTAGGCAAGTTCTGGTGGATTGGATTCGTTCATTGCTCACTAGCGAACTTGCGTGTAGGCGGGGTGTGCGGTGATGTATAGCGAGTTGTTTCTTTCATAGTCTAGTCATTAAGATTGGTAATACAAGTCAATACTGTTCGGTTACATACTTTAAAATGATACAAAGGGCGCCCCCCTCCCCCCCACCCTGCTCCACCACGCCCACACCACGCGCACGCGCTGCATCCTCATCAATACGTCACAATGCGGTGGCGCCGGTGGTGTTGGTGGTGTTGCCCGAGTGATGATGCTTGTCATGCGGCAGGCATTTCCTGAGGGTGTAGTCACAGAACTGCGACGTGGCGATGTACACGAGGAAGGCGAGGACGACGAGGACGATGAAGTACATCTTGATGTTGCGCCACCACATCTGCCCCTTGATGTCCCGCGTCGCGCGCTTGAAGCGGAACGCCTCCGTGCGCAGGTGCTCCCACCCGCACGGCCGCAACCACACATGCACATTTCCTTTTATTCTATGACATTTAAAGACAAGCCCACGCTCGAAAATGTAATTTTCGGACATTTTAACTCCAGACGTCTTGAGTTAACATACAGTTTCGAACGTGTCCTTGTTTTAGTTGTCATACTAACGTTCATCGAGCCCCAAGGCGCTGAAATGGTGAGCATCAGCCAACCCCATCCGCCATTCAAAGCGGACAGATTCAAAAGATATGTCGGGATTGAGGCCGTATCGAGCTTACAGCAGTGTGTTTCGGTGGTGCTAACATACACAATTTTGGTTTGGAAACTGCACGGTGCAAAGTGGCAGGTGTCGGTCTTCGTAGTCTTCCAGGGTACCTCAAATGGCGGTCAACGGTGCGCAAATTTGGGACCTTAAGTAAATAGACGGTCAGATTCGCCATACAGTGGTACAATATGGCGATTCGACCATCTATTTCTCAAGAATTGGCGACCGCCATTTGAGGTACCCTGGAAAACTGCGAAGGTGTCGGAGTCCGCACCGTCTTGTCCACCAGCAGCTCCAGCTTGTCACCGCGGTCCAGCACCTTTTCGATGTTCTCAATCATGACGGTCTTGACCTGGGTGATCTCCCCCCGCACGCGGCTCATGGCGTCCACCGCCGCCGGGTTGCTGTTGTGGTCCTCCATGCGCTGACTCAGCACGCGGGGGATAAGGCCCGCCACCATCATCTGCTTGTTTGCTCACAGACACCTGGTTGATGATGTGTACTGGTACTCACCTCATCATCCACGTCATACACCTGGTACATCTAGTTGTTTGCTCACAGACACCTATCACAATCAACCCCTCCTCCCCCTCCACCTCCTCCTCCTCTTCCTCGTTTGATCCACGGTTGGCCACGTCCGTATGCTCAAGTCACCCAACACGTTACCTCGACGGTATGCTCAACTGAAGTCACGCAACACAATACGTGTACCACGTTTGGGCCTCACCGGCTGAACTCGGCGTTGTACGTGTACGCCACAGCGTCGGCCGCCTCCTCGCCATACGCCGCCGTGAAGTTGTACTTGATGTCCTCGAGGAATGCGAAGGGGATGCGGCGCCCGAACGCCTCGTCCGCCATGCACAGGAAGGTGAGGCCATCGGCCAGGGGCTTACACTCATCCACTTTTCAGGTCAACTTGAGCGCTTTGTATGGGATAGGGGGTGCGCGTAGGGGTTGTGTAGCCCGTGTTAAGAGGGTGTGAGGGATTGTTTAGGGTGTGCAGGGTATTATATTGTGTGAGACACGGCTCAAGTTGAGCTGAGAAGTGGACGAGTGTAAGCCCCTGCCGTCGGCCACCACCACATGGAACAGGTGCGCATCCCGCCCGCAGGGTCGCGCACAGGGGCTCACACTCGTCGACTGTTCGGCTCAACCTAAGCCGTTTTGGTCACACCTCCCCGTATCCCCACAAAATATGCTTACTTTGACCCGAAAAGTGGACGAGTGTAAGCCCCTGGTCGCGCTCACCCACATACAAAACACCTTCGCACCTCAGTTTGGCAAATGGTGCCTTCGAGACGCCGTGGGCGTTGGGCCGCCCCCTCGAGACTGCGGCGAGTGTGTACGGGCACACCGGTATATCGGTACACTATGAGCAAACAGTCAGGGAGGAGAATGCGGCGAGTGTGTACAGGCACACCGGTACACTATGAGCAAACAGTCAGGGAGGCGCCGCGTGAACAAGCACCGGGCTTGCGTCATACGCCATACGCGCACGCACTCGTACCCACGGAGGTCACGAGCCCCTTGACGCGCTCGTGCCTCGGGACGACGAACGGCAGAAGGTGCCCTAAAAATATCGAACTGAATATTTCGGTGATGGTGCCTGCTCTGCTCCCTTGCCTGGCTGAAGGACACGCGGGTGTCGCCGTTGACGTCCAGGTTCTCGAGGATGCGGCGCGCCACGCTGTTGGCGTTGCCCCCCGCCGCGCTGTACTCCGCCAGCACCGCGGTGTCCCGCGCCACCACGCTGTACAGGATGGGCATCCTGGTAAACCTGTTAGTGAGTTAGGTCGGCGTCTGTTGTCTTCGTCTTGTCACGTCGTTGAGGCGGCGCGGACGTATGCCGACGCCGGCGACAACACCCGGGGGAGGTACCCCACGCGCCAGGAGTAGGAGCCAGCTGCCAGGGGGCTGTCAGTTGGTGCTCGGCGCGGCTGTACTGACGACGGCAACGGCAGGGCCAAGGGCCCAGGAAGAAGACTGCAGGCGCACGTCCACGTGGTATACACGTCTCTGCACAAACACGTGGCAACATCAATTTCCAACGTTGGGTGTTTGAGATTTGGGTTGGGGAGGTGCCGTGGCGGGTGTGGAGGATAATCACATACAGCTGCGGAGGAGGAGGTGGAGACCACGGTGGTGAGGGTGCGGGGTACAATACGGGTTGACGGGCGTACAGTCAGGGGCCTCGCCGATGTACGGGTTCCAGTATGGTGTGGACAGGCGGTGAGGTGGGCAGGTGCACTGTGGGCAAATAGCTGGCGGCGGCGGTGGAAGTGGAGACGGCGGCGGTGGCGTTTCCACATTGTGGCAGTGTGCGTCGTCCGGCGAGCGCGGCGTGCGTCTACAATGACGTCCGTTTCGGTGTCTCGAGAGTCGCATAAGCTTCATCTTATAAAAACAAAGCTGACACTGGCACGAGCCAAGCTACGAGCACCGCCCCACCCCGCCGCTATTACTGTTTGATATTGAAAATCCCCCCCCCCAAACTCGGACCTAGTCGTTGTTTTTCATCGGCGCCGACGCCGCATCTAACGTGCCACCCGCCCCGCCCCCCTCGTCCCAGGGCCTTATACTCGTTCGCGTTTCGACTCAACGTGAGCACCGTCGTGGGATAAACAAGTCGTTACGGGGTTCGAAGGGGAAACCCTTGAGCTGTGACAGCTCGAGCTGTGACAGCTCGACAGGACGCCGCGTCAGGTGGCAGGAGCAGACGGCGGCGGCAGCGGCAGTGATGTACAGGTGCACAATGAGGGAGCAGTCAAGGGAGTCCGCGTGAGGCGGCGGGAGCAGGCGGCGGCACCGCGGCGGTGGTCTGCAGGTCCATATTGAGCGAACAGTCGGGACGCAGCGTCAGGGGCCAGGGAGGAGGCGGCGGCAGTGGCGTTTAGGTGCACTATGAGCAAAGCAAACAGTCAAGGGACACCGCGTCAGGCCAAGGAGGAGGCGGCGATAGTAGTGCGAGGCCAGGGAGGAGGCGGCGGCAGTTGCGTACAGGTGCACTACGAGCAAACAATGAGTGGACGCACAGTGTTAAGGCCGAGCAAGGGCCGGTAAAGTGACTCCAGCGTTAAGAGGGGTACATTGTGATTTTTAGGGGGGTACTAGGGCAGTGATACGGGGGCATTACGGGGGTAATAGGGGGTCTGTGCCGGCCCTTGTCCGGACCTAGCTCTAAGTGTGGGCGGCCCTGCCTTCCCCTTCCCATACTGCTTCTTCCCCCAGCTGATGGGCACATACTTGTTGTAGCGACGCAACTTGAATCTGAAAGCAAAGTTTGAAAGCGGCTCATCACATTGTAGCTTCAAGCGCTCAGTTCCAGGGGCTTTCAAGATGGGTTTGATAGGGTCAGCCTGCACCGCCCCACCTTGTGCTTGATCATGTGCAGAATCTGCTGCTTCATCGTCATGATGTATAGGCGCAAGTTGAATTTGAAAGCAAAGTTTGAAGGCGGGTCATCATTTTATAGTTTCAAGCGCTTAGTTCCAGGCGGTTTCAACGGGGTTTTCACAGGGTCAACCTGCACCACCCTACCATGAAGAATAGCACGAACCAGTACATCAGCAGGATCGGCCAGAACACCGCCACGCAGGGGCTTACACTCGTTCCCATTTCAGCTCAACTTGAGCGCTTTGCATGGGATAGGGGGCGCGCGTAGGGGTTGTGTAGCCCGTGTTAAGGGGGTGTTCAGGGTGTGCAGGGGGTTTTCTTGTGATAGACACGATTCAAGTTGTGCGGAAATGGGGACGAGTGTAAGCCCCTGCCGGCACGTCAAACACCGAGAAGAACGTCATGAAAAACGCCGTGAGGAACGCCTTCACCGACCGGTACCAGAGCGTAGGGCCGAACAGATATTGCTCGCCACATCACGCAAAGCATTTCGAACCTTCCGCTCTTGATTAATTGGCAATCTGTAACACGGCGAGCAATTTATCCAGGACCACAACCCAGCATGTCATCGAAACGTGTTTTCAACCCTCACTTCATGAGTTAAATGGCATCCTATGACGTGGCGAGCGATGTCTGCCGGGCCCGGCCAGAATTTGAACTCTGGCAAGCGGCGCACGAAAGGTTTGTACTCCTCGTTGCGCGTGGGCAGCGCGGGCGAGTCGCTGTCCGGGTCCATTTGCGGCGACAGGAACCCGATGATCAGGTTCAGGTTGTAGATTCCCAGGCCAGAGCGTAGGGTCCGGTTCAAATGGAGGTGTGCATTGTTTGACCAAATGTTCATAGAGGGACCTCGTGATGAAACACCACCTGACCAAGTGGACTGCATGATATCGGATCTACGCCGTACTGACGTGGAAAACGCCGGGCGAAGATGCTTTGCACCGTGACCATCTTGAGCGTTGCGACTCGCAGGTGAAGTGGTCGTACTGACGAGGAGGGTGGACGGTACCCAACGTGCAGCACGACCGGGCTTCAAAATAAATGGCAGGTGGTTGGAAAATAAGTACCATTTTCTAGTCAGCCCGATCGTGGGATGAAGTGACCGTATTGAGTAGTGTCACGTTGGGTGAGCAGAACTGACGCGTGACGAGGGTTCGAGCCGCCGACCGTGGGATGCCGCGCCCCGGTCCTTACCGTAGGTCACGATGTAGAAGCCCTTCAGGAAGTAAATCCGGATGAGATAGATCAGCACTACGCCGCCAAAGGCTGCCCAGCGGTGGCCGAGATGCGGCACGCTCTTATCGAGGAGCACCTGGAAGCGGCGCTGTATCGCGCCCTGCATCTGCGCTACCTTCCCGCCATCATCCTCCAAACCCCCGTTGTACGCGTTCATCTTTGTCGCGCGTATGTGCTGGGTGCCCTTCCTCCAGCCACAACGACTCTGTCACACAAACCTGCCCCCGCCCAAATCTTTTCAGGTGGCGACCGCGGCGCGCGTCTGACGTCGGTTCACAGTATTGGTGTGGCGCGAGGACTTCAGATGAGGCGCGGCGCGTGGGGGTGGGGTTGGCGTGAGGAGCTTGTGTGGGGAGCGATGTCGAGGGCCCGCGCCTTTCTCAAACCAGTCCCGAGCTCCCGACTCCCGAGGCGGTTGGCGCGTAGCACGTCGTCAGGATCTGCAGTTCGGCACCCGCTTCACGAACTTCATCGGGACACAAACCTGTCCACACATCTGCACGCGCAAGTGGTGGCGGCCGAACCTCCGGCGCCCTCCCTTCCCTCTCTCGCTCGCGGCGGCGGCGGGACGCTCGCCCGGCGGCCGCCCTTCTTCCCCAGCGGCACCATCTCAACGACAAACAAACAGCTCCGTAAAAGTTATACATTCTTCTGGAGAACCAAAAACACGTCGGAACTGAGGAACGAGAGACTCGCCTCCGCCTCTACCTTCGCCGTCCTCCGTCCTGATCCTGCCCCTCCTCCGCCTCCTCCGTCCTCATCCTCGACCTCTTCCACCGCCTCCACCTCCTCCTCCACTACCTACCCTATCCTACCTTACCCCTCCTCCTCCTCTGCCTACCTACCTCCTCCTCATCTACCTCTGCTTCTCCTTACCTCCTCAGTTTCAGCCACGAGTAGTGTACCGTAAACACGACGCAGCCATGCGCGCCTTCCACAAGAGCCTGAAAGCTGGACAGGAGAAGATGAGCGCAGCGGTCAGCACCGCGGTCAGCGACGCGTCACAGATGCGGTTTCGGCTGGGCACGCGCGGCACCGGCGCCGGCTCCATCTCCATCTCCTTCGGCTCCCCGCCCAAGTCCGACGGTTGGGCTTGGCAGACGTCGCTCGCCATGTTTATGGCTCACCTCCTCCTCCTCTCCTCCACCTCTCCTCCTCCTCCTCCGCCTCCTCCTCCTCCTGTGTCTCCTCCTCCCCCTCATCCTCCCCTTCCTCCTCTTCCTCCTCCTCCCCTTCCTCCTCCTCCTCCACCTCCTCCACCTCCTCCTCCTCCTCCTCGTCTTCCTCCTCCTCCTCCTCCTCCTCCAGCAGCTCCTCTTCGGCCTCCTCCTCCTCCTCTTCCTCCTCCTCCTCTTCCACCGCCTCCTTCTCCTCCTCCTTCTCCTCCTCCTCCTCCCGCGAAACGAGGCTTCAAAAATTGTGTCGATGACGCGGCGGGCAACATCTGCTTGTCCCTATATCACGAATCCGCCAACGCCGCGGCGGAAAAGAATGTGACGGAGGAGCTGGGAGCGGTGGACCCGGGAGCCCACCTGCTGATTCGCGTCGAGTTCGCGGAGGGGCTGGAGCACCATTCCCCGTTCGTGGCGGTGCGGGTGGCGGGCATGTACGGGGAGCTCAAGGGGGTGCGCGGCAGGGGATCACACTCGGTCACTTCACAGCTCAACCTGAGCCGTTTCTGACACAAACACACACCCTAGACACCCCTTAATAAAGGCCCCAACTCATAACTAGAGAAGCGGAGTGTGGGTATGGGCATATAGGAAGAACGGCCCTGGGCCTGGAAGGGCTTAACCCATACACAAATATACCCGCTGACACCTCCTAAACACCCCTCAATACCCCCTGAACGGACCCCCTATCCCATAAAAAGCGCTTACGTTGAGCTGAGAGTTAACGAGTGTAAGCCCCTGGTGCGCGGGCACACAGCGGCGACGGCGCACACGACCCGCCCGGTGTGGCGCTCCGTGCGCGACCTGCGCTGCGCCGCGGTAGGGCAGTGCGGGTTGACCCTATATAAACCCGGTTGAAAACGCGCCTGAGGTCAGCGCTTGAAACTAAAATTTGATGATGCGCTTTCAAACGTTGCTTTGAATTTCAGCTTGCGCCGCTACAACGAGGCGGCGGGGGACGTGCTGCTCGTGGAGGTGTACAACCACGGGTGGGACAAGTGCGTGGCGCGCGCCTCCGTCGCGCTGTGTGCGCTGCCACTCACCGGCAGGACTGCCGTGCTGCACGATTTCAAGCTTGAGGTATGACACTCAGGTGACAAGTGGTTGCGGGGGCAAACGGCGTACTCGTAAAGTTAAGCTCATCAAAAGTGCTCAGCGCAGGCCTTGCTGGGCGGGGAGCGGGTGACGGTGGCGCTGCACCGGCAGCTGGACCGCGCGAGCAGCGGCGGGGGCGGCGCGGGCTACATCACTGTGAGCCGCCTCGACCCCACCGCACCCCCCGGAGCGGTGTCGGTGTCACCGGCAGGGGCTTACACTCGTCCACTTTTCAGCTTAACTTGAGCTGTGTCTGACACACAAAAAACACCCCGCACACCGTAAACACCCCCTAACACCCCATTAATGTGGGCTACACGACCCCTACGTGCCCCACCTATCCCATACAAAGCGCTCAAGTTGAGCTGAGAAGTGAACGAGTGTAACCCCCTGGTCACCGGCGGCGGCGGTGGCGGCGGCGGCGGAGGGCGGCGACGCGGGCGAACATGTGGTGATACCGCGGCGGCGCAAACGCGTGTTCTTCGTGCGGCACGGTGAGAGCGCGTGGAACGAGGTCAGGTCACATGGATCGTGCCCGCCACGTCATCCACCACATTTCCCATCCTTCGTTTAATCAGTTAAATGCCATCTCATGACGTGGCGAGCGTCATCCATCTGACCCACTGCTCACTACGTCGTCCACCACATTTCCCAACCATTATTCAACGAGTCAAATGCCATTCTCTGACGTGGCGAGCTTCATCCGGCAGACCTACGTCATCCACCTCATTTGCCAATCCTCGTGTAGTGTATTGAACGCCATCTGACGACGTGGCGGGCACCCTGGAGCGAGGCGCAGCGGGAGATGCATTTGTCGAAGATGATTCGATTCGACCACCCGCTCAACGCGCGCGGGGCGGCGCAGGCGCAGCACCTGGTAGGGCGGTGCAGGTTGACCCTATCAAACCCACGCTGAAAGCGCCTGGAACTAAGCGCTTGAAACTGAAATACGATAAACTGCTTTCAAGTTTTGCTTTCAAATTTGACTTGCGCCGCTACAACCTGGCGGAGCGTAGCGTGCGGCTCCTGGCGGAGCGGAGCGTGCCAGCTGTGGCAGCGGCGGCGGGGCTGGAAACTTCTGATGCTTCGGGGCCGGCGGCGACGGCGGCGGGCGCGGCGGCGACGGCGGCGGCGGCGACGGCGGCGGGGGCGACGGCGTCGGGGGCGACGGCGTCGGGGGTGACGGCGTCGGGGGCGACGGCGTCGGGGGAGGCGCTTACTGTGCCACAGCCACCGGCCGCCGCCGCCGCGGGGGCGGGGGTGGAACCTGCCGCACTGGGGGCGGCTCTCGCCGGTGTGGAAGGAGTCACACTTGGGAGCACCATTCCTTTACCGCCGCCGTCGCCGCCGCAGTCGCCGCCGCAGTCACCACCGCAGGACTCGTTCCTGGTACGCAGCATCAGCGGTCCCAACAGCGTTGGCGGCGGCGGCGGCGGCGGTGGGAGCGGTAGCGGTCCAAACAGCAATGGCGGCGACGGTTCGCATTCCTTCAGCTACCCAGACGTGCGCGGCGGCGAGCACGACTTGGACTATCCGGGGTGGGTGCGGTCCTACTCCGCCGCTGAGCGGTGGTTCACGTCCCCGCTGACCCGCGCCGTGCAGACGGCGGCGATTCTCCTCGATCGTCATCCGAGCGCGCTCGGCCCGTGTCGGGCGCTGGTGGCTCAGGGTGCGGAGCCTGGCGGCGTCGGCAGCGGTGGAGCGGACGGCGGGGGTGGCGGGGACAGCGGGGGGGGCGGGGATAGCGGGGGTGGCAGCGGCAGCGGGGAAGGCGGAGACGGCGGCGGCGGCGACGGCGGCGAGATCGGAAATGACGTGAGCGGCAGCGGCGGAGACGGGAGTGGGGGCCGCGGGGGCGATGGCGGGGAGGGCGAGGGCGGGGAGCACACCGGCACCGGCGACGGCACCGTGGTATTCCTTCGCTCCGCCCGCGAAATCAAAGCCACGGTCGGCGGGCTCGACTGCGTCGGCATCGAGCAGGTAACAAACCCCAAAACCCAAACGATCGAACCGATGATGCATCCTTTCGACTTAACTCCTAAACCCTAGACCCTAAACCCTAGACCCTAAACCCTAGACCCTAAACCCTAGACCCTAATCCCTAAACCCTAATAAATCCTAAGCATCCTATCAACTCGAGCAGGGCGGCGCCATCATTGACCGGTGCGCACATAAGCTGAGGGAGGTGCTGCCGCCCGCCACAGCGGATCGGGTCATGGCATGGGGGTTCTTGAGAACATGCCCTCGACCGACCTTGAATCGACGAACCGAGTCCGCGCGTCTATATGAGCAATCACTCTGGAGGTTGTACTGCTCCGATACCGGCTCCAATGCTCGTTCTGATAGACCCTCCTGCATGGCCGGGTTAGCGTGCCGAGCCGACGTGTACGACGCGGTGGGAAACTGGTGGACAGCGCAGGATGATGTGGCAGGCCTGGTGTTTCAAGCGGTGCTCTTTGATAATCTGACAATACTGAATGCCATTTGGGGTCAACTGACCGACTGAGTGCCGTCCGTGCCGTCCTTTGCCTCCATTTGATACTGGACCTTGATACTATGACAAAGTGCGTGAAACCACTAAGACACTTTATAGTGAGACTGAGTGCTAAGTCGTCCCTCTCGGTCAACCAAAACGCTCCATTTTGACGACTTCGTACTACTTGTTGCTAAGTGTCTAGGTGGTTTCACGGTAGCGCGCGTATACTCTACCTTCTGAGTGACACGCTTTACAGATAGACGCACTTTGTCATATCCACCACAGTATGGTCACTCTACCTAACATGACGCCACGCGATCAATTCAGTTTAAAGAGACTTAGTCAGAGTGACTATACTTCGTACTGACCGACTATGTGGCGGGTGATACGGGGCCTTACATCGCGGACACACCCGCGGAGCTGTCGGAACGCATGGATGATTTCTTCAATAGTTTGCGCATGGATCCGTGCGACACCGTGGTGGTGGTAGGGCGTGTAGACACTTCACCACTATGCATGGTTACTATCCTCTGACTGGCTGCCCGTAGTTCGATGGTACACATTCAGCTCCTCCTCCTTGCATGCCCCGTGTCCTCCTCATCGAAGAAGATCCCCGAATCATGAGTGACACGCCGTGACGCGCCTTGTTACGACGTGGCGAGCAGTGCTAAACAGGCCGATTTCGG
>Ga0307489_10001313_pt1 | contig 16266 bp, 28 predicted proteins | sample SB12metaG_FD_202247 | JGI IMG/M metagenome (GOLD analysis project Ga0307489, IMG submission 202247) | Sea-ice brine microbial communities from Beaufort Sea near Barrow, Alaska, United States - SB 1.2 | ecosystem: Environmental > Aquatic > Marine > Coastal | place: USA: Alaska | collected...
ACGCCTAGCTCATGTGATGCGGCCACTGCGTCACAAGGTGACGAGGTTGAGAGAGCGGGTAAGTTAGGATACATACGGGCACGGCGTGCCCAGTATAGAGAACGCCAAGCTCATGTTATGTAGCCGCTGCGTCACAAAGTGCCGAGAAAGTGTGAAAGTGCGACGGCGTTGTTAGTATAGTGGGCGCCCAGCTCATGTTCGGCAGCCGCTGCGTCACCGAGTGAAAAAAGTAGGATTGGAGAGCAGGGAGCGCAAAGAGAAGTCGCACGTTGACACTACATTCGAATTTTGCGAACATTTTCTATTCTATTCTATTTCTATAGATTTTTGCGCTAAAGAGCTACAGGGTTGCTGCACATCCTGACACCTGGTGTCGCGGGGAGGATTGGGGATGGTGAGGTAAGTGGAAGTTGCGCATGAAGCTTCGCTTGGAAAAGGGAAGCAGCGAATCATCGTTTGTTTGTTTCTTCTCTCAGTGTTCCCGTTTTTGTACTTGGGTAGGACGATCATCATCCGGGTATCAAGCCGGGATCAGTCCGCCCGTCACAGATGTGTCATCAGCGAGAAACAGAACAAAACGAAGCACCACTCCCCCCCCCCAAAATAAAACGCCCCGCTCCACTCCCGAGTTGAAACATGCGGGGAGATTCGGGATGGACATTGGACATGCTGTAGTCGCCGGATGTCGCAATAACAACAACTCACCGGGATGTCGCCAACAACAGCCAACACACCACCACCGCCGCCGCCGCCGCCGCCGCCGAGGAACACTACGGGCAACCGTGTCGGGCCCGCCGCGACTGCCGCCGCCGCCGCCGCCGCCACCGCCACCGCCACCGACACTGCTACCGCCGCCACTGCCAACGCCGCCGCCACCGCCGCCGCCATCGCCACCACCGCCGAGGCACACTACACCAGCAAGGATGGAACCTCACATAACTTTATGGATAGTCTCCAGGTCCACGTGCTTATCCGTGGCCAGCGTCTCGTCGATGTCCGCCCACCACTTATCCAGGAACTTGTCGGCGATGATGCGGAACCACGGCGACCAGCGCAGGCCCGACGCCGGATCCATCATCGCCTTGAGCTCCGCCTGCGTCACCCACCTGGTGTCAGGGGCTTACGCTCGTCCACTATTCAGCTCAATTTGAGCCATGTCTGACACAAAAGCACACCCTAAACACCCCAAATATCCCCTACCACCCCCTGAACACCCCCGAAACAACCCCTAATTGCAGTCCCTGTCACACAGAAGGTGCTTAAGTTGAGCTGAAGAGTGGACGAGTATGAGCCCCTGCCTGGTGTCGTCCACCTCCTCCGGGTTGGCCGTCACCGCCACTTCCTCCTCGCTGCAGGGCCCAGTCAACGATGCTCGCGCCATATCAGGAGGATGCCACTTCACTCTGGTCCCTCGATTCGGTCTCAATCCGGTTATACCAATCCGCTTGAAACAGCGGATGGGGTTGGTTAACACTCACCGTGTGAACGTCTTGGGGGCTCAATGAACGAGGGTGGAACAAACTGGTCCCTACCTCGGATTTCAAGAAGAGGATATAGTCCATTTCGTGCTCGCCCCACGGCCCGCCGCTCACCGCCTGGTTCTGCGCGAAGTGGTCCGGCGCGCAGTAGTGCAGGCGCGTCAGGTACTTGAACTGGTCAAGGGGGACCTGTGCGGGCGCGATGCCGAGCTCCAGGGGCTTACACTCGTCCACTTTCCGGCTGAACTTAAGCGCTTTCTGCGGGATAGGGGGTACATTCAGGGTTTGACTAGGGGGTGTGTAGGGTGTGTAACGGGATATTATTAGAGGGTGTCTAGGGTGTACTTTGTGTCAGAAGCGGCTCAGGTTGAGCTGAAAAGTGGACGAGTGTAAGCCCCTGCCGAGCTCGTGCTGCAGCTTGCGCACGGCGGCGGTCTTCGCGCCGGGCACCGACCCGTCCGCGATGCCGGAGGCTGTATCCACCTCCGAGTAGGAGCCACGGCAACAGGGCTCGCTACATCAGAGAATGTTTCGGTTTCTGTCTGCTCGCCTGGATTGAGGCGCTCCTGGGGTAAGGCGTTCGCGCTTCGGGCCACATCTATCCGTGTCCCACATCCATTCCACATCCAAGGTCCGTGTCACATACCCGTGTCCCTACCTCAGTGGGCTCGTATCCGTACAGCGGGTGGGAGCAGCAGGTGTTGGTCCAGAGCGATGGGAACGTGATCTTGCTCGCCGCGCGGCAGGGCCTGGCAGACTTCGCTCGCCACATCGTAGGAAGCCATTTAAACCAGTAAACGTTAGTAGAAAATGCGTGTCGATGACGCAGTAGGCAACGGGCCGGGTAGATAGTGCTCGCCACGTCATAGGATGCCATTCAACGCAAGAATCGTGTTTGCAAAATTGGTGTCGATAACGTGGCAGGCTATGGGCCTGGCACGTATTGATCTCCTGTGACGAGGAAACCGTTTAAGAGGGTTCAGAATGCGTTCCAGTGACGTGGCGAGCAGTATATGCGAGGCCCTACCGCGCGTTGCTGGAGCAGGAGCTTGTTGTCGGCGTTGAAGAGGAAGACGCTGAAGGCGCGGTGCAGCATGCCGCGCGGCTGCTGCTCGATGAAGCGGTGCGTGGCATACTTGCTGTCATGCCCCACGATGGCATCGCGCCCATCCTGCTCGAGCCGACGGGGGGATGGCGGTTCGGTGTCAGGGGTTGAAGGCGAGGTGCAATGCAAAAAGGTGGTACTAGGTGGGGCTGGGAGAGGACAAGGCGGTGCTGGAGGAGCAGGATGAGGAGGTGGAGGAGGATGAAGAGCCGGGGATGGGAACGGAGGAGGAAGAGCCGGGGATGGGGACGGAGGAGGACGAGCCGGTGACGGAGGAGTACTGGATTAGGTCAAAACTGAATCCGTTGGCTCCGCTCTCGAAGGGGATGAACGACTCTCACCACGAGGATGCACTCGTCTCGGTACATCAGCTCCTCCTGCGTCCCGCTCCCATCCCACGTCGCCATGTCGCTGCACACGCTGGACGACGACAGCGCACGCGCCGAAACAGATGCTGCGGCGGCTCTGTGGGGACGCCACGACAATGCAGAAGCCCGAGGAAGAGGGCTCCGGTGTTGATGGGGCGGCGGCGGCGGCGCGCCGGAGGGGACGGCGCGAAGCGCGAACGCCGGTGGGGGTGCGGCCGTCAACGACCTCGTGATCAGGCGGCGAAGACACTCGACAGACGCTCCGCGCATGGATGAAGTGCACACGTTGCCAACGCGCGTTGTGAACAGGAGGAAGGAGACACGTGTTTTTGCCAAGGAAAGACACGACCGTTTTTCAAGCCGACAGCACTCCAGTAGTCGAGGGTAGGGTGCCCACTTCCCAGATCTTGCGTGGCAGAGCGAGCAACACTTACTGCCGCACGCCAGACGCCGCGCGCACCGTTGTACGGCCACGATGCGCGAGCCCGTCAGGAGCGGCAGCGGCGCCGCGCTCGACCTGCTGGCCGCGACCAAGGCCGCCAACAGCCAGTTCAAGTTCAAGGATGTCAAGTTCACCGTCGCGACCAAGCGCGGGGACAAGGCGATCCTGCAGGGCATCACCGGCGGCGTCAACTCCGGCGAGGTGCTGGCCATCATGGGTCCGTCCGGCGCCGGCAAGACGTGCCTTATGGATGTCCTCACAGTGGAGGACAAGGGCGGCGCGTCCGTGGGTGACGTGCGGTTAAACGGCCACGCGATGAGCAAGTCCATCTTCACCAGGTACTGCGCTACCGTGCCGCAGCAGGACAAGCATTGGGCGTTCCTCATCTGCCGCGAAACCGTGGCGTTCGCTGCCGACCTGTACCTGGACCTTCCCACCGTGGAGAAGACCCAGCGTGTGGATGCCGTGCTTGGATCCTTGGGCCTCAGCGGGTGCGCTCATACCAAGGTGGGCAACGCATTCTTCGCCGGGCTGTCGGCAGGGGCTTACACTCCTCCACTTTTCAGCTCAACTTGAGCCGTTCCTGACCCAGAATACTCCCTGAGCACCCCCTAATACCCCGTAGTTCCTCCTTAACAACCCCTCGGCAACCTTTAAATGCACCCCCTATCCCACAGAAAGCGGTCAACTTGAGTTGAGATGTGAACGAGTTTAAGCCCCTGGCTGTCGGGCGGGCAGAGGCGGCGCCTGAGCCTGGCCGTGGCGCTGCTGAGCCAACCGCTGGTGCTCTTCCTCGACGAGCCCACGAGCGGGCAGGGGGGTCACCGAGAACAAGCACTCGACCGGCGTTGAACCTCCTCCTCCTCCTTCTCTTCTCCGCGCGTCGTCTGTCAGGACGCCCAATCACCCTGTAGGTAAGTCACGCTCAACCTCGGTTCGAGTGCTTGTTCTCACCGACCATCCTGCCGGGCTGGACGCCGCCGCAGCCAAGAGCATCATGACGTTCCTGAAGGAGCTGGCGCTGGCCGCCAACATCGCCATTGTGTGCACCATCCATCAGGCAGGGGCTTCCACCCGTCCACCTTTCACCTCAACGTGAGCCGTTGTTGTGACGGAAACCCCCCGACTTACCCAACGTATCCCACGAAACGTGCTCACGTTAAGCCGAAAGGTGGACGAGCGTAAGCCAGCCCCTGCCACCAGCCCTCCTCCGCCGTGTACCATAGCTTCGACCGCGTCATGCTGCTCTCCGGCGGCAAGGTGGCGTTCCTGGGTGCCGCGGCTGACGCTCTGCCACACTTCACCGACGCGGGGCAGGGGCTTACACTTGTCCACTTTTCGGCTCAACGTAAGCACATTTGGTAGGATACGTTGGGCGCATGAATTTCCCCCAGTCTACTAGACAGGGGGACACGGGGAGGTGTGAACAAAGCGGCGTAGGTTGAGCTGCGAAGTGAACGAGTGCAAGCCCCTGACGAGGGGTACCCGATGCCGCCCAACACCAACCCGGCGGAGTTCATGCTGGACCTGGTCAATAACGAGTTCACCGACCCCGAAGCCGTGGCGGAGGTGATTGCAGTCTGGGACATGAAGTCGGTGCGGATGGACGTGGACGCGAGCCGGCGTGCCGAGGCAGGGCGGAGCAGCTTGTCCCCAGATTGACCCCGTGATGACCCTGTGTTGACCCCGAGTAGACGCCGTGTTGACCGGACCTGAGTTCAGCGATTGACGCTGAATGATGATGAACCGCTTTTAAACTTTGCTTGCGAGTTCAACTTGCGCCGCCATGCCGAAGTGACAAAGCTACCCACGGATTACGTCGCCGGAACCGGGGTGGCCTCGCAGGTGACGACGTTATTTCACCGTCACGGCCTCCTCACCGTGCGCGACTCCACGCTGTATATCGGGCGCATGATCATGCTCCTCGTCTCGATGACCTTCTTAGCAATTATCTATGTGAAGTGCCGCGATCGCGTGCAAGACCAGGTCCTAGCGCGCATGTGGATGATTGCATGGTAGGGCGGTGCAGGTTGACGGTATCAAAACCCGTGTCGAAAGTGTCTATGGCTTTAGCGCTTGAAACTATAATATCATTTACTGCTTCAACGTTTGCCTTCAATTTCAACTTGCGCCGCTCCAGCATGGCATATACTCGTGCCCACCAGCCTCAGCGGCGTCTGCGTGTACACCTACAATGAGGCAGGGCCCAATCACCAACCCTGAACCCTCCACCTGTCAGCCTGACAGCACGCGGAGCCAATCACCAACCCTCAACCCTCCACATGTCATCACATCACTGGCCCTACAATGAGGAGTACTTCGCGATTCGGCGCGAGGTGAAGAACGGCATGCTGACGCCTATGGCCTACATGATTGCCAACATCGGCATCCAGATCCCGATGATGCTGGTCATGTCCGTGTGCGCCCTCTCCGTCAGCGCGTACGGCAGGGCTTGCCGCTATATGATTGGCTGACTGGCACTGACGTGTTGGGAGGGGGTGATGTGATTGGTTGACTATCACTGACGTGTCGGGAGAGGCTGATGTGATTGGGCTGACTGTCACTGACATGGCGGGATGGACTGACGTGATTGGCTGAGTAGTGTAAGCCCCTGGTGTACGGCATCATCGACTTCAACGGCGACAACTACGTTTATGCGGTCGTCGTCTACGCCCTGTGCCTGTGGGTTTATGAGCGCATCGCGCAGCTGCTTTCGATATCGTTCGATAACCCTCTGATCGGCATGCTATTGTTCCTCAACTTTTGGTTCTCCAGCTTTCTATTTGGCGGCTTTGTGGTCGCGGAGCAATATGTCATCTGGCCGTTCCGCGCATTCTTCACCCTGCTGCCGGTGCCGTGGTAAGGCGGTGCAGGCTGACCCTATCAAACCCCTGTTGAAAACGCCTAGAACTAGGCGCTTGAAGCTCAAAATATGATTAAGCGCTTTCAAATGTTGCTTTCAATATCAACTTGCGCCGCTACACCGTGGTGCGTCCGCTCCTTGATGTACCTCGAGTTCAGCCAGTCCACCTTCAAGGGCGCCGAGCTGAACGCCACCGACACCCGGGGGTTCACGTGCGCGGTGGACGTAGACGGCAACCAGTGTTACGGTGCCGCGGGAAAGCAGGTGCTGAAGAGCCTGCAGAACAACTACCAGATCATCACCACCTCGAACACCGCGGGCATTGACTGCGCCATCCTCCTCGCCATGGGCAGCTTCTTCACGATTTGCTACGTCGTCCTGCTCCAGGTTAAGTTAACCTCCTCCGCCAAGGCGGTGAAGCTGTCGACTCAGTAAATACAAATTGGTTTGCTACAACGCCCATGAGCTCTATGACATAATTGCGTTACATGTGAACATGTGAACATTCACCCACCACAGTTATACGGGCAGAACTAGGCCAGTCATCGGGAAGGGGGGGGTACCCTAGTTTAGGCTAGTTTAGTGATAGTGGTTAATCTAGGCTAGCTCTAGTTAGCGGCTGCATATGCTGGCAACTCGTTCATTCACATTAAATAGCAGAACATTAATAGTATAAATTTGCCTATTAATAGCCTTAGATAGCGCCCCTCGATACGGCCTTAAACCCTAGCAGACTCCATAGGGTTTGTCCGCTCGAAATGGAGGGGGCGCTGCTCAACCGTGTGAGTGCCTTGGGCTCGATGAATGACTGTGCGACGCTAGGCGTGCTTGCCAACCAGAACTACTGCATGCGTGCCTGTACACTATGGGTTGTGTTAATACCTACTACTAACGTGTCTGCTGCTAATCGCAGAGTTAGCCGGCTCTGGCACAGGGGCCAGGGCGAGAGCCTAGTGCCTCCTCATACACACGGAAGCGTCTCTCTATCGCGCGCCGCCCCCTCGACGGCTGTGTCACGGGGGGCAGGGCAAAAGCCTGGTGCCTCGCTGCACACGCGGGAGCGTCTCTCTCTATCGCCCCTCGACGGATGTGTCACGGGGGGCAGGGCAAAAGCCTAGTGCCCAAAAATACACGCGGAAGCTTCTCCCTTTTGCGCGCCCCCCACTAGACAGCTGTGGCACGGGGGCCAGGGCGGAAGCCTGGTGCACGCGGCAGCGTCTCTCAAGCGTCTCTCTCTAGTGCCTTGTCTGTAAAGCGTACTATATATAGTATCTCGTACTACCCGTAGTAATTAGGTGTTTGGTGATTTTCACCAAAAGTCAATTGACTTTTGGCCAAATCACCGAACTCCAGCCCACTAGGAGTTACAAGTCCACAGACAAGGCACTAGCCGGCTCCCGCCGGACGGAGCATCGCCGCCACACGCGGGTGCCCGTTGGCGTGAGCGGCCGACAGCGGCGTGGCGCCGTCGTCCGTGCAGGACTGGTTGATGTTGATCCCCGGCGCCGCGATCAGCAGCCCCACCACGCCCAGGTTGCAGAGGCGCAAGTTGAATTTGAAAGCAAAGTTTGAAAGCGGCCCATCACATTCTAGTCTCAAGCGCTGAAACCAGGAGCGCTTTCAACTCGGGTTTTGATACTGGGAACCTGCACCGCCCCACCAGGTGTCCGTCCTGCGCTGCCATCCTGGAGGGACGCAAGTTGAGATTGAAAGCAAAATTCGAAAGCGGTTTCTCTTCCTCACGTTTGACTTCAATCGCTGCAGCCCAGCACAGTAAACCTGGGGTCAACCTGCAACGCCCTGTTTGACACGTGATGCTCTATAGTTGTATGTGATGGATGTTAGCTGCATTTCGTTTGATGTATGTGAGCTGGACGTATGATTACATAGAGGCATGCTTAGGTACATTTACTGAGAGGTATTTACCTAGAGGTATGACAGAGTGCTGCAAACCACTTCGCAACTGAGCGACTTTGACTGCTAAGTCGTCCGGATCGATAGTTCTGATTGGTCGGGTGGGACGACGTAGCACTCACAGTCGCTAAGTCGCTAAGTGGTTTGCAGCACTTAGTCATAGAAATGTGTAGATGGGTTGTTGTTGGCGATGTGTAGTGCGCCCGACCATGTAGAGCGGCGTGGCGCCGTCCGTGGTGCGTGCCTTGTTGTAGCGGCGCAAGTTGAAATCGAAAGCAGCGTTTGAAAGCGGTGCATCACATTTTAATTTTCAAGCGCTGAAATCAGGCACGCTTTCAACTCGGGTTTTGATGCTGTCAACCTGCACCGCCCTACCTTGTTGACGTCGACGCCCGGCGCCGCCAGCACCCGCACCGCCACGTCCACGTGCCCATCCTGCGCCGCCACTAGCCAGAGCCTTACCATCGATCCTCTTAGCTCAACTCGAGCTGTTCTGTCGGTCAAACCACTGGCAATTATGCCTCGAAGGTGCTTAAGTCAAACTGAGCAACTTATGACAAAGCGCCTGAAGCTATCAATTTTCGGGCCCGTGCTCAAAAAGGCAACTGAAGATTCTTGAGTCAAAAGACACCATATCACGCTGCATAATCGATACGGCGTCATTTGATTTAAGAATCTTGAGGTGAAATTTTCGAGCAAGGGTCCGAAAGTTTATAGCTTCAGGCACTTTGTCATACTCAGCTGTTGTTTTGTCCGTGAAACCACTGGCAGCTGTCCCTCAACGGTGATGAGTTGAAGGTGAAAGGGAACCAGCGGACGGGCCATCGGGCCTGCCATGTACAACGCCGTGGCGCCGTCGTGGCGGGCCTTGTTGACGTTGACGCCCGCCGCGCCCAGCAGCAGCTCCACCACGTCCAGGTTGTAGCGGCGCGAGTTGAGTTTGATTGCAGAAGTTGAAAGCAGTATATCACAATTCAGCTTCAACACGCTTAGTTCCAGGCGGTTTGAACTTGGGTTTCATAGGGTCAACCTGCACCGCTCTACCAGGTGACCGTGCCGCGCCGCGATGTGCAGCGGCGTGGCGCCCGTGTCCGTGCGTGCCAGGTTCACGTCCGCCCCTTGCCGTAGCGCCGCAACTTGAAATCAGTGAAATCAAAACTTGAAAGCAGTCCATCATATTGTAATTTGAAGCGTTGAAACCAGACGGGCTTCAACATGGTTTAATAGGCCGCTTTCGGTATATCGCCTAGGTGAAACGCCCGTACAGAGATTCGGGCACAGCGTCAGCGCTCCGTGCGGGAAAGCGGGCGCCAGGTTGAATGACCATACAGAGTTGCGGGCAAAGCGTCAGCGCTCGGCGCGGGGAGCGATATACCGGAATCGGCCTATTTGAAGCGCTGAAAGCAGACGGGCTACAACACGGTTTAATTTGCGCGGCCTTGCCTGGCGCCGCGATGAGGCGCTGCACCACCCGCACGTTCCCCTCGTACGCGGCGATGAACAGCGGCGTCACGAAATCAGACGTGCGAGCAATGTTCACATCCGCACCCGCCGCCGCAATTAACAACTCCACCACATCCACTTTGCAGGGGCGCAAGTAGAAATTGAATACAACATTTCAAGGCAACGCAAATATTTTATGTAGTTTAGTTTAAATGCTGCCAGGCACGTCGTAGGGGTACAAGTTGAAGTCGAAATAAACAAATGACGGCAGTTCGAAATGATTTGTTTCAAGGACTAGAAACAGGCGGTTTCAACGCAGGGTTCAAGGTGCAGCAGCCCACCACGTGACCCAGCTCGGCGGCGATGTGCAGGGGCGTGCCCCCGTCCACAGTGCGCGCCTTGTTGTAGCGGCGCAAATTGAATTTGAAAGCAATATTTGAAGGCAGTTCATCATATTTTAGGTTCAAGCGCTTAGTTCCAGGCACTTTCCACTCAGGTTTGATAGGGCCAACCTGCACCGCCCTACCTTGTTGACGTCGGCCCCCGCCGTGTGCACTAGCACCTCCACCACATCCACGTCACCCAGGGCCCTACACGATCTGCCTTTCCCAGCTCAACCTGACTGTTTGTTCATAGTGTACCAGTGTACCACTTTTGTCTCAACCTGACTGTTTGCTGATGGTGTACCGGTGTCCCATGTACCCGAACACGCTCGCCGCATCCTCCTCCCTGGCCTGGCCTGGCCACGCATTCCCTGTTCAGCTCAATTGCCAGCGTCTTTGAGGTGTGGGATAACTGCCAGTGGTACAGAGACAGCACAGCTGCAGTTTGAACAGTAATAGGGAAAAGTAGTAAGCAGAGTCACAAGATGTCCCATATCGATATGGGAGATGACCATTTCGATACCGATATACCGTACCCATAACGATAGCCCATATTCCACATCGATATTCCTATCGATAACTCATTGATTTTCGATCTCCCGTATCGATCTCCCATATCGATCTCCCATATCGATATCGGAACATATCTTTTCACTCTGGTAGTGAGGCCCTGCCCTTTCCATTTTGGGCTGCGATGAACAGAGGCGTGGCGCCGGCGTCTTCGCGGGCCTTGTTCACGTCCGCCCCCGCGTCCAGAATGTAGCGGCACAAGTTGAAACTGAGAGCAAATTTTGAAAGCGGTTCAACATGATTAGCGCTTAGTTCCAGGCGCTTTGAACGTGGATTTGACAGGATCAACCTGCACCACCCTACCAGGAGCCGCGCCACCACATCCACGTGTCCGTTCAACGCTGCCCTGTATGTAGGCGCCCAAGTTGAAATTGCGCCAAGTTTGAAAGCGGTTCATCATATTTTAGTTTCGAGCGCTGATTCCAAGCGCGGTCCAGGGCCAACCCGGGTCAAGCCGGGGTCAACCCGCGCCGCCCTACCGGTACAGCGCCGTTCCCGCCGTTCAGTAGGGCATGGCGGATCTTGTTCGCCACGTCATAGGCTGTCATGTCACCCAAGAAACGAGGGTTCAAAATGCGAGTCAACGACGTGCCGGGCAACGGGACTGGCGGATGTTGCTCGTCACGTCATAGGGTGTTATTTGACTCAAGAGACAAGGGTTCAGAGTGCGTTGGACAACGTGGCGGGCAATGGGCCGGGCAGATATTGCTCGCCACGATATGGAGTTATATGTGACTCAAGAGACAAGGGTTCAGAGTGCGTTGGATGACGTGGCGGGCAATGGGCCAGGCAGATATTGCTCGCCACGACATAGGGTGCTGTGTGTCTCAAGAGACGAGGGTTCAGAGTGCGTTGGACGACGTGGCGGGCAATGGGCCGGGCAGATATTGCTCGCCACAACATAGAGCGCTCTGTGAAGCAAGAGGCGAGGGTTCAGAGGGCGTTGGATGACGTGGCGGGCAACATCTGCCCGGCCCATTGCCCGCCACGTCGTCCAACGCACTCTGAACCCTTGTCTCTTGAGTCACATGACACCCTATGACGTGACGAGCAACATCCGCCAGGCCCGTTGCCCGCCACGTCATTGACTCGCATTCTGACCCCTCGTTTCTTGAGTTACATGTCTGGCAGGCCTTACTGCGCCGTCGCTGTCCACGTCCGCACTCGCAGTAGGGCCGGGTCGGTAGTGCTCGCCACGTCATCGTCACGCATTTTAAACCCTCGTTTCTTGAGCTATGTGGCGTACTACGACGTGGTGAGATATACATCCCAATCCCTAAAGGACGGCGCCATGCGCAGTTTCATCGTGGTCGGCCGGTGCAGGTTGAAAGGGCTTGCAACCCGTGTTGAACGCGCCTGGTTGCAGCCATTGAAGCTGCAATCTGATAGACAGCCAACAAATTTTGCCTTCAATTCCAACTTACGCCGCTGCCTCGCGGTGCTGTACATTTCCTCTCACTCCGTCTGGCATCCTATGACGTGGCGAGCAATATCTGGCAGGCCCTACCCCGCATCGATCAGCTGCTCCACCACACTCGCCAGGTCATACTCCGAGGCCGCACCCTAGGGCCCGACAGTTTCTCACTCGCCGCGTCATTCAACGCTCTTCGAGCCCTCGTGTCTTGAGTCGAATGGGCCCTCATGGAAACGTGGTGAGCAGTGTCTCGCAGGCACTGGTCACTTGAGCATACATGGACGTGGGTGTACCAGTCACCCGACCAAACATAGCGTGGGTGATTGGTCACCTGACCATGAAGGCCCTACCAGCCGCAACGCCGCGCACTTGTCAACCAGAGCGGTCGCCACGATGGAGGGGCGCAAGCTGATCTCGAAAGTGGTCCATCATGTAATAGCTTCCAGCGCTGAGTAAACTCATTACATCATAGCCAGCGCACACACAACCATGCGCAAGGTCAGCCCGGGTTGGCGTGTTGGCATGTGGCATGTTTGGTTCGGCACGGATGGCTTGCGAATCTGCAGCGCCCCACCAAGACGTCCGCGAAGCACACGCACAGCTGCTGCTCGATCTCGAAGCGCTTAAGCAACCGCGCGAGCGGGCACTCCGCCTCGTGAGCGGCGCGAGCCGCCTCCGACCCTTCCCACACGCACCCTTCATCGGCCGCCGCGCACCGCATGTCGGCAAGTCCAGCTAGGTTGCTAGATGCCTCGCAAGATTCCCGCTCCTTGGCGGCACGCAATATCTAGCACGCGCGATGGATAGCTCCGCTATGAGGCAGCGCGCAGCGGCATACGGGGCGGCTCACGGCGGCACGGGGCACGCTGCGGTGTAATGGCCGCGGGGCATGCGTCATCACAGTTGAACCGTCGCGTCGCAGTCTCACCGAGTACTACCGAGTAGACGGCTTTTAGGTCAGGGTTTTTATGTTTTAGATGGGTAGGGTTTCGAGGCACACCATGCGCAGATCCGATGGGGAGCATCCCCGTTTTACCCCCACCGGATCTGCGTATGAATATCTCCATAATAACGCTTCCAGAATGCAGGCACTTTGCCTCCGACACATCGCGGCATCGTAACCCCATCGAACACGCCAACCGCCGCGGCGCATCTCTTGGAGAGAGACATCCGTGAAGGCGTTGGTATCCTGCTTCGTATCCGTGTCATCCGTGTACGCGGCTCAACCAAGGCAAAGGCAATACAAAGGCCCGGCAAAGAATGAGTGCCGACGACGGTGCAGCCAAAATGGTGCAGTCACTCGAGGTGCAGCACCCGCGCGTCACCGCGTCTCTCCCGGATAAGCGCACCTCAACCTGTCGTCGAGTCGCGCACGACCACCGCCTTCAGGCGTCAATGAGATATACATCCGTATGCTTGCCTTCGCAGCCTCGCTCGTGTTCGTATGTGTGTAAAATACTGAGTGCTGACGATGACGTGACGCGACGCTGCAGGTGGGCTCGCTGTTCGGAGTGAAGGGCAAGACGGTGCTCGTGACTGGAGGAGCGACGGGCATCGGCCTCATGATCGCCGCTGGCTTCGTGGCAGGGCCCAGGGCTTTCCCATCGCCCCCTGTCAGCTTCATTGAGGCGCCTTCGAGGGATGACTGCCAGTGGTTTCACGGGCATATCTAGGCGTCGCTTTGCTCCAGCAGTCTGCCACGTGTAATTGGATGTATTACAACGCTAAGACTCTAGCTATACGTGTGCTAGAACACGCGCAAAGGTGCGAGTCATGCGAGGAGCTGTCGCTCGTGGGAGCGCTGTAGTGCAGATACAACAGCTGAGTTGAGACGTTCATGTCAGCTTAACTTAATAGGCACCTTCGCAGTGGTTTCACGGAAGTAACAGCTTAAGCTGAGCTGGGCAGGGTGGCCCTGGCTCGGGGCGAACGGCGCGCGCGTGTACATCGCGTCGCGCTCGCAACCGACCTGCGAGGTCGGGACATGCAAATATTGTTCGCCACTCGTCACTCACGTCATACAACGCGTGGCGCACTTGCACCCTCGTTTCATGAGATAAATTGCACCCTGTGACGTGGCAAGCAGCTCTTGAACCCTCATTTCATGGGTTAAATTGCACCCTGTGACGTGGCGAGCAACTCTTGAACCCTCGTTTCATGAGTCAAGTTGCACCATGTGACGTGGCAAGAAACATCTGCCCGGCCCTGCAGCGAGGCGGCGGCGGCACAGCTGACGGCGGCGGGCCCGGGGCAGGGGCTTACATTCGTCCACTTTTCAGCTCAACCTAAGCCGTTTTGGTCGCACCTCCCCGTGTTCCCCTGTCTAATAGACTGGGGGAAAATCATGCACCCAACGTATCCCACAAGATGTGTTACGTTGAGCCGAAAAGTGGACGAGTGTAAGCCCCTGCCCCGGGGGAGTGCATCGCCCTCGGAGGGTTCGACCTGGTAGGGCGGTGCCGGTTGACCCTATCAAACCCACGTTGAAACCGCCTATAATTAAGCACTTGAGACTGAAATTGACAAACAGCTTTCAAATGTTGCTTTCAAATTCAACTTGCGCCGCTTCAACCTGGCCACGGAGGCGGGGTGCGTCGCTCTCGCCGCAGCGCTCAGCACGCGCAAGGAGCGGCTGCACGTAGGGCCTGGCAGATGCTCGCCACGTCATGGGATGACGGGCATTTAAGTGTATGTCCATGACGTGGCCTTTCTTGACTTAAACGTCATCCTATGACGTGGCGGGCAATGAACCTAGCAGATTTGCTCGCAACCTCATAGAATGACGGTAAACTCAATAATGACTTGGCGAGCAATATCTGAGGGGCACTGCCAACAGGTGCTGGTCAATAACAGCGGCACCTCCTGGGGGGCGCCCCTCGAGCAGCACTCCGAGAAGGGTGCGTGGCGTGGGGTGCACGCCCGGGGTTTCCAGTCGTCCACTTCTCAGCTCAGCCTGAGCCGTCTTTCTTTGTCACTGCAATCCACTGAAACCACCTAATTCTGCCTCAAAAGGTGCTTGCGTTGAGCCGAATAGTGGGCGAATGTAAGCCCCTGGTGCACGCGTGTGTTTGCATCGTGTGCAGTTGTAGCACCGACAAGTAACAACACCTTTCCGGAACATTTGGTCCCCAAAACGTGCTCCTAAGACCAAGGGGTTACCCTTTTGGACTCACGCGCCTGAGTTCACCTTTCCAACACTTCCAAATATCACCTGCACTAGAGCGCCTCTGCAAGAAATCCAAAACTCACCTTTATTAGAGCACCTCTGCACGAAACCGAAATCGCAAACTCACGTCCAAGATTTGCATGCATTGCCCAACTGACAAACAGGGTGGGACAAGGTGTACGCGCTGAACGTGAAGGGGATATTCTTCCTCACGCGCGAGCTGCTGCCGCTGCTGGATGCTGGCGGGGCCTTATAGGGCGGACCCCAAACCCTAAACCCTGAACCCTAAACCCTAAACTCTGAACACTGCCGCTGCTGGACGCTGGCGGGGCCGCATCAGGGCGGTCCCCAAACCCTAACCCTAAACTCTGAACCCTGCCGCTGCTGGACGGTGGCCGGGCCTTCACCCAGCGTCCCCCACTCAGCGTTTTTTTACCCTCGTTGGCCACCATGGACTGGTGGAGCAAGCGGTGAACAGGGGCTGACACTCGTCCACGTTTCGGCTCAACTTGTGCACATTTTGAGGCATACGCTGGGTATCTGTCAAGTTTCAGTGTCAGAAACAGCTAAGGATGAGCTGAGAAGTTCGACGCTAACTGATTTCAGTATTTGATAGGCTGATGTTTGTATTTGAAAGGCAGATTCCAAGTTTCAAGCCCGTTGTGATACGGCACTACTGGGGCGTAAGAGCCGTCACAGCTGTGAGTCGTCCCTGAAAACACTGGCGGGTAGCTTCAATTGACACCTCGAAGGTGCTCGAGTTGAGCTGAAACGGGAACGAGTGGCAGGCGAGGGAGGAGGATGCGGCGAGTGTGTACGAATACCCCGGTACACCATGAGCGAACAGTGCAGGAAGGAGTGTCAGGCTCTGGGCGCGGAGAGTGCCAGGGTTTAGGGTTGAACCCTAAACCCTAAACCCTGAGCCCCAAACCCTAAACCCTAAACCTGTGTCGGGCTCTGGGCACGGGGAGTGCAGCGGCGGACCCAGCGCGCGTGATCAACATCGGGTCCATCGCCGGCCTGCGCCCGCAGACCTTCCCCACCTTCTCCTACGACCTCAGCAAAGCCGCAGTGCACCACCTGACGCACAAACTGGCGGATGAGTTCGCGGACCGCCGCG
>Ga0307489_10001314_pt1 | contig 16260 bp, 26 predicted proteins | sample SB12metaG_FD_202247 | JGI IMG/M metagenome (GOLD analysis project Ga0307489, IMG submission 202247) | Sea-ice brine microbial communities from Beaufort Sea near Barrow, Alaska, United States - SB 1.2 | ecosystem: Environmental > Aquatic > Marine > Coastal | place: USA: Alaska | collected...
GCCCGACTCCGACCACCTGTGGGCGCTCACGCCGCCGGCGCTCAAGGCAGGGGCTTACACTCGTTCCCATTTCCGCTCAACTTGAGCTTACTTTGCCCATCTCCGCTCAACTTGAGCTTACTTTGTCCCCCGTATAACCTACATCAACCCGTGGATGTGTCCCGAAGGTGCTCAAGTTGAGCTCTGACGTGAGCGATGTGTCCTGAAGGACCTCAAGTTGAGCTCTGAAGTGAGCGAGTGTAAGCCCCTGGCTCAAGGTGTTCAACAACACGGTGCTGCGGGCCGGCTCGCTGGTCACCGCCACCTGGACCTTCCGCCGCAACCTGCCGCTGGACAACCAGGTCCTGGAGGCAGAGGCTCACACTAGTTCCCATTTCAGCTGAACTTGAGCTGTTTTGTCCACCCTGTAGCCCAACTTACCTCGTGAATTTGTCCCGGAGGTGTTCAAGTTGAGCTCTAAAGTGAACGAGTGTAAGCCCCTGCCTGGAGGCGGCCAGTCGGGCGGTCAAACTCACCAACCAGTCCGCCGCAGAGTTCGTGGAAGTGGTGAACGGCGCGCGGGAGGGGGTGGTGCTCCGTGGGCTCTACCCCAGGGTGTGGCGCTTACTGGCAGGGAGGGGAGTAACCAACTATTGCCCTCCACATCATCGCCTAAACCCTAAACCCTAAACCCTAAACCCGAGGGTGTGGCGCTTACTGGCAGGGAGGGGAGTAACCAACTGTTGCCCACCACATCATTCACCGCATAGTGTAACGGTGCTCGCCGTCACGTCATCCACCACGTAGTGCTTACGCTTGGCACGTCATGCAATGCACTCAGAACCCTCGTTTGGTGAGCTAAATGGCATCCTATACCAGACTCACGATGTGAAGCGCCTTGGGGCTCGATGAACATTGAAGAAAATAAACAAAAACGAATAAATAAATGACCGTTCTGTCTGGGCAACGGTGGACCGATCCCCAACTATACCACCCCGCAGCAGTCGGATTGCCAGCTGAGTCTGAAGGGCATGGGGACCCTCACGATGTGGTAGGGCCTGGCACATATTGCTCGTCACGTCATAGGATGTCATCTGTTTTAAGGAACGAGGGTTCACAGAGCGTTGGATGACGTGGCGGGCAATATCTGGCAGGCCATACAGTCTGGTGGAAGGTGACGTGCGGGGAGATGAACACCGGCGCGGAGCGGCGGAGTCCGTGCTCCGCGCACGGCGGTGGACCCGAGGTGGTACTCGTCTCCTCTGAGGTGGCCACGGGCGCGCTGGCGTCTTTCAGCAAGCTGGTGGGCGGGCTGACAGGCATGTATGTGGTGTACGTCCTGGCTGTGGGCTCCTTCGCGCGAGCTTTCACCACCAACCTGGCATGGACCCAGAACCCTAAACCTTAAACCCTAAATCCTCTTACCACCAATCTGGCATGGGGGTTCTACAGAACGAGCATTCGAGCGCTGTTGATTAGACGAACCGGGCCTGTGCGTCGGTATGAGCGTTTGCGTTTACCCCGAAGCTAGGCATTATCCGATCTCGGTTGGAGTGGTGGTTCGCAACCCTAAATACTAAACCCTACACTCTAAACCCTAAACTATAAACCCTAAATCGCAGCGACCCTCCCGCCTGGTGACCGACATCCCGTACATGGTAGGACGGTGCAGGTTGACCGTATCAAAACCCGTGTTGAAAGCGCACGTGCCCGTGGTTTCAGCGCTTGAAAGTAGAATATGATGGAACTGCTTTCAGACTTTGCCTTCAAATTCAAGTTGCGGCGCTACAACATGGAGCTGCCGTCGACCCGCCGCCTCACGGTAAGGCGGTGCAGGTTGACCATATCAAACCCACGTTGAAAGCGCCTGGAATTAATTTCTTGACACTGAAATATGATGAGGCGCTTTCAATTTTTGCTTTCAACTTCAACTTGCGCCGCTACATCACGGCCTTGTGTGAGGACATATACTCCATGCGCCACGCGCGCGAGTTCGTGCTAGAGGTACCGCCGCCCAGATGTTGCCCACAACGTCATTCATGAACATGACATTTAAAGACAAGCCCACGTTCGAAAATGTACATTCCGGAAACTTTAGCTCAAGGCTCTTGAGTCAAACATATATTTTCGAACGTGGGCTTGTCTTTAAATGTCATACATCTTTCTCACAATGATCATCTAGCCACAAACAAGGCACTCACAGGTCAGCATCCAAAACATCTTACAACCTCGCTCACCACCTCATCCAGCACATCCAAAACCCTCGTTTGTTGAGCTGAATGGCATCCACACGACGTGGCAGGCAAACATTTGCCAGGCCCTGGCCTCGGGAGCGACTGTACTGGCTGCTGATTCGCATATACCGGAGCCCGGCGGCAGGGGCTTACACTCGTTCACTTCTCAGCTCAACTTGAGCGCGCTTTTTGGGATAAGGGGTGCGCGTAGGGGTTGTGTAGCCCATGTTAAGGGGGTGTTAGGGGTTGTTCAGGGTGTGTAGGGTGTGTTTGTGTGTCAGACACGGCTCAAGTTGAGCTGAGAAGTGAAGGAGTGTAAGCCCCTGCCCGGCGGTGTTGTTCGAGTTCACGCGCACTCCGTCGGGCGACACCATGCCGGAGCGGCCGCGGGCCGGGGCCCACCTCCACGCCGACCGACCGCCGGCGCAGCAGCATCGGGGTGAGGCGGTGCAGGTTGACCCTACCACACCCACACTGAAAGCGTCTGGAACTAAGCGCTTTAAACTATAATATGACAGACCGCCTTCAAACTTTGCTTTTAAATTCAACTTGCGCCGCTACACCGGGGGGTGCTCTCCAGGAGGACCATCGCCACCGCCACGGCCGCGCTCGTGTGATGTCACGTGGCGCTTTTAAGCCCATGAAACACAATGTGTAAAACGAAAACACAACAAAATAGAGTCTCATGCTTGCTCACCTTGTGAGCGCCTATGTGGGGCCCGATGAACGATGAATGTGAGACATGTGAACAAAAATCTGAAATGAAACCATAGCTCTCTAATCTTAGTCGTATTCGGAAGCGGCGCATTGCACACTCCAGCCGGCTCGATGTCATGTCTCATTTTACTATTTGCAAAGGAAAGCCGGGAACAATCGCGGGTGCTAGGTGCCTATTATTGTTTTTACTAACGTTCACTGAGCCCCGAGGCGCCCACTTGGTGAGCATTAAAGCAGCCCCTCCACATATGTCTAATGGAGCCCCAAAGTGCTCACGCTCACCATCACGGTGAGCGTTACAAATTCCATCCACCGATGGCTACGATCGAAGTCCCGTCTCGCGCCTGGCGCCACACGTTGGGGAGTTGTCCCCTCCCCTCCCCTACGCCGCGTGGAAGGGACACACGGCGCGATATGTATCCCCGTCGGTGCGTGCGGTGCGCGTCATCACCGGCCCTCAGTGCAGGCGGCCCCCTCGCCCCCGTCCCCTCGCCTCGCGCTACACGTCTGACGGGGGGCAAGGCGGAAGCCTGGTGCCTCCTCATACACGCTGACGCGTCTCTCTCTCACGGGGGCCAAGGCGGAAGCCTGGTGCCTCCTCATACACGCTGACGCGTCTCTCTCTCACGGGGGCCAAGGCGGAAGCCTGGTGCCTCCTCATACACGCTGACGCGTCTCTCTCTCTCTACACGTCTCGGGAATCTACGCACATCACAACAGGATGACGCCGTCGTCGGCGGCGGCGCCCACGCCCGCGCCTGCCCCCGCCCCTGCCGCGCTACGCGCCGCCGCCTCGGGCCCGGCCGTGTACTTCGCCGCCTCGATGCGCACCCACCTGCCAGGGCCGTACGAGTGCACTCTTTAAATAATGATCCGTACCAAACCAGAAACCCGGAAACCAGGTGTGTTTTGGGAGCGTACATACGCTAAAAATGAACAAAACCGCCCAAAATCGCCTCGTACAGAGCTCGGAACGTGCGGAACAATGAGGGTACATACCGGGCTCGGAACGTTATTCGAACAGTGCACTCGTACACCACTGTGTCATTGTGTTTTAAGAGTATTTGATTTTTCACTCACGATCACGTCAGTCTCATGCTCATCGAGCCGCGCGGCACTCACATGGTGAGCATCAAGCTAACCCCATCCATCATAACTGTCCTGGCAAACACGCTGGCAGTGGAGCCGACCGGGGAACGAGCGGCGCCGGCGCCGGCCCTGGACGGTGGCAACACGCAGGGCGGCGGCGGCGGTTTTGGTGTCTAGGGGTGGGTCTAGGGGTGGTTTTGGTGTGCAGGTGCACCGCGAGCAACCAGTGAGGGGACGAGTGGCCAGGCCACGGAGGAGGATATGGCGAGTGTGTACCGGTGCACTATGAGCATCCAGTGCGGGATGGAGTTGCGTTGCGGCGACCCCGCCGCTTCGTGTACTCCGTGGTGCTCCGTTTGAACACCTTGTAAGCATCCCCGTTGGCGGCGTCGGAGTTGTTCGGGTTATCCACCGGCTAGGGTCATACCCACACTCTGCTTCAGAGGTTTAGGGTTCACAGGTTTAGGTTTTAGGGTTGAGTAAACCCTGGAACGAGTGCCCAGGCCAGGGAGGAGGATGCGGCAAGTGAGTACGGATAGGGGGTAGGTACACTATGAGCAAGCAGTCAGGGAACGAGTGGCCAGACAAGGGAGGATAATACGGCGAGTCTGTACGGGTACACTGGGGCCAGACAAACGAGGATGATGCGGCAGCTGTTGCGGGTACACTGGAACACTATGAGCAAGCAGTGAGGTGATATGCCGCCCCGCCATGAGCTCCTGCACGCCCACTAGGATCTGCTTTACGGTGATGGACGGCTTCCACGACTTCTCCTCGTTCAGAATGCTCAGGCACACCTTGCCGCTGGGCAGGGGCTTACACTCGTCCACTTCTCAGCTCAACCTCAGCCATGTCTGACACAAAAGCACACCCTAAACACCCCTAAACACCCCCTGAACACCCCCTAAACACCCCCCAAGCAACCCCTCAATGCACCACCCCCTGTACCAGAAAACGCGCTTACGTTGAGCTGAAAAGTGAACGAGTGTAAGACCCTGCCGCTGGGGTAGATGTTGGGGTGGAAGAACCCCTGGGGGAACGACACCTTGGGCGGTTTGCTCGGGTAGTCCTCCGTGAACTCCCATCGCCAGGGCCTTAACACTTTCCCCCTCTTCTGCTCAACTTTCAGCCGATTTGTCCACAAAAGCACTGGCAGTTATCCAGCTTGATGCCAGAAAGTGCTCAAGTTGAGCTGAAAAGGGAGTAGGGAGTCGGCCCTGCCAGCGCGATGGGGTACAGGCCGTTCTCCCACGGGCCGGGCTTACCGGGGGGCAGGGCCGCAGGACCCTCCACTTCGCTTCAGTTCAACCTGACTGTTTGCTCGTAGTGTACCGGCGTGCACGTGGTAAGATCGCTGAGCATCATACACAGGCGTAGTGAGACACACCAACGACGTCTGTAGGGGAGGGGCGGGGCGGGGAGCCGGTCGTGGCGGGGCGGGGGCGGGGCGGGGCGGGCGGGAGAATGCCAAAAGCGCGGGGCGGCGCCGCGGCGCGGAGCAATGCTTGGACAAAAGTTGAGCTGAGAATGAAAATTTGAGCTGAGTTGTTGAGTGTCAGGCTCCGACGTGCACGATGTTGCCTTCGCCGTCGCTGCCGTCGCTGCGCTCGCGTGCCGCCCGCGCCGGCACGCGGAGGGAGTGAACCCACGATTTACGCCAAGCTCCGAGGGGACACGCCCCACGCCCGTGCACCGCCAGCCCCTAAAGCAAGCGCCAGGGAACAACCATCTCTCAACCCTGCCAGGGATTTTGCACTCCCATCGGAGCATGTTGGTGCTGCCGTCACTGAGCGTGATGGGTTTGGCGACGAAGCCGTGAGGGTGGTCCTTGCGCCAGGGGCTTACACTCGTCCACTTCTTCGCTCAACGTCAGCACTTTCTGTGGGATACGTTGGGTGGTTTCAGTAGCGCGTAACAAGATCGATGGGTCACAACTCGTCACAAACTGGACACAAAAAGGCTCCAGTCACCAAGACGGCTCAGGTTGAGCTGAGAAGTGGACGAGAGTAAGCCCCTGCCTTGCGCCACCCCTTGCGCTCGATCGCCAGGCGCTGCTTGGCCAGCGACGTCATCCGCCCCCCAAATGCCTTTCACTCCACAGCTGTGGCCGGCTAGAGGAGGAGGCACCCTGGGATGGGGGGTTCAACGAAAAAACGGGATGGGGTGATGGCGGGTTAGTCGCGAGTCGTCCGGTGGAGTGAGAGTGGGAGGTGCTGGGTGGATGTATCGGGGTTTGTTGGTGTGGTAGGGTTGGCGGGCAGGGGCGCCGCGCGTGTTGGCCGACGAAGCTTCGCGGCGCAACGGCGTGATAAAGAGGAGCGTAAGATGCTTGGGTGACTCACCGTGGGGTGCAGTCGCCCCGTGCCGTGTGGGCTTTTGCCTCTCGAGCCAAGATTTGAAAGACGCGGCTTGCGCGTAACCGCGTGTGCCGGCGAGCGCGATGGCGGCGCACGGTGTGAAGACGTGTGGTACGGAGCCGAGAGCGACGGAGCCGGGCGCGACGCGTGTGTGGAGGAGAGCGGTTTCCGTTGCGCAGGCAAGATTTGAAATGTACAATTGTCATATTTCAGTGCGAATCCAAAAAGCATTTCGGTGCGAATCCTAAAATTCCTTTGGCGACGATGGATGGCGTTGCAACATTTACAGCAGTCAAAAGCTGCGCGGTCCGACCTCCGACCCCCTGTACAGTCTTGCCCAGCATTGCCTAGCAATGATGAAGACGCCTGATAACAACATGGGGGCACAACTTGCCTACCGACGAGGCTATGGTTGACAATTTCGCAGGAATGCTGTGTTGAGTATATCTCTTGAAACGCTCCGTTTTGGCATCACACATCGCTCGTCGCCGTCCTCTCGACCAGAGGTATCGTGAACACAAACAGTTACCCGTTTACTTCCATCACGAACAAGTTCCCATGTCCATTAATCAAACTTAGGCCTTCTTGGGCGCCTCTAGCGCCAACTTGCCCTCTTTGTAGTCCTTGGCCAGAGCGCGGATGGACTCCTCCGTCACCTCTCCGGCTCCCCGCACGAAGCCGCCTTCGCTCAGGTCCAGCAGCACCATCTCCGGCACCGGCCCCGGGCGCCCCAGCTGTACCGGCGCAACTTGAATTTGAAAGCAACACATGAAAGCAGTGTATCACATCTTAGTTTCAAGTGCTTAGTTCCAGGCGGGTTTGTAATGGGTTTCATAGGGTCAACCTGCACCGCCCTACCGAGGCCGCACACGGCGCGCAGCTGCGCACCGATGCCGCCGCCCGTCTCTGTGACAGTCATGAAGAGCACGCCGCGGTTGTCCTGGCCCCGCTCCTCCTCCGCCACGCGGGTCTCCGTGGCCACCACCTGCCAGGAGGGTCATTAGGGTTTAGGCCATAGGATTTAGGGTTTCGTCTCTAGGGTTTAGGTTTTAGGTTTTAGGGTTTACTGCCAGGAGGGTCATTAGGGTTGCTGAGGCTTTAGCCACTAGGGTTTAGAACAACCACTCGAACCGAAATCGGACGTGCCTGCACGACTCCCTTTCAGGGTGATTGCTCATACAGACGCGCAGAGGAGGAGGCGGAGATTCGACGTCGGTCGAGTGCTTGTTCTCAACAACCCCCCTTGCCTTGAGAGCCCCAGCCAGGTCGTCCCACTTGTCCCCCGCCTGCTCCATCAACACCACCACCGTGGCGGTGTCGTTGACGCCCTCCAGCCAAGGCCCGCCACCGCCTATGGGTTTTAGGGTTTGGTGTTTAGTGTTTAGGGTTCAGTTTAGGGTTCAGGGGTTAGGGATTAGGGGCTAGGGTTTAGGCCCTACATCACAGTCCTCGTCGACGTCAGTCACCAGGCTGGGTCGCCACGGGAATTCCTCCCCCGCCGCGTCGCCCGCCACGTAGGGGCTTACACTCGTCCACTTTTCGACTCAACGTAAGCACATTTTGTGGGATACGTTGGGCGCATGATTTTCCCCCAGTCAATTAGACAGGGGAACACGGGGCTGTGTGACCAAAGCGGCTTAGGTTGAGCTGAAAAGTGGACGAGTGTAAGCCCCTGCCGCCACGGCGCCCCGCGCGTTGGGGTTGAGCACCTTCAGGTCCGGCCCCAGCATCACCAAGTGCGGGATGCCCTTCACTCCGAAGAACTCGCTCAGCGCCTGCTGGGTTCAAATTGATGAGATGTTAGGTTCAAGATGATGAGATGTTAGGTACAAGTTGATGAGATGTTAGGTGTAAGTTGATGCGATGTTAGGTTCAAGATGATGAAATGTTAGGTACAGGTTGATGAAATGTTAGGTTGAAGTTGATGAGGTCTTACGTTCAAGTCCACTCACAGGTTGATAGGATGTGTCGATTCAGGTTGCGCCGGGTTTAGGGTGAAGGGTTTGGGGTTTAGGGATTTAGGCTTAGGGTTGGTACCTGCTTGCGCTGGCGGTCTTCGAAGGGCAGCGCGAGCCAGGGCATCTCATCGTAGTACCCGTCAAACTGCGCCTCGTCCTTGTCCGACGACACGAAAATTATCTCGAACGGCTTGCCCTGGTCCACCAACGTGTTGTACGTCTTGATCAGACTTGGGGTGAAGTTGCGGCACGGCGCGCACCAGGATGTAGCGGCGCAAGTTGAAATTGAAAGCGAAAATGATCAGCAGTCCATCATGTTTCACGGTCAAGCGCTTAGTTCCAGGCGCTTTCAACGCGGGTTCGATAGGGTCAACCAGCACCGCCTTACCAGGAGGCGCTGAAGTAGAGGCCGATGTTCTTGCCGGCACCCGTGATGTCGGACAGTTTGACCGCCTCGCTGTAGGGGTGCAGGTTTAATTTGAAAGCAAAACTTGAAAGCGGTTCATCAGATTTGGTTTCAAGCGCTTAGTTCCAGGCGCTTTCAACGTGGGTTTGATAGGGTCAACCTGCACCGCCTTACCTCGCCGCCCTTTCCGACGAACGTATCGCCCAAAGCCTCCGCCAGGGTGAGCGGCACCCACGGGAACAGCTCGGGCTTAGCCACCGCGGCGCGGCCGTCCGTGGTGACGGTGGCGCCCTTCTCGTCGAGGATCACTAGCGTCGGAAGGCTGCTCACCGTTAACGAGAGCCTGCCAAAGAGGGGGGGTATTAATTGAAAGTTGGTATAGGGGTCTAATGATTGGAGCTAGCGTCAGGTGTAAGTAAATCAGAGGTCTGGAGCCAGGCAAATGCTGCTCGCCACGTCATAGGATGCCATTCAACTCAATAAATGCGTGTTCCATTCCAACTCAGTAAATGCGGGTTCCAAATTCGTGTGGGTGGTCGATGACGTGGCGGGCACCATCTGCCAGGCGCTACCTTGTACTTTTTGGAGAGGTTGGCTTTGACGTCGCGGTCGGCGAAGGGAATGGCCAGCCAGGGCATCTCGCCGTGATACTCCGTGAACTCCGCCTCCGACCAGGGGCTTACGCTCGTTCACGTTGGAGCTCAACTTGAGCAACTCTAAGCAACTCCGGGACACATTCATGAGTTAATTTGGGTTATACGGTGGACAGAGGAGCTCATGTCGAGCTGAAATGGGAACGAGTGTAAGCTCCTGCCTCCGACTTGTCGCTCGACGCAAACACTACCTCGAAGTTCTTGCCCTCAGCCGAGCGGTAGCGTCCACAGCACATAGGAGGGTATATCTTATTTAAATTTGGGGTATTCAAATTGGAGCCAGCGGTCGGTTGTGCCACAACACACTCGTCCCGCACAGTTTGCCCATGGTGTGCTGGTGTACCCGTGCACACCCGCCGCATCCTCCTCGCTGGCCTCGCCACTCGCATAGTGTGGCGGGGCGGGGCACCCAGGCATTCGACGTGGCGGAAATAAAACAAACACTGTGGCTTTGGGTCTGGTGGGGTGCAGGGAACCATTTCGGAGGGGGGTAATGCGCAGGGGTTGCGATTTCAGGTTCTCAAACGGCAGTACACATGAACACACACCTCTCGTGAACTTTGCGATAACACTGGATATTAGGGGCAGGGCGCGTGGTGGTGGAAGCACTGCACCCGTCATACCACGTGTCAGAAATAAAGTTGTCCAGGGGTGCCCAGGGCGCCGGGGGTGAATTTGCTATTTTGTCGGTCGCCTCTGAATCGGTGGCAGGCGAGGGAGCGGCCCTGCCTTGAGGTCCTCGTATATCTGCGCCAGCTTGGGCGTGAAGCCGCGGCAGGGCGGGCACCTGCGCGGGACCACCATCAGGAACGTCATTTCCAAGGGCAGTGCTGCTCCCGCGCCCAACGTAGCAGCTGATCAACATGTCAAGTCAAACTCAACTATGATGTAAAATGTAATCGAGAGTCGGGGGTGGGGGTGCGCTTCGACTTTGGGAACCACGCGACGCGCAACGACCGCGGCTTGAATCGCTCGGGGTATTCCACGACGTTGGTCACGCACCAGTGCGCGGAGAAGTACACGCCCACAACCTTGCAGCAGGGTCACTCCGAGCATCGACTCGGCCGACGATGACAAGGGCGAAAAACATAAATCGGGCCGAGGGTGCACGCTCATACTCGTACTCTGACCACCATCCTGAAGGTAAGCCGTGATCCGTTGTGCGTTCGAGACGTTATTCTTAACAACCCCCCTGCCTTGTCCTGCAGCGCGTTAGCCGTGTTCACCGCCGCACCATCTTTGCCGACCAGCGTGTCCCCAAACACCGACGAAGCCCACGACGACATTGTGCGTTTGGGCCCGTTCGCGGCGGCAGCGGCGGCGAAGGCGAAAGCGCGCGGGGTGGGGGTGGCGAGCTGCGCGAGGGAGCGCCGGGCGAGATGGGCGAGGCGTGCGCTCGTTATGACTGCGGTGGGGGGTGGCGTAGAGCTGGTGATGTGCCGGTGCCTTGGCGATGTGGAGGTTGTTATTGCACACGGAGCTCGAAGTGTGTTCACACCGTTGTGCGGTTATCGGTTAGGGTTTCAACTTGTATCCGGCGGGTTTATTTATAGGACTTAGGGTTTGCTAAGCGGCGCGGCGCGGCCGGGATATTCCGCGGGATTTTTCGGAATATTCCGCCTGTCCGCGGGATTTTTTGAATTGAAAACTTTTCAAAAACGCAGCTGAGTTTCATCGGCGGCCCATCTTTACCTCTCCTCACTTCCCACGCGCAAAGAAAGCCACCTGCCGCCTCCCCCAGCCTCCGCCCACCACCATGGAGTTCCAGCCCGAGCAGAAGATCGTCGACGAGGACGACTTCGATGACGACTTCTCGGACATCGATATGGAGGAGCTCGACAGCTACCTCACCTCCCCGCCGGTGCGTCACCTCAACCATCTTTCGAATGGACAATGTTCTCTGCTCTCTGCTCTCCTACGCTGAGTGTCCGCCGAGGGTCGGAGCAAAGCAAGCCCGCAAAAGGGGCGTCTGAACCTTCTCTGTGCGTGCGCTCGAACGAAAGTGCGGAGCGTCATTCCGACCGTCCCCTCAGGGACGGTTGGTGGCGTCTCCGCTCAAGCATTCAGAGAAACCGGTTTCTCGGATAAAGAGAACGCGTACCTCGCAGTCAGGAAAACCAGTGTGTTTTTTCACCGCCACGGAAGTTCAGCTTCGCGGCCCGCCTCCTCCCCGCCTGACTCACGTTATTCTTCCCGCCGGTTTGCCGACACCACCAACCGCGCCGCGCGCTCTTAGCCGCGTGAAGCCACTCCAAAGGCCACGGTTGTTGGAGGTTGGCCCCATTATAATTTGAAAAAACCAAAAATCGGGGTTGTGAGCGAGCGCGCGAGTACTTCTTTCCCCCATTCTGGTAATCTTACCTTCCCCTTTCCGCTGACTCCCCTTCTTCGCGCGCGCTCTCCAGGAGATGCTGGGAGGGATTGGCGACGGCGGCAGCCCGGCTGACACCGCGCGCGCCGCGGCCCGCGCGCGCCTCGCCGCGCGCGCTGCGCACGTCGACGGCGGCACGTCCGCCCAGGCAGCTGCCGAAGCGGCGGTCGAATCCGTAGCGGGGCCCGGCGACGACGACGACAACAACCAGCCCGACGCCGCCGGCCGCCGCAGCGTCTTTTCGCGCCTCAACCGCGGCACCCCGAGCCAGCTATCCCTGGCAGGGCCTCACCGCGCCGCAATCCCTCCCTAGCTCAACTGCCCGCCTTCACACCTGTTGTAATGCCTTTTGCTCTCCCTGCATTCATCAATTCAAACCCTCTCGTGAATGCCACCGCATGGGGCCTCGAAGACACAAAGTTTAAGCTATCAAAAGCTGAGCTCACAGTAAGGTAAGCTTGCAGTACGTTGAGACAGTAGTGTGTAGCGCTGTGGGCCCTGTGGCTAGGACCCCGCGGCGCCGGACTACGAGCTGGCCAAGACCCCCGGCGCGGGCACCGGCCCGCTGTCCAAGAAGCGCGCGCACGTGTTCTCGCCGCCCGGCAAGTTCACGCGGCGCAAGGGCGGCAACGGCGTCGGCATCAACATCGCGCGCGCCGCCCGCGACCTGTGCGGAGACCTCGGTAGGGCGGTGCAGATTGACCCTATGAAACCCATGTTGAAACCACCTAGAACTAAGCGCTTGAAACTAAAGTGTGATATCCTGCTTTCAAGTTATTCTTTCAAATTCAACTTGCGCCGCTACACCTCGGCGAGCCCAAGGAGTCACTGATGAAGCGCGCGATCGAGACCATCGGCGTGGTGAAGGCAGGGCCTTACACTCGTTCACTTCTCAGCTAAACTTGAGCGCTGTTTATGGGACACGAGCGGGCTCTTTAAATAATGTTCCGAGCCAGGTACGCACCACAGTTGTCCCGGAGGTTCCGAGCGCTCGACGGTGGGATGTTCGGCGATTTTGGGCGGTTTTCCTCAATTTTGGGCGATTTCAGCGTAGGTGTGCTCCCAAAACACACCTGGATGCCAGGTTCCTGGGTTGGTACGGAACATTATTTGAAGAGTGCACTCGTAGGGGGTGCGCGTATAAAGGGTTGTGTAGCCCATGTTAAGGGGGTGTGTAGGGTGTTTTTGTGTATTAGACACGGCTCAAGTTGAGCTGGAAAGTCAACGAGTGTTTGCCCCTGGGTGAAGGCCAACGAGCTGGCCATCGAGGTGGGGCGCATCGAGGGCAGCGGCGGGCAGATGTGCACGCGAAGCGACGGCGCGCGGCGCCGCACACCCGGCGGCAGGGGCTTACACTCGTCCACTTTTTCGGCTCAACGTAAGCGCTTTCTTGTGGGATAGGGGGTGGGTGCATTGAGGGGTTGCTTAGGGGGTGTTAATGAGGTTTTAGGGGGTACCATGGGGTGTTTACGGTGTATTTTGTATCAGAAACGGCTCAAGTTGAGCTGAAGTAGGAAGGAGTGTAAGCCCCTGCCCGGCGGCGTCTTCTGGGCGCTGCTGAAGGAGTGCTGCGACAAGGACGACTGGGACTTCATCTTCGAGGAGGAGAAGGACGCGCAGCGGGAGCGGTGCCGCCGCCGCCGCCGCCTCGCCGGTAGGGCATTTACCTACAACCATTGTTTACTCACCATGCTCGCGACGCCCACGACATTCAGCACGTGTCCAACCCTCGCTACTTGAATCAAATGCCAACCTATGACGTGGCCGGTAGGCGCGGCATCCCCGGTTCAACTGCCACTGGAGACCCGTTGTGTCCCGGACTCGGCATCCCCTTTCAGCTGGCACTTGAGCCGTTTTTGTCCCCAAAAAACGCTCAATATATCCATCCCCACTTGCGCACCAGTACCTCGAAGATGCTCAAGTTAAGCGACTACCTGGACGAGCGTGCGACCCTGCTCGACGGGTCCAGCGCCACGTCACTGATGGGCTCACCCAACTTCCGCAGCGCCGCCACCACCCCCGGCCCCGGCGCCGCCTTCAAGACCAGCGCCGCGTTCAAGGCAGGGGCTTACACTCGTTCACTTCTCAGCTCAACTTGAGCGCTGTTCATGGGATAGGGGGTGCGTGCAGGGGTTGTGTAGCCCGTGTTCAGGGGGTGTTCAGGGTATGTAGGGTGTTTTTGTGTGTTAGGCACGGCTCAAGTTGAGCTGAAAGTTGAACGAGTGTAAGCCCCTGGTTCAAGACACCCGCGCACGCGCTCATCTCCTCCGCCGCCGCCGCCATCAACGCCGCCGCCGCCGCCGACGACCTCGCCGCCAACAGCGCGCCGCCCGCGGGCGCCGCCGCCGCCGCCAACACCGGCGCCGGCGCCGCGCACGCGCCGCGCCGCCCCACGTTGGCGGAGCGCCTCAGCTCCAAGGCAGGGGCTTCCACTCGCTCACGTTACAGCTCAACTGGAGCGCTTTGTATGGGATAGGGGTTGCGCGTAGGGGCTGTGTAGCCCGTGATAAGGCGGTGGTAGGGGGTGTTAAGGGTGTGTAGGGTGCTTTGTTGCGTCAGACACGGCTCAAGTTAAGCTGAAAAGTGAACAAGTTTAAGCCCCTGCTCCCAGGACACCACAGGCGCCACCGCGGCCAGCGCCGGCTCCATGGCCAGCCGCCTGCGCAACGCGGCGAGCCCCGACACGCCGGCGGGGGCGCCCACCGCGGACCCCGGGACGTGGGCCGCGCGCGCCAAGGCGGCGGCGGTGGTGGGGCTCGCTGCACACGCCTGTCACATCATCCACCAACTATCCGACCCTCATTCTGTGTTCAAGCTCATCCTACGTGAAATGACTTCATCCTGTGTAATCCTATGTAATCCTATGTAATCCTATGTCATCCTATGTCATCCTAAGTCACCTTGTATCCTCATCATATGCCATCATATGCGCTCATCGCATGTCATCCTATATTAAATGTCATCCCAGCATAATTTCACCTGGCCCTACCTCCTGTCCAACGCCGCCGCCGCCGCGCAGGCCGCCGCCGCGCTCACGCTCATATCGCCACAATCCACCGCCCCCAAACCCATGGAGACCGAATCACCCGCGATGGTCACTCCCGACAACGACCCCACCGCCGCCGCCGCCGCGCCGGGCGGCTCGTGGGCCGCGCGCGCCAAGGCTGCCGCCGCCGCCGCCGACGTCGAGGCCGCCGCCGCCCTCGCCGCCGCCGCCGCGCGCAAGCAGCGCGCGCATGCCGACGCCACAGCCAAGCTCCAGCTCAAGGCGAGGCTCGCTGAATTGTGCTCACCACCTCCATCCACCGCATCGTGTACCGTGCTCGCCATCTTCATGTACCACGCTGTAGATCCTGGCGTGTATGAATTATTTTATGAGTATTTCGCTATCCGTATGAGTATTTCGCTATCCGTATGATTATCCTGCTGTGACAGGGTCCTTCTTTGTTCATCAAATGGCCCCTTTATTGAGTCGAGTGACATCCTATGACGTGGCGAGCATTATCCACCTGGCCCTATCACAAGAGCCCCGCCCCCGTCCGCGTCTTTTCCAATATGTCAAACGCGTTGGCGGCGATGGATGAGGATGGGAACTCGCGCGGCGCGAGTGCGATGGACGCGGATGACGCGGCTCCGGAAGCGGCGGCGCCCGCGCCCGCGACGGCCAAGGCGGCGACGGCGACGGCCTCCATCTGGGCCGGCATGGCCAGCTTCGCCTCTATGGTCAAGAGCTTGTAAACGTCAAGGGGCATCATAGAACAGAGAGAGAGAGAGAGGAGAGGGGAGCCATAGGCGCCCTAAACCCTAAACCCCAAGAGCTTGTAAGCATCAAGGGGCATCATAGAAAAGAGAGAGGGGAGAGATGGGAGAGGAGAGGGGAGAGACACATCACCGCCGGCGGGTGAAACATGAAACGGCAGTGAATCGCTTCTGAATGTGAAACGGCATCACCGCCGGTTGGTGAGATGTGAAACAGAGTTTACCGCCAGTTGTACTTTTAATACTTAGGAGAATGCGAGAGACAGAGAGAGTGCACAGATTGAGCTAGGAGCGAATGACGGCGCGCGCCCTCGAGGCCGCCGCCGTGGTAATAGATCGCGGGATAATTGTAACAATGAAAATCTACTAAGAATCATTCCGGTCGCAGCGTAGCTACTCAGCTACTGTACTCCCCCAGATGCATATGCCGGAACCACACCACAAGACCAGTATTGGTGGATTGGGTGGATTCAACGCTCACCGTAATGAAGCGCCTTGGGGCTCGATGAACGTTGGGCTTAAACTAGGCGTCTCTATCACGTGCCGCGGCTCTACGACGCGTCCTGTGGGATGACCTCCTGAATAAAGGGCTACTTTCATAATGCCGGACTTATTTTGGAATTAGGGGCCGAGGGCTTTGGGGCGCGATGAGCATTATTAAATGTCTATGAAGCGGTGGTGCCTTCAGTACACGGCGAGGCGTCTCCCTGTCTACTGGAATTTATCGCGCTGGCGCC
>Ga0307489_10001315_pt1 | contig 16251 bp, 21 predicted proteins | sample SB12metaG_FD_202247 | JGI IMG/M metagenome (GOLD analysis project Ga0307489, IMG submission 202247) | Sea-ice brine microbial communities from Beaufort Sea near Barrow, Alaska, United States - SB 1.2 | ecosystem: Environmental > Aquatic > Marine > Coastal | place: USA: Alaska | collected...
CCTAGATCGGTACAAAACTCACTTTATCTCGCGCTTCGGTAAATGCGTTCTACTAGTATTGTCATTTAATAATAATAATGGGATTCGTCGAAGAAGTCATCAATGTGAGTATGAATCTGTTACAGGCGTCGGCGCAAATCACATATTCATGTCGGCCTTCGGCCGCATCGGACGCTAGTCATCGCAAATAATACATTCATGTCGGCCTTCGGCCGCATCGGACGCTAGTTACTCGCAAATCGTAGTACGCTTCAGAGACTAGCCACTAGGCAAAGTGACGGATTCATCGAGGGGTGATTTACGAGGGCGGTCTTATCATACTACAGAGATATGGATTATGACTGTCCAAACGTTCGCTATGGGCAAACAGTCGGGGACTGATGAATAATCCTATCCAACATCTACGCGGTACGACCTCCGTCACTTTAAATTACTCATGGTCGGGTCTGGTATCGAATATCTGGTATTGAATCCCGTAGTGTTGAATCCCGAAGGCCCACATCTTTTCAATTTGGTTTTTCTCGCGTCGGCCTTCGGCCACGCCGGACAGATGTGGCCGAAGGCCAACATTTTTTCAATTCGTATTTCTTCGCGTCGGCCTTCGGCCTAGCCGGACAGATGTGGCCGAAGGCCCACATTTTTTCAATTCGGTTTTTCTCGCGTCGGCCTTCGGCCACGCCGGACAAATGTGGCCGAAGGCCAACATGTATTCCACAAATTTACTGGCGTCGGCCTTCGGCCACGCCGGACAGATGTGGCCGAAGGCCCACATTATTTCAAACACATTTTTTCGCGTCGGCCTTCGGCCACGCCGGACAGATGTGGCCGAAGGCCCACATTATTTCAGATGAAAAAATGAGATTCGAACCATGTCGGCCTTCGGCCGCATCGGACGTCAATTTGTAATCTCATCTCCGACGTGGCCGAAGGCCGACGTAATGACAGTTTCATTTTTTCATGTCGGCCTTCGGCCGAATCGGTCGCTTGTCATATATTTTTGTCGGCCTTCGGCCGCAACGGTCACTTTAGGCTGAACATCAGCGTCCGACGTGGCCGAAGGCCGACGTAATGACAGTTTCATTTTTTCATGTCGGCCTTCGGCCGCATCCGACGTCAGTTTAAGTACCCAGGTCGGACGTGGCCGAAGGCCGTCGTAATGTAGAAGTCGTATATTCATGTCGGCCTTCGGCCGCATCGGACGCTCGTCGGCGCAAATCGTATATTCATGTCGGCCTTCGGCCGCATCGGACGCTCGTCGGCGCAAATCGTCTAATCATGTCGGCCTTCGGCCGCATCGGACGCCAATCCCCCGTGTCAATCGGTAGCAGTATTAGGGATAGAGTGAATAGTAGTCATTCATAGCAAGCCTGGTACGAGGCGCCATAATTTCTAAGCTAAAAAGCACAAACGTCGAGCTCGCACCCGCCGCCATGAACGTCGGTACACGCACAAAATCGCCCATCTGTATGCTCTTTTTTCTACGGCATGGAGGCACGCACGGTGCGGCGCTCAGGCCGCCGCCCCACCGTACGCGCTGCGGCCAGCGCGCTTCCCACTGCCGGCGACCCCATCGCCGGTGCGGTCCCCAGCGGCGGAGCTGGCGGGGTGAGCGGTGACCCGCCCGCCTCCCCCGACCCGCCCCCACCTCCGCCTCCCACCCCCCCGCCAACCTCGAGTGCTGGCATCCCTCCCACACCCCCCATCCCACCTACCTCCTTCCCAGGGCTACTATTGCTATTCCCGCCATTAGACATCCTGCCCACGGGAGGCGGCGCCCCGTTCGCCGTGTTCGCCGTCACGGGCTTAGGGTCCGCCGTGCACGCCGCGAGTCAGGGGCTTGCAGACATTTCCAGAACTTCTTTTGGACACGGGCTTTTCAGCGGGAATGGAAACTATTCATAATTTTGGGTGCCTTCCAGTGCATGTATTAAGAAACCGGGGCGGCTGAGCAGCACTATTGAGGCGGGTCAAGCGCAACTGAGCGCTTTTGGTAGCATTTGTGGCGGAATTGTGAGGCTGTGGGGCTGGTCCGTGAGGAAATATGCGCCAGCACCTACCGCGAGCACGCATGCAATGCGCGGGTCCGCCGCGTCCACCCCTGGCAGATCCCCCAACAAGCTGGCGACGAAGTCCCGGTCGCGCAGGTTCCTACGGACCGACGCAGACGCGTCCTTTCCGCCGCTGAAGGCTGTGGACGTGACTGCCGCCATGCCGGACACGGCGGCCGCTGCCAGCGCGCGGTCCGTCATCGTGCCCGCCACTAGGGACTGATGGATAGTGCCGGCCACGTCATCCTCCACTTTGTGGACCTCAGGGCCTGACATGTCATGACTGCCATGCCTTCCTCAACATTGCAGACCCGTTCATTGAGTTAAATGGAATGGTATGACGTGATGGGCACTGTCCATCAGTCCCTGCCCGCCACGCCCGCGCCGCCGTCCCGTTTCCGGCTGCCGAACGTGAATCGCGCGTATTCCCACCTGTACGGTCAAAACCAAACACGCTCGCCTCATCATGTCATGACAAAACAACTGAAGCTGATACCAATATTTATCAAAATGGTGTGATATTGATACCCAATGAGCATCACCTTGCCCTGCTGTGATTGGTCGAGAGGATGATATTGGTGACAGCTTACCTCGTTTTTTCAAGCGTCATTGAAGTTGACAAACAAACTGTAATTAAATGAGTTGGAGGACGTGGCGAGCATGAAGATGTCAGTGATCCACTCATCCCCACCGGGATGCCGTCGTCGCCGCCGTCTTCGCCGCCTCCACCCGGTAGCGACTCGTGGATAGTGCTCGCCATGTTAGGGGATGCCGCTTAACGCAAGACACACGGGTTGAGAATGCGTGAGATGACGGGGCGAGCACCATCCATCAGTCCCTGCCGCCGCCACCGAAGCGGGAGGAGCGGATGCTGTTGAGGTCCAAGCCGCGGCGCAAGTCGTCGCGTATCCGCCGCGAAAACAGCGACATGGTCGCAGCCGAGAACTCAGGACCGATGTGAAGGGGCGCAAGCCTTGAATTTGAAAGCGAGACTTGAAAGCGGTCAATCATCATTTATCTACAAGCACTGAAACCAAGCGCCTTCATTTATATTCAGGTGCTGCAACCAAGCACGGTCAACCCAGGGCCAACTTGGGGTCGCCCAGCACCGCCCTACCGCCGGCACCGTCGGAGATGGGCCCGCTGTCCCCGGCACCGTCTCCCTCCCCATCACCGCCTGCACCGTCACCGACGGCGCCGGCGCTGCCGCCGTCCACACCACCCTCGTCTTCCCCAATCACCTCCACCCGCCCGTATCCGCCCGAGTTACTGACCCCTTGCCCGAGCGGCGCAGACATGTACCGGTCGTACCCCCGGTCGTAGCCCCGCGCACCCCCCGCGCCCGCGGAGTAGTGGAACAGATTGAACCTGAAATCAAAGTTTGAGTGCGGGCCATCATATTTTAGCTTTGAGCGTTGGAAGCAAAGGCGGTCAACCTATGATCAACCTGGGTACAACACGGGGACAACTTGGGGTAAACCTGAGGTCAACACGGAATCACCCTGGGGTCGACCGGGGTCATCAACCTACACCACCCTACCGCGGGAAAGTAGCTGTACCCACTCGCCACACCCATGCGATCCAACAGGCCCCGGTCGCTTTCCAGATCCTCCGAATCCAACAAATCCTCCCTCTCCTCCTCCTCAAGATCATCCTCCTGATCATCCTCCCGATCCTCCTCGTCCCGATCCTCCTCCTGATGATCCTCGTCTTCCTCGCAGTAAGGTCATTGAGAACAAGAGCCCGGACCGATATTGATCATGACTTACCTATCATGACTTACCAGGGTGATTGACACACGGACGCACAGAGGAGGAGGAGGAAAATCAACGTCCGTCGAGTGTTTGTTCTCTATATTCACCCGCTAATACAGACGCGCGGAAAAGGTGGAGGCAATACAACGTCGGTCGATAGCTTGTTCGCCATACACCCCCTGCCTGGGAGTCCAGCAACAACCCAACGTCGTCATCCTCGTCGTCATCCTCAACGTACTCGCGCTCGGCCTCTTCAGCCTCGGAGATCATGTACGAGTGGTCGGACAGCATGTCAGGGACGTCGTAGTCTAGTTCTAGTTCGTCGTTGTCAAGCTCGTCCCCGTCGTCGTCGTTGAGGGAGTCGTCTTTGTCGTCGTCGTCGTCGTCGTCCGTGACGCCGGCGGCCGTCGTGCGGGGACTCACACAATCGATCCATCGTTCACGCCATCCTTCAATCGTTCCAGATCAATCACCACTTCACCAGCAGCTTTGAGTGGCACCAGGAGAGGCTTCAAGGACGGGACCGACGAGGCGAGCTGGGCTGATAAGCAGGAAAATAGGAAAGATGGATAGCTTGGCTGAGAATGGAATGGGCCCTACCGCAGCGGTGGCGGCGGCGGCATAGGAGAGTCGTGAGAAGTCGGGGTCTAGTTGCAGGCGCCGGGACGCGCTCATGGAGTTGCTCACGGCAGCAGCCGCCGCCGCTCCGTACGCATCCGCGAATGCAGCGTCTAGATCAGCCCTCATGTCCAGGTGACCCTCGCCATCTTCGTCCTCCTCGTCCTCCTCATCGTCCTCTTCCTCCTCCTCCTCCTCAAAGGAGGGTCATTGCGAACAAACACTCAACAGAAATCTGAAGCATGCCTTCACTTCAGGTTGAATGCTCATACAAACGAATGCTCATACAAACGCACGGAGGAGGTCCTACAAATGCATCGTCGGTCGAGTTGCTCGTTCCCAATACCCCCCCTGCCTCGTCGTCCTCGTCGTCATACAGCCCGTACTCGCTGCCCACTAACCGCACACCTCCGACGTGCGCCCCGATGACATTCCCGTCATCATCCAAGTCTAAGCTTTCGTCGTCCTCGTCCTCGTCCTCATCCCCGTCTTCCACGACCTCGACTTGGGACGCTCCGCCCCCCTGCCGCATCTCGTCCCCAATGGCGCTCATCGCCATGCCCACTTCGTCCAAGTACTGGCGGTGCCGCGACCGCATTACCTGAAACGCATCCGCCACAGGCGCGCGACGAGCCGGGCTCCCATCCTCGCCGCCGGGGCTTTGTCCGGGGCTGTGGCCGGAGGCGCCGCTGCTGCTGACGCCACCAACATCGCCGCCATACCTGCTGGCGCGCATCCCCGCCCCCGCCCCGGCCCCGCGCCCGCCCCCGGCCAAAACGGCAGAGCCGGGCCCGCGCCCGCCCCCGCCGTGATTGCGCATGACACGCTGCTCGGAACCCGACGGGCTCGGCGTGTTCCCCCTCCCTAACGGCGTCAGGAATGACGCCATGGCCTGGCGATCCGCCGACAAGCTCAGCGCCCCGCGGTGCAGCGCCGCGTCCATCGCCGCGCTCATTGCATCCTCCTCGTCGTCCGCCGACTCCGCCTCCGTGTACGCGTCATCGTCTTCGGAATAGTGGGGGTCCTCCACTTGGGGCCCGGTAGATGTTGCTCGCCACGTCACAGGATGCCTTTGAACTCGCTCAAGACACGAGGATTCAAAATGAGGTGGATGACGCGACGAGCAATATCTGCCAGGCCCCACTTCCCCTTCACCCTCCCCCTCCCTCTGCCCATCGTCCTCCTCCAGGTTGAGGTCGGCAGTGAGATTCCGAGCCGCTGTGTTGAATACCTCCGCCGCGTATGAGGCCCTCCTGATGCTGCTCTCGGGGTTCGGGCTCGTCACGGCAACCGGAGTCGGGGACGCTGGAGGCGTCGATTGGGCCGGGGGCGGCGCGGGAGGCGTGGGCTGTCGGAGTGGAGGGAAGGTTCTTGGCGTCGTGATGAGCTCCGGAATGTCGTCGTCATCTTCAACCTCCACGCCTGCGGGTCAAGGGGGGAGGTAAAGGGTGGAGGGTGGGTCAGCGGCATACTCGGCGCGCGCTATTCATGTGCGTTGAGTCCGTTTGGGCGCTGAGAGACGGAAAAGCCAAGCGATGGGGCGGCGCGTGCACTTTTGACGCGATGTTGTGGCCGATTCGAGCTTACGGTTGGCTGTGCGGCTGTGCCTGACAATTACGAATGTCACCAACCCAACACGAACACGGTCCAGGGTGGCGGCCGCAGGGTCGCCGCGGCATCGGTCACGCGCGAGAGACGCCGGGGAGCGGGCAGGGGGAACCGGGAGGTGTGTGGAGATCGCGGGGGTACTACCTGGGGCGCCACCGGCGGCAGGCGCGCGCGGGGGCGTAGCGTGCAGGGCCGTGAGGGTTGCGGACGCAGGCGAGGGCGACACGGAAGGTTGCGAGACGCGGCTGGGGCTGGAGCCGACGAGCTCGAGCGGCTGCAGCGAGGGCCCGACGCTGTCGCGCGGGCTCAGTCCGCGGTGGTTGAAGCGGGCGCGCGGCGTGCGCTGCGGCGTGCCCGCCACCCGCCGGCCGGAAGGGTCGCACGAGGTCCATTTTCAGCTCAACTTGAGCATCTTTCGGGTGTTATAAAGATGGACAGACGGCGTATTCGTAGACAACGGGTACACTTACCTGTACGGGTTTAAAAAACATGACGGCTCAAGTCAAGCTACGGCGGGTCCTCGGACCTTGTGGGAGTCCCCACCGCGGGGAGGGCGTGGACGTGAACGGCATTCACGAAGCCGGGCGAAGAGGCACGCCTGTCTTGTCTGCTCGACACAGTGCTCGAATCGGCTCGGTGCGAAATGCTCTCCGGGTCTCCCAGTCTGCCAGTACGCAGCAACCCCCTGGAGGAGGACCGCAGGATGAGGGCCGCCCGTCCGGTTCCGGAGGGGATGCTGCAGGCGCCCGCGCGTGAGGCGCGGCGCCGCTTGAACCTAGCGGGGAGTTTAAGCCGGGGCGGAGAGGCACGCCTGTCTCGTAAGTATGCTTGCACCGCTCGGAACAGCCTGGAATCTCCCAGCACACAACAACCCACCGCACGCGGCTCCGAGACGCGGCTTCGAGAGACGCTGCCGAGACGGATCACCCGACCGGTGCCAGAGGTCAGGGTAGAGGCTCCCCGGCGTGGGGGAGACCGCCGCGTGCAATGGGAGGTGTGCTGCGCTGGGTTCACTGCTCATTTTAGCGGGAAGTCTCATCAGCAGCACTCTCATCACACTCTCGTTTTCACCTGACCGGATCCGCGACTTTTGTTTTCTCACCTGACTCTGACCGGATCCGCGACTTTTCACTCGACAGTCGAGTAGCCACAGTCCATTACCCCAACGACGACACGGGACGCCGCGGGAACTGAGGAACGCCCCCCCCAGCGCTGGCGCCATGCACCCCAACTCCTTATTCAGCAACCTCGAGTCCGTGCCATTGGTCTTGTTGTCGCGCGCGGGGCGGCGGCGGACGGCCGCGATATGTTCGCTCTGGACGCTCGGCCTCCTCACAATATTCGGAGGGCTCATCAGCCTAGCATTTCATCTAGGCGCGTTTTCGCCGGCGGCGGCGGAGGCGGCGGCGGCGGCGGCGGGATCCAGTGGCGCCCTCCAGTGGCCACGGGAGTATGCCATTGATGTCGCCGAAGAAGAGGATGGGACGGGGGTGCCGTCTCCGCTTGACGGACAGGATGCAAGTAGCGGTAGGGTCTGGCATATTTGCTCACCACACCACTCATATGTTGCCTTGCACTCAAGAAACGAGGGTTCGAAATGCGTGTCGATGACGTGGCGGGCATTATTTGCCAGGCCCTGGCCGACGGCAAAGGTGAGGGGCAGAGCGAGGGCGACGGCGACGGAAGCTCCGCGAGCCCGAGTGAAAGCGACACGGCGGAGGTACTTCACCTCCCTCAACCCGGCTTGCCCGGTCTACCGGAGGACATGGAGAGCGCGAGCGTGGCGGCGAGGGCGGTGGAGGCAATGCCAGCGGTGAATGCGATGCAAGCTGACGGTAAAGCGAAAGCGGAAACGAACTCAGCGGAGGCGGCACCTGAGGTGGCCGTAGATGCCACCGCCGCCGAGCGGGGTGAGAAGGACGCCGCTGCCGCCGCCGCCTCCAAGGATAACGTGACGCGGACGCCGCTGCCCGCGCCCGTGGACATCGCGGAGCACAAGAACTCCGCAGCGTCGTCGTCCGCGTCCAGCGCCTCCGCCACGTCGCTTGTCGACAGAATCGAGGCTATCGAGGTTGCCGCGCTACGCATAACCCGCGATCCGTGGATGGTTGACGCCGTCGCGGCGGCGTGGTCCGGCGACGGATCCCCCGAGCCCCTCCCGCCCGAGCTCGCCGCCGCCGCCTCGGGTGTCATTGTCACCGTGCCGCGCCTTGCGATCGGCGTCGGCGGAGGCGGCGGCTGCGAGCTCCACAATGCGGAGGAGACCAACTGCCTCCTCATCGATGGTTTTCCCGTGGGTGAAGCGGGTACATACGTCGAGGTCAATGTGAGCCCCGACGCGCCGGTTCTAACGCTCAAAGCCGTTGGGCACACGTCACTGGTGGCGGCCCGCGCCACGCCCATGGTGCGGCGGTGCAACTTCAACGTGTTTCAAAGCCGTGTTGACCGCGCTTGGTTTCAACAATTGAAACTAAAATACGATAAACTGCTTTCAAGTTTTGCTTTGAATTGCAACTTGCGGCACTACAGTGTGGGAGAGGGGAAGCAGGCCCTCACCTTCCACCCCGTGGAGTCGGGGCCACACATGGTCCACGCCACGCTGGAATACGGTGACGCCGCTGCCGCAGCCGCCGCCGTCCGGGGGAAGGAGCCGCTGCCACCCGGGGCAACGTTCGTTGGGCGCGCGATACCGGGATCGCCGTTCGTGGTGAACGTGGAGGAGCGGGAGGTGCGGCGACCATTGGTGGCTGGGGAGAACGCGCCATTGTGCGATTTGGGCTCGGGCTCCTGGGACAGGCGCGCGGGTGGTGGCGGAGAAGGAGACGGGGCGGGGGCGTGGGCAGGGGCGCGGGATGGCGACGACGGTGCGTGGGTCGGATCGTTCGTTGGGATATCCGACATCGAACGAGATGCTTTGGACGCGCGCTTCGCCGTGTGGCCGCGGTCGGCCCAGGATGGTACGGGTGCGGGGCACGGGTGGTACTCGGACGAGGTGTGCACGGCTCCGCCAGTGGCTGCCCGCGTCGGCGATGCGGTGCTCGAAGAGAAGCAGCGGGGTGTGCAAAGACTATTCCCTAGGCCGACGCCGACGAAGACGCCGAAAGCAACATCTTCGGGCGAGGAGGAGAAGGAAGCGGAGGAGGAGGACCTCGACCCCGCCACGGCGCGCGCGCGACGCATGCGCATTCTCCGCCTCGACGGAGGCACCCGATTGGTGCGGGGATACAGCCGTTGGGAGCCGAGTCGGAGGTGTCGCGTGTGCCGATACGATAAGACGAGCGGCGCGGCGTGTTTGAAAAGCGTGGCAAAAGGTGCGGGACCGCTGGTGATGGTCGGTGATAGCGTGATGATGCAACTGTGTCGCGTGATGCAGTGTGCGTTGCACGCGGCGGCGGGGGGGGACGGCGACACATGCCAGCTGTCTGGGGTGATGCGGCAGGGCATCCCGGGCACGGACCCGCACCTCGGATGCGACAACTGTCGCATTCCCGACGCCGCACGGGGCGTCATCGAGTGCGTCAGCTTGGACAACTTCACGGGAGTCGGTCGCGGCAAGGGCGGCGACCGTCATCTCGACGGAGTGCAGCGCATGGCCGACGAGGAGCTGGACGCGGCGGTGGCGGTGTGGGGTCAACACGGCATGAGCTTACAATCGTCCACTTTTCAGTTCAACTTGAGCCACTTTGTCACGGACTCCACCTAGCGTGTGTCATGAAAGTGCTTACGTTGAGCTGAACAGTGGACGAGTGTGAGATCCTGAAAGACGGCGGTGGTGATGTCCGGAGGGGCGTGCGTGCGGCGCCATCCATCGCGTTGAACATCGGCATGCATGACTTGACATTTGTCGGCGACGCCGAGGCCGCCTTCGCCGGGAAACACAATCCCAACCCGACCCTGGCGAGCTCACCCAAGGCGGGCACCTTCGACCGGTTGTTGCGCGCGATCGACCGCGCGGGGTTCGGACCTCGGCGGCTGTGGATGGCAGGGTCTCACACTCGTCCGCGTTTCAGCTCCACCCATCGTATCCCACAAAAAGTGCTTACATTGAGCCGAGAAGTGGACGAGTGTTTCGCCCCTGATGAATGACAACCACGGCGGTGTTCCGCACTGACGCCGCGGCTGGGATCTGCCCGCACCTCCACACGATGGTGTGGCCCACGTGTTTGCAGTCGTATCAGTCAGTGCTGAACAACGAGCGGGTGCGGCGCCTCAACGACATCTCCACGGCGACGTTGCTGCGACGAGGAGGAGGAGGAGGAGGACATCCATGGCGATGGCGCGTGCTAGATGTCTTTCCGATGACGGAGACGCGCGAGGATAATCTGGAGAACAACGACGCGATTCACTGGTGCGGCGACGTGAAGCGCGAGGCGGCAAACCTTCTCATGCACGAACTGTGTGGATGCCCGGGGCCTGATGATGGTGGTGTTGGGTCGCTGCCTCAACCTGGAACGCGGCCTCGACCTGAATCCCAGCCTCCACCTGAATCTAGCGCCGGCGGTGCACCGACGCGTTCGGTGGAGGCGAGTGGAAGCGTGGGTTGGCCGCCACCTAATCCCCCGCCCCCGACCACCAGCACCGCCGCTGACGGCGGCGCCGGTCAAACATCGGGTGCATACGGCGTCAGCGGTGCCAACGACGGCGGGGGCGGCCATCAAGGACAACGGACAGGCGGGGGCGGGGTCGGGAGCGTGTCTTCTTTTGACAAGGACTTCGAGAGAGGGAGTGTTATCGACGCATCTGCTGCTGCCTCGAGGGCGGCGTGGGATCCGAGCGTGAACCTCGAGATTGACCCCTCGGGCCGCTGGAACTTCCACAGCCTGGGCGAGGTGAAGCCCTACCGAGCTGCTGACCTGGAGACCCCGGGCGAACTCGAATCCGCCGCCGCGGCGCGCGCGCACGCCGGCGAGATCATCCTCCTCGTGGCGAACGGCGACGTGGCGGACATGGTGGTCAACTTCGCGCTCAACCTCGCCGCATTAAACATGGCGCATTTCCTTGTCGTCACGGATATGCCCTCCAGGTGCCAAGCCTTCGACCGGGCGGGCGCGGCCGTCGCAGCGGACGGTTGGATCGCGTGCGGGTGGACCTCCTACATGGAGTCGCATCTGAAGCCGGGCACCTCCGCCAACTCGTCGGCGTCGTCGGGCCCGTACGACCTCGACAGCCTCGGTACGGCCGTGCACGGTCAAAGTGTTTGAAAGCCTTGTCGAAGGCGCCCGGTTTCAGCGCTTGAAACTATGATGTGTAATATATTGCCTACATGATTTGCTTCCATTTTTTTTAATTTGCGCCTCTGCAACTCGGCGGCGTCTCCCGTCTGTGGATATCGCGATGGCATTACGCCGCCGAGCTGGTCAAGCTGGGGCAGGGCTTACACTCGTCCACTTTTCAGCTCAACCTGAGCCGTTTTCTGTTGTCACCGATAGACTGACGCCACACACTGAATCGCACAGAAGTGCGTAACGTTGATGCAAAACGTGGAGGAGCGTAAGCCCCTGCGGTGGGGTATAACGTGCTGAGCTCCGATCTGGATGTGCACCTGACGCAGAACCCGTACCCCTACCTCAAGTCGCCCGCGTTGCTCGGGAACTACGCGCTCGTCGCCCAGAAGGAATCACCCACCTTCCCATCGATCAACTGCGGTCTGGTGTACGTTCAAGAACCGACAAAGGAAGCTGATAAAAACAAAAACACGAGTACGAGTACGAGTACGAGTACGAATACGAGTACGAATACTCGGAGCGCCTCCGCCGGGCTCGACGTACTGCGGCGCATCGTTGGGTTGCAGCGAGCCTTTCTGACGGGCAACCTCACGTCGATCGATCGGGAGTCGGGCGAGGCCAACGCCCACGTGGTGTGGGAGCAACACATTGTCAACTCCGCGTTGGAGCGAGCCTCGTGCGGGTGCGAGGCAGGGGCTCACTCACATTCGTCCAAATTTCCAGCTCAGCCTGAGCCGCGTGTTGACACTGACTGCCATGATTGACAGAATGCCGTAATTCAGCGCATCCAACAAGATGTGCGGCACGTTAAGGCGGGATGCGGAGGAGTGTACGGCCCTGGTGCGTGGTGCCGCTGCGGGGGCGCGAGGCGGAGTTCGAGGGCGGGTACGCCGGAATGGCGGCGGAACGCCACCAGTTTTGGACGGAGTGGAACGCGCAGTTCGCCGCGAAGACAGGCGGGTCGGAAGGGACCTTGACGTCCTGGACCGGGTCCGGGCCGATGGAATGGACGCGAACGCAAGCGGCGCGGCGTCCGACGCCTGTTGCCGCGCGGCGCCGCGCCGTCGAGTCCGCAAACGACGCGGACTTGCTCTACCAAATCGAGTGGGTTCCTCTGCGTCCCTTAGCTCCCGCGACGACAGGCGACGCGCTCGTGGAGCGGAACAGCGAGCAAGGCCTGGCCGCCAACGCGGGGACTGATGGTGGGCAACATGAACCCGAGGAGGGTAAGCTCGAGCGCGGTGCCGCAGCGCCCGTGTGGTTGTTCGGACTGCTCGCCCAAGGGCTCGGTTGGTCAGCCGTGGCACCGCAGTCCACCGTTGCGATTCACTACCTCGTCTTCGGCGCCAACAAGCGGGCCTTTATGCGTGCCACGGGTGCGTGGCATCCTCTCGCCAGCGCGACCTACGCCGCCGAGAAGAACGCGGACCACAACGTGAATGGTGAAGGAGACAAGCAAGACGGCGGGTTTAAAGCGCTAGCGTTGACTGGCGCAGGGGTGCTGGACCAGCAAGGCGCGGCGGTGTTTGCATCGCGCGTCGCGTTCGACGCCACGATGCGAAAACTCGGCATCATCGCCGCGGCAACGGGGCGGCGACCCGCGATACCCCGCGTGCCGTGTACCGCGCCTTGGTTGCCGCGTGCCGCCGACAGCTTCGCTGGCGTGTCAGCCGGTGGGCTCATCGACGTCGTCGCGGCGCCTTGCGGGTCTCCCACGCGGCGGGGCTGACACTCGTTCAATTTTCCGCTTAACCTGAGTCGCCGGTGTCGTTGACTGCACCTGGTGTATCCCACAAACGGTGCTCACATTGAGCCGAAAAGTGGACGAGTGTGAGCCCTTGACACGCGGCATGTGTCGCAACTGCTCGGGCGCGGCAAGAAGATGTGGCCTGCTGAGTCGGCTGATCGAACGATGAGGGATGTCGCTCTTCGCGGCTTCTCGGCGATGCATCACGCGGCGGTTCTCGACGAGGGAGAGGGAGTGGATGCCGTTGGCAACGTGTGTTGCTACGTCATACCCTTGAACGGCGGCACTTGCAAGGACTCGCACGTGATTCACGACTTCGATCTTCGCGCTGCGCTCGCGGTCGCCGCGGTTTCGGCGGCAGACGCCAGCGAGGAGTCGACCACCAAGGGCAGGTCTACAACAAGCGCTGCCGGTACTGGCGGATGGCGCTTCCCCTCGGCCGGCTCGGTGACCACTGTGCCTCTCGTGCCTCGGATGGGCGATGTAGGGGATAACGACGACGACAAGGCCGAACGCATGTCGGTGCTCTCGTTGTTAAAGATGGCGGCGACGGCGGACGTCGTGTACATCGACGTCGGCGACGTGAAGGAAGAGTGGCTCGCCGAGCTGGAGCGCGCGGCGGATGCGGCGGCTCGGGGTGCCATGGGCGAGGCCGCATCTCGCGTCAAGGGATTCCAAACGGCGTGCTTTCGAGACGTGTAAACGTTGCCCGTGTGACGAGTGCTGAGGACGACGCCACCGACCGCGCATGCCGCTACCCCGCCGCCACAATTCGCCAACTGGTCTGCATGAAAGAGGATTCGCTTGATTACTGTTTTTATCTGAATACATAGACTAGCTAGAGCACCAGATTCCAGAGTTCACAGGTCGCACGCATCTTGCGCGGGTCCAAAGCCCGGGTCCACGCGCGTCCGCAACGTCGCCATCAGTGTCCGGAACGCGCCCGGTCGGTCGTCCACGTCAAACCACGCCGACTGCGGGTCCCACCAGTCCCGCGCGTGCATCCCGTAGTTACTGTTCACCATGTTATAGCGCCGCAAGTTGAAACTGACAGCACCATTGAAAGCACTTTATCATATATCAGTTTGAAGCGCTTATAATCAGGCGGGTTCAACTTCGGTATGATAGCGTCAACCTGCACCGCCACACCATGTGCTGGCACACACACCGCGCCTCAGGGCCTGGCAGGTGTTGCTCGCCACGTCACCAAACACGCCCTCGTTTTTTTTTTACATGGCATCCTATGACGTGGGATGGGAGTGGAGCAATACATTTCATGCCCGCTGCGAGCCCGCGGCCACGAGGTTGACACGCATTTTGTGCCCTCGTCTCTTGAGGTACGTGGCATCCTATGACGTGGAGTACTCGAGCAATATCTTCCATGCATGTCCACTACCCGCCTGGCGACATGCTGTTTTAAACCCTCGTCCCCTGAGTCACGTGGCATCCTATGACGTGGTGACAGCGATATCTGCCTCGGCCGTACCGCGCCTGGCGCCGCAGCCGCAGCACCTCCGTCGTGTTCTCCCATACCCGCCTCACAATCTCGGGAAGATCCACGATCGCCTTCTCCACCCCCTCGGTGTCGTAAGGCAGCGCGATCTGATACAGATCTCGCGGGATATATTCCTCAAAGTACGTTGTCACCCTGGGCTGCATGTAGATTGGGATGCACCCCATCTTGATTGCGTTGATCTCCCGGACAAGCCAGCCGCCCGCCGTCCCTTGCTGTAGAGGCGTACGTCCAAATTGAAGGCAACACTTGACAGCAGTTGCCTCGTGTTTCAGCAAGCACTGATTGTTCAGACACCAAGCCCCTTAGATGACATGGGTAAAAAGGCCGCTTTCGGTATATCATTTCCCGCGCCGAGCGCTGACGCAGTGCCCGGAACTCTATACGGGCAATCAAGCTGGCGCCCGCTGTCCCGCGCGGAGCGCTGACGCGTTGCCCGCCACTCTGCGTGAGCATTTCGTTCAGGCAATATGCCGAAATCGGCCTATTGAAACTTCAACTTGCACCGGGCAAGACCCCACCTTGCGGCGCCAGGCAGAAGTTGGCGTGCGTCATCGCGATCTTATGCAGCCCCTTGCCCCAGGGGCTTACACTTGTCCAATTCTAAGTTCAACCTGAGCCGTTTTCGACCCTCAAAACATCCCCTATGGGGCGCTAAACACCACCTCCACCCCTCCCTTACATACTCCTTCAGCACCCCCAACACCTCTTAAACACCCCTCGTCCACAAAAAGCGCTTACGTTGAGTTGTAAGGTGGACGAGTGTAAGCCCCTGCCTCAGCCTCCTCCCCCAGCCGCTCCCGTGCCGCGGCGTCGTCTCCCTCGCCGCCGATGGCCTGTCTGCAGTGGCTTACACTCGCCCAACTCTCAGCTCAACCTCAGCCGCTTGTATCTACAGAAGCCACAGCGAGCGTCTACTTCTCGGCTGAACCTTTTGCCTACTCGTATGTAAACTCTCAAACTAGCCCTCAAAGGGTGCTCACGTCAAGCTAAACAGTGGACTCTTGTAGCCCACCGAGAGCGCTTACAATGAGCTGAAAAGTGGACGAGTGTGAGCCCCTGCATGTATGTACCACCCGGGTACCGCCTTAAGGTGCTCCATGACTCGAGCCCGCGGGCAGTAGTGTTCCGGTACACACATCATTCGTTTCGTCACGTCAACCGTGCACATCACTCACATCCGTCATGATCAGTTCACTAAATGAGTGATCTGCGTCTCCGGATTGGTCAATGAGAGGCGCTTCCTATTGGAGGCGGGAAATACGTTCAGCGTGGACTGAAATCAGGTGCGCCGCGTACAACATGGACGGGTGCGGTGTTCACCTCACGGATCACACACTTGCATAACATTAGCCTTTAGCTCTAGAATTGGAATTGGAGAAAGAGAAAAGAGAGTAAATACAAATTACACAAGACGTTGAGTTTAGCTTTATCACGCATACGCATCAGGGTGTGCCTCCATACCATGTTGAGAGGGGCGTACTCGGGATCAGTGAACACGGTCCCCATGAAGAACGCCATGACCGGTCGGTCGTATTCCCGCGTTGTCTCCTCGCTCACTCTGCCCCCCGTGTTGTACAGGCGCAAGTTGAGAAACTGATAGCAACATTTTCCAGCAGTTTGTCGTACTCAAACTCCAACGCGTGCCCAGGATATAGGACATAGGGTATAGGGTATAGGGTATAGGGGTTAGGGTATAGGGTATAGGATATAGGATATAGGGTATAGGGTATAGGGT